>Ga0315277_10004980_pt1 | contig 17597 bp, 15 predicted proteins | sample YL17G05_15_MG_FD_203695 | JGI IMG/M metagenome (GOLD analysis project Ga0315277, IMG submission 203695) | Sediment microbial communities from Yellowstone Lake, YNP, Wyoming, USA - YL17G05_15 | ecosystem: Environmental > Aquatic > Freshwater > Lake > Sediment | place: USA: Wyoming | collected...
TCTAACTTGGCAAATTTTTTCCTCAAGTTATTTTCTAATTCGAGCTTGCATTGGTCAAGCTTTTCATGTTGATTATGATTGCCTACCTTCCTCATTACCAGTATACCTAATAATGCTTCTGGATAAGTCTTTTTAATTTCATCTGATATAATTAACAATCTTACCACCTCCTACCTGCAAAATAAAGCCATTTCAGCTAATGTATCCGATTTAACGAAGTTCTCGGTAGGAGAATTTGGGTAAAATTCAAAATTAGTAGGTGAGCGATTTTTATCTAATCTGGTTAAATAAAAATTTTAAAGTTTCTAAATCTTTACTTCTTAATGCTTCCATAAAGAAAGGTGGATAATGTCCACACTTTGAACAAATTGCTTGATCACCTACCGGACATAATTTTCTCTCTCCATCAGGACCTAAACAAATAATAAAATCTTTAAAGGGACAATTAGATACAACTCTATCATAATTTTTTACTAACATTAAATCAAGAACTCGGTCTGTGGGTAGAATAAAATTTCCATATTCTTTTTTTAATAATCTTAACTCTTCTATTATTTTATCTCTTAATCTAAGATCTATCCATAAATTACCAATAGAATCTGTTTTCGTAGGTGAATAAAAACCAAAATGGACTCCTTTAACCTCAGTTTTGCTCCACTCTTCAACCATATCTCTTAGGCATTGATAATTTAATTTATTTATAATGCAAGCTATATTAACCTGAAGATTTTTTCTATCTATATTTTCTTTAATCTTATCGTAATTTTTACCTCTAATCATTTCATGAAAGCTTTTTGTCCCATCTACTGAAACTTCAAAAACACAATTAGGCCAATCTGGTAGAGGAATGGTGCCATTTGTTATGATAAGATTGTATCTAAAAAATTTCATTCCTTTTTCTATTAAATTTTTTCTTAATAGAGGTTCTCCTCCACACCAAGAGGCTTGTAAAAGATTTTTATATTGATCTTTAAGATCTTTTATTTTATTTAACCAGTTATTATCATCTAATTCTGCTTTATAATTCTGTCTTAAAAAATAACAGTGCTTACACTTTAAATTACATCTATTGGTTATATCAATAGAAACTCCTACTGGTCATGGGATTCCTTTTATTAAAAGTTTGAGAAGATCATAAAATACATATGGTTTTATCATAGCATATAATCAAAATATTTAAGATATTTAAATAATTTTGTATCTCCTGATTTATTAAAATTATACTTTTGAAAATAAAAGCGGTTAAATATGAAACCAAGTTTATATAACTTAAAATAACTGAATTACTTCGTTTAAAGTCCCCATTCCTAAGCAAATTTAATTTATTAAAATGAGCTCTAATTCTTTTTTTGGAAAAGTATTATTATAGTTATATAATTCTATTTAGGTAGATAATCTACTCTACCTGTTGCTTCGATTGGGTTATTATTATCATCTACGCCCTCGACTGTTAATATATCGTATTTAAGTACTGTACTTGTATGATAAATACTTGCTTGGAGTGCGGAAAAAGCGGAAAGATAATTTGAACCAAACCATCCTATAATATCTTCTTCATACAAAATTTGTACAAAAAATAACTGCTCCTGCTGGTTATATGAATCAAATCTTAAGCTGGTTAGAGTAACCCCTATTCCATTGCTTTCACTAAGAATCAGATTAAATAGCCACTCCCCAGTTTCACTAGAATAGGGCACAGGATTGGGGTTAAAAAATACGTTTATCTTTGCTGTCTTTGGTTCAATAACTCCACTACATCCTGACAGAAGAAATATTATTAAGATACATGAAAGAAGTAATGAAATCCATATCCTCTTTTGTTTCTTCATTTTTAAAATACCTCCTTTTAAACTTTTGTTTCATTTAATTGTTGAAGATTAAGAAGTAACTCAAAGATTTCTATAAGAAGATAATTAAATAACTTCTTAGCCTCTTCCCAAGAAATAACATAATTTCTTTTCAATTCATTTCCAACTACCTTCTTTGCCTTTATAATTATAGAATTCTTTCCTAGCCTGGCAGCACTTTTTGCTTCAGCTAAAGAATCAGTATATTTAACTAAGCCAGTTCTGTAGGGATTTTCTTTTAACCTGAAATTAGTTAATAAGCTTAAAAGTATCATTCCTAAAAGACTTTCTTAAAGATACCTCCACAGGTTTAGGGAAATAGTAGAATAAGTACTATTCGATCACTTGGGTAAGTATGAGACAGTACATCGGTAATCTTTTCTTCTTTGTCAGGATTAAGCTTAAAATTGGATGGCACAACTATTAGGATGGTGGAATGATTGAAGGGAACATCAACTAAAATAATGTTAATGTAAAAGTAGAAATATTAAAGTTAAATAAAGGTTATTATTATCTTTGATAATAAATTATAGGAATATTTTCTATAAAATGATGGTTTAAAAGAATCAAATATAATATTTAATTATTTATAGAAATTAAACTTAACCTAATGTGTATCCTCCTTCAAATTGTAAGTTTATTTTGTCTTGCTTATACACTAAATTTACACTTGGGTCAAATAGTATTTTGTACTATTTGATACTACTATTGAAATTGAAATGATTGTTGAGATGGAATAATGGTATTATATAATATTTTTATACTGTGAGTTAGCTTATAAAGAAACAACAAGAAAATAAAAAACTTCTATCCTTTTCCTTTTTGAAACTTGGCAGTTTGGCGATCATGTCACTAACCGTGATTTAGACCCATGACTTTGCGTCCCATCCTTTCGGATAGTTTGCCTTTTTCGGCTTTTTTAAACACCTATTCTATTTTTTATCCTGATCTTGGTAATCAATTTTAATATAATTCCATATTTATTATAGCACATTATAAAAATTTTAAAACTAATTTTTAGTAAAAGCGCCAAAATGGCGTAGATATGCAATCTAAAGAGTATATAAAATAAGGATTTTATTTTTAGTAAAAGGAGTCAATGACGTGCTTTTACACAGAAAACGACAAAAACAACGAAACTATATATAAAATAATTTTTTTCATAATTTGCTTTTTATGTTATATTTTCGACCTTTTGTCTTTATTTTAACATTAACTAAACCTCAATCAAAAAACCTTCTAGTTTATTCTTCTAACATTTCATCTAAACCCATTAAAGTAAATTCAATACCATTTCCATATGGCACTATCCTATCCTATTTCAATATAATGATCGGCTAATCTTTATTCTCCATAAATAGCCTGAACTCCCAAAACATCTCCTACGCCCAAGGTTCTTTTTGTCGTATCACCCAGCCATGTATAAGCATGCATAGTCAAGGCCCCATCTTTAGGAGAAGGAAGATCTTGTAAGACTAAAGTATGACCTGCCTCATGAGTAGCTATATTCTGAACATCAAAAGCATCAGGGGCTCCTGTAAGAGACCAGGTTTCAGTCGAGTTTAAAACTATATCAAACTCAAGCATTTGTTTGGTAGCAGTGTAATACCAATAATAAGTGACGCCAATTATTCCACCAGGTCCATCGATTGCTGCCCATTGAACTGTGTTTTTGCCATCAAGAACTACTCCTGGCCTCGAACTTTTGTCTTTAGTAACACCATAAAGAGAAGTTACGGTTTCATTATCATAGGCTGTAAAGCCAGCTTCAATTGCGCCAAAAGTTCCAGAAATTGGTTCAGCTTTAGTATAAACCTTTATATCTACTAGTAGGTTTCCTTCTGCCCAATAAATCCCTGGAGCCCAACGATAACTATCAGTTTCTTCTGTGGGCGGATACCAAGGCGGAGAACTGTATCCATGATCTACAAAGACACCTCTTTCGATCTTTGGTGTACCAAGTTCGGGTTTTGGATTTCCTTTCTCTGAAGTTGGGATTACAGATTTTAGAGGTATGGAGCATCCAGATACAATAAGCCCTAAAATTACTATTATCACCATTAAATAAAATAACTTTTTCATTTAAATTCACCTCTTTCATTTTTTTAATAAATTTGTTAGACGTAAATTCCCCCTTTATATTTTTATTTTCTTGTAGATCTTATTGTTCTTATATAGAAAACGCTTTTTCTGATAAATAAAAAACTGCCCACCTTTTATTCAAAAAAGTCGGCAGTCTGGCAATCATAGCAATAAAGTACCTTAAACCCAAAACTTTGCGTCCTATCCTTTTGGATAGTTTGCTTTTTTCGGCTTTTTTTAAGCACCTATTCTATTTTTATCCTGATCTCAGTATTTGATTTTTATATAATTCCATTTTTATTATAACATACTATAAAAATTTTAAAACCTTCTATTTGCAAAAAAGTGTAGTTAGGTGTAATTTCTTACCTTTATCAGCACTTTTTCACAAATTCTATTATTCAACAAAAAGAACAAAAACTTTTTTATAATAGAGATCTATTATCAATACACCCTTAGTAGTATAGGGGTCTAATTTATTCGACCCATCTGAAGACAGGGTGGATAAATCTGCCTCCTTTCGGAGCAATATATATAAAATGGCATACAGGAAAGCCTTATATTATAAGGGTTTTGAGTACAGAATGCGAAAAAACGTGTTTATTTGCATTTTTTTAGGGTTTGATAAGACTTTACCCTTCAAAAATCACTTTTTTTTGATTAAAATTTCACCAACTTAAAATCTAAAAGTGGCTATTTATAAGGGTTTTAGAATTTTGGAGGGGCAAAAATACCCCGAAATCAGGGTACTAAATTGCCGATTTTTTGAAAATTTGAACGTTAAAAAAGGCACTTTTCGTGCGTTTTAAGGGCATTCCTGAAGGGGGTTTGAAACCCTTAAAAAAAGGGTCTCAGAAAGCAGTAATTTTAATAAAATAGGTATCTGTCCCTATTATCCATTTAGTAATCCATCTCAAAAAGCTGGCCAATCTCAGCTAAAGAAAGTGAAGTGAAATGCTTGATCAGATAAATACTTCGCTACCAAGAGCAATATTGCAATAGGCTTGTTGAAGAGGATCTTTCATATTCTGATGTTGAATAATATATTCCCGAATCAAAATTATTATAAACAATAAAGCCAGACTTAGAATGTAATTGTATTGAAAAAATTTATTAACAATCAAAACTAAGTCTGGTTTTTTAAGTTAACTTCCAAAGCTGATTTCTATTCATTTTAAAAAGCTTACAATATGCTCAAAAATCCTCTTTTAAAATGACACAGAGAGAAAATAAGATATCTCTATTTTATTTTATTTTTGTTCTTATTGAAATGCTGAGGGAGTCCCCGAAGGGACTCCCTCTCTTAATGCTTGGCTGGTCTAAAACCTCAGCTCAGCACCGGACTTAAACTTTACTTACTCGCCCACAATATTTACTGAGTCCGTGCCGGTGAATGGCAGCAGCCCAATGGTGGCACCGGTTAGCGTAGCAGAAATATCCCCTGCGTCGATACCAGTCTCCTGGGTGCGGAAGTGGCATACCAGGTCCATATAGCCGTCGAAGTTGACGTCCTGAAGGTGATCAGCGTACACTAAGGGGTCGTTCAGGTCGTGGGCAGTAGAAGCGCCATCAGGCCCGAACGCCAGACTGGTTACGTCAACGTCTGTGACATCAAAGTCAGCGCTACCAAGAATAGCCACCGGGATTAACCCCTTGGACTTCAGGTTGATGCTGTTGGGGTCGCTGCCAGGTTTAATATCTATGGCAATTTCCACTTGGGCTGAAGAGGTAATTGCGAATCCTGCTAGCATAAGAAGAACTATCGAGAGTACAATAAATTTTTTCATTTTAAATTTCCTCCTTAAATTTCAGATTAATAAAGCACTTTCAAGATAGTCTTAGAACATGGCTTGATCTTTCTATCTCACCCCCTTTTTTACCCGGCCTTTCTACCTAGAAATTTCGGAGGAAAAATAAAAAAAGCCGGCAGTCTGGCAATCTTGGCACTTAAAATGCTTTAGACCCATGACTTTGCGTCCTATCCTTTCGAATAGTTTGCCTTTATCAGTTTTTTGAAGTATTATTTAAAAATTTCACCTTCTTATTAAAAGGGACATTCTGGGGCTGGGGTAGAACACCAGCCCCTGCTTAATATTTAGTCTACTGGATAGAATCGAACTTGAACCAGCTTATTGCCATGATTATCGTACTGCCAGAAGTAGGCTGTGTCTTCCATATTCTGCTCAGATTCTAACAAAGCCAAATATTCAAAGACCCACATTCCTAAATCATTAGGTTCACATCCTATGTGTGTTGCTACTATACCAAAGTCATCTTCATCACAAGAGACATAGATGATATCTGATGCGTCTAAACATTTCTTGCCTCTCACGGTTACTGATCCTATTGATTTAAAGTACTCGATAGAATCAGTATCAGGATCAGTATATCTAATCCACCCAGTAACGTTTGTATAATAGTCTTCTCCTTCCTTGGGTGGCTTGGCCTTGGCAACCATCCATACCTCGTACTTGCCAGGAGCTAGCCGTAATTCACAAGTACAATCATCAAAGGCATTGCCATCGAGGACAGCAAAGTCGTCGCATTCCTCCCCGCACTGAGTTATCTCTATAGTAACACCAGGCATACCATTTGGTGTAACACAAGGATAACCGGTATCGGGGTCTAAGAATTCAGTAGTATCTTCAGGTACGAATATAGTATGACGGTCTTCATTGTCGTAACTACCACCACCGCTCCAATCTGACTTCTTTCCAATAATATTCAGGTTATAATGAGGTCCGTTGAAATCAGTTCCAGGTTTAGCTTTCGTCAAACTACTTATTTCATCTTTTTCTGCTGTTGGTACCACAGGAATACATCCTGAGACAATAAGCCCTAAAACTACTATTGCCACTATTAAATACACTAACTTTTTCATTAAAATTCCCTCCTTTTATTTTTTACTGGACTAAAATGTAAGCTCAAATCATTTCAATACAATTCAGAGACATCACCTCCCTTTTATCCGGCCTTTCTACCCAGAAACTTCGGAGGAAAAATAAAAAAAGCCGGTAGCCTGGCTGTCATAGCACTTGAAGTGCTTTAGACCCGTGACTTTGCGTCCTATCCTTTCGGATAGTTTGCCTTTATCAACTTTCGAAATGATTATTCTATTTTTGAATATAATTATCCCTATGTATATTATTCCCTAAAAGAATCAATTTTAGACATTAATTTAATAATTTTTAAAAATTTTTTTAGATAAATATTTTATAAAAATTATCATAATAGGCAAATTTCGATTTTGTGGCTCAGGTTTCAACAGTTTACATTGAATTCTCTCTCAATACTTCTATCATCTTTTGCTTGATCTCCTCTATTTTATAATTCGTTTTACTTTTTTGCTCGAATCTTTTAGCAGCCTGGGAGACAGCCGAGTAATCCATCTTGAAAAGCTGGCCCATCTCAGTTAAAGAAAGTGAAGCGAAATGCTTGATTAGATAAATACTTCGATACCAAGAGCGATATTGCGATAGGATTGTTGAAGAGGAGCTTTCATATTCTGATGTTGAATAATATATTCCCGAATTAAAGTTATTGTAAAAAGTAAAGTCAGACTTAGATTGTAATGGCATTGGAAATATTCCTTAGCAATTCAAACTAAGTCTGGCTTTTTGGTAAATTAAAATCTAAGCTTTACTTTGAGGGATGCAAAATAGACAACCTTTCATCTAAAAATCCCCTATGAATAGTCTAAAATCCCTTTTAGAAAAGGAACAGAGAACCGTCCCCTGTTCTTTTATGACCCTCTATTATTTGGCAGATTTGTAGACTATTCTAGCATCCCCCTATTAGGTTTATAACTTGGCACAACCTCCTGTAGCTTTCTCACTATACCTTCCATATCCATCTCCTTAGCTAACACTTCCAATTCCTTAATATCCTTCTCTAACTTCCCTCCATCAACTTCCTCAACCTGAGCAATAAAAATCTTTTCATGCCCACTATCTCCCAGCCCCCTTCTCCTCTCTTCTTTAGTTAACAACTCTTCAAACAATTTCTCTCCCGGCCGTAATCCTACAATCTTTATCTCTATATCCTCATCTGGCACAAAACCAGACAAAAAGATTAAATCTCTGGCCACATCTAACACCTTTACCGGCCCATTCATATCTAGAACAAATACTTCTCCGCCCTTACCTAAGGCTCCTGCCTGTATTACTAATTGACTAGCTTCCGATAAAGTCATAAAATATCTCTTCATTCTCTTATCAGTTACTGTAACCGGCCCACCTTCAGCAATTTGCCTTTTAAACATATGCACTACATTGCCATTGCTTTCTAACACATTTCCAAAACGAACCGCTACAAATTTAGTCTTGTTTTCGCTCTCTTTGGCTCCTACATTCCTGTTCCACAAATCCTTTACCACCATCTCTGCCACCCGTTTACTCGCTCCCATTACACTGGTAGGATTAATAGCTTTATCAGTAGAAATCATCACCATTCTTTCCACCCCATATTTATTGGCAAGTTCACCCACATTCTTAGTTCCTATAATATTACTACTAATCGCTTCATCAGGATGATATTCCATCATCGGCACATGTTTATAAGCTGCCGCATGAAAAACCACTTCCGGCTTAAACTTCCTAAATATCTTATCCATCTTTTCTCTGTCTCTAATGTCTGCTATCACCAACTCAATCTCTAAACCCGGCCATTTCTCTTTGAGCTCAAGATTTACATGAAAAAGCCCATATTCACTGTGATCCAATAAAATTAATTTCTCAGGTGCAAACCTACAAATATGCTGGCCGAGTTCTTTACCGATAGAGCCGCCTCCCCCGGTTATCAATACCCTTTTTCCCTTTATATAATTTGAAATCTCCTCTAAATTTAACTCTACCGATTTTCTACCTAATAAATCTTCAATACTTACCTCCCTAATCCGAGAAACACTAACCCTACCATCCACCAACTCATACAGTCCGGGTAAGGTTCTTATCTTCACTCTCTTATTTTTTATATGATCAATAATTCTTCTGATCTCTTTACCACTTGCCGTGGGGATGGTAATAATAACCATATTAATCTGTTCTTTTTCTAAAATACCATCTATTTCTTTAATATTCCCCAATACTTTTATATTATGAATTCTCTTTCCAATCTTCTCCTTATCATCATCCACAAAACCAATTAACTTACCTAAAACTGGTTTCCTGATTATCTCCCGGGAAATAACCTCTCCCGCATCCCCTGCTCCTACAATTAATATTCGCTCTTTTCCTTTTTTAAAAACACCATCCCTCTCACCATATATCCTCCAGACTAATCTGCTTCCTCCTATCAGGGCCAGACTAAAAAACCAGGTTAAGGCAACGACAGTACCAAGAAAAACAATCCCCTTCATCCAATTTAAATATAATACTGAAACAAACATTCCTCCGGTAACCACTTCGGCTATTAGAAAAAGATCGCTAATACTTAAATATCTCCAGACTCTTTGATATAATTTAAAAATCAGCGCAAATAAAAGAAAGGAAATAGAAAGGTAAAAAAATAATTCTCGGTAAACATAAAAATAGGTACTCCAATCCTTTCCAAATCCTAAAATCAAGGAAAAAATTAAAGCAAAATTTACAAATAGTAAATCCAAAACTACCCAAATAAATTTTCTAAAAAATTTCTCCACTTTTATTTCCTTCCATTATAGATAATATCTTTTTTATTTATTTTTTCTTAATTAATCAATTCCTGGTCTTATGTTTATTTTCCTTATCTAAATTTGCTTTATATTATAATCAGTATGATAGGAATTTTTATTGTAAATAGAGTAAAAAAAATAAAGTTGGTAGTTTGGCTGTCATAGCAATCTTAGTAAGAAATTACCTTAGACCCAGAACTTTGCGCCCTATCCTTTTGGATAGTTTACCCTTTTCAACTTTTATTAAAGTATTTCTAAATGCTTCTCCTCTCAAGATATATTTTCTATTTCGTTAAAAAATTCATCATGGATTTTTAATTTTCCTCGTTCGATTACGATTGTTTTACAAAAAGATTTTAAAAAAAATTGCTAAATCAAAAAGAGTTAAAATAAAATCAATAATAACAAAATTTTTGTTTGTTAAAGCCAGACTTAAAATGTTGATTTTCTTTATCGGGTTGAAGATATTTTTTTAGTAGATATTTTATAAATAGTGCTTTGACTATTTTTTGGGAATAATTTTTCAAAGGCAGTTTTTAAGTGGGTAAATGACAAGATTTCTTGAGTGATTTTTTGCTTAATAAATGTAAGAGTAAGAGGAATGAAGGTCCATAGTTAAAGTAAAAAACTGCCAATCTTTATTTAGTTAAAAAGTTGGCAGTCTGGCAGCCGTAGTATTGTATGAGATTGCTTCGCCTACTTTCAGCAGGCTCGCAATGACAATATCTTAGGCCCATAACTTTGCGGCCTATCCTTTCGGATAGTGTACCTTTCTCAACTTCTTCTGAAGTATTACTTTAAATATTTTTCCTTCCTATTGAAAAATTTTAATATAATATTTTAAATAGTGGGATAGAATATTATATTTTGTGTAACTTACATATGTATTATAACAAAATAAATTTATAAAAGCAATTTTTTTAGAAATGTGATATTTTAATGGGGAGCATTACAAAATCTCTTCTTTATTATTTTATTCCCTAAATCAAGCGATTTTAGACATTAATTTGTAAATTTTTTAAATAATTTTAGATAATTTTAATATATTATTATACTCCTACTAATAGTTTTAGCAATTATAACCGGAATAACTATCGATATTTTTTTCATTCTTCGCCCATCCAAAAATGAATTTGTTGATTTTTGTCAATCAGGTTTACTACAACTTCAACTCTTTGCATTGGAACTGTGATTGTGAAGTCTTCCGTAATTGTTTTATATTCATTGTTTTTTATTAAAACAGAACTTTTATTAATCATCTGTTTTTCTCTGTTTACATCAATATAAACTTCATATATATATCATATCTTTGTTTTCGAGATTATGGATTGTGAATTTAAAGTTATCTTCTTTAAATAAAGTAACCTTGTTTGGAAGGGATAAATGGTCCTCGAAATATAGCTCCGTAAACGTTTCCGGTTTCACAGTAGTCGCAAGAATAAGTGCCTCTTTTACTGAAGGCACGCATTCAACAACTAGAAAGCCTATTACATTAAACCAAACTACCAGAAGCAGTAATCTAATCTTCATTATTGGCTTGTAATTTATCTTCTTATTTTCAACCATAATTTTAATAATCTTTTGTAATATTTCTATTCATGGCTGATCATTTATATATACAAATACTTCTAATGCCTCCTGATAATACTTTAATGCCTCCTTAGACTGGCCTAAAGTAATATGCACTAGACCTATGTTGCAAAGATTAGTGGCTATACCTTCTTTATATCCTATCTTTCTATTTATCTTTAGGGCTTCCTGATAATAATTTAGGGCTTGATCAGTTTCCTCTAAATTGCTGTGGGTTAGACCAATATTATTAAAGACATTAGATAATTATTAAGGCACAGACAGCCCATAACCCTATCTTCATTTCCATAGTTATATTTTTTAGCTTAAATAGGAAAGCTGCAAAAATTATTGGTGCTACTATTAAAATAAAATTTAATAATGAACTCATATCTTAACTCCCTGAAATGATTACCATAAGTTTACTATTATTGTATATTCAATACCAAGAGCGATATTGCGATAGGATTGTTGAAGAGGATCTTTCATATCCTGATGTTTGATAATATATTCCCAAATCATAATTATTGTAAAAAATAAAACCGCCCCCTCTTTCTTCCCCCTTTTTTTATCTAAACCGCGGCCTTTAATTTTCTTTCATTTCTAATAATTATTTCTGGGTTTTCATTTTCTTTGGGAATTGGCAATTTTCTTTCTTTTAATAATTTTAAATGCTCTTCTATCCCCCACTTTGCTTGATAAAGGCAGTCTTCTATTGAATGGCCGACCCCTGTAAATCCTTCGATATTTGGAGAATAAAAAGTAAAAAAAGTGGGGTCTTTAGTGGCTTCTATTACCAGAGAATATTTTAAATTGATCATATTATAAATTCCTCCCTTGTTTTAGACCAGCACTCTTTAAAATAAAATTACAAGTACCAGTAGGCACTTCTTTTGAACCATGATAGTCTATCCTAATTAATTTATTGCACCCGGATTTGCTATAATAACGAATTGAACCTTTTTCTTTAATAATGGAATACCCATTTTTTTCTAAAATTCTTACCAACTCACTAAATTTCAAAATTTACTTCTATATTGATACTTATTTTACAATTTCCTGCTATATTCTCTTAAATTTATTATAAGTTATCTAATTGAGATTATCAATTTTTTTCTTACCCTCTCTCTCAATGTTGTTATCATCTTTTACTTAATCTCCTCAATTTTATGATTGACTTTACTTTCTTGTTCAAATCTTTTAGCAGTCTTAGAAACAGTAGAGTAATCCATCTTGAAAAGCTGGCCCATCTCAGCCAAAGAAAGTGAAGTGAAATGCTTGATTAGATAAATGGCTCACTACCAATGGCGATATTGCGATAGGATTGTTGAAGAGTATCTTTCATATCCTGATGTTGAATAATATATTCTCGAATTAAAGTTATTGTAAAAAAGAAAGCCAGACTTAGAATGTAATGGCATTGGAAATATTCCTTAGCAATCAAAACTAAGTCCGGCTTTTGCTTTTTGTTAAGTTAAAATCTAAGCTTTACTTCTATTCATTTTAAATAGACTGAAAAATATTCTAAAATCTTCTTTTAAGATATACAGAGAGAAAATAGGATGTGCAGTGTCCCTATTTTATTTAATTGCCGGGGAAGTAGGTCAGGAGGACTGGTTCCTGTTCCTTGTTAGCGAACATTGACCCACTAGGGAAATCGCACCAAGTGTCTGGATGAGTCTTCCAGTAGCCGATGGTTCTGGCACCCATGATATCGATGGTCCAGGAGTCCTCATCGCCGACCGTCACATCGAGCTCGTCTGTACCTATGGCGGTAGCGATATTTATCAGCCACTCGGAGTCATTAAATGTGACCACATAGTTAGCAGTGAATATCCAGATCTTACCAACTTCGAGAAAATCATTGCCATCATCGCCGCTAACCTAGACAGCATCACCAGCCAGGTCATCGCTCACAGTCACAGCGGAGAGCGGTACATCTCAAGTATTGTTCACGGTGTAGGTGTAGGTAATGATATCATCAACATGAGCACTCTTAGGGTCACTTTTCTCCACTGAAATGTCCGGATTGAGGATGTCCTCTGGCTGTAGGGCTTTATCCCAGATGCGGACTTCGTCGATTAGGCCGTTGAAATAGTGAGCCGCAGAAGTAGTATCCAAGCCAATCTTTGTATTTGCAGTAGTCGTTATGGTAGCCCGGTTCAGCCCAAGCATTGCCATAAATGACATCATCGCTGTTGTCGAGTGCTGAGTTTATCCAAGCCTCAATCGTAAACGGGTCTAATAGATAGAAGTTACCAACCTTACAGTTACAATCCACATAGTCATCTGTACCATCAAAACTGAGAGCATTGCCGAACTTACCAATAACCCAAGTTGGCTCTGATCCTGTCGGCTTTAACGTCCCATTGTTGCCATTCCCTCTGCTGTCGCTAGCGGTTGTACCTACTCCCTCGTCAAAGTGCCACAGAGCAACGAGGTCAGTAGGCGGTTCTTTCGTTAAGTAAGAAATTTCACTTTGTTCGTTAGTTGGAACCTGACCAACATTAGACAGTAATGAACAGCCAACAAGAACCAGTCCTAAAATCAAAGCTACTATTATTAAAAAATAATATTTTACATTAAAATTCACTCCTTTACTTTTTTAATTGAATCGAAATGTATTTGGGTTTTTCGAATTTTGATATGTTTTATGTGTGTTTTTTTATAGGTCTATTAAATATAATGTTTAGAGTAATTATGGTATAAATTTTAGAATAAGAATTGCTCAATATTTTTTAATTTTCTTATTCTATTTTCAAAACAAAAAAAGTCGGTAGCCTGGCTGTCTTAGCACTTTACGTGCCTTAGACCCATTGCTTTGCGTCTCAACCTTTCGATTGATTTGCCTTTATCAACTTCGATGATAATTTATTCTTTTTTATAACTTTTCTTCTCTAATTATTCTATTCCCCAAAATAATCATTTTTAGACATCCATTTAACAATTTTTATATATTCCTACAAACAAAATAAAGCCAGGCTTAGAATGTCATTGCATTGGAAAAATTCCATAGCAATCCAAACTAAGTCCGGCTTTTCGTTAAGTTAAAATCTAAGCTTGACTTTGAGGGATACAAAATAACCAACCTTTCATCCAAAAATCTCCTATGAATAGTTTAAAATCCCTTTTAGAAAAGAAATAGAGAACCGTCCCTCGTTCTTTTATGGATTGTTTAAATGGTAATTTTTTATTGATTAGAAACAAAATCTAGCATAGCATCTAAAAGATTAATTAGGCTATCTTCTAACCAAGAAAATCTGGAACTGGTAAAACATTCGTTAATATCAAAAATTCTATTATCTATATTCCAAGTAGTTTTTCCTCTCTGTCTAGTACTTCCTACTTGTAGGTGGAATGTTCTACCTGGTGATATTCTATGAATTAGAGCATTTCTTATTCTATTCCAATCTTTAAAATCTTCTGAATCTTTTACCAGATTTAATTTATCTATTATTTTTTCATGCTGAAGGTCGCTTTTTATTAAGTTAAATTTATCAAGTATATTTGTAAAATAAACTTTTTTTAATTTAGAAGACTCAATTGGAAATAAAGTTGGCTTTATAGTAGAAGCAACTATGTATAAAGCATAAGCAAAACAATCAAGAGTTGAATAACCATCTATAAAGAAATGAAATAATTCTTTTTCCTGAATATACCGTTCTGACGGAGGTGGTCCGTCTCTAAATTCTATAAACGATTCAGTAAATTTTTTATTACTTTCAAAACAGGTAGAAAAACGATACTCAACTGCTAACCAAGCAGGTAAAAATTCTGAAGATAACTGAGGGTATTTTTCTTTTTGGGCATCCATAATAGAACTTATTTTTGAATAAGCACAAGAAGGAATTTTTTTTGGTATAACAAATTCTGATTGTTTTGAAGGAATATTATTTTCCATAATTACATCTCCTCTTAAATTTTTATGAAAGACCTTGTTTTTTTTATTAACTAGAATCTCATTTACAAATAGAAATAAAAGTGTAGATATTTCATTTATTAATTATTTGTAAACTAGTTTACAAATTTTCTAAATTTGTAATACTACAAAAATTTTAAAAATCCTTCTTTATCAAATAAAAAATCCTTCAGCAAATGCCAAAGCGCTTGGAATTGTCAGGCTCCCCAGACAGGACGATTTTAGAATTTTTTGTATGAGCAATGAAACTGAAAAGGTATATTAAAAGTTAGAAGAAATATTTAGTCACTGTTGAGAGATAAAAAACAGAATATCGCTCAAAATAAGCTTTACTTTTGAATAAACCCATTCTTCTTATTTAATAGATTCTAACAATTTTATTATAAGCTAAGTGTAAACACTACTCAAAATTAGTACAACTTAATTTATTGTTAAAATAAAACCAGACTTAGAATATAGTTACATTGGAAAATTTTCATAGCAAATAAAACTAAGTCTGGCTTTTTGGTTAAGTTAAAATTCATGCTTTACTTCTATTCTTTTTAAATAGACTGAAAGATATACCAAAATCTTCTTTTAAATGAAAAAAATAACTGTCCCCCTTTTTCTTTTACTGGCCAAAAAACCGCCAACAAGCCGGTTTTTTGGCCAGTTAGGAAAAAACAAAAAATAAGGATCTTCAATCGGAATTGACTGTTAATTAACTATTACTTCAAAATTATCGCTTATTAGAATTGTTCCCCCTTCATTTATCCAGACTGAAAGGCTATAAGTACCTGGAATATTAAAGTCATCGTTTTTAAGATTGAAATGCCAGCTTCCAGCTCCATATTCATCAGTCAAGAAAGTTAAGGTTTCCTGTCCAAGGAAGAGACCTGGGTAACCATTTCCAACCGTCTTTTTGGTTGCTTGACCTGATGTTGAACTCCATGCCCCACTCTGATTAGCATTACTTAACCAAGTACCATCTATGATAGCTCCATTAGTATTTATCGTGCCTTGAGCATTGACAGTATAGCTACTTCCTGTGTACTGTAAGTCTAAATAAATAGTGTTACCAACGACTTTACTTGTTCCTAGAATGATCCAAGTAGTAGAAGGGTCGGTAATGTAATAACCGGTTCCTGAGAACACACCCGTATACATATTTTGGAAAGTAACTGTCATGTCATGGTCGTAAGCTCCACCATACATGAATCTAAGCGACCAGTCGCCAACAATGTTCCACTTTTCACTCGTCGACCATTCATTCGAAGGATACACGGTATACACTGTGTTCGGATGTAGACCATTCATTACACCGGTGACTGCAACTTCTACATTACCATTTGGCTGGTTAACAATCAGCTTTGATGCTGTGTCAGAACCAGAAATATCCGATAATCCCCAAGGTGGACTAGGCATAAGAGCTCCAGAGAGATGCCAAGCATATGTCTGCGCTCCACCCAGGCCTTCTGGTTTTACTTTCGTTTGAGAGGTAGCCGGAACCTGCCCGACATTGGATAATAAGCAGCCAGTAAGAACCAGACTAGAAATCAAAACAATAATTATTAAATAAAAATACTTTTTCATTAAATTACACTCCTTTTATTTTTTAATTGAATTGAAAAGAAAATCTAAATCATTTCAATACATTCAAGGGACATCGCCTCCTTTTTAAGATTAAATAAAGTTCAAGTGATTTGTTTCACCATCTTCCCCATCTTTGGTTATCTGGTTTTAACTCCCTGATAGAATTACAGTAAGAACGCAACTTGTGATAATGAGAGCTAATATAACTGTCAGCACGATTAAATAAGGATATTTTTTTATAAAAATTAACTTTTTTCATTCTTTTAACGTAAGATTTAAATGTTAACTTAAATAACTTTAATGAAGTCAAGAAACACTACCTCCTTTTATTGCTTAAGGTGGGTTGCTATCATAGGAATGTTTCTGTTGGTTTAGAGAATACAAACTTGAATAAAAAAACTGCCCACCTTTTTTATCTTTTTAAAATAAAAAAATCGGCAGTTTGGCGGTCCTGTCACTAAAAGTGATTTAGACCCATAACTTTGCGTCCTATCCTTTGGGATAGTTAACCTTTCTCAACTTTTTTTGAAGTATTATCTAAATGCTTCACCTTCTTTTAAAAAATATTTTTTATGGGGTCAATAAATTAAACCCTCAGCACCTATTTATTATCCATTTTATTTAATAATAACGAGTAAGATATTTGAATCACCAGCTCTTTTCCTCAACTAAAGATCTTTCTTATTGGCGATTTCGTAAATGCACCATCGACCTCATTTAGTTGCTTTCTCGCCTTAGCTCCTAATAAAAAAGGCTTGACCTCCAACCGGAGCCAAGCCTCTAATGTTCTCAATTAATTTTAAAAATATTTTGTTATATACTTGAAATTATTTAATACTTTTGCTATATTAAATTAAGAGCTAGAGGGACATTAGGGACTTCGGCTCTGTTCAAGCCCGCTACATTCTTTTGGATAGAGATAAGCGGGCTTGTCCTTTTATATATCTTTTATTCAAAA
>Ga0315277_10004982_pt1 | contig 17595 bp, 13 predicted proteins | sample YL17G05_15_MG_FD_203695 | JGI IMG/M metagenome (GOLD analysis project Ga0315277, IMG submission 203695) | Sediment microbial communities from Yellowstone Lake, YNP, Wyoming, USA - YL17G05_15 | ecosystem: Environmental > Aquatic > Freshwater > Lake > Sediment | place: USA: Wyoming | collected...
CAGGAGAGGAAGCGCCGCCTTCAGGTATGGTCGGAGGCCATCTTCTACCGGAAACACGCGGGAGCGGGCGCGTGGCTGTTCTGGCTGCTCACCAACCTGCTCGCGTCGTACTGTGGGACGCTGGTGGGCCTTCTGCGGTTCCTGCTTCGCCCCAGGCGTCGCACGTTCAAGGGGCTGAGGCATCGGTGGAACGAGGCGGCGGCCTTCACCGTCGCCGCCTACCGGAGCTGCGCGTTCCCGGCGCGGCGAGGGATGGCCGTTGCCCGCCGCTAGGGCCTGCAGAGCAACGGAGGCGACGGCGCAGGAGGCATGGGAGTGGCGGAGACAGAGGGAGGAGGCGAGGGTAGTCGCCGGCGACACGCGCGGTGGCTGGTTCCCTTCCTGTGTTCTCTGCTCGGACTGGCACTACTGCTCCCCAAGCCGCTGCACATTGACGATCCGTTCTACCTCGCGATCGCAGACCAAATCACGCGGGACCCCGCCCGTCCGTACTCGTTCGTGTTCAACTGGTGGGGCACTCCTCAGCCAGCCTACGCGACCGCGTTGAGCCCTCCTCTGTTCAGCTACTGGCTGGCGCTGATCGTGGCGGCGTTCGGCCACAGCGCGCTGGCGCTCCATCTGGCGACCTGGGTCTTCCTGGTCGTCGCCAGCCTGGCCACCTACTCGCTCGCGAGGCGCTTCACTGCCTCGCCCGGAGTCGCGACTGCTCTGGTCATGCTGAGCCCGGCAGTGCTCCCATCCTGCAACGTCATGCTGGACATTCCAGCACTGGGGCTGGCGCTCGCCGCGCTCGCTGTGCACATTCACGGCGAGGACAGCGATCGCGCCGGCGCGCGTGCCGCAGCTGCGCTGCTGGCCGCGGCGGCGGTGCTCACCAAGTACCAGGCTGGGGCCGTGTGCCTCCTGATGGCAGCCTACTCGCTGCTACAGCGGCGGCCGCGGGCCCTGCTCTGGCAGGCCATCCCCGCCTCAGCTTTCCTCGGCTGGATGGTGTTCAGCGACCAGGTCTATGGGGTTCCCCAGCTCTTTGCCACTCATCCCCTCCAGACCGGCGGGCTGGGCGCGAGGGCCGTGGCCTACGTGACTGCATTCGGGGCGTGTGCGTTCCTCTCGCCCCTTGCACTCGCGGCCCGACCGCGCCGACGGGTGGGCTTCGCCTGCGTCGGTCTGCTAATCGTCGCGGGAGCTGCTGGCCGCGCGCTGCAAGTCAGCCAGGCGCGTGCGGAGACGTTCGTGTTCCTGGCCAACGGCGCGCTATGGTTGCTGGCGGCCGTCTGGCCGGCCGCCACCAGAGCCGATGCCAGAACGGAGCGGCAGGACGCCAGGTTCCTTGGCGGCTGGGCTCTGCTGTTCCCCGCTGTTGGGGCCGTGGGGGCTCCCTTCCCGGCCCTGCGGCATCTGTTGCCCTCTCTCCCGGCGCTGGTGATGCTCGCGCTGCGCTGCGCCTCACCTCGAGCGGCGACTTGGCAGGGACGCGCGAGCTTGGCTCTATGCCTCGCGGTGACCGCGGGGGTGGGCGTCGGCGTCGCGCTGGGGGACCTCCAGTTCGCGCGCGCCTACCCGCTCGCGGCGCGGCGCGTGGCCCCTCTAGGGCCGCGGGGGCACGTGTGGTACCTGGGCCACTGGGGGTGGCAGTACTACGCCGACCGGGCCGGGCTCAAGCAGCTTTCAGCCGCGGAGGACTTTCTGCCGCCAGGAGACATCGTGGTGGCCCCCCAAGAGCCTGACGTTCAGCCGGCCTCGCCCCGGCTGGCTGCTCGTCTGGAACGCGTCTCTGCCTTCACAGTGTCCGGCCTTCTCCCGGTCCGCACCATGAGCAAGGCCGCCAGCGCGGGCTTCTACGCCAGTCCTCCGCCGCTTGTGCCCTACGCGTTCTCGCGCGTACCCCTGGAGAGGTTCATGGTCTACCGCGTACGGCAGTACCCAGTCCCCTCCCCCGCGCGGCGCGGCGCTCTTTCACCTGGGACATGAAGGAGACGATCTTGGCGTCGCGGCTGGCGTCCACGAAGCCGTCGTAGTCGAGGTTGAGGAAGGGGATGTTGTCGTGGTGGCGGCGGAAGGCCTGGGAGAGCATGGTGACGGTCATCCCCGGCATGCAGTTGAAGGGGGCGACGTTGACGATGCCGTCGAGGCGGCGCTTTGCGAAGTCGCGCGCTTTGCCCATGCTGCAGATGGCCTCGCCGCCGAAGGAGGGATGGACGTAGCGCGACCCCTCGCGGATGACCTCGTCGGCGGGGATGTCGTCGTAGCCCTCCAGGTAGGGGAGGGTGGCCGAGAAGAGGTGGTGCTCGTCTCTGACGGCGACGCGGGTGAGCAGGGCGCCGTTGAGGGCGGCCCGGAGGTCGGGCCAGGCGCGGGTGTCCTGCCAGCGGTCGCGGGCGAGCAGGCCGCCGATGCAGCTGCAGTAGCCGAAGAACTCGGTGGGGGGCGCCAGCCAAACCTCGGCCCCGGCGCGCTCGAGCTTGCGGATGACCTGCTGGTTCGAGCCGTCGTGGATGCGGACGAAGAACTCGCCGACGAGGCCGATCCGGGGCCGCGGCTCGGCCCCGTCGCGCCGGGGAAGAGAGGCGAAGCTGCGCTGGGCGCGGCGAACCAGGTCCTCCAGGGCCTCGGTATGCCGCCCGGCGAGGAGGCGCAGGCGCCCGCGGGGTGAGGCGATCAGCGCCTTCTGCTCCCCGGCCAGGTTGCAGACCTCGCGCAGGTAGTGGGAGAAGACAATGTCGCTCTGGCCCCGGGTCTTCTCGTAGGGGCGGGTGCGCAGGCGCATCTTGTCGAGCATGTCGTGGGCGAGGAGGCATCCCCAGGCGGTCAGCAAGAAGTCAAGGCCGAGGCCGCCGTGGGCGCTGCGGTTGCCGAGGGCGACCATGGGGACTTCGTTCAGGCCCATCTTGTCGAGGATCCGCCGCTGCATCATGCAGTACATGCCGAAGCGGCACGGCCCCTCGGACTGCCCCTGGAAGAAGGCCTCTGTGCCGGGGTCGAAGTCAGGGGCGTGGACCCGCTCGAGGATGTCCTGGGTGGTGATGAGCATGGGGAGGCAGACATCCTCGGAGATGACGCGGCGGGCCAGGTTGAGCCCGGGGTCGGGCGAGCGCGCGAGGGGCTCCGCGTCCAGGCCCCAGGCGCGAAGCACGGCGGCCAGCACGTGGGCCTGATCGCAGGCGTGGGGGATCCACAGGCGGCGCCGGCCGATGTCGAGGATGGGAGTGTCGCTGGTGGTGAAGGCCTCGGGCGGCCGCGCGCCGTCCTTGCCGGTGGCGGTGTCGGCGAAGGCCTCCATCCGCGTGATGACTCCCGCGTCGGCGGTGTGCTCGTCGATCTGCATCACGTAGCACGGCTCGCCGATCTCGTCCTTGAAGAAGGGGTTGGCGAACGAGTCGGGGCCGCAGGCGAAGTAGGTGAGCACGACGGCCTGGAAGCGCGGATCGCGGGAGATGAGGCGGGCGGCGGCGAGCTTCTTCTGGACCTGGCGGGAGTAGGCGTTGGGCCAGTGGTCGGAGACGTCCTCCTGGTCTACGGGCAGGTAGTCGAGAGGGAGGGCCAGGAGGCCGAGGTCCTGGATCTTGCGGCCGATCTCCATGTTGGCCGCGGGGTCGTAGGTGGTGTAGGGGCGGCCGATGACGACGAAGGCGCGCTGGTCCGGGGGGAGGGAGGCGAGTATCTCGCGGCCTCGCTCGTCGATCTTCCGCCGGAACTCGCGAAGGGCCTCCAGGCCGGCGTCGATGGCGCGCTCCACGTCCGGGCCCTGGCGGCCGAACTCGAGCGCGAGCTCGCGGAAGACGCGGCGGAGGTGCCTTTCGCCGCGGCGGAAGAAGAGGCGCGGGGAGAGCACCTTGAGCGGCTTCTCGTCCAGGCGCAGGGCGGCCGAGATGACCTCCGGGGCGGACATGACGTAGGGGCAGGTGTGGCTCTGGCGGAAGCGGGGGTTGGGCTGCTCGGTGTCGCAGACCGCGGGGAGGAAGAGGTAGTCCACGCCGCGCTCGACCAAGTGGGCGACGTGGCCGTGGGCGACCTTGATGGGGAAGCAGGGCTCGCCGGCCACGGAGTTGATGCCCTTGGCGATGATCTGCTTGTTGGAGGGGTCGGAGGGTACGACCCGGAGGCCCAGGGCCTGGAAGAAGGCGCGGTAGAGGGGGTAGCACTCGGGGAACATGAGGCCGCGGGGGATGCCGACGGTGGGCGCGCCCTCGGGGGCTTCGGCCTCCGTCCCGGCCATGAGGAGCAGCTCGCGCTCGGCGAAGAGGTCGGGCAGGCCCTCGCCCAGGCCGCGCTTGTGGGCGCCGCTGTAGCGCTCGCAGCGGTCGTTGTAGTAGTACTTAGGCCCGCCGTCCACCTGGAAGACGTTCACGTCACAGCGGTTGGGGCAGCGCTGGCACTCGAAGGAGGAGACGTGGTAGTGGCCGGCGGCGATCTGCTCGAAGCCGCGGAAGCTGCTCTGGGCGGGGCGCTGGCGATAGGCGATGACGGCCGCGCCGACGGCGCCGGTGATGTGCGGGTGAGGCGGGACGATGATGGGGCGGCCCAGGATGGTCTCGAAGGCCGCCACCATCCCCTGGTTGAAGGCCACCGCGCCTTGGAAGGCCACCTTCTCGCCCACGTCACGGTTGGCCACGTTCTTGTGGAGGTAGTTCTTGGCGCTGGCGAGGCAGAGGCCGGCGCAGAGGTCTTCGATGGGCACGTTGTTCTGCTGATAGTAGACGGAGGCGGATTCGGAGAAGACGGTGCAGGTCCAGTCGAGGTCCGGGGGGCGCTTGGCGCGGAGGGCGGTGGGGCCGAACTCGGTGATGTCGAGGCCGAGGCGGGCGGCCTGCTTCTCGAGGAAGGCGCCGGTCCCGGCGGCGCAGGCCTTGTTCATCTCGAAGTCCACGATCACGTCGCCGTCGAGCCGGATGTACTTCGAGTCCTGGCCGCCGATCTCGAGGATGGAGTCGATCCCGGGGACGAAGGCCCGCGCCCCCTGCGCCTGGGTCGTGATCTCGTTCTTGACAACATCCGCGCCCAGGTAGTCGCCAGTCAGGTAGCGGCCCGAGCCGGTGGTGGCCGCGACGATCTCCCCGATCCTGAGGCCGGCCTCCTGCACCTGGCGCTGGATCTGCCCGACCGTGTCCCGCACCGCGGCGAGCGGGTCGCCGTCGGTGCGCCGGTAGTAGCTCGCCAGGAGGCGGACCTTCCCGTCCACCTCGGTGACGAGCGCGGCCTTCGTGCTGACCGAGCCGATGTCCACCCCCAGCGCGGCCACGGGGATCTCGCGGGGCAGGTCGTCGCTGCTGTCGGCAGGGGTCTGGACGTTCGACTGGGTGAGCACCAGGGGCTCGGTGCCGGCGTACTCGAGGGCCCGGCCGATCTGCGCGTCGAGGGCGGCCAGCGCCTGCTCCAGGTCGAGCTCGCCGTGGGCGCGGAGGGCGGCGCCGATGGCGCCGAGGGTGAGGTTGTGGGCGGGGATGATGATCTGCTCCGGCGCCAGCCCCAGCTCGCGGGCGAGGTACTTGCGGACCGCGGGGTTGAGGGAGACGCCGCCCAGGAAGAGGACCTGGTCGACGAGGTCCTTGCCGCGGGCGATGGACGAGTGGTAGTTGCGGCAGATCGCCTGGTGGATGCCGGCGGCGATGCGGTCCCGCGGCGTTCCCTTCTGGTAGAGGTGAACGATGTCGGACTCGGTGAAGACCGCGCAGCGCCCGGAGAGGGAGGCGGGGTTCTCGGTCTGGTCGGCGACGCGGGCGAACTCGGCGATGGAGCCGAAGTTGAGGCGGTGGGCCATGTGGTCGAGGAAGGAGCCGCTGCCGGCGGCGCACTTGCTGCTGAGGCTGGCATCGTCGAGCAGGAGGCGCCCGGCGACCTCGTCCCAGGCGAAGCGGAGATACTTCTGCGTCTCCCGGCCCATCTCGATGACGGTGCGCGCCTGGGGACAGAGGAGGTTGCAGGCGGCGGCGAGCGCGTTGGGCTCGTCGACGGGCTCCAGGCCCAGGGGGGCCGCCACCTGCGGCGCGCCCGTGCCCGTGAGGCCGAGGGCAGCGGTCGTCACGCCTGAGTCGCGCACGCGGGCGAGGAGCTCGCGCACGCGCTCGAAGGGCTTCCCGCGCACGGGGACGACGCCGAGCTCCTCGATCTCGTCGCCGCGCAGGAGCACAGCCTTGACCGTCTCGGCGCCGATGTCCACGCCCAAGCGCACGGACGCCGGCGCGGTGGAGGGCGCGTCAGCCTGGGCCGGGGCGCTGCGAGGAGGTTGGCTGGTCGGGTGCTCGGTCATCGGTGTTCCCAAGGCTGGCTGTCTGGTGTGGTCTGCCGCTGGGCCTGCGGGGTTCTGCTGTGGCGTCCTGGTTGCAGGGCATAGGCCGCCGAGAACCGTGCCCCAGCATGATACTCAAGCGCCCTAGGGCTGTCAACCGAGGCGGGCATGGGGGTGTGTGACCCCAGACCTGGCGGGAGGTGGCACAGGTTGGGAACCTGTGCCACGAGGACGGCCGGCGGGCATGCAGAGACATGCCCGCCCTACACAACAGCCTGGGGGAAGGGGCCATACCCGGGTGCGGGGGGGCGGCGCGCGGGGAGCCCGGCCGCTAGCGCCTGAGCCTGACGGGCCGGCCGGTCTCGGCGGACTTGTTGGCGGCGAGGGTGACCTCGGTGGTCTTGAGGGCGTCGAAGTAGTCGGAGCGGATGGCCGAGCGGTCTCCGGTGCGGAGGGCGTGGATGAAGGCCTCGTCTATGTTCATCCCCGGCGGGGGAAGGTCAACGCTGGCCGCGCCCTCGGGGAGGAAGGTGATCCGCTCTCCCACCTTCATCACCATGTCGCGCAGGACGATGTCAACGGAGGCGTGGTGGCCCCCCTTGGTGAGCGCGCAGGTGGTGGAGAAGTAGCCGGCGGCCCCGTTCTTGAACTCGAGCAGGATGGCCTGGCCGTCGGGGACGGTGAGGTTCTCCACGTCCCTGAGGACGTTTAGCGAGTAGCGGGCGCAGACGCGCACGACATCCCCGACGAGGTAGCGGATGATGTCCATCTGGTGGGTGGCCATCTCGTGGAACATGCCGCCGGAGCGGGCCATCACCCGCCACCAGTGATCAGGGCCCCCGGGGATCCCGCCCCAGCGGTATCCGGTGACCAGCGCGACCGGCTTGCCCGCGAGGAAGGCTCTAGCCGCGGCGATCGCCGGCAGGTAGCGCAGTTGGTAGCCGACACAGGAGATGACCTTCGCCCTCCTGATCGCCCGCGCGATCTCCCGGCCCATCTCCATGGACATGACGATGGGCTTTTCGACGAAGAGGTGGATGCCCTTTCCGGCGGCGATGATCTCGGCGTCGGTGTGCGCGTCGGGGGGGAGGCAGACGTAGAGGGCGTCCATCTGCTCCCGCTCCAGCATGTCGTGGTGGTCGGCGTAGGCGCGGCCGCCGAACTGCTGGCTGGCGGCCTCGGCCCGGGTTCGGTCGGCGTCGCAGTGGGCGACGAACTCGACTCCCGCGATCGCTTTCAGCTGGGGCATGTGGAAGCCGGTGGCGATTCCTCCGGTGCCTACGAATCCTACTCTCACACGCTCGGGCATGTGTGCACCTCCGTGGACGGGAATAGGTCTGGGGCGGGGTTCGCCTCGCCAGGGGCGGTTCCTCTAGCCGGTGGGTGGTGACGTAACACGGGTGCCCGGGGGGCGCGGCCCCAAGGCCTCGGGGGAGGTGGCACAGGTCGGCAACGCGTGCCACCGGGACGGCCGGCGGGCATGCAGAGACATGCCCGCCCTACAGGTGGGGAGGTGGGCGCGGTGCTGGGTGCCTTTCGGGAGGGGAGGGGAGGCCCCTCCCCTCCCGATTCCCTTCCCGCCCCCTCATGCTCACCCCACCCCCTCGTCGATGTTCTCCCCTCCTCACCGGCTGCCCCCTGGGAAGGGGGTAACACTGGCGCCCGGGGCCCGTTTGTGCAGGAGGAGAGACAAGGGGCCGAGACCGGGACAGGGTGTTGGCTGTCGGCACAGGGCTGAACCTGCTGTCGCCCAACCCTCGTGTGACACATGTGGCAAAGGAGGTGAAGCAGCATGTGCGCAACCTGCGGATGTCTCACCAGCGGCCAGCCGGCCCCGGAGGACGGCACGTACAAGTGCAAGGAGTGCGCCGCGAGCGACAAGATGTCGAAGGCGACTGTGACGAAGGGCGTCGCCATGCCCGCCTGCTCCTCGTGTGGGGAGTCGAAGGTGCACTGGGTGAAGGTCTAGCCGGCCGGCGCTGCTCCTCGCCCGGGGCTGGAGAACAGGTCGCCGGGCGAAGGTGTCGAAGGCCAGACTCCGCGTGTGGCCCCCCACCGCGGAGCCTGGCCTCATGCTATCAGTCCTGATCTGGGCGGCCATCCTGTGGGCCTGCTTCGGGTTCGGCGCAGCCGCGCTGGCGCGGCTGCGCGCCCGCGCGGAGGGCTGTGCAGAGGAGGCCCCGTTCGCGGTCGCGCTGGGCCTGGGCCTGCTGGGCTACCTGATGCTGGCCGCGGGGCTGCTGGGGCAGCTCAAGGTGTGGGTGGGGGTGGCGCTGATCGGCCTGCTGGGCCTGCTGGGCTGGCGGCACGCGGTGAGGCTCGGGCGCGACGCGGTGGGGGCGCTGCGGCGCCCCAAGGGGTGGCGCTGGGCGGCGGTGCCCCTCGCGGTCTTCTTCCTGGGGGCGGCGGGATTCACTCTCATCGGCTCGCTCGCCCCGGCGACGGATGTGGACTACGACGGCCTGGTCTACCACCTGTCGATCCCGAAGGCCTATCTCCGCGCGGGCCGCATCGAAGCGATCCCGTGGCTTTCGCACTCCAACTTCCCCTTCAGCCTGGAGATGCTCTACCTGCTCGGGCTGATGCTGCGGGACCAGTCTCTGGCCAAGCTCTTCCACCTGGCCTGCGGCTGGCTTGCCGTCTGCGCGATCTTCGCCTTTGGGCGGCGCGCGTGGGGGGCGCGCGCGGGGTGGCTGGGAGCGGCCCTGTTCGCGGCCATCCCGCTGGTGGCCTGGGAGATGATGTCGGCCTACAACGAGCTGGCCTTCGCCCTCTACGCGTTCCTGGCGATCTTCGCGCTGAGCCGGTGGTTCGAGGGGCGGGCCCAGAAGGAGGGAGACGGCTGGCTCTGGGTAGCGGGCCTGATGTGCGGTCTGTCGTTGGGGACGAAGATGCTGGCCGGCGCAGTCTTCATCTTCTGCCTGCTCGCGCTGGCCTGGGCCCTGATTCGGTCGGCCGACCGGCGGGGGACGGCGCTGAGGGCGCTCGGCTTCGCGGCCATCGCCGCCGCGGTGGCCGCGCCCTGGTACCTCAAGTCCTACGTCTACACCGGCAACCCGGTCTACCCGTTCTTCTACGAGGTCTTCGGCGGGCGGTACTGGACCGCGGAGCGCGCCCGCGAGTACGCGGCCGCGCAGAAGGGGTTCGGCCTGGGGACGGGGCCGCTCTCCTTCCTGGCTCTTCCGTGGAATCTCACGATGAACGCCCGCTGGTTCTTCGACCTGCCCCAGCAGCTGCGGCCGGTCAGCATCCTGGTCTGGGTGTTCGGGCCGGCCCTGCTCGCCTTCGTTCCGATCCTCGTGTTCGCAGGCCGGGTCGGAGGCCGGGGGCGGGTGGCGCTGTGGTTCGCGCTGGTCTACACCGCGATCTGGTTCGGGATGAGCCAGAACGGCCGCTACCTGATCCCGATCCTGCCCGGCCTCTGCGCCTGCGCGGGCCTGGCGGCCTCGCGGCTGCTGGACCGGCGCGGCCTGGCCTCTGCGGCGGCCCTGGTGGCCCTGTTCCTGGCCCTGGTCGCCGGCCTCTACGCCAGCTATGGCCTGGCCTCCCCCGCGGCGCGCGTGGCGGCCGGCCTGGAGCCACCGGCGGCCTACCTCCGGAGCGTCTCCTACGTCTACCCGATGCTCGAGGCGATCACGGAGGCGACGCCGCCCGGGGCGAGGATCATGGTGTTCGGGGAGGAGCCCCGCCTGTTCTACCTCGACCGCGACTACCTGCTCGGCGACCACGCGGCGATCTTCTCGGACCGGGACCTGGCTAGCCCTGACTCGCTGCTGGCGGCGCTGCGCCGGATGGAGGTGACGCACCTGCTGATTCACGTCTCGACGCTGGCCAACGTGGCGGCCCGGCGAGGCGCGATCGAGAGCGACATCGCCGGACTCGAGGCCGAGGGCAAGCTGCGGATGCTGGGGCTGTATGGTACACTGAGCCTATGGGAGATCGCCGACGTAGGAGGAAGAAGCGCGCGGTAGGTCGGAAGGCGCAGCAGGCTGAGGCGCAGGTCCGCGACCCGGCGGCTCGCGCCCGGCGGGCCGTGCGCGTGGTCGTCATCGCCTATCTGGCCCTCGCCGGCCTCTACGCCACCTCGATCCCGCCGGGGAAGGGGCCGGATGAGACCGCGCATGTCCGCTACGTCTCCTGGCTTGCCGACAACCACCGCCTGCCGGTCTTCCAGCGCGAGCACCCGGGCGCGGACTACGAGTTCCATCAGCCGCCGCTGTTCTACCTGGTCTCTCTGCCCACGTACCTGCTGGCCGGGGGCGGCGGAGACGTCGCGCTGCAAGCCGTGAGGTTCGTGTCGATCCTCTTCGGGATCGCGCTGCTGTACCTCACCTTCGGGCTGGGCCGGGTGCTCGCGCCGGACCGCCCATGGGTGGCGGTGGCCGCGGCCGGGGTGGTGGCCTTCCTGCCGATGCACCTGGCGCTGGTGGCAAGCGTGGGCAACGACGTGCTGACAGAGGTGTTCTTCGCGGCGGCGCTGCTGCTGATGGTGCACTACCTGCGGGGGGCGAGCAGCTATCGGCGGGGGGAGGCGGAGAGGCCGCCAGGGGTCTCCGCGATGGCTTCGCTGGGCCTGATGATCGGCCTGGGGATGCTGACCAAGTCGCTTGCGGTCTTGCTCTTCCCCGTCGGCTGGGCGGCCGCGGCGCTGGCGGCGCGGGGGCCGAAGGGCTACGAGTGGCGGCGCCTGGCGCGGGACGCAGCGGTCAGCACGGCCGTGGCGCTGGCGCTGTGTGGGTGGTGGCTGGTGCGCAACCAGATCATCTACGGCGATCCGCTCGCGCAGAAGGCGTTCCTCAGCGCCTTCCAGGACCGGCCCTCCCCGCAGAGCTTCATGGCCCAGTACGAGGTGACGCCGCCGTTGTACGTTGTGCAGGTGGCGATCATCACTCTGGCGAGCTCTCTCGGTATGTTCGGGCCGCCTTTCGGGAACCGCTTCGCCTTCTTCCCCTACTGGGTCTACCTGATCTTCTGGGTGAAGGCGCTGGGTGAAGGCGGCGGCTTCCTGCGCTATCTGCCGCGAGCCGGGCTCGCCGACTGGCAGAGGCAGGCGTGGTGGCTGTCCGGCCTGCTCGGCCTGCTGCTGGTGGTGAGCTTCGTCAGGTTCAACTTATCGTTCTTCCAGGCGCAGGCGCGCTACCTGTTCCCGGCCCTGCCCCCGGCGGCGCTGGCGCTGTGCCTGGGGCTGAACGAGCTGGCGCCGTCGCGCTGGCGGCCGGCGGCCCTGGCGGCGGGGGTGGGGCTGGTTGCGCTGCTCGCCTTCGTGGGCCTCTTCCTCTGGATAGTGCCGCAGTTCCACCTCACTCCCCCGGCGCTTCCGGCGAGCCCATGAGCGCGCTGGGGTGGAGGCTGATCCTGCCGGCTCTGTTGCTGCTCGCACCGGGGTGTGGCCCGCGCCGCACTGCACCTCCCCCGGAGGAGGGGACGCCGAGCGTGGCCGCGGCGCCCTCGCTGGAGTTCGGGGGGTCGGTGATCCGGGTATCGGACCCGAAGGGAGGCTGGAAGTTCGAGGCCCGGTCGCCGCGGGTGAAGGCGGCGGGCGTGAACGGCCCGTACACGCTCATGCCCGCGGATGCGACCTATCAGGAGGAGGGGAAGGAGCCGGTGCTGATGCACGCGGAGCGGGCGGATGTGGACAGGCAGACGCAGCGGGTGGCGCTGGCGGGGTCGGTCCAGGTCGCCTCCAATGGGTGGGTGCTGGAGGCCGACCACGTGACCTACGACCTGAAGACCGGAAAGGTTGTGTCGCCCGGCCGCACGAAACTAAGCCTGGGCCGGGAGGCACTGAAGGCCTACCGCGGGAGGGTGGGAGAGGAGGGGAAGCGACCATGAGAGCCACCGTTCGGAGAAGTCTGATTGCGGCCGTCATCGTCGGGTGTCTGGCCGCCGCGGCAGGGGCCGGCCAGCAGAAGCCGGCCGGGCCGAATGCCACCAGGTTCGGCAACTACACCATCGAGTCCCAGCACTTCCAAGGCACTATCGGGGGGGCGTGGGAGTTCTCGAAGGGGGTCAAGGTCACGGGGCCGAGCCTGACGATGACCTGCGACAACCTGAAGGTGTGGCCTGGGAAGACGAGCAGTGACCTCGAACAAGGCCGGGCCGAGGCCACGGGCAGTGTGGTCGTGCGGGGCCGCTATGTGGCGACGGACCAGACCGAGTGGCAGGTCGTGGGGTCGGCGGCCACCGGCACGTATGACGGCACGAAAGGGGAGGGCGTGCTGCAGGGGGGCGTGGAGTTCCACGGCACGAATCTCACCACAGGCGCGGTCCTGTCGGTAGACGCCGACAAGCTCATCTACGACGTGAAGAGCCAGCAGTTCCGGTTCGAGCGCAGCAACGGGCTGGTGCGGGTGAAGTGGGAGGAGCCGGAGCAGCCGGCCAAGCCCGCCCCGGAGAGCGCGCCACAGGCAGGCGGGAAGTGAGCCTCGCGGGGCGAGGGCTGGTGAAGCGCTACGGGCGCCGGGCCGTGGTGGATGGGGTGAGCCTGGAGGTCCAGCCGGGGGAGACGGTCGGCCTGCTGGGCCCCAACGGCGCGGGGAAGACGACGACCTTCTACCTGCTGGTGGGGCTGGTCCTCGCCCATAGGGGGAAGGTCACGCTGGAGGAGCAGGACATCGGGCGCCTGCCGATGCACCGGCGGGCGCGGCTGGGGCTGGGCTACCTGGCGCAGGAGAACTCGTCGTTCCGCCGCCTGACGGTCGCGGAAAACATCGCGGCGGTGCTGGAGTGGCTGCCGCTGTCGGCGGCCGAGCGGAGGGAGCGACTGGAGGAGCTGATCGAGGAGTTCCACCTCCAGACGGTGCGGGACGCGCCGGCCGGCGTGGTCTCCGGGGGCGAACGGCGGCGGACCGAGATAGCCCGGGCACTGGCCCGCGCGCCGCGCTACCTGCTGCTCGACGAGCCCTTCACGGGCATCGACCCCATCGCCGTGGCCGAGCTTCAGGACATCGTATCGGACCTGCGCTCCCGCAACCTGGGGCTGGTGATCACCGACCACAACGTGCGGGAGACTCTCCGCATCACCGACCGCAGCTATATCATGTACGAGGGCAAGATCCTCACCTCGGGCACGTCGGAGGAGCTGCTCGAGGACCCGGTGGCGCGGCGCTTCTACCTCGGCGAGCGCTTCCAGATGAACTGATCGTCATCCCCGGCCGCTACCATGAAGATTCTCGACCGATACCTGGTGCGCGAGATGTCGGGGCCGTTTGCCTTCGGGGTGCTGGCGTTCGTCCTGCTGTTCGTCTCGGCGAACGTCCTCTTCGAGCTCGCGCAGGTCATCTCAGAGCTTGGCATCAGCCTGTGGACGGCCAGCGAGCTGTTCCTCCTGCGGCTGCCACGCCTGATCGTCTACACCTTCCCACTCGCGACGCTGGTGGCGATTCTGGTGACGTTCGGCCGGCTGGGGGGCGACAGCGAGATAGTGGCGATGCACGCGGGAGGGGTGAGCTTCCGGCGGCTGGTGGCGCCGATGGTGGCGGTGGGGCTGATCGTGTCGCTCGCCGCGGCGGCGTTCAACGAGTACGTGGTGCCTGCGGCGAACCGCAGGGCCGAGGGCATCGTCAGGGAGGCGAACGCGCGCGCCGGCAAGATGGGGCAGGAGAACGTGTACCTCAGGGAGTCGTCGAAGGGGCAGACCACCCGCCTCATCTATGCCGAGCGGCTGGACGTGCAGACGGGGGAGATGACGCGGCCCACGATCACCTGGTTCGAGAAGGGCCGGCCCGTGATGGTGACGGTGGCCGAGCGGGGGCGCTGGAGTGGGAGCAAGTGGGAGATGCTGCGGGGGGTGAACCACCTGCTGGAGTCGGAGTGGCCGACGACGTGGCCCTTCGCGCAGTGGACGACGGAGTTCGGCACCAGCCCGCGGCAGATCGCGCAGCAGGCGCGGAACCCCAGCGAGATGACGTACCGGGAGCTGAGGGAGTACATTCGCTATGCCCTTCGCCAGGATCAGCCGACGGCGGAGGCGGAGCTGAGGCTCCACCACATATTCTCGATCCCGTTCGCGTCGCTGGTGTTCGCGCTGGTGGCGGCGCCTCTCGGCCTCCGCTCGCACCGGGGCGGCTCGGCCATCGGGCTGGGGATCGCGATCCTGATCGGGTTCGGCTACTACGTGATCTGGAACTACCTCGCGATCCTGGCCCAGGAGGGCGGCCTCTCGCCGCTCTGGGCGGCCTGGCTGCCCAACCTCGTGACGGGCGCGATCGGGGTCGCGCTGATCCTCAGGGTGCGGAAGTAGCGGCCCAGCACGGCCCGGCCGGACTCAGGCCCCCAGCTTCAGCGCGGCTTCTGGAAGATCAGGACGTACTCGTGCGCTTTGTTGATGCGGAAGACCGAGGGGTAGCCGAGCGGCCGGAAGTTGTTGTACTCGTGCCTGCGATCCCAGATGATCAGGTCGTCGAAGAGGAAGCCGTTCTGGCGCATGGCCTCGGCCAGGTCGGCGTGGAAGGGGTGGAACTCGCTTCCCCGACGCAGGTCCATCACCACGACGACACAGTAGGCACCGGGCTTGAGCGTCTCCCCGACGCCGGAGAAGACGCGGGCCAGCTCCTCCACGAACTGCGGGTAGTCGGCGATACGGCCGAGGTCAGCGCCGCGGTCGCCGTAGTTGCGGACCGATTTCCTGTCAGCGGTGCGGCGCCGGGTGAGGACCGTCCAGTAGGGAGGCGAGGTGACGACCAGATCCACCGAGCCGGGGGCTACGTGCGAGGTCACCTCCCGGGCGTCGGCGCAGAGGAGGCGACAGCCCTGGTCGCACTCGCCCAGGCGGGTGCGGGCGGCCTGCACGTAGTCGGGGTTGATGTCCAGGCCTACGCCGACCCGGCCGAGCTGATGCGCAGCCAGGACGGTCGAGCCGAGGCCGCAGAAGGGGTCGAGCACTACCCGGCCCTTGGGCGGCAGGAAGCATTCGATGACTCGCCCGGGAAGCTCGACGGGGAAAAGGGCCGGGTGCTTGAGCTTGAGCTCCTCCTTCGACTTCCGGAGGTCGCTCCAGACGCTGATCGAGTAGCGCGTCCAGGTCCGGCCATCGAGCGCGTTCCCGCGCCTGCGCTCACCCCTCATCGGCATCCCTCTGGTCGAGGAGGGCGCGATAGAGCGCGCCGCGGGGGAGGCCTCGCCGTCTGGCCACGTGCGCGGCGGCGCGGCTGGGTGAGAGCCCGGCCCGCATCAGCTCCTGCGCCTCCTCCCGGGCTGCGCCGATGTCTGCCTCCCCGCTTTCGACCGGTGCGCCTGAGATGACGATGGTGAACTCGCCCCGGGGCTCGTGGGCGGTGAAGTGGGCGATCAACTGCGCGACGGGGCCGCGGACAGCTTCCTCGAACCGCTTGGTCAGCTCCCGCGCGCAGGTTGCCTCGCGGTCGCCAAGGACGGCGTGAATGTCCTCGAGGCTCTGCCGGAGGCGGTGGGGGGCCTCGAAGCAGATGATCGCGCCGGGGTGCGCGGCGGCACGCCTGAGCGCGGCCCGCCGCGCGGCCGGCCGGCTGGGCAGGAAGCCGAGGAACAGGTACTCCTTCGTGGGCAGCCCCGAGAGGGCCAGCGCGGCCGAGGCCGCGGTGGGCCCCGGCACGACCGCCACCGGGATGCCGGCCTCCACGCAAGACCTTACGAGCTGCGCGCCCGGGTCGCTGACCCCCGGCATTCCCGCGTCGGAGACGAGGGCCACCCGCTTGCCGTCTCGCAGGAGACCGAGCAGCTCCTGCAGCCGGCCGCGGCCGCTGTGCTCGTGGTAGCTCAGCATCCGGCCGCGGATCGCGTGGCGGGCGAGCAGGGCGCGGGTCACCCGGGTGTCCTCAGCCGCGATGACGTCGGCCTCGCCGAGGACGCGCAGGGCGCGGAGGGTGATGTCCTCCAGGTTCCCGATGGGTGTTCCGACCAGATAGAGGGTTCCAGGCTGAGTGGCCATGTTTCCCGGCGGATCAGAAGAAGAATCGGGCAATCGCGCCCGCAATCGCCAGCAGTGCCGGCAGGATCAAGTCCTGGTAGGAGAGGACGAGGAGGGCCTGGGCGACTCCGCCCCCGGCAGGCGCGGAGCGGATGGCCACGACTACGGCGGCCAGCAGGAAGCCGACCAGGGCGGCGGCGCCGGCGACGCCCTGGATGCCGGCATCGCGGTGCCGCCGGGAGGCGACGAACGCGGCCGAGCCTACAACTAGCCCCAGGGCCGCGGCCGGGAGGGCGCTCACCCAGCCGATGAGGCCAAGCAGGAGGCCTCCGGGGAGCGCCGCGGCGAGGGCGGCCCCGGCGGCCCGCAGGACCTGCTCGCGGGTCGCCAGGCCCAGGGCGCGGGGGGAGAGACGGAGGCAGTCCTGACAGCGGACACCGGTGGCGCCGTGACCGACGCAGTCCGGGCAGAGCGGTCGCCCGCAGCGGCCGCAGGATACCTGGGTCTCCTGGTCTGGGTGGTAGAAGCAGCGTGCCGTGGCCCGTCCCTCCGAGGGCGTCTGCGCCTGGGTGGACTGCTTCGGCGGACCCGCGCGCCTTCCCTCCCCGGAGGAGCAGTTCGAGGGTATGCCGCTCCAGTAGGCGGCACACCCTCGAGCTGTTGGTGTGATATAGAATGAGGGCGAGCGCGGACTACTCTGCCGTGCGCTCCGCCAGTACTCGCTCGGTGGTCTGGACCAGGGCCATCCGGGTCTCGCTGTCCCAGTAGAGCGCGGCGCCCGTCGCCCTGGCGAAGAAGCGAAGCGGGACGATCATCCGCGACTCCCGGATAGTGGCCGCGGTCTCCATCTTGACAGGCTGCCCGTTGAGGCGCGCCAGCGGGGAACCGTTGGTGACCTCGACGGTGCTCTGCCCCCCGACGCTGCGGGCAGTCCGCGTTCCCGGATGCCAGGACACCCTCGCCCCCGCCGTCTCGAACATGGCGCGGAAGCCGACCTGCAGGCGGCCGGCCTCAACCGAGGGCGTCACCTCAAACTGGACCGCGCGGCCGTTCATCACGACGGTGTGCCCGCGCGGGCGGGCCGGGAGGGCGCTGGGGGTGGGCGGGGTCTCCTGAGCGGTCGCCGAGGCGAAGCTGGCCCTGCGGCTGGCCTCCGGCGCGGTGGGCGAAGACGGGGCAATCCGGGCGGCTGCCGCCGCGCGGCCTGGCTCCGGGATGGGGCCGCGCGCGGCCAGGGAAGCGGAGGTCGCCCGGGCGGTGCGCGCCTCCTCGGGGGAGGCTGCGGTCGCCGGGGTGAGATCGGTCTTGGCGACGGACCTGGTGGCGGGCGGCTTCGGGGCCTCGCGCCTGGCCTGCGCCACCGGGGCCGCGCCGTTCTTCACGTTGATCGTGATCGGCTTGGAGGAGGCGATGAGTCCGTAGGTATCGTAGGCCTCGACGAAGATCCGGTGGGGGCCGTCGGAGAGCGCGCTGGAGTCGAGCT
>Ga0315277_10004983_pt1 | contig 17595 bp, 16 predicted proteins | sample YL17G05_15_MG_FD_203695 | JGI IMG/M metagenome (GOLD analysis project Ga0315277, IMG submission 203695) | Sediment microbial communities from Yellowstone Lake, YNP, Wyoming, USA - YL17G05_15 | ecosystem: Environmental > Aquatic > Freshwater > Lake > Sediment | place: USA: Wyoming | collected...
GATGGCAGCAGCCGCCATGTAAGTTCCTGCTTCGATCCGGTCCGGAATGATGGTGTGTTCCGCGCCGCCGAGTTCTCCCACTCCCTCGATGATGACCGTGGAATCCTGGGTTTCAATCCGCGCCCCCATTTCGTTAAGTAAATCGATCATGTCCCGCACTTCCGGCTCCTTTGCCGCGCCGTGGATGATCGTTTGCCCCTGCGCCGTAACCGCTGCCATGATAGTGTTGCATGTCGCGCCCACGCTGGAGCCGAAGGGCCCCTCCAGTGAAAACTTGGCCCCTTTCAACCCCGGATTTTCCACCAGGATGTATCCGTGCGATATGTCCACACGAGCGCCGAGTGATTCCAGTCCTTTGAGGTGCAGGTCAATCGGACGGCGTCCGATGACGCAGCCGCCGGGCATGGAGACTTTCGCCTTTTTGAGCCTGGCAACCATCGGTCCGAGCACATAAATCGATGCCCGCATCTTGCGCACAAGGTCGTACGGCGCTTCCGCAACATTGAAATTCGCGGGATCGATAATGAGGGTGTCTCCCTGCCGCACAACATCCGCGCCTACCTGGTGCAGCACCATCATCATGGTGTCAACGTCCATGAGGGAGGGAACGCAGTGAAGGGTAACCGGGGAGTTGGCGAGCAGACTTGCCGCCATCAAGGGAAGCGCGGCGTTCTTCGCGCCGCTGATTGTCACGCTCCCCCGCAAGGGAGCGCCGCCTTCAATAAAGAGCCTGTCCATCGGGTCACCTCAACTTGATCGGGAATTGGTCCTACAGTCACTTCATCATACACAGGACTCTGACCGAACCTGTGTAATCTTCAACAGCTTGAACGACCCTGAATTTTTTTCCTTCTTCAACTTTATGGAGTAATTTTAACGACTGCCCTTTTCCGATTTCAACTAAAATCCAACCATCAGAAGAAATTTTTTTTTCTCCCTCCAGAATGATGCGCTCGATCATATCAAACCCCTCTGGTCCGGCAAACAGGGCTGCGGGGGGTTCGTATCGGAGGATATCCGGTGGAAGGGTGTTGCGCTCCTTTTCCCCGATATATGGCGGATTGCTGATGATGAAATCATAGGAGCCTCCCTGTCCGGCAAAGAGATCGCCCTCGCATAAATGGAGGCGTTCGGACACATGATGGATTTCCGCATTTCTTCCAGCCACTTTCAGGGCTTCCCCGCTGATGTCGCTTCCTGTAAGCTCCAGATCCGGAAATCGGCGGAGAAGGCAGATGGAGACTGCGCCTGAGCCTACGCCCAGCTCGAAAACCCTGGGCGAGCGGCCTTCATGCCCCCTTTTCCATTCATCGATCCTCTTGATGGCTTGTTCCGCAAGAATCTCGGTCTCGGGACGGGGAATGAGCACCGCAGGGGTCACCTGGAAAACGAGCGAAAAGAATTCCTTTATTCCTGTGATGTACGCCACAGGTTCATGCTCTCCCCGCCTTTTAAGAAGCGTTCTGTAATGTTCTTTTTCTCCCTCAGAAAGAGGCCTGTCAAACTGGAGATAGAGCTGTAGCCGCGGAAGTCCCGTCACATGAGACAAAAGCACCTCTGCATCGAGACGGGGAGATAGACAGTTCTTTTTACACAGGTAATCCGCGCTCTTTTCAAGCGCTTCTTTAATTGTTAGAATGGGCGTTTCCACGGGACCGTTCTCATACTCTTAATCATAATCATAATCGTACTCGTAATCTTAATCCCAAGACGGTCTTTGGGAGTAACCAATTTTTTTGATACTGGATATTGGATAAATTCGCACTCGCCTCTCCTCCTTCTTGTTGCGCCGTCTTGTCGCGCCGAAGCCCCGCCTCTGGCGGGGGCGGATAATCATTATCTGATTTCCTTTTTGTATCTCTCTATTTCCCGAACCAATGCGGAAAGCAGCTCCTTTTCATCCACCCGATCTATTATCTCTCCCTTGCGGAACACAATCCCGACTCCTTTGCCTCCCGCTATTCCCACATCCGCCTCCCTGGCTTCACCAGGCCCATTGACCACGCATCCCATCACAGCCACCTTGATCGGGATCGTTTCACCTGCCAAAACCTCCTCGACTTTGTCCGCCAGATCCCTCAGATTGATTTCCACCCGTCCGCAGGTGGGGCAGGAGATCAGATCTGGTCCGGCCTCCCTCAAACCCAGGGTTTGGAGTATCCTGATCCCCACAAAGACCTCCTCCAAAGGATCCGCGGTGAGGGAAACGCGAAGCGTATCCACCAGCCCTTCAAGAACGAGGGCGCCGATCCCCACAGAGGATTTGATGATCCCTGTCCTGGGCGTGCCTGCTTCTGTGATCCCGGCATGAAAGGGATAATCGCACTTTTGAGCCATAAGCCGGTATGCCATGATCGTGGTCGGGACGTCCGAGGCTTTGAGCGCCACCTTGATCTGGTCAAAACCACAGTCCTCCAGGAGCCTTATCTGCCCGAGGGCGCTTTCCACCATGGCCTCTTCGATTGTCAGGGCGCCTTGATGGACCTTTTCCCTCCATGCTTCGGAGAGTGAGCCTGCATTCACCCCGACGCGGATGGGGACTTTGTGACTCAGCGCTTCTTTGGCTACGGTCTTTACATGCTCGGATTTGCCGAGGTTTCCCGGGTTCAGGCGGAGACCCTGCGCTCCCGCTTCCAGGGCAAGGATGGCAAGCTTATGATTGAAATGGATGTCCGCAATCACAGGCAGGGGCGATCCGGCGCAGATCTCGCGGAGAGCAGAGGCTGCATTTTCGTCCGGCACAGCGCACCTTATGATCTCGCATCCCGCCTTCGCGAGACCATGGATCTGGATCAGGGTGGCGGCTGCGTCCCGGGTGTCCGTCTTGGTCATGGATTGCACCGGAATCGGCGCGCCGTCGCCTACAGGCACTTTCCCGATATAAATCCTTCGTGTTTTCCGCCTTTTTATCACCACAATTTGATCCGCCATAAGTTTCCGATTATATCGTTATATGTAACCAGGAGCGCAAGGGCGATCAGGAGGATAATCATGACGGAATAGATGCGGACAAGGAGTTTGGCGGAGATGGGACGTTTGAAAATCGCCTCGATCACAGAGAACAGGATATGTCCGCCGTCCAGGATCGGCAGGGGAAGGATGTTCAGCACCAAAAACATGATGTTTAAAGTCCCGAAGAAATAAAAATAATTTTGCAGCCCGCTTTTCGCCTGGCGGTAGGATTCGATCGCAATAGCCACAGGTCCCCCCATGTTTTCCCGGATCTCCCTCACATTGAACCTGGAAAACAACTGATATGTGTTAATAACGATAAACTCCATGATCCGATAGCTGGTAACAACGCTTTCCGAGAACGCCTCTACAGGGCCCAGTTTCTTGATCATTTTATTCGGGTCGCCCCGCACAATCCCCAGCTGGCCCGTTTTCGGATCTTCAGGTCTGCCGCTGGGGATTGCAACCTTCTCCAGGTATTCCCCCCCCCGCTTGATCTTCAACCTGAGCGGCACGCCGGCGCTCTTTCTGATGATCTCCACCAGCTGCATCCAGTCCTGGGTGGGTTTGTCGTTCACTGCAACAATAGTATCCCCTGACTGTATCCCCGCCTTCTCCGCAGGCTGATTGTAAACCACTTCTTCGATATAAGGCTCGAAAGGCGGATTAAAGCTTTCCAGGAATCCCCGGAATTCCGGGGAATTCTTTACTAGCGCAACTTGCGCCTCGTAGGCGACAGGATCCTTTTCATGTTTGAGGGAAAGGGTCATGGTCGTGACATTGGATTTCATGAGGATGTCCATGTGTTCGTAGATCTGGTTGAAATTTTCTATCGGCTTTCCATTGACCGCTGTCACCATGTCCCCTTTCTGAACGCCCAGTTTTTCCGTAAAGGATCCGGAGCGGATATATCCCAACACCGGAGCTTTGGGCGCGGGAATCTCCACTCCCGCCATCATGATGACAGTAAATGTGATGATGGCCATGAGATAATTGAAAAACACCCCAGAGGCATAGATGGCGATCTTTACGGGAAGGGGTTTGTTGCGGAGCATCAGGATATCCTCTGACACCAGTTCAGGCAGGGATTTTTTCTTTTCCTCCTTCGGCGTCTCCGCTCCTTCCGCTTCGTTTTGTTTTTGCTCCTTTTGGATCTGCTCCTCCATTTCTTTTGACATGGCCCCTTTCAAGACCACATAACCCCCGAAAGGAATCATGGAAAGGCAATACGTAGTTCCCCCTCTTTTGATCTTCAGGATCTTTTTCCCCATGCCGAGAGAAAAAGTCTCCACGCCGACGCCCAGAATCTTGGCAACGAGAAAGTGCCCGAACTCATGCGCCAGGATCGCAATCCCGAAGGTAAAGATAATGGCAATAATACCGATTAGACTGACACCCATAAGGATACTCATAATTTCTCCGCAATCTCCCGTGCTTTAAAATCCGCTTTCAGTATCTGAGCCAGATCCGGATCTGGTTCCGCCTCATGCAGCTTCAAGGTTTCCCCGATAATCCGGGGAATCTTGAGGAACGGAATTTCCCCGGCGAGAAACCGCCGCACCGCCACTTCATTCGCGGCATTCAGCGCCGCTGTGGCTGTGCCGCCGGCCTCAAGCGCTTCATAGGCATGGCGAAGGCAGGGAAACCTCTCCAGGTCAGGCTCTTCAAAAGTCAGGGCTTGAAGAGCGGCAAGATCCAAGGGTTGAAATTTATTTGCCAGCCTCTCGGGAAACAACAGCGCGCTCTGGATCGTCAGGTACATGTCCGTCACACTGAGCTGGGCGAGCAAGGATCCGTCCACAAATTCCACCAGGGAGTGTATAATGCTCTGGGGATGAATGACAACCTCGATTTTCTCCGCTGCGAGATTGAAAAGATGATGTCCCTCGATCACCTCAAAACCCTTGTTCATCAAGGTGGATGAATCGATCGTGATCTTCGGTCCCATACGCCATGTGGGATGATCCAAAGCCTGGTCAAGGGTCACATGCTCGAGATCTTTCAGGGAAAGAGAGCGGAACGGTCCGCCGGAGGCTGTCAGAATGATCCGCCGCACTTTCGACAGATCCTGACCCATGAGGCACTGGGTTACTGCATTGTGTTCGCTGTCAATGGGCATGATCCGCACGCCCTTTCTCCGCGCCGCACGAGTGACCAGATTCCCTCCTGTCACAAGGACTTCCTTGTTCGCCAGAGCCACGTCGCATCCGCGTTCGATCGCCGCCAGGGTGGGTTTCAACCCGGCTATCCCTACTGTCGCCACGACAACAATATCCGGCTGACACAGATCCACCAGCTCCTCCAGGCCCTCTTCTCCCAGGGTGACCTGTACCTTGTGACCTTTGGAAAACCTTATACACCCCTGTTTCCTGTTTTCATCCGTCACATTGACCATGGCAGGACGGAACTCCTCGATTTGCTTCTCAAGGAGATCAAGCCGTCCATAGGTGGAAAGCCCGCAGATGGTAAACTCTTCCTTAAAGTCCCTGACCACATCAAGGGTGCGTGTTCCTATGGATCCTGTTGATCCGAGGACAAGAATTTTTTTTGTCATTCCCACAAGAACCCCTCTTCATTCATCTCATCGTTATATTCCTCTCATACCGGGAATGGAATTTAAAGAAAATTTTGAAAAAATTTCCGAACGCGGAACGGGGAACTCGGAATTAGTTTGCACTTCGCACTTCGCACTTCGCACTTCGTACTTCCTACTATCTTAACCCGCTGGCGGCGCCAGGAGGCTGAATGGATAATAGGGGATATTCCTCAGGATCCAGTAAAGAAAGATGATAATAATCAGAAGCCAGATGTATTTTGTCGGGATCTCCGGCGCGCGCCATTTTTTTCCCCATAGGACAAAACGGAGATGATTCAGAAGAAAAAGCCCCAGGGGAACGAGAAGAAGAACTACAAGGGGATTATAGGAAAGGGCTTGGAGAATCCGGCCATGAAGGAAGTGATGAATCGCCCTTGTGCTTCCGCACCCCGCGCAATAGAGACCTGTTAATACATGAAACATGCACGGAGGATATAGGGAGCTTCCTCCCGGGGGAACGATAAGCACAACCAGGGCGGCTACAAATGCCGCAAGGATAATAAACACAGAGACCAGACGCGACTCACCATATTTTGAAAGCGCGTTCCCCTCTTTTTTATAAACCCCTGACAAGATCTTCTCCATCAGAACAGCCCGTGTTCTCTCGCGAAGAAGAGGAAATAAACAAGAGGCGCCACAATACCAAGGAGCGTATCGAAGATCCCGATGATAATGGCAGCCAGAGCCAGGGCATCCCCTTTCAGCCGCTCGGGATTCGCCTTGATTTCGTTCCTCGCTGCGATCCCAAGGACAATCGCCAATATCCCAAAGACAAAAGTGCAGCAGCACGGCGCCAGAATCGCAACCGCCAAAGCCCAGATCGCCTTGGAACTTGTCTCCTGTTCGGGATAGAATGGCACAGGGGAGGGAGTCACATGCAACTCAGTGCCGCATTGCATGCATTTCCAGGCATTATCGTCATTTTGCGTTCCGCATCGGGGACAATACATACAATCGCCCTTTCCCGGGAAAATGAATTTCTCGTCAATCGTATGAATGACATTTAAACAGCTCTGTCTTCAGGTCAACATTTTTCTTGAAACAAGAAAAATATGAATGTGGAACACGGAATGTGGAACTCGGAATTCGGAATCTGGCATTCCGCAATCTGCATTCGCCATTCCGCATTCATTACATTCATCCCCTGGTGCCTTTTTCATTGACCCCTTGTCCTCGTTTCCTTACAAGAGATGAAAGCGTGTGAGATTGAACCAGGAATAAAGCTGCAAGAAATTGATTCCGAGGTGAAGCGTTGAAATCCAAGGCTGAGTCATATATTGTGTATGCCAGGAAATGGCGCCCCCAGACGCTCAAGGATGTGGTCGGACAGGAAACGACCAAAAACCAGCTCAAGGAGGCGCTCAAGGAACAGCGCATTGCCAATGCCTACCTCTTCGCCGGTCCCCGCGGCGTCGGAAAAACCAGCGTCGCCCGCATCCTTGCCAAAGCCCTGAATTGTGAAAAAGGGATCACTCCCACGCCTTGCAATAAGTGCGACCAGTGCGTGTCCATCACACAGGGCAGCTCCATGGACGTCATCGAGATTGACGGCGCCACTTATACCAAGGTGGAAAATATCCGCGAACTCCAGGAGGGCATCAACCGCGTCCCTTTCTCAGCCAGGAAAAAGGTGTATATTATCGATGAGGTTCACATGCTCTCACCCAATGCCTTCAGCGCCCTTCTTAAAACCCTCGAAGAACCCCCTCACTTCGTTGTCTTCATCTTTGCCACCACAGAGTTGGAAAAAATCCCGGAAACCATCAAAAGCCGATGCCAGATCTTTCACTTCGAACGCATCACCACCAGGGATATCATCAAGAGACTCGATCTCATCCTTTCAGAGGAAAAAGACGTCGAGGTGGAAGAGGGGGAAAAAGAATCCATTCTCGAAGCCATTGCCTCAGGCTCAGAAGGCGGCTTGCGCGATGCTGAGGTCACCCTCGAACAACTCATCACCCTCTCCCGCGGAAAACTTAAATTCGATCATGTGAGCCAGCTCCTGGGGCTTGTGGAATTCGAACTTTTGATGGAAACCCTGGATGACCTCCTGAAAAAGGACATCAAGTCCCTTCTTTCCCGCGTGAGCCAGTTGGTAACCAAAGGCAGAGACCTCGAACGCTTCGTCAAAGCCTTCCTCTCCTTCCTTCGGGACCTCCTCATCCTCAAGGCTGGAGGAAGCGAAGCCCTGACTGATTATACCAGGGAAAGATTGGAAAAGATACGGAAAACCCTCGATACAGCAAGCTTCCCTTTCCTCCTGAACATCATGAATAATTTCTTCTCGCTGGAGGAAAGGATGAAATCCTCCGCTTCTGTCCGCTTTCTCCTCGAATTTGTGTTTATTAAATTATGCATCGTCCAGAGCGATGTGGATATTGAATCCCTTTTGAAACAGCTTGAATCCCTGGAAAAAGGAACCCCTCCTTCACCCTTGAGGACATCCCCGGATATCCCTCGAATGTCCGCGCCACAATCGAGTCCCAATCCGGATCTTTTTAATGGAAAGCCGGCTTCCGAGAACCCGGCGGAAATGTCAGAGCTGGAACCCCTGTCCCCGGAAGCCCTGAATGATGAATCCCGGCTCTTTGAACATTTCAAAAACCGGGTGGGGGAGCGGAAACATGTGCTGGCGGATGTGCTCGGGCGGACCCGGCTCCTGTGCTTCGATAATAAGATGCTTGTGATTCAAACCTCTCCAGGATATGATGAAAAAATGCTGACAACGCCGGACAGCGCCCGGATCATGGAAAATACCCTCTCCACCCTCGCGGGAGAGCCTTGCCGCGTGCGGATCGAACCGGCGCGCGCGGAGCCTGCTCCTCAGCCCGCTCCATCGCCCATCGCCCTGGAGCCTGATTCCCCGGATGAAACCGGGGAAAAAGACGACAATTCACTCTCCGCAGAGGAACCTCTCCTTCCCGATCAGGAGGACGTTGTCCTGGAAAAGGGTGTCCAGGCCAAATCCGACCCCTACGCGGACATTGACGTTGAAAAATACCGGCATCTGTTTCAGGAAACCAGTGTCCAGGAAAAATTTGTCCTTGATCTCTTGAAGCAGAACCCGGATGTGAAGAATGCCGTGGATCTTATTAAAAAGTCTCTGAACGCAAAAATCACGCATTTCGACGGCAAGACGATTTCGACATAGTCAGGAGGATTTTTTATGTTTGACTTCAAACAATTGCAAAAAATGCAGCAGGAACTTCAGGAACGCATGGCAAAGATGGATCAGGAACTGGCGAATAAGCAGGTGGACGCAGCCTCAGGCGGCGGGGTGGTGAAGGTCCAATTCAACGGCAAACAGGAACTCTTGTCCATCAAGATATCCCCCGAAGCCATTGACCCCAGTGATATCGAGATGCTCGAAGACCTGGTCCTCGCTGCCGTGAATGCCGGCATTGCCAAGTCCAAGGAACTGGGACAATCGAACCTGTCCCAACTCACCGGCGGAATGAAAATCCCCGGATTCCCGTTTTAACCCTCTAGCCTGAAGCCCCTGTTTGTCACGATCGCTCATGAAAGGTTTGGACCTTTGTGAAACAAGCGGCCACATTCGAATCCATGATCGCCGAACTCTCGAAGCTCCCGGGCATCGGACGCAAAAGCGCGGAACGCATTGCCTATCATATCCTCAAGATGTCTGTCAGGGATGCCCTGGCCCTGGCAGAAGCCATTAAAAAGGTGAAGGATAAAATGTTTTTCTGCCCCGCGTGCTTTAATCTCACGGACACAAGCCCCTGCCTTATCTGTTCCGATACCAGACGCTCTAGCGACCAGATCCTCGTGGTCGAGGATTCCATGGACATCGCAGCTTTTGAACGCTCCGGCGTGTATCATGGACTGTATCACGTGCTTCAGGGCAGGATCACGCCTCTCAAGGGCATCACTCCGGATCATCTCCGCATCAGGGAACTGATCGACCGCGTTGCAAAGGGAAAGGTGAAGGAAGTCATTATCGCCACCAATCCGGATGTGGAGGGAGATGCAACCGCGCTTTATATCTCCAGACAGCTCGCCCCCTTGTCCGTTGAGGTGACCCGTATCGGCCTGGGCATTCCCATGGGCAGCGCTCTCGAATACGCGGACAGCATCACACTTGAAAAAGCGCTCGAAGGCAGAAAAAAATTTCATCCCATATCCCGCTGATTCTATTATGAAAAAACGCATCCCCCTCTTCTTTATTCTTTTTTTTCTTTCCCTCCTGTCGTTTGCCCAGGAACCTCCTTCAGAACCTCCCGTGACTTTTGACTCTGGCGTGCCCGGCAATCTGTATTATCAGAACGCAAATGTCATAATCAAAATGACCTTCTCTCAGGCAAACAGGCAGCGCCCCTTAAGCGTCACTGTAAGAGTCTTGGATGATCTCGATAAGGAACTGGAAAGACGCTCGCTTATCATCCCTGAAGGAGATAATCCCTCACTGAAATGCAAACTCGGCGAACTCACGCCCGGCTTTTATACCTTCCTGGCTGAGGTGATGTATGAAAAAGGCGTGAAAGAAATCGGATTTATGAAGTTTGCCGTGATCCGTAGTCCCCGCGATATCTTTTCTCCCGAGGACTCTCCGTTTGGCGTGGATGCCTTTGTCAGCTGGCGCTGTTCTTCCAATGATTCCGGTCGAAAAGTCGCTGAAATCCTGAATCGCATGGGCATCCGCTGGGCGCGCGATCGCATCTCCTGGAACCATGTCCAGCCGGAAAAAGACAAATGGGACTTCTCCCGTTATGACGCATTCCAGGATATCCAGTCCCGGGCGGATCTCCGCATCCTGCAGATTTTCCATGACACCGCAGTGTGGGCATCCGGGCAAAAAGAGGGCAACCCCGGCTATCGCCAGAGGTTCGCCCCGGAAAATACATACGATGCATTCAGCTTTGCTGAAACTATTTCCCGGCATTATGAAAGGGAGGTCTCAGCATGGGAACTCTGGAATGAATTCGATGCGCCGACTTTCTTCCTCGGATCCGCGGATGAATATACCCGTCTCCTCAAAGCCATGTCCCTGGGCATCAGGAGAGGCAATCCCCGCGCCATTGTGCTCCTCGGCTCAGTCACCTTTGTCTCAGGCGAATTCTCCTGGGGCGGCGAGGTGTATTATGATAAGGAAGGGATCCGGTATATCGAGAAGGTTTTGGAAAACGGCGGAGGCGAATTTTTCGATGTGTTCAATGTCCACCACTATGGTCCTGTGGAAGGCGTAGTGGGCAAAATCAGGCAATGCCGCGAGCTTATGCGCCGCTTTGGAAGCGAGAAACCTATCTGGGTCACGGAGATGGGTTCCACATCAACGGAAAAAATGGGACCTGAGGTGGCGGAATCGGAAAGGGAGCAGGCGCGGTATCTCCTGAAGGCTTATATCCTTGCCTTGAGCGAAGGCGCGGAGCGGTTTTTTTATTTCTGCCTCCCGTCTTTTGTGGAGAACGGCACAAGTTTCTGGGGCATACTCGAGGAAACCCGCTCTGGCTGGCAACCAAAGCCCGGGTTCGTCGCACTCTCGAACCTCCTCATCTCCCTGGATGGGAAAAAATATTCCGGTAAATATAACTCACAGTTTCCCGTGGAAGCTCATGTGTTCTCCCGAGGCTCGGAAGGAACCATGGTTCTCTGGTCAAGGGATGGAAAAGAATATCGCCCCATAGTCTTTTTCAAACAAAAGCAGGAAAAGCTTTTCCTCAGAACCCTGTATGGCAGGGAGAGGAAAAGGGAAGATCTCTCTGTCTGCGCTGTCAGTGTTGGACCTGATCCTGTTTTCCTTTCCCATTTCAATATTTATGATCTGGATGCCCGGTTTATAGAGAAACCTGAAGAGCCCCAGTTGGTCCAGCCCGGCGAATTTTCATCCCGACTTAAGGATACCTGGGTTGAAATAAGAACCGCGAAAAAAAGCCTCACGTCTCTTTCTAAAAATATCTCCGGCGAAATCCAGGTTTATAGCGTCTCATCGGTTCCGACAAAAGGAAAAGTCTCCCTCTCTCTCGATGTCCCCTCTCTGAAACCGAAATCTCTCCTGAATAGCGAAATTCAAGTGAATCCCAACGAGATTTCCCGCATCCCCTTTGAAATCCCCCTCGATCCGGAAATCATGAAAAACCTAGGCAGCGAACAGGGAAAGGAAATAAAACTCACTTCGGAATTCCTTGATCAGGCGTCGAACATGAAAACTTTACCCTCTGTCCGATATCTTGAAATCCTCCAGCCTGTGGAAATCTCAGCCCCATCTCTCCTCGATTCAGCGACGAAAGATCTTGTCACAACCGTTACAGTCAAAAATCTCTCTGAAGATTCCCTTTCCTTCTCTTTGTCTATGGATTTAGATACACGCTATCGCGCCTTGAATTCTCCGCTCCAAGTCGCCCTTTTGAAAAATGAGAAAAAACAAATTCCCTTCCGACTTGAAAACATCGGCCGCAATCCTGGCGATCCTCTCATAACCCGCGCCAATATCTTTGCGGATATAAACGGATTCAAGATCGCGAAAAGTTCCCTTGTTGAACAAAGCTACATCCCGCACGCCGGCCCGGGATTTGAAATTGATGGAAAGTCCGATGATTGGGAAAATTTCCAGCCTTTCATCCTCGAGGGAAAGGAGAATTTCGTTCATGGACAAAACCTCCTTGATACAAGGGGCGATTTAAGAGGCGATATTTACCTCGCATGGGATGAACAAGCCTTGTATCTCTTCTCTCTTATTCACGATGCGGATGTCATGAATCCCATGAGAGAAACGACTCCCTGGACAGGAGATGCGCTCGAGATTTTTCTCGATATGAGGGTTGGAAAGGATTTCAGGAAAAAAGAATACGGGCAAGGCGTTTTCCAATTATTCATCATGCCTCCCGACAAAGAACACCCTCAGCCCCTTTTCAAAGTCTGGCAACCATCCGGCGCTCGATTCAAAGGCGTGGAAATTACCTCTCGGATTCTCAAGGATTCCTATACCCTCGAGCTTTGCATCCCGTGGGAGAATCTTCTCACGGACAAAATCCAGCCAGGCCGCATCATCGGATTTGAAGCAACCCTCGATGATATTGATGAAGGCGACTGGGAGCAGCGCCAGCTTATCTGGCGCGGCGGAGCAGGCAACTACCAGAACGCCTCCCTCTTCACTCCTCTGACATTGTCGCCTCCCACATACACGCCGCCCGCAAAACAAAAAAAGGAATCTCTTCTGATCATCCTCGATGAATCTCAACCTTCTCATCCCTGAGTTACCTTACATACACTGTGTTTAAAAAATAAATTCCGAATTCTTCTTTTTTTCCTGATTTCCAGATTCAAATCTTATATTAGGGAGAAAGATTTTTCTCGCAGAGACGCAGAGATCGCAGAGACGGAAAGAAACAATTCTATAAATTATGATAGAATTCAGACATGCCCTTCAATATATCATTTAGACGTCTTCCCTTGACAAGAGCGCCTGAATCGAGTCATGAATTGTTCCGGTTTTCTTGAATTGGATCACGAATATTGAGGGAGGGGTAAGTTGAGTTCTCCTGACATTTCTCCTGTTTCGCCCAAAAGATACATAGTCTGGCAGACCAGGAACGATATTGATATGACCGATCCCCAGCAAAGGCGTTGGTATATCGAACAGGTTTTATCCCATGGATTGTCTGAAGATATCGCAGAACTTGATTGGGATGAGATCAGAACACTCCTCCCGGATCTCAATCTCCCCGAGGACGTCCGGAGATTATGGAGGGCTTATTTTGAGGAGATATAAATCTCTCGCAGAGCCGCAGAGAACGCAGAGGAGAGAAATTAATATCATTCATTATGATGGTTGATTGTTTCTTATTCTCATAATGAAATAAAAAGATCTTAAACTGATCTTGTCCTTCAGATTGACCGTGTTCGAGATAAAAAATAGATGAAAAAGATTGCCCGCAAATCGAAAAGAAAGAAGGTTCAGATAAAAGAAACCAAAGATGGAATACTCCTCCAGACATTGAATGATCCCATTGCCACAGCCCGAGGCATCCTGAAAGGATATTCCCTTTCCACAAAGAAATTTTTCGAGCTCAAATCTAAGGATAAGGAGCTTGAGAGATGACCAGAAGATATGTTCTGGACTCCTGCGCCCTGATAGCATCGTCAGGAGGGACCCGGAAAAGCCAATCAGATTCTTCTGGCTATTCTGGAAACCTAAGGGGTGATAATGCTTCGGTAAGAAGCCTTAAAAATAGTACGATCTAATTAAATATCATGAGTTGATATATGTTCTCAAAACGTAAAAATGTGGAAGATAACAAAATATCGAAAGAATCTGAGGTAATCAAACAAGAAGTACCTAAGTATCCCAAGCCAAAGATCCTTCTTATTGATATGAATAAGGAGTGTGGAGAAGTATTACGAAAATCAGGATACAATTTGAAAGATGGTTCATTCGGGAAGGTTTATGAAATCGAAAAGTCATCCAAAATATATCCTGTATCAATAGAATCTTGTATTCTTCCCAATTGTAGTGAACAGGAAATAATATTTGCAAATATTAATAAAGAACTGGATCAATCAAATCTAAAAGAATTATCAGAAAATTTGCCGGGAAGAGGTGTGGTATCTATATGGCAAGATGCAAAAAAGGGTATTATTGATCCTCGTACTTATTCTATGAATTATTTGGCAAGAGATTATTTTGAAAGAATATATGGGAATGGAGGGATTTTCATTGTTTTTATCTATGATCAAAAACATAATATTTATTACAGGGGTCCATTAAATGGTGATGGTAACATTAAAATAGAAAGTGGGATACCACTCAGCAATTGGGGGTTTCTGAAAGAACTTAAAAGATTTAAAGTTAACAATATACACGGATATGAGATAACTTTTGACACTAAACCATATAAAATAAATTCGATATTGGAAAAGGCTAGTAAAGATGCTGAATATTTTTGTACAATAACACCACATGATGATCAAAAGGACTCTTATATATCCTTGGCTAAAAATAAATATGGAGAAGATGTGGCAGGTGTTTTGTTCTATCCCAAACTCAAAGGTTTATTGTTCCTATTGCCACAAATGCCCAATTTTTATTTAATTATCCAGGAATTCATCGAAAAAATATGTGCTGAAATTAAACCTGAGTTGTTCCCTCATCTTGAAGGTTGGAATTGGATTCATAGACCTGAGTATGAAATACACCGTGTTTTGGAATTGCGAGATGCAATCGAAAAGATAGAATTAGAAACAAATAATAAGATGAATCATATTAAAGATGAGATAAAGAAAATCCAGGAAGATAACTCAGATATTTACACTTTAATCCGTGGAACAGGTGATGAACTAGTCAAGGCTGTCATTAAAAGCTTTGGGAATTTGGGTTTCATTAAGATTACAGATGTGGATGCCGAGTTGGAACAAACTAGTGAAAATAGGAATCTTCGTGAGGATATTCAGATACACGATAAAAGTCCTGTATTGATTATTGATGTAAAAGGTGTTCAAGGAACACCAGATGATGCTGAATCAACCCAGGCTGAAAAGCATGCCATAATGCGTATTAGAGAATGGAGTAAAACGGATGTTCAACCATTAACTATAGTTAATCATCAGAGAAATTTACCACCACATGATCGTGATCAGAAAGCTTTTAGGGATGAGATTATTAAGAATGCTGAAAAGACCAGACTAGGACTGATGACTACATGGGATATTTTCAAAATTCTCCGAAACTTTGAGAAATTTAAATGATCTAAAGAGTCGGTTCAAGCAATTTTCTATCAAGTTGGTAGGATTGAACCTATACCAGAACATTATAAGTATATTGGAACTATCCTTGAGGGAAAGCTCTGGGATAAAGCATTCGGAATTGTACCAAATACACTTATCAAAGTTGGGGATAAATTGTCGGTAGAGATTGAAGATATCTTTGAGGAATTTGTTGTTGAGTCATTGCGTATAGATGATAAAACAGTTCAAGAGGCTCCGAAAGGCTCCAATTGTGGAGTTGGATTTTCAAATGCTTCAAAATGTTTTCGGGAAGGTGCAAGAGTATTTCTTATAAAAAAATTGTGAATAATATAGAATATTTCTGGAAAATTCATTCTCACCTTTTATCTGCGATTTCCTCTATTTGTTTTCGGAGTTCCTTTCGGTACTTCTCAACCTGAGCGGAGTACTTGATGTTGAAGGTCTTCAGATAGGCAATATATTTAGCGGGGTCATGGCCGGATTGCTCCGACATGCGTCTTCTGCTTTCACGAATCTCCTCAATGACTTCTCTACTGGTAATCATTATTTTACTCCTTTCCCATTAGTTCAAGCGGTGTGAGGTTCATACTTTTGAAAGGGTGGCATAGGAGTATACCGGAACAAGAACTTTCTGTTTGGCCTTGGGAGAACCTTTTATCTTTTGCTCGATTGTTTTCAAAACACTCCCAGAATAATATCGGGTTCCACAATTTGAGCATATTCCTGCGGGAACGTTCTCAATAAAGATATATTTTCCTTTTATCTTTCGATGAAGAGTGACTTTCTTTTCAACGATCTGTTTTCCACAATATTCGCACTCCTCGCCCTTCCAGAAATTCATTGTTGAATCTCCTTTCTATCTTATAATTGTCGCTGAGATGTCATTAATATTCATTGAAGATTATCCTGATTTTTTCTATCTCTCGCAGAGTCGCAGAGAACGCAGAGAATGAAATATGATATTTCTTCTCTCTCTGCGAACCCTGCGCCTCTGCGTTGAGTACATTGGATTGTTTGTGATCATTGGCATTTTTATATTTTCCGAAGTGTTATTTTCCGGAAATCACAAACAGCCTTCCATCCCCCGCGCCGAGGGAGATTTGCAGTCCGGGCATATCCGGGCTGTCGTCTTTTACAGGAATTTCCTTGCCCGTTTCCTTGTCAATCTCCCGGATATTGGCAATGTCCGCATTGAATTCAACTGTGGGCCAGGCGGTGTATGCAAACCTGTAATTATTGAGCAGTACCGCATCCCGTCCGTCTTTGTGTTTAAACACGCCAACTAAATAATCACATTCCGGATCCTCCGGGCGCCTGGAGATGTTTTTTATGGGAGTGTTTTTAAGAATGTCTGAAGGATTATCTTTGGGGGAAATGCGATAGACTCCAATGCTTGTGAGCTGCATGAGAACCGGTCCCAGGTTTTTCAGCTCCGCATTGATCTTTTTCGCCTCTTCATAATGCCGCGTCCTGGAGCCGTCCTGCCTGATGATCGCCCCGCCTTTTGAAAATTCACCTCCAGGGGGAGTATAATAGCAAAAATAAAGAACCCCCTTTGCTCCGTAAGCCAGAGATGTATAAATCTGCCACCGGATTTGTGATTCTGTTGGATCCGTGTGTGGTCCAAAAGGCATGATGTTGAAAAAATTCCAGAACGGCACATTGTATTTCAACGAATATCTCCGCATCACATCGAGATTCCTGCAATATCCGTCGCGGTCGTCTGCATCCGGCTTGAACAGGGGATAATAATCCATGGATAAAACATCCGGACGCACGGTCTCCATATAGCTTGCCACATATTCCTCGTAGCTGGGTTTGCCCATTTGTTCCGCATTGGCATAATCCGGAAACAGATTGATGTAGGAGAGTTTCCCTGGATGGAGTTTTCGATTTGTTTCAACCTGGGAGGAAAGCGACAAAAATTGCGCGGCATTCGGTTCATCCTTCATGAGAAAACCCCAGCACCCTTCCCCGCTCACATATTTTTCCGGCGACAGGTCTTCTGTCCCCACGATCCCCTTGAGTCCGTATTTACGGCACAAATCAATCTGCCGTTGTATCTGCTCCGCGGTGCGCGCGCCGAATCCGCCGATTACAATCGTGAAATTCGCTTCCGCAATCTCTTGATATCGCGCATCCGCCTTCTCGTCCATGGGCGGATCAACCCAGAATCCTATTGCAAACCTGTCCTGTGTAAAACGCATGGGTTCTATTGCCTCCGGTTTATGATTATTGAGAAACAGGAACAAACAGAGAAATGCAGTCCATGATAATTTCCATTTATCGTATTGTATTGGCATTTTTTAAACTCCTCTTTCATCTTGTTGATGGAGCCAGCCATAATT
>Ga0315277_10004986_pt1 | contig 17590 bp, 14 predicted proteins | sample YL17G05_15_MG_FD_203695 | JGI IMG/M metagenome (GOLD analysis project Ga0315277, IMG submission 203695) | Sediment microbial communities from Yellowstone Lake, YNP, Wyoming, USA - YL17G05_15 | ecosystem: Environmental > Aquatic > Freshwater > Lake > Sediment | place: USA: Wyoming | collected...
CTCTGCTCCGCCGACGCTTGCGAAAGCCGCTCGGCTTTGTCGTCAAAGTAGGCCGTCATTCCGGTTGCCGTTCGGACCAAATCGTATGACAAAAGCATGTCAAACTGATCCTCCTTGGTCTTGTCGCCCTTTTTCACAGCTTTCCAGTCTGCGAGCGGGGGCATCAAGACGAACTTCCGAAGGCCAATGGGTGTGAATCGGCAGTAGAGGTTGATATCATTGTGGTCCAACTCAACGCCGTCATACGGGCCACCCACAAAACGCGCAATCATCTTACACCTCACTCACTGGCTGTTCGCGGTTGGAGGCAGATTAGGCCGTGCCGTCACCTCGCATGGTCGGGTGACTGAATCGGCATTCGGGGCGGGGCGGTTTGCCACATGAGGGCGACTTCTTCGGGCGTCAGGCCGTAGGCTTCGTTGACAAGGTTGCTGACTTCGTGTTCCAGGTTCAGGGCTTCGGCCGCAAGGGTGCGGGTGGGTTCGATGGTTCGGGCGTGTTCGTCCCGAAGGTTCTTCAGCGCGGCCGCCGATAGGGCCGTTTTCAGTGTTCGACCTCCCGTTGCAGAAGCCTGATTTCGTCTGCCGTGAGGCGGAACAGGGCGAAGACACGATCATTCAACTGGGCTTCGGCATCGGCAAGCTGTCCACTCAGGGACTCAACCTCCGTCCGCTTCTCTTCAAGGTAAGGTTCCCACTCATCGGCGACACGCGGATTCCTGAAGGGGCTGGCTGGCAGTTTGAAGCTGCTTTTCAGGGCGGTTCCTAGCGCGTTCGGAGTCAGTTCCCACCACGATTGGGCCTTGGTGTTCAATTTGCCAAGTCGGCTGCCCTTGGTGTCTTCGCCGAACGTCTTGAACAGACGATCGCGAACCTTCTGTTGCAGTCCGTATCGTCGGGCGCTGAGGTCGCAGCACCCCTCCGCCAAATTCCCGATCGCTTCACGGTCTCCGCTATCGGCGTCAGGGATAGGCACTTGCTCCATGTACTGCGCCTTAAGCCGGTACTGCCAGCGATCACTCCTCAGCCGAAGGGGCTGTGCAGTCTTGCTCAGGAAGAACCAAGCCGCCCAGGACGCAAGGACTGCTAACAGGTAGTAGTCATCTTCTGGGATTGTGAAGCTAGTGTCGCCAAAGAACAGCCCCGTCCTGTCGATGACAAATCGGGGGCGATTAGTGATATCAGGCCAGAGAATCTTGGGCTTGCTGAACTCCTCCCAATACGCGACGGTGTCTTGAAGTTCGTACCATTTGTAAGGTCCGGCCTTCCTCCCGGGCCAGTTCCGTGAGGCGGGCCAGTCGGGCGGCTTGGGCTCCAACGCCGCCCGATGGGGTTCAAGGTACGCCAGAACGGCCGGGTAGTCTTCCATCCGAATGCCGCGCCGAGTGAAAATCAAATGGTCATCGGATCTCTCGATGTACCACGCGCGAAGATGCGTGCCTTGAACGAATGGCTTGATGATCTCACAGCTACGACCATCCTTCGCAATAAGCTCATCCTTCAAGCGGCAATTGATGATGAAGACGTCGTTCAAGCCGGTCTTCACACCGTAGAACACACCCGGACAAGCATTCTTTAGCGGCCTTCCTCCTTCGGCCAGCTTCCGACGCAATTGCAGCACCTGGTCTGGGTCGAGCTCCCATGCGTCCGCCCCCAGGTGATCCGTTCGCATGGTCGGGGCCGACGCAATCACTTCGGACAGATTCTCCGGTGGACGACCAACCGTGAGCCACTTGAAGAGGCGCATCGGGCCGCTGGGTGGCTGTTTGCGCAGCATCGTGATCGACGGTCGAATCATCTCAGCGTCTTCAAACGGCTGAAACTCCCCGAAATCAACCATGGATTCGACAGCGGCGTTCTCCGTCATGTACTTGCGCAACGGTGCGCCGAAGTTGGAACGAACCCAACTGCCCGACGTAATGAAGGCGAGTCTGCCGCCGTCTCGCAATACCTGCAAGCCGCGCTCAAAAAAGTAAGTGAATATGTCTGCTACACCGTGGTAGGTCTTGAACGCTTGTTCGCAGTGTTCCTTGTAGCGGGCGAACCATTCTTGCCGAATGTAAGGCGGATTGGAGACGACGGCGTCGAATCCACCAGCGGTGAAGACTTCGGGGAAGGCGGTTTGCCAATCGAACGCCTTGGGATGGACGGCCGGGTCGGCGATGATGCTGTTGCCCACCCGGATCGTATGGTCGAGGCTGGTGAGCACCTTGCCGCGGGCGGCCGTCTTGATCCAGAGGCTCAGCCGGCAGATTTCGATGGCCTCTTCGTTGAGGTCCACGCCGTAGAGGTTCTTTTCCAGGATCCGCTTGTCCAGGTCGAACAGCGTCCGATAGCCGCGCAGCTCTTCCAGCCGGTCATTCGACGCCTGATAGGCCGCGTGCAACTGGTCGAAGGCCTCGATCAGGAACGCCCCGCTGCCGCACGCCGGGTCCAGCAATCGGATGCCCTCCAATTCGTCCTGCCAGGCTTCCCAGAATCGGATCAGGGCCGCCCGCTGGGGTTTCTTCAGCTTGTCGAGTTCATAAACGGCCGGATCGGCAAGGGCGGTTCGCGCTGCGCCCTTGGCGGCCTCCTGGTGCGATTGCCGGAGCCCGTTGAATCGGTCGCGTAGAACTCCGCCCAGAGCCTGTTCGATGATGTAGCGGGTGACAAAGGCGGGGGTGTAGAACGCGCCTTCTTTCTTGCGGCGCGCGGACGAGGGCGGGCGTCCCTCACCCCCGGCCCCTCTCCCGCCTTGTGGGCGAGGGGAGGTGCACGAGCCCTCACCCCCGGCCCCTCTCCCGCGCGCGGGAGAGGGGAGGGGGGTCTCCTTGCGCCCTTCGCTGGCCTCCAACTCGTTACGGAGCTTCTCGAGGTCCGTGATCGACTGCTCGAAGATGTGGCCGAGGATGTCAACGTCGATCAGGCTGCTGTTGCCGGCCGCCGGGGCGTAGGTGGCTGCTTGGTGCGCCGGGCGGTAATCGTACTGGCCCAAGTCCCGGAAGTAGGCGCAGACTTCATCGGACACCTTGAGGCTGTCCAAGACGCGATCCTCGGCAAACAGCCCGCCGTTGTAGGCGTGGATGCCCAACGGCGCATTGCCGACGTTGATGGAACGGAACAACCCGCGGAAGTTGTCCCAAATCGGGTGCGGGTGGTAGGGGTCGCGGTGTTCGTACGCCTTGCGGATGGTTTCGGTGGGGAGCAAGCCGCGATCTTCGCAGAAGGCGCAGAAGAGCACCCGGTCGAGCAGCTTTTGGGCGCAACTGAGCACGTCATGCCGTGGCACGTCGGGGTTGTCCCGGCATAAGCGCTGGAAGGCATCGTGCCGCATGTCGGCATAGCGGAGGTAGAACTCCTTGGTCAGCTCCTTGCCGACTCGCTCCGATTCGGCCAGCAACTCATGGAAGTGGCAACGCCCGGTCTCGGGAACGACCCGCTCCGCGCCCAGCAGGAAGACGAACCTCTTCAGTTGGGTGTCACTCTCGGCAAGCTGTTCGGTGTCGAACGGTTCGTAGGTCTGCTGGTCCGCTCCCTTGTGGTAAAGCCGAGTCTGCCGGATCGACGTCACGATGATCCAGTCGCAGGGCAGGTTGATGGCGTAGCGGTAGCCTTGATCGACCGCCGAGATGTGCCGGCCGGCGAACGGCCGGTCCAGGGGGTCTTTCGGCCCCTTGCCCTCCAAGGCGACGATGAACTTGTCTGGCCCACGGCCAAAGTCGCCCAAGACGGCGTCGGCGAACTTGCCGTCCACCTGGACGTGCTTTTCGCGGGAAATGGTGTAGCGGGGGCCGCCGTCCGCCGGGCCGGTGTAGCCGAGTAGCTCGCAAAAGAAACGGGTCAGGAAGTCGGGGAGGATTTCCTGTTCCTTCAAGGCGTTCGCCTTGCCGGAAGCCAGCAGATCGGCCCAATGTGCCAGCTTGGGGCGGAAGGCGTCCACGTGGGCCGGCAACTCGAAACCCGCAAGGTGGGTGCGGAGAACGTCGGGGCGGAAGAGCGGCTTGGCTTCGACTGGCACGACTGCGGAGCCTCCTTGAGGCCCCCATTCTAACGCAACCCCGTAGGCCCTGCCACCTCGCCGAGGGCAGTGCGGAAAGAGGCCCCGTATCCTGCGTCCGGCGCACCCGTCAGAGTGTTCTTAGCGGACGACGGGACCGGGACCATCCAGGGACATTTGGCAAACCACCGCTAGAGCCGGGATGGAGCCCGTTTGTAGTTCGCGAGCAATGCTTACATTGCCCGTTTCCGCGCCCTCGGGCATAATGCAATATGAGGGTCCGGGGGCGGACGAATACTCGGTGTATGGTGGCCTGTCTGAGGCATCGGCCCGCTGAAAGCCAGGAAAAAGGGGACAGGGCCAATTTGCCGGAACGGCCCGCGACCAACCTTCGGTTGGTGCCCGGCTTCGCACGAATTGGACCTGTCCCCTTTTTCCGGTTGCGGCGGCGATTCGGGCCCTGGGAAGCGAAGAGATACTGCATGGCGACGTTCGATCCCTATCGAAAATGGCTGGGACTTCCGCCCGAGGAACAACCGCCCAACCATTATCGCCTCCTGGGTGTCGGCCTGTTCGAGTCTGACCCCGACGCGATCTCCAACGCCGCTGATCGCCAGATGGCCCACGTGCGGACTTTCCAGTGCGGAGAGAATGCCGACCTCTCTCAACGGATTCTCAACGAGTTGGCGGCCGCGCGGGTGTGCCTGCTGGATGCCCGGAAGAAGGCGGCATACGACGATCAGTTGCGCCGGCAACTGGCCCCCCACCAGCCGACGCCGGTCCCGCCGCCGTTGCCGGCTCCTCCGCTCCCTCCACCGGGCGTATCCGGTCCACCTGTCGCCGCCCCGCCGGTGCCCCCTCCGGTTGCCGAGAATCCAAACGCCTTCCGCACCGTGTTCCGGTCGAGCTACCGCACGATCCGGCGGAAGAGTCCCTCGTGGCTGGCTTCGGTGATCGCGCTGGCCGTGGTCATTGTGTCGCTCGCCCTGCTGGCCTGGGTGCTGGACGGCTCAGATTCAGAGCATCGCGGCAGGCCTGCAACTCCCCAAAAACGTACTGACGCAGGCCCGGGCCTGCCCCGGTAAAATGCCGACCAAAGACAAGACCGGCTGTCGTCCGGACGAGACCGCCGACCACCCGTTGGTCGGTCGCCGCTCGTCTGCCCAGCTCCCGGCGTCCTCCCAGAGCGATGGCGGACCTCCCCTGAACAGGCGCCTTGCGGCACTCCGCCAGCTTGCCATGCCGGCTCGCAAGCTGCATACTGGTATTAGCGTTTCAGGGTCCGCAGCTTGTGCGCAGCACTGCTTCTGACGAAGCAGTGGCACACTGCACGACTTTGCTGGCCGGTGAATAATCGGCGTTTAACGGGTGGGCTTTTCCGCCGTTTGGCTTGGGCCGCAACCCGCGTTACGTGTTCCCTCTCCCCTCACCGACAAGTCACAACTATGAGCGACTCCAGCCAGCCGCCCGACAAGACGGCGGCCGATACCGACCTCTCCGGGCGGCAGTTGGGCAATTTCCGGCTGCTTCGCCGGCTGGGGCGGGGCGCCATGGCCGAGGTCTACCTCGCCGAGCAGTCCTTGCTGCGGCGCCGCGTGGCGGTGAAGGTCCTCAGACCCGAACTGGCCGACGACCGCACCTATCTCAGACGCTTCGAGCGCGAAGCCCAGGCCGCTGCCTCGCTGGTGCACGCCAACATCGTCCAGATCTACGAGGTGGGGCACGTCGACGGGCTGCACTTCATCGCCCAGGAGTACATCCAGGGGCAGAACCTCCGCGAGTGGATCACCCGCAACGGCCCCCCCGACCTGTCCCACGCGCTGTCGGTGATGCGCCAGGTGGCCGCTGCGCTGGCTAAGGCCGGCGAGCAAGGAGTGGTCCATCGCGACGTCAAGCCCGAGAACATCATGCTCACCCCGTCCGGCGAGGTGAAGGTGGCCGACTTCGGCCTGGCACGCATCGCGCGGGAGGGCGAGGCCATCGACCTGACGCGGATCGGCATTACCCTGGGCACGCCGTTGTACATGAGCCCCGAACAAGTCGAGGGCAAGCCGCTGGACCACCGCAGCGACCTGTATTCATTCGGCGTGACCTGCTACCACATGCTCAGCGGCTCTCCGCCGTTTAGCGGCGAGACGGCCCTGGGCGTGGCCGTACAACACCTGAAGAAGCAGCCCGAACCGCTGGAAAACCTCCGCCCCGACCTGCCCGCGGCGCTGTGCCGCCTGGTCCACAAGATGTTGGCCAAGGACCCGGAGCACCGCTGCCAGTTGGCCCTGGACGTGCTCCGCGAACTCCGTCGCCTGCACCTGGAACACTTCGGCGACAACTGGCCCGAAGACCTGCCCGGTTGGGAAACCACGGGCGTCGACCTGTCCGGCGATCAGCGCCGGCAACTCACCCAGCAACTCGACGGTTTGATGAAGACCGCGGCCTTGCCGCGGCCCGGCCGCCGCGCCTGGGCGCTGTTTGTGGCGGGCCTGGTGGGGGCCCTTCTGTTGGGTGCGGCCATCGCCTATCTCACCAGCGATTCCTACCTGCTGGCCGGCGTCGACCAACTGCCACCCACGATCGAGGTCAAACATACCGCCTTGGAGCAAGTTCGCTATGCCCATACGGCGGGCAGTGAAGAGGCGTGGCAAAGCGTAATCGACAGCTTTGACCGAAGCGCCTTCGCCCGCCATGCCGAACACGAGCTGGCCTGGATCTACCTCAAGAGATGGGACTTCGAAGGGGCCCTGGCCATCTTCAGGAAGATCGCCTCGGCCAGCGAGGAAGACGACGCGTTGCAGGCCTCGCGGGCATTCGGGCTGGCCGGCCAGTATGTGGTACTCACACTCCAGGACGAACGTGACTACACTAGATTTGCCGACATCCTCGCGCAGTTCGAGCCAATCCGCGACCGGCTCGTCGACCCGGAAATGCGAACGTTGCTCTACTTCGCCGTCAGGAAGAACCGCGACAAGCTGGAGGAGCAGGACAAACGGAGGCTCCAGGAGCTGCTCGACCGGCTGGCACCCGTGGAAGTCCCCGGGGAGGGTTGACAAGCCGCCGGCAGCCCCGCTAAAAACCAAGTTTTGCCGTCTGCTGTGCCGACGGCATCCGCCCAGCCACGCCCCCTTCGTCTAGTGGCCCAGGACATCGGGTTCTCAGCCCGAAGACAGCGGTTCGACTCCGCTAGGGGGTACTACCCGAAAGGGTGGGGAAACTGTCATCGGGAATCTGACCCGAAGACAGGTGCTCCCATCCCACCACTGGTTTTGGGCAAAAGGGGCTATTTTGGGCAAAGGCGGGCCCCGGGGAAATTCTGAAGGCCGACTCACTCGGCCCCACGACTTCACAGCAACCCGGGGCCCGCCGCCTTAAACGTGACAGGCGATTAAGCCGCCGGGCTCTGGCCCGATGCAGAATCCGCGGCCTCCGGCCTCGAGCATCTTGCGGAGAATGTTGGCTTGTGCGCGATATCTGACGGCGGTCAGCCGGGCTTCATCGCCGCCGCAATCAGGGACAGTGCAGCCGAATCCAGCCTCAACATGGATCCTGTGGGCGGGTACCGTAGCCCCCGAGATTCCTTACGGCTTTCCGGGCGCCACAGCCGGCCACCTGACTGTTGACAAATGGGCGGGTTCTGATAGACTATCCTTGTATCTGGGAGTCCGCGAACGCTTTGCCTGAGGCAGCGTCGGCACCCAACCGAAGGTGGTTACCTGTTTCCACGTCGGATTCCGTGTGGGTGCACCTCTGATTCGACGGGTTCGTAAGGCCCCGTCTTCCAGCGTTACCGCCGAGGCGGGTCCCCGCGACGGCAATGCCCAGTGGGTTTGCGGGGTGGGGTCTGCACACCGATCACTTCGGCTCCGCCGCACGCGAGCATGAGGCGGGGCAGACATTCTTGCAGCAACGTCAGTCTCTTGGTCACTTGATGCACGAAAGGGAGTCATGATGAAACGGTTGGTGCTTCTATGCGCGTGGGCCATTTTGCTGGCGGGCGTGCCCGAGGCCCGGGCGGCCCGGCTGTACGTGGACGGTTTCCGGTATTCGGACCCGGCCTTCGAGACAGGCATCGATGTCCATTTCCCCGATCGTCCGGACGTTACCGGGGTGCGCGCCGTCTCCGCCAACGGCACGGCCTTGACGCTGGACGAGTACATGTTGCACCAGTTTACTGCACGCCTGGGGCCGTTTGCCTCGTTCAACGATTTCCACAACGCGACGGTCGGCGACTGGCAACTGATCGTGGGAATCGGGGCGGGCCACGAGGCCGGCTACAATTTCCTGGTCAACGACTTCCGCACACCGTTTACTGCCGCTTCGTTCCCGCCCGCGCCGACCGTCCTCAGCCCGCCGGACGGAGCGGCCGGCGTGGCGGCCACACCCACGTTCGTCTGGGACAACGGCGGCCCGCATACCGGTGCGATGGAGTCGTTTTTCGCCTCGGTATGGAGCCAGACGATCCCCGGCGTCGGCGTGTTTGACAGCTCAGGCGGCCTGTTCACACTGGACACCACGACTTGGACGCCGCCGATCGTGCTGCCGAACGGCTTGGCCACGTTCCTGGTACAGTATGAGACCAACGAGAACGAAGACGCCAACGTGGGCACGCCGGTCTTCAACCCCGGACTGAGCAACATCAATGACCCCCGCATCGATTGGACGGGTAGTTCCGGCGATCTCTTCTCCCGCGACCTGATCGACTTCACCGTCGTCCCCGAGCCGGGCACCGCCGCCGCACTGGCGTTCGGCGGGCTATGCCTTCTCGCCTACGCCTGGCGAAAACGCCGACGGCGGTGACTTATGGCATAGATTCTTCCAGGCAGAAAAGCGGGAAGGGGCTGTCTTCCCCAGGTCAATCTATGTGTTCGGAGCAACCCTGCTGTGGCTCGGAACCCACTTGACGCAAGGCGATCCTTTGAGAAGATGGATGCTAAGAGTCCATATCTATGGGCGGCGCACCACAGAGTCGACGTCATGCACAGGGCGCGATTACGTCGTCGTGCACCGCTCTGCGAATTGGGTTCCGTCGATCTACTCACACAGCGGAAACGCGGTTTTGGTTTCGACACAAGAAGGAGGCTCCCATGCGAAGGCCTGCTGCGCTGACTGAGATCGTCTGGATTGTCTTCACTGCCGCCGGCCTCGCCGCGTCCGGTGCGAAGGGGGAGTCGCCCACGTCCGGCAGCGCACTGGTGGTCGTCCGCGACGGGCAGGCGCTGGCGACCATCGTCACCGCCGCCAAGCCCAGCGAGAACGCCCGTATCGCCGCGGCCGAGCTGCAGGAATACCTCGAGAAGATCACCGGCGCGAAGCTTCCGATCGCCACCGACCAGTCGCCGCCTGCCGGCCCGCTGATCCTCGTCGGCCGAAGCAGCCTCACCGACCGGATCCCGGGCCTGGAGATCCCCACGGGCAAGACGAAGAATCTGCGAGAGGAGGGGTTCGTCGTGCAGACCGACTCCGACCGGCTGGTCCTGGCCGGCAACGACGTCGAGCCGTACTACGGCACGCGCTACGCCGTCGCCGAGTTCCTCCACCGGCTGGGCGTCCGCTGGTTCCTGCCGGGCGAGATGGGCGAGGTGGTCCCGAAGATGGCGACCGTGTCGGTCGGCCCGCTGCGGGTGCTCCAGCGGCCGGATTTCCCGCTGCGGAGCTTTTGGGAGCACTCCCGCGATCGGATGGCCGCCGAGTGTGAGCAGTGGAAGATCCGCAACAAGATGAATCCCCGGGCCACGGAAGCCGCCTTCGGCGTTCCGGGGGACAGCTCCGTGCAGGGCTACCTGCCCAAGGACCAGTTCGCGGCTCACCCCGACTGGTTCGCGCTCCAGCGCGACGGCACGCGCACGAACTCTCATCCCTGCACGACCAGCGAAGGCATGATCCGGCATTTCATCGACCGCATCAAGACCGACGCCCGGGCCGGGAAGTCGATTTCGGCGTTCGCCCCGGACGACGGTTTACCCCGTTGCTGGTGCGACCGTTGCGCGAAGATCGGGAACAGTTTCGACGGCTACGGCTCCAACAACCGCGACCCGGTTCCGGACTCGTCCGCGAGCAACGAGTGGTTCTACTTCGTCAACCGCATCCTGACGGAGGTGAACAAGGAGTTCCCCGACCACATCATCTCGACCAACGGCTACGCCAACCGCGACGTCCCGCCCGAGGTGCCGCCGGACGTGCTCTTCAATCCCAAGGGCAATCTCACGGTGATGTTCGCCAACATCTGCGCGTGCACGATCCATGCTTACGACGATCCGAAGTGCTGGCAGATGGAGCGGCAGGGCCAGATGATCCGGCAGTGGTGCAAGCTCTCGGACAAGGTGTGGATGTACAACTACAACTACACCATGCTCGTGAACCGGGGCACGATCACCCCGATGGTCCACCGGCTCCGCCGGAACATCCCGCTCCTGAAGCAGTGGGGCGTGCTCGGGTTCCACGACCAGGATGAGTGCGACTGGGGGATGTCGGGGCTGACCACGCGGCTGGTGCGCGCCCGCCTGGAGTGGGACACCAAGGCCGACGTAGACGCCATCCTCGAGGACTTCTACGCCAAGTGGTACGGCCGCGCGGCCGCACCCATGAAGGCCTACTACGAGGCCCTGGAGGCGGCCTTCGAGCAGGCCCCGCAGCACGGCCACGAAGACGTCATTCTCCGCGCGATCTACACGCAGCCCCTGATGGCCAAGCTCGACGCCGCGATCCGGGCGGCTGAGGCGGCGGCGCAGTCGCAGCCCGAAAAGCTACACCTGCGGATCGAGCGGCTGATCTACGACAACCTCCGCGCGTTCGTCGCCGCGGAGCAGGCCAAACGCCAAGGAGACTTCGCCGCGGCCGCCCGGCACACAAGCCGCCAGCTCGCGCTCCAGGCGGAGATGAACCGGATCACGCCGTTCATGGGCTGGCACCCGTATCCCACCTACGGGGCCGAGTGGGAGCAGAAGCGAATGGAGGCGGCGGCCGCCAAGGCAGGCGGCGCGGAGGGTGAGCTGGTGGCCCTGCTGCCGGAGACGGCCCGCTTCCGCACCGATCCCTTCGACGACGGCCGCTACGAGCGATGGCAGGAGCCTTCCACCGATCTGACGCAATGGAAGCCGCTGGCGACGACCTCCGGCTGGGACACGCAAGGCCTCCAGGATGAGCAGGGCCACCCGTACACGGGCCTGGCCTGGTATCAGCTCGACGTGAGCGTGCCCGAAAGCGCCCGGGGCAAGTCCGTCTGGCTGCACGGTCTGGGCGTGGTGAACGAGGCCTGGATCTGGGTGGGCGGTCGCTACGCCGGCCACCGCCCTTACCTCGGGCCTTGGGGCCGGCCGCACACCCTGGAGATGGACCTGAGCAAGCTGCTCGAGCCCGGCCGGAACAACCGCATCACCGTCCGCGTGCTGTGCAACTGGGACGTCTGGGGCGCCAACGGCATTTATGAGCGGATGTTTCTCTATGCAAGAAAGCCCGGACCCGCCGCGCCGGCGGTCCGGTGAGACCGGCCTGAGATAGTGAAGAAGTCGAGATGGGACTTATGAAAACACAGCCGATCAGCGCCGGCCGGGTACCCTCTGAGTGCTTCCGTGCCGACTTCGCCGTTGGCTACTTCGAGACCCTCCACGCCATGCACGCCGCCACCGACCGCCACAAGGGCCACACCGCCCTGAGCGTTGACGGATCCGGATGGCGCCTGGTAGAATAGACGACAAGAAAGGCCCTTGACCGAACCAAACGAAGACTCCCGACCCCTTAATCCGTTAATCCGGTTGTCTATCCGGTTGAACGCCCGATGCGAAGGAGGCACGACCATGGCATCTGTGACGATTACCGAGATCGATGAGCGATTGCGCCGATTGCCCCCCGAAAAACTGCCCGTAGTGTATGATTTCGTCTCGTACTTGCTGGAGCGCGACGTGGCCGATCTCCCGGCAGCCGACGCCAGCGATGCCCGTGCGACCATGTTGGCCTCTGAAGCCGTGCTTCGTCGCGATTGGGATCGGCCGGAGGAGGATGCCGCATGGGCGGATTTGTAAAGGGCGATGTGGTCGTCACACCGTTTCCGTTTTCGGATTTGAGTGCAACGAAGAAGCGACCGGCCTTGGTGGTCGCCACGCTCACCGGCGACGACGTCATCCTCTGCCAAATCACGAGCCAGGCGGTCGCCGACGGCTATGCGGTGCCGTTGGCGGATCGCGACTTTACCAGCGGGGGCTTGCGGCAGGCCAGCAATACTCGTCCCAACCGCCTCTTCACCGCTGAGGGCCGCATCATCCTGTATCGGGCGGGGACGCTGACGGCCGGCAAAATGCAGGAGGTCCTGGCGAAGCTCGTGCAGATTCTCAGCACCTGAGGCCTCGAAACGGACCCCGAAACGGGGACGCAGCGTGTTCTGTACTATGGAGTTTGGCCGCCGGCCGATCCATGCCGGCCGGGTACCCTCTGGGTGCTTCAGCGCCGCCTTCGTCGTCGGCTACTTCGAGACCCTCCACGCCATGCACGCCGTGAGCGACCGCTACAAGGGCCACACCGCCCTGAGCGTTGACGGATCGGGATGGCGCCTGGTAAAATAAACGACAGGAAAGGCCCTTGGCTAGACAAAGACTCCCGATACCTTTGTCCGGGCCTCTGTTTCGTCGCTTGCCCCTCGGCAGCCTCGACGGTATAGTCAATTGTGGACTGCAAGAAACTAGTGTGTGGGAGGGAGGTCTTCCCATGAGTACCGCAGAGATACTGGGGGAGCTTCCGAAGCTCTCCCGGGATGATCGTCGGCGGATCCTGGCCCGGATTCTGGAAATGGAGGACGAGGCCCAGTCGGTAGAGGCGATTCGGCGGATGGCTGACGAAGCCTTTCAGACGCTCGATGCGATGGAGGCCGAGGATGCCGCGAGCCAATCCCGGTGAAGTCTGGATCGTCGATCTTGGACTGGTTGCCAAAGTTCGCCCATGTCTGGTGCTGAGCGACTATCCCAAAGACGATGAGCTTTCGCTCGTCATTATCGTTCCTCACACAACAGCCGTGCGGAACAACCGCTCCTGTGGTGTCGATTCCCAAGACGTTTCTCCAGACCGGGGTGTTCCATCTTCAGCAGCTCCAGTCGGTCCCGATCGTCCGTCTGCAAAGGAGGATCGGGGAGCTGGCCGACGAGGAACTGGGACTGGTTCGTTCCAAGCTAAGCGTGCTTCTCCATCTTGCCCCGCCGGCGACCGCTCCAAGGGCCACACCGCCCTGAGCGTCGATGGATCAGGATGGCGCCTGGTAGAATAAACGACAAGAAAGGCCCTTGGGCAAACAAAGACTGCCGACCCCTTTATCCCTGACCGGGAATACGTCGTTCTCAGCAAGGCTGCTTGCGTGCGTGGAGGTGAGTTAGTCCGAGGCCAACCACCATGACAGACACGTTCAGCCAAGAGAAACGGCGAGCGATCATGCAGGCAGTTCGTCGTCAGCGCACCCGGCCGGAAGAAACCCTTGCCTTGCTGCTACGGAGGGCCGGTGTGAGGTTTCGGCGAAACGTGGCCTCCCTGCCGGGCAGCCCCGACTTCTATATGCCCGCCGAGGGTCTGGCCGTTTTCGTTCACGGTTGCTTCTGGCACGGACACGGACACTGCTCAAAAGGTCGGATCCGTCCGAAAACCAACAAAGCCTATTGGAAGACAAAGGTTCAACGAAACCAGAGACGCGACTGTCGAGCCGCGCGAAGACTTCGAGCGCTCGGGATCAGCGTCTACACGGTCTGGGAGTGCGAATTGGCGGCCGCCGGCCTGCCGAACCGACTCCTTGCACGCCTTAATCCCCAAAGCACGAAAGCTGTCTAAAATGCCGATGATTCCCAAAGTCAAGCTTAAGTTCAAGGTCGCCCCGCACATCGTTGAAGACCTTGGGCTCAACCTCTACACAACGCTGCCCAGGGTACTCGTGGAGTTCGTCGCCAACGCGTACGATGCCGACTCGTCGCATGTGAACATCGCGCTCGACGATGAACGAATCCGAAAGGCCCGCGAAGTCATCAGGAAGCAGTACGAACTGGACAAGGCAAAGCAGCAGAGCGATGGCGGCACGGTCGCGCCCCTTGAAACCCGCACCCTGCCGGACCACCTTCAGATCGAAATCGAGGATAGGGGTTTCGGGATGTCGCGAAACGACTTGAACACCAAATTCCTATTCGCGGGTCGTCGCCGCCGATCTGAGGAGCCCGCGGCAAAGGGACGTACCCCCAAGGGGCGACCTCTCATGGGGCGAAAAGGCTTGGGGAAGTTGGCCGGATTCGGCGTGGCGAAGCGGGTGGAAGTCGTCACTCGGAAAGCGCGGGAAGCCCACGCCACCAAAGTCACCCTCGATTACGGCGAACTGGTCCAGAACCAGAATGTACACGAGATTGAAGTCCCTGACGAGACGATGACCGATGGTGCGGGCATCGCGCCATCGGGCACAAAGGTGATCCTTTCCCGGCTGCTTTACGATCCTCTAAAGAGTCGCACAAGGACCATTCAGGAGGAGATTGCGGACTACTTCGCACTTATTGACCCGGCCGATTTTGCGATGCGACTAAACGGAAAGCCGATCAAGCCCGCCACCAGGAATCTCGTCTATGCGTGGCCCCAACCGGACGACGTACCGATTGACCAGTTCATCGACAAGTCCCTCCCGCGTGAGGGCGGCGGGGAGATCAAGTTCCGCTACCGAATCCGTTTTACTGGGAAAAACGAAGCGCTTGAGGCCGAGCAACGTGGCGTCCGTGTGTACGCCCACAAGAGGCTCGCCGCGTCTCCTTCCTTGCTTGGTGCCGATACCAACATGCACGGGTTTCGAATGACGGACTACATGGACGGCGTAGTGCATGCAGACTTTATCGACGAAGAAGAAGCGGACTACATCGCGACCGACAGGGGATCCTTGCGGTGGGAGTCTCCGCTACTGTCAGGCATGTTTGAGTTCTTGAGCGGCGAGATCAAGGAAGCGTGCAAGCAGTATCAACGGAAAAGGGACGAGCAGTCGCCCAAGATTGTCAAGGAAGACCCGTTCACAATCTCGGAGATTGGCAGACACGACTTCTCAAAGAAAGACTATCGTCTCGCCGTGCGCTTCGCCGTTATACTGGAGAAGTCGTGCAAGCGAGGCGTGGATGATCCCGTATACAAGAACACCCTTCCTCCGCTCATTCAGGGAATAGGGCACGGGAACATCTTGTCCGCGATTACGGCGCTGGCTGACCAGGACCGCCCAAACCTGGACAAAGTAATCCATGAGATGGTTCGTCTCACCCAGGATGAACTCGACCAATTTGTCGGTGCGGTAAAGGGCAGGCTGAAGGGAATCGAGGCACTCACGAAAATTGTGGAACACCCAGACTTCCGCGCAAAGAGGAATGAGAAGAGGATACAGGAGCTCTTTGAGCGATGCCCGTGGATGGTCGACCCGACCTACACGCAGTTCCTGACGGCCGATGTTTCCTTCGGCACGGTCTTCAAGAGGCTTGCGCAAGAACTCGGGATCGGAGAATACGCGAGCGATGGCCGCGACGGAAAAGAGCCAGACTTGGTATTCCTTATTGGGAACACCAGCCTGTGTAGGTTGGTCATTGTCGAACTCAAGGCGTCCAACATCGAGTTGGAGGCAGAACACCTCGGTCAACTGGAATACTACCTACAACGCGCTGAAGAATGGTTGGAGGAACAAAACCTTCTCGGCTCTCAGGTCCACGGACATTTGATCGGCACGAAGGCGTCGCCGAAATCGCGGGCACACGGAGCCGTGATCTTGAGGCGGCGGATCAAGGAATCCGGCCCCGAAACGCCGTGGCGGGTTCGCGACTACCTGGAGGTGCTGCGAGACACGCGGGCCGCGCACGAAGAGTTGCTCGAAATCCACCGCCGGGCGGAGCAGGCCGCCGAGGCAGATGACGACGTGGCCGACTGATCATCATCCCAGGTGTCGCAGCACAGCAGCCGCGACCGCTCGCCCAAGGGCGGGCGGCACGCTGTTTCCGATCTGCCGTGCGATTTGAGTAGGCAACCCTGCGAAAGTCCAGGAATCAGGAATCGTGTGTAACCGTGCGGCCTCTCGGAGAGAGATTACGCGGTGTCGCTCGGGGTGAATGTACCGGCCCTTCGAGGCGTTTTGCAGGGCGGTGCGTAGAGTATTGCAAGGCTCGTCCCATTCCATGCGTCCCCAAGCGTCCGTGACCTCACTGGAGACCTTCCACCACGAGGGTGGAGCAAGATGCGGAGCCTTCTTCATTACGTCTCGCTTGTCACCGCCCGGCGGAATGACTCGCATCCTTGCAAGAGCGATCTCGGAGGGTTTCGGCGAGTAATGGTGATTCACGCCGTCCGGGTCCTTCGGCAGTCCCCGCCATGCTTCACGGACGGTACGAAGACCGCGCCGCGGCCGAGGCGGCTCAATCTTGCCGAACCGGCTTGCGATGGTAAACGACCTCCGGCGCCGCTGGGGAGCCCCGTAGTCGAAAGCATCTAGGACAAAGCTACTCACCGCATAATCCAGGCGTCGCAGCCCCCTATTCACTCGGTGCCATTCGGCCGACTCCAGGAAAGCAGCGACGTTCTCAATCACGACGATCGCTGGTCGAAGGGTTCTTGCCCACCTCACTACGTGGAGGCTCAGTTCATTCCTCGGGTCCTTCGGGTTCCGGCTGCCCAGCGTCGAAAAACCCTGGCATGGCGGCCCCCCGATGAGGACATCGCAACGACCTTGCGGGCGGACCTGCGATACGTCCCCGACTTCGACGTGATCGCCTAGGTTGGCGGCGTAGATTTGGGCAGCCACCGGGTCGATCTCGACCGCGTGAACCACCCTAAAGCCGGCCCGCCGGAAGGCATAGCTCAGGAGTCCTGCCCCGGCGAATAAGTCAACGACTGTGGGACGGCTGTCAATCATTCTACATCTCCTCACCCCCAGAGATTTGGTATCGGCTACCCGCTACGGCTGACTTTCCGACTCCTCCGCTTTTGCCGCTTGCGGAGACTGGGCAAGTTGTGCCGGCGATTGCCGGTTCTCCGTTTGCCGCGCCTCGTCGCTGCGCGATCCGCCGCAGTCGCTTCCGGCTCATGCGCTTTCCGAATCAACTCAAACCCCAAGTATCCCAGGAGCACCCCCGCCGTCTCGATTCTGAGCGAGCCGCCGTTCACAAATCGGCTCAATGACGGCTGCTTTATCCCGGTGTCCTTGGCGATCCGATACTGGCTGAGTTTGTGTCGGGCAATCTCGCGTCGCATTACTCTCCCGAGATCTTGCGTCGAACTTCGGCTAGCTTCGATCATCGCCGCTCCAGTCCATATAACGATCGTTATATATACTGCCCCGGTAGCCGGATGGCAAGAGAGTCCGCGGCGGCCTGTGCTCAGAAGTCGGGAGTTGTGCGTGTGCCACTGCTTGGCGGCTGCCGCCAGAGACCTTGAACGCAAGGGGAACGTCGTGCCGACGCCGGCCAAGCAGTGAGGGCCGGCGGGTTCGATTCAGCCGCCATCCATCCCCGCGGCCGCTCTTGCACGCCCGGAGCGTTTCGATCATCATGCGGCGATGGAGGAGAAGATGGACCAAGTCCCCAAGCGACGCAAGAAGGTTCGGGGCCTCGATGAGCCACTCCGATGCTCAATCCGCTGCGGCGGGGGCCGG
>Ga0315277_10004988_pt1 | contig 17587 bp, 29 predicted proteins | sample YL17G05_15_MG_FD_203695 | JGI IMG/M metagenome (GOLD analysis project Ga0315277, IMG submission 203695) | Sediment microbial communities from Yellowstone Lake, YNP, Wyoming, USA - YL17G05_15 | ecosystem: Environmental > Aquatic > Freshwater > Lake > Sediment | place: USA: Wyoming | collected...
AGGCTCTCCCCCTCACAGCCTCCCAGCGCCGGGTAGGTGGCTTGCGAAAAGCCGGTTCCGTATGTGCGCGGAATGATTGGGGTTTTTCTGGGAGGGCGGGCGGGTGGGTGGGGTTGGGCAGCTCGCTACGATGGGCCTCCCCGCACGGCCGCGTGATCCCACCCTCGCCTCCGTAGAAGACGCTGAAAATCGGAGGTTGCAGGAGTGGAGCCCCTCGACCGCCTGCCGCGTCTCTTCTTCGTTGCGGGGAGGCCCACTGTAGCGAGCTGTCAAGCGAACATCCCTCCGATCTTGCCTACGGCGAACGCCGCTGCGACAAGCCCCGCTCCGACCGTTGCCTTGGTCACACGGGATTGGAGCTGCGGAGATTGCACTGGGAGCCCGTGAGCCCAGCGTGAGAAGTGCTCGCAGTTATATTTCACCCTCCACGGCACGCCGATTTGAGAGCGCGCACGCTCCAAAACAAGCTCGGGAGGCAGCCTTCCAGGGAAACCGTCTGAGCAAACGAGAGAGAGACCCTTGCGGGCGAAGTCGATCATGGCCTCCTCGACGACTCGCTTGAATTGCTTTGAGCTGTGAATCACCGTTGGAAAACCGTCAGGGCCGAGTCGGTCTCCCATGATCCCCTTGTGCGAGACGATCCCGGCGGGAGTGTTCACGAGCACGGCAAGGATGCACCCCTGCCGATATTCGCCAGGCGCGAATAGTGTGGGGCGCCTGCCGCCAGCTCCGTCCAGGGGGGTTGTCATTACCTATCCCTCCCCTCTCGCTCGGGCTCGCGCTCGCTCTTCGCTCTAGGCTTCCTGGGCCTCTTGGCAGCCTGAGTGTTGCCGATTTCCTGGCTTCCACCCTCCCATGCGCCTCCGACCGTTGCCATGCACGCTTCGACCTCGGAGCGGAGAGCTTCAACGTCGATCTCCGATCTCACGCGAGCGAGCTTCAGCGGCTCGCCACGCCTGGGCGTCGAGGACGAATCCCAAGTCTGCTGCACCCCCACTCGGATCCTTCTGAGAGCCTTGAGCCACCCGGGGGACCATACCCAGGCCGTGCCGATCGGAAGGCCCGCCAAAGAGCCCAGGACGCGCTCTCGCTCGACACGGCTATCGTGCCACTCGATCCACGCTCTCACCGCCTTCTGATCGTGCGGAGAGCCCAGCCGTAGCATGATGAGCGCCCCCACCTGCGTCAGCACGTCCTTGTTGAGCACGGCGGGGCGTTGGGTGATCATGGTGATGCCGAAGCCCTTCACGCGCCCGCGCCGCACGATGGCGTCGAAGACGTTGAATAGCCTCTGCTCCACACCCTTTTGAAACCTCTGAGGGGCGAAGAAGTCGGCCTCGTCGAGCACGATATGAAGCGCTCGCTGATTCAGATGGTAGAGAGCCTCGCCAAACTCGCAGATGAGCAAGTGCTGATCGCTCTTCATGAGGTGGGAGATATCGAGCACGCACGATCTCGGCTGACTCTCTCCACCGCATACCCACGCTGCGAGCGCTCTCCCCATGCTTGCGTCAAGCGGAGCGTCTCCGTGCAAGCCTCCGAAGATCGGTATCAGGTAGCCCGCGCGTTCTCCGTCTGCGCTCGACCGGATCCCGTGGAAGACTCCCATGAGATCAATGACGACGGTGGCAAGGCCATTCCAAAGGAAGCCTTCGAGCATCTTCTTTGCGAGGTAGGTCTTGCCGCTTCCACGCTGGGCCACGATCGCGAGCGACTGTGTGATCACGTCCAGCGGAAACGCGAAGTCGGAAGCGATATGAACGCCTCGCGGCTTCGGGCGAGGCGCCGGGTGTACGAGTCTGAGGTTCGCATTTTCAGCCATGTTCAATTCCCTTTTTGCTCATGAGCGCTCCTTCCTCGCGCGGAGGTGGCGGGCCGCGCCCCTATCGAGCGCTGCCCGCCTCCTACGAATGTCAGGGGAAGATGATATCGAGGAGTATGCCGGGCGGGGGCTGGAAGACTCCATTCTTGCCGCCCAGGTACTCGGCACACTTGAGCCACACCGTTCCGCACTGGAAGGGATCATCGAGCCCTCCGACGTTGATATCCACGTTGCTCTGATTCCAGATCCTCACGATCGGCGGAGCCAGAAGAGGCACGCTCGGAAGCGGGACTCCACCGAACGTGAAGATCGGCACCAGGGCGGGGAGGACTCCAGCCCAGAAGAGCGTCGTCGCCGCCGATGACACGGCTATGTCTTGCGGCCCGCTGCTGGGGACCGCGACGTAGAATTTCGTGCCTCCGTCCAGGCTCACAACGACGATGCCGTTGAGCACCCCAGACACTTCTTCGGTTTGTCCAGAGAAGCGGCAATCGACTTCGAGAATGTCTCCCGGTGCGAAGTCGGGGAATACGACTTGAAGCGGATCTGCGGCGAGGTTCCGAGGAATGACGGTGAGTGGAGAGAGCACGCCAGCGGGGATCGTGAGCGATTCGACGATCGAATCGTACCCGAGCCTCACGAGCAAATCGCCGTCGAGGACGGGACCGCTAGGGCCGAGTCGGTGATTGGGGTACACGCTCCCAGCGGCGATCTTTCGCGCGGCCATGACTATCGCCCTCCCCTGTGAGCCACTCGCCGAGGGCTCGAAGGGCGCGCAGCCGCCGGTATGATTCGGACTTTGCCCTTGGTGTCCTTGACGCCCATGCCGTCAGGCAGGTTCGTCACTTTCCGGAAGAGCGCGACGTGATCGCGCGCCGAAGCTCGTTCGAGCTTCTTCGGCACGGCGACTACGCGCCCGAGCATCCTGAGACGCTCTTTGCCCTCGGGCGTCACCTTCTTGAAATCGATTGCCATGTTCTTGCTTCTTTCTGTCTTTCTGAGACTTGTTTCTACGGAGCGTCGCCGACTCTCTGAATGAATACTGTTCCCTCGACGACGCCGAGCCCCGGAGGAGGGGCCGCGGAGAAGAGAGAGAAGGCGATCTCTCTGTGAATGTCGCTCAAGTCGGGGAGCACGACGTTTCCGCAGACGGAGATTGCGACCGCCGTGGTGATCTCAGATCCTCCGAGCGAGCCGTTGGTGGCGTTCGGCTGGTAGCTGATTATTGCCGTCATGCCTACCGGAGCTGTGAAGCGCGCTCCCCAGGTGACGAGGTACAGGCCCGTCTTGTCCAGCTCGAAGCGTGGAGGCCCATCGAGCTTCATGCCGATCCCCCCGTCGCTGATCACGGTGAAGTCCTGAAACCCACTCACGAAAGGCCCCACTTGGGGGATGAGGAGGTTTGCGACTTCGCCCTGAGCGCCGCCCTCCGGAGGGAGCCGTGGACCGGACGGAGAGAGCCGACGCTCGGGATTGAACGGGAGGATCATGCGGGCCTCGTGAAGTCGTGACGATACACCTCTCGGAGCGTAGGTGTCTTCGGCCCTCCGCCGATGACCTTCCAGATCCGATTTCTGTACCGTATTACCACAAAGCCGTCGTGCAGCCCGAGCACGCGCATCCCCGGGTTGCCCTTCTCCAGCAGTTTGACCCATACGGCCGAGCCGTAGGCGATCATGAATTTCACGTTTTGCCCCACGGGAGGCAAGCGCTCGGCCCCTTCTTGCAGCTATAGACGAGCGATTTCCACTTGTTCGCCCGATCCTTGAAGATCGGAGCCCATCGGCTCTCTCGGGCCTGGCAAGTCTGCCCTGTCCCGTAGAGCACGAACGCCTCGGCGTAGGTCGCTTGCGCGTCGCGGGCCTGGCAGTACCACCACGCGCTCACGAGAGCGCTGGCGGTCGCCTGAGCGCAGCGGACGGTGGCCGCTTCGTCCACCCCGCCGAGAGCCCGCCACTCGTCTTCAGTGAGCTTGAGCCGATGGTGCTGCCCGAGGCAGATCGCCGCCCCACCGTCTCCGAGCTTCTCTCCAGAATGAATCACGGGCGAGAACCTGCTCTCGCCCCAAAAGACGGAGATCACGGCGAGCCCGAGCTGATATCGACTCCGCGCCGGAGCCTTCTCTACGCCCTTCTCGACGCTCACGGCAATCATACCCATGCGAGCCTTGAAAGCGTCTCCAGACTCCCCCCAGGCGGGGGACGGGGCTGGCATGAGCGCGAAGATGGCCGCGAGGAAAGTAGGAGCAAGGGTCAGGCTCATTCGTTCTTCCCGTCTTCGATGCGCTGCACACGGAATACAGTACGCATCGGGATCCCCTGAAAGCTGGACGTGGAGCCTCCGCCATTCTTCGCTCCCGGTACAGCTCTCTGAGGATCTGCCCCCCGCTCCCCCGTCGAATCCTTCTGCCCGGTTGTTGCTTGAAGCATGGCGTCGTGTCTCCGGTGGAGCTTGAAAATGTTCCTGGCCTCTTTGTAGGTCGCGCCAAGGAAGCGGTGCGTGACCGCTGGGAGCTTGGCCTCCCCGATGTACGTCTGAGCGATGATTGCGATCATGCGATTTGAGTGCCTTCCCCTGCGCCTCGAATCACGGCACGGGGGTTCCAGCCGCGTCGCGCCAGACTAGACCATCCCACCAGGTCTTCACGGCACCGTCCGCGCCGTCTGGACGCCAGAGGATCGCGTTGCCGCTCACCTCATCGGGAACGCGAGGACCGCTCGGGGGCTGGCGGAGGTAGGGGAGCTTGAGGGTCATGATTGTTCTTTCTTGCCTTCGAGGTTACTTCACGAGCGTCACGCGAGCGGCCGTGCTGCCGCCCTTCACCGCGCCCTGCCACTGACAGATCACGTCGGGCTTGTACTGCGTGCCGCTCTTGCAGCCGTTCGTACCTGGCGCGATGCCGCACGGAGGGCTCTGACGAGCCGTGCAAACGTCGCATCCGAGAGGGAACACTCCGAGCACGCGCTCGTTGCCGCTCGGGAGGTTCGGCCCGAGCGTCACCTTGTCCGCTTCGATCTTTACATCGTTCGAGTAGCCGTCCACGAGGCTCACGTCGAGCGTGTCGTACCACTTCGGATTATTGAGATTCAGCTCGGCCTTCGTCGAGCCGCATCCCACCGGAGCGTTGAACGCGAGGGTCACGTTCAGGTACTTGCCCGCGAGCGGTAGGCTCTGCTCTGCGTGAGCGGCGAGAGGGAACGCGCACGTCAGCGCTCCGGAGGCCAGGCAGAAGGGGAGAGCCTCGGGGAGCACTTTGGAGTCGGCCCCGAAAGCCAGGTGAACGACGGTGCTGTACCCTGTCCCGTTCGCGACGATGACGCTTGCGCGTCCGCGCTCTTCAGTGACTTGCGTGAGCTTGGGCCTGCTGCACGCGACTACGACGCCGAGCTGCCAGCCGATGAGCGAGAAGATCGCGAAAGTGAGGATCGGACTCTTCATGAAGACTCGGAGGGAGAGAGCGTACACGCGCCCTGTTCGGGTGTCGATTCACTCGGGCGATTCCGGAGGATCTGGCGGCAAAGGTTGCGAGAAGCTCCCTCCTATGTACTGCCAGAGCATCCCCGGCACGGGGTCGAGATCGTCGATGCGCACGACGACCGTGAAGCCGGTGACGTGTTTCAAAAACTCGGGATCGCTGACGACGATCGTGTTGACGACCGTGGTGTCCTGCACGAGCGCGTAGATCATCTTCATGGCTTCACCACTCACCACTCACCACTCACCGCTCACCACTCCACCATGATCATGCCGTCCGAGCCCAAGCTGCCCGCACCTCCCGGCGCTCCGGAGCCTCCAGTAGTCGAGCCTCCGCCGCCGCCGCCTCCTCCGCCGCCGCCTCCGCCTCCTCCGCCGTTCACGCCCGCGGGCGGCGTGGCCCCAGCCACGCCCGCTCCTCCCGCTCCTGCATTGTTGCCCGCCCCGCCCGCTCCGCCTGAGCCTCCCTGGGGAGTGGTGAGGCTCGTCGCCGGGTGCCCGAAGTCTCCGTAGCCGCCCGCTCCGGCGTGTCCGCCGCCCGCGCCTCCGCCGTGCGTCGCTCCGCCTGCCGCGCCTCCCGCGCCGGGCACCGATCCTCCGCCCGTGTTGTCGAGTCCGAAGAGCTGCATCCGAGCGACGTTCGGCCCGCCCGTAGGCGTTCCTCCGACCGCGCCGGGAGCGCCTCCCGCGGCAGCCCCGTTATTGCTGTTCCCTCCGACGCTCAGTCGCCCGTAGCCCGTACTGGCTGCGGGGTTGCCTCCCGCCTGCCCGCCGCCTCCGCCCGCCACAGTGCCAGCGCCAGCGTTCGTTCCGGCGGCTCCTGGCCCTGTTGTACTTGCGGACGCGAACGTGAGAGAGCCGAAGCTCGACGTGCCGCCGATTGCTCCCGGCCCTCCGATGCCGCCAACCCCTCCAGCTCCTACAGCTCCAAGCCCTCCGCCCCCTCCGCCCCCGCCGAGCCCGCCCGCTCCGACGATGACCGGGATCGAAGCCCCGGGCGTCACGGCCACGTCGTAGGGACCGATCAGCTCTGCGGAGCCTGCTCCCGAGCCTGCCCGTCCCGAGCCGCCGCCGCCCCCTGTACCGCCTCCGAAGCCCGCCGCTCCGCCGCCAGCTCCGCTACCGCCAGGCGCACCAGGGCGGCCGTAGACGCGAACGCGCGTCACTCCCGCGGGGACCGTGAACGTCCCGCCCGCGTTGAATACCTGGCTGCCGCTCGCGGCTGAAGAGGTGGTCGGAGTGAACCCTTGATCGAGTGCGAACTGATCGAGCTGCGCTTGATCGCTCGGAGAGAGCGGAGCTGCGGTGCTGACGATCGCCACGCTCTCGGGCGACGCGCCGACGCTCGTGGCGACTACTGCCGTCCCGGCGAGAATGGTCGCAGGCGTGAAGTCTGCGAGAGCGTACTTGTAGAAGTAGTCCGTCATCCTTCGAGCTTTTTACGGGAAGATGCGCATGAACCCGAGATCGAGCATGTACTGATCGATCCTCGATTCGTCCGCCGCTCCGAGCGCGGAGGGCGAAGCGGTGGAAACGACCACGACGGCCTCCGGCGTTGCGAGGACTCCCCCTATGATCACTCCGGTTGCACCCTCGATGGCTTTCACGGTGAGGTTCGGATCGGCCTTCTTGTAGCTATAGTCTGCCATCAGCTCAACCTCACGATAGGTAGGACGCTCACGCCCGAGACGACGCCCGCTGCGCTCGGATCGAAGGTGGCCGGAGGAGCCACGTTGGAAAGAATAGCTGTCGTGAACTGCACGGGGACCAGAGCGGCAGCGTTGGCGTTCAAGAGATCGAACGCGATTGCCGTGTAGGTCCGGTTCGTGAACGGCAGAGCGATCAGGCTATTGCGACCTACGAGCACGAAGAGAGCGCCCGCCTCGACGACGGTGGAGCCGAGCGCGATGCTGTAGTTCGTCGCCACGGCCACCGCTGAAACGAACGTGCCCGTAGCGATCAGGTTGGCGACTCCGGTGAGGAGCCCTCCAGGCACTTGATAGAGCGCATAGCGCACGGACGATCCGACCGCCCCAGCGGTCATGCGCCCGGCGAGCGTCGTGATGGTGCATCGCTTGAGGATCTGATACGCGCCACCCTCGAAAAACGTGGTGGCTGGGAGGGCTCCAGGTAGAGCGCGAGTCGTCTGAGCCGCGACGGGAACGATGGGCCAGGGGACCGACGACAAATCGTTAGGGATCCCGACGAGAGCCGTCCCCGAGCGCTGCACCGTCTGTCCGTCTGCGATGATGCCCACGGTGAGGTTCGTCGGGCCGCCCGTCTCACGGATCGTGTGATCGTGATCGCTCCTCGCGAGCGTTGTGGCGCCGCCTTCGGTGTTGCCCCCTCCGATCCCTTGTGAGGGAGCGGCCGTGGTCACGTCATGCTTGTGATCGGCCCTCGCCGCCGTCGTAGCGGCGCCAGCGCTCGCAACCGCCTTCGTCACGTCCACGGGAGCCGCGGGAGCTGGGAGCGCGTGAACGTGATCGTTCCTCGCGAATGAATCGCCCACTCCGACCGCTGCCGCGTCGCCCACGCTGATCGTCCCGGGCGCCGCCGTGGCGAGCGGATCGGCCCCCGAAGCTGGCCGATGCGTGGGAGCGTGAGCCGTGGGCGTGAACACGGGCGCGACGCCCACGACGCTCCCTCCGATCCTTGCAAGCACGCTCCCCGCCGGGATCGATCCGAGCGGGAGGCTCGTCGGCCCGAATGACTCCGTGAGCGCGTCCACGCTCGGGCTCGGGTAAGTACCTCCGAGATCGCCACCGGCAGGACCGCTCGGAGGAGCGCTCGCCACGTCCACGCGCAACGTCTCGTTCGCAAGAGGCGGCAGGACGGTGAGCGCGACGTTCGTGCCAGCGACCAGCTTCGCCCCCAAGTACCCCGCCGCGCCGTCCGCGGCTGTGATCTTCACCTGCTCGTCGATTGTCGAGCCGGGAGCGCTGATCTGTACCTTTTCGTTCACGCCAGGAAGCACGGCCAGCACGATGCCAGGACCAGCGGCAACCTTGCTTGCCAGGAAGCCCGGAGTCGCGTCCGTCTCATCGACCAGAACCTTGTGATCTTCCTCCGTAGGAAGACGTGGCCCGCTCGGGGAGAGTCTGTGTTTTGGCTCGACGATGCTCATATCCAGCTCCCACCATTCCACCACACCATCCCGCCAACGTCCGTATCGAAGTACGCGCACCCCATCTTCGGAGGCGCAAACAATCCGACCGGGCGGAACGTCGTCGGCCCGTAGCCGCCATCCTGCCCGAAGGGGATGTTCACGAGCGAGAAGCCGGGCGTGCTCGGGAAGAAGATCGAGCCGTCGTGCAGGTAGCCGATGACCGAGCCCGTCCCCGTAGCCCACCCGTCCGGAACGGAGAGCGCTCCGTGCGTGACCAGCATCCCGATGATCGTGTTCGTGGCCCTCACGACGGGCGTGCTACCTCCGAGGCCGCCCAGACGCTCCACGAGGAGCGCGATCGTCTCGCCCCCCACCACGTCGATCATGGGGGCCGCGCCATCGTTCGAGAGGACGGCCAGCTCTTCAATGAAGAAGAGCCGCACGCCGCCGCCCGCCGCGTAGTCGAAGGTCAAGCTGGGCGTCGCGCTCTGCTGCCCATTCAGATTGACGGCCCCGCCGATCCCCGAGCACTCGTGGAGCACGCTGCCCTCGGGGAGCGTCACCGTCGCCGCCGCCGGAGCGAGCCCGCGCTCGGCCTGGAAGCACGAGCGCTTCAGATCGTAGCGACCGCTCGGGATCGTGTAGCTCACGAAGGGTTCGAGCCAGATCGTGAGCGGCGTCGGCGACGCATCGACGAAGGCCATGACCTCGGGCCACGTCTTCGCGTCGCCGTTACCCGCGGGGCTCCACAAGAGAGCGTCCCCGCCAGCCTGGGCGACGACGGGACCGCTCGGACCTCGACGGGTGACGGATCTCACGGAGGACTCTCTGATCTTTTTTCCAGAGCATCGAGCGCGACAACGATCGCGCCAGCTACGTCGTCGTTCGCGGGAGCGACGGCGGAGGAGCCCGCCCGCTCTCCACGCTCCCCACGTTCTCCTCGAAGCTCTCTGAGGGAAAGAACGTGATCGAGGCGCACCCTCAGATCGTCGAAGGTGAACGCTGCTTCCGAGTCAGATCCAGAGCTGACGTTCGCGCTTCTCTCGGGAGAATTCTTCCCGTCGAGCTTCACGAATTTCGAGAGTACGGCGGGGAGACGAAGCTCTCCGCCTAGACCTAGCAGATCGAATGGTTTCATGGTTCCTCCGCTCTAAAATCAGGGGAGAACCGTGCCGAGCGGGCCAGCCACCGGAGGAAGCGCGACGTAGGCCGTCTCGCCCGAAATGAGCAAGAGCTGACCGCCTGGCGCTCCGGAAATGACGGCGCCCAGCGTGACTTGCAAGAGGTAGAGATCGCCCGCGTTCCACTTCACCGAGCCGAAATCCACCGGCTCGTTCTGAGCGTCGAAGATGTTGGTCAGGGTGGGGATATTCGGACCCCAAGGGATCTCGACTTCCTTCCCCGCCGGGACCACGACCTTCGCGACGTGATCGAGGATCTGCCATTGGAGCTTCGTGGGCTTTCGCTTGCCCAAAGTAACATCCACCCCCGAATTGAGAAATCGCGTGCGAACGAGCCTCCCCTGGCGCGTCTGCACTCCCCCCACGATCGCGACGGCTTCCGAACCCGGTGTGATCGGAACGAGCCCCGCGAGTAGTCCTACGATGCCGGGGACAACGTAGTATTTCCCGGCGGCCTCTCCCCCGGTGATATTGACTCCGGCGAGGATGCCAATGAAGTCGGTGATGAGTCCGGAGCCGCTGGGGGAGTTTTGCATGTTCGTTTTGCCTTCGTGAGTTTTCGAGTCTTCAGCCTTCGAGATCGAGATCGAGAGGGTCTTTTGCGAACTCTTTCACGCGCCGTTTGATCTCACGGTTCCGTGCGAGCTGGTAGCCCTCGGATGCGGTGAGCATCCCGATCAGAAACATGAGGAAGAGGGGCATGATTCAGCTCCTACGTCCGCGCCCCTGAGCGGCTCGCACGAGCGCCCGAGAGAGGCGAGTCGCGCCAGCCGTCTCGGCGGCGGCGGCAGCTCCGATGAGCGCCACTGGATCTCCGGAAACGAGAGCGCGCTTCGTGATCAGTCTCACCGCCGCTCCGGTCGTTGCGCTCACGGGAGCCTGAGCGGGCGAGATCAGAGGGGCGCCCGCCTTGAGCAAGTCGGCGGAGAGCACGGTCACTGAGCCCGAGGCTCCAGGCGCGAGCCAGGGAGGGCGCGGCGTCTCTCCGATCTTGATCGTGGAAGGGCTTCGATATTGAACGTCGGCGATCATCGTGTCTCCCTGCCACGAGAGAGTGAGTAGCGTGTGCCACGGCATAGCCGTTCGATACAGCCGCTCAACGGCCTCCTTGCTGCCCACCCCGTCCACCCGAATGAAGAGGCGATAAATGTCGCCCGTGTTGGCCTGAACGGTGCGATTTTTCGCGCTCTCAGACTTCACGGCGAACATGAGTCCGAGGATAGCGATCAGAGCGAGTGGAAACATGAGAGGCTCTTTCGGAGGGAGGTTGGCGCGAGGTGAACTACGGCGGATTACTCGCCTGACGACTCACGATAGGGGTGCTCGGCGCGGTGGTGATGCTCGGCGCGGTGCTCGGCGTGGTGCTCGGCGTGGTGCTCGGGACGGCGCCCGAACAGTCGCTCGTAGGGGTTCTCGAAGATCGGCTCGGGGGGAGGGTCGGGAGGGCTGAAGTAGCGGTAAGCGAAGACGGTGCCCACGACTCCCGCTCCCGCGCCTAGCAAGAACGGGAGCCACCAACCTCCACTCCGAGCGACGTGAATATCGATCACGTCGCCCCCCTTGTCAGGCGGAGCGTCCGCGCCGATTATGCTAGACCCTCGACGAGCCGAGGGTCCGACGCCTCCCCGCTGAGGAGCGCTCGCGCCATGCGAGGCCGCGCCGTAGGCCGACTTTCCAGCCATGCACAAGAGCGCATCTTTCATAGGGGCAAGCTCCTTCCAGGGACGGCGGGCAGCACGGGAATGAATGGGAGAGGGTTCTTGGGGATCTCCAGCTCCGAGTAGTGGAAGATCCCCTTGTCGGTGTGAACGAGCCGACCACTCGTGAACTTCACGCGGACATGGATCACCTGATCCTGCCGCGTGATGTTCGCGAGGCTTCGCTTGACGGCCAGCACTCCACCTGACGCAAACATGGTCTAGGTTTTCGCAATCTCGGCTGCGAGTAGAGCGTTCTGGGCGAGGGCTGGGAGGATTTCGCCAGTTCCAGCCACCGTGACGTAGGCGAGCGGGAAGAGCCTCACGTCGCGCACTTCCCCGTAGGGGTTCGGCCCGAGCGTGACGATCGATCCGTTGCCCGCGTTCTTCGCCGCCGTGATCGGGATCGCCTGGACCGAGAACGCGACGAACCCCTCATCGTTCCCAGCGCCATCGTCGAAGCCGAGCAGATAGAACGCCGTGCCGTCCGCACCTTCGCGAAAGAATCCGAACGAAAACCAGGCGGCGATGAGGCTCCGCGGCTTGACGCTACGAAGCGTCACCGAGAGGAAGTCTCCAGTGGGATCGTCCACGTCGCGCGGGATCTTCGAGGCGAGGATCTCCGCCTCCGTGGGATGGCCTGGCGAAACCGGAATGGCCGGGAGCACATAGGGCGTTCCGGGGTTCACCGTGAAGATTGCCTGATCGAAACCGATCTGAACGATGGGGCCTCCCTCGCCAGATAGTAGTGGGCCGGAGGGGGAGAGACGCGGGTTCGGGAAAACGGATCCGCCTTGGACTTTGGCACTCATTGGAATTTCACTTCTTTCTGCCGAGCAAGCGCTTCATGCGTTCGTGAAGCGCCTGATCGAAATCGTCGTTCTTGCTGACAGAGGCGCTCGCGACTTCGCGAGCTTGAGGACGCGCCCTACCACTCTCGCGCCGCGGGCAGCCAATCACGGCCTGCACGCCGCTCTTGCCAAGCGGGATGGTGCGAAAGCTCTTCGGCTCGAAGTGATCCGGATCGATCTGACGGAACCTCGTGACACTCTTGCCCACGTCCGCCTTGGTAGCGCGGAAGCCGTGCTCGACAATCCAGGCCCGAGCCTTCTCGCGCGTAGGAAATTGCGCGTGCGGTACAAGTACCGTCTGGATCTCTGTGCCGATGGGGCAAACGTCGGGCATGGGATCTCGCGCTTTGTGTTCTCGCTCTCATCCTCGCCCTCATCCTCATCCTCACCCTCACCTTCACCCTCACCCTCACTCTTCCTCGCGTGCGCGGAGCCGAAGCCGCGAGGCGAGGAAGAAGTGAGAGCGAGAGCGAAAGTTAGAGAGGGAGCGAGAGCGAGAGACTCTAGCGAGCCTCGACGAACTCTAGTTCCACGTCCACCGCGCCGGGAGCGACCGAGAGCCCGCCGACCTTGGTGATCACCGCCTGAACGATCAGGTAGTCACCCGCGAGGTAGGAGCCGGAGGCAGCATCGTTGACCGCCAGGGCACCCTTCACGGCCGTCGTCGAGGTGTTCGCGATCGTTGCCTTGAGCGACCCGGGCGCTGGCACGAACGGAACAGTGCTCCCTCCGAGCACGATCGGAGTCGCGAAGCCCACGTCACTCGCGAGGATCTTCACGACCTCGTAGGTGACGAGATCGGTCGGATCGGCCCCGGTAGCGGTGCGGTTCTTTGCGGTGATCCCGACGACCGCGCCATCGTTCTGCATCCGTACCGCCCAGATGGCGCGAGTGATCGCGTTCATCGCGGTCGTGATCTGATTGGTGGCACCCGGCGCGACGTTCGGTGGTACTGCGTAGTCTCCAGCGACGAAGGCGACCATTCCCACGCTGCCGGAGTGCATGACTTCGCGGACGATTGCGCCGCTCGATGGGGTTCTCTTGAGGGACATATTTTGCCGTTTCCTTTTCTGTGAATTTCGTGACGGTGACGAACAGTGAGGATGTTACTCCCCCGAATCCTTGTCTCCTAGCCCGTGCTTCTCCTTGAAGGTTTCAGGCTCGAAAATGGCGTCCCACACGAGGCGCACGGCCCCCTCGACCTCTCCGATCAGCTCTTGCGTCTGCCGCTTGGCGATGACTCCCTCTCGCTTCAGCCCCCGCCCGATCCCTTCGATCGAGTCGAAGGTCCGTTCGAGCTTCGCGTGGCGGGCTGCATTGAGGCGCTCGGCCACGGCTCCGAATCCGGAAAGAGCGGCCTCTCCCTTCGCGGCGGCGCTCGCGATCTCTTGAGCGGTGAACGCCTTCGTCGGATCAGTGGGCACCGGAGTCTCCGTTCCCAGAAGACGCCCCAGAAGAGGCCCCGGGGGAGGCTCCAGAGGCCCCCCTCTTTCTGGCTTCGGCGTCGGCCTTGCGTTGCTCTTCGACCGCGCCTCGCGAGTCGTAGAGCGTGGCAAAGCCGATCATCTGCGTCGGCGTGAAGACGCCCTGGAGCTGCGCTATCTGCGCGGGGGTCAGACTACCGATCAGCTCGTGAACGATCTCGGTGGTGGGCGTTGAAGTCTCCGGCATGAGCTTCTTCCCAGTGATCTTGTTGACGACGGTGGGAAGCAAGAGCTTGGCCTGCTGCCAAGCGTCGTTCTGACGGGCGAGCACTTCGCGCGCCGCCTCGGCGCGAGACTCGCGCTCACCCTTCCCATCGAGCATCGCTTCCACGATCTGAATCGTATTCATGCGCTCGCTTTCGAGCGTCTCGATTCGAGCGAAGGAGCGCTCAAGGAGCTTCTCCGTGTGGTGCTGCATTGAAGTCGTGTTCGCCACGAGCATCCGAATGAGTCCCTCGTTGTGGCGCATCTGCTGAATCGCGAACCCCTTCGCGTTCGGTTGCTCAGTCTCCTCGAACGTGTCGGTGCGAGTGGCCGAGATAAATCGTGCCGCTGGCGCTCGCGTGCCAGGGAAATCATTCCCTCCGAAGAACGCGAAGACGGTGTAAGCGGCGGGGCCAGTGAACGCTTCCTCGCAATCGCTCTGAGCACGCTGGCAAATTTCCATCGCGAGATCGTCGATGACGATCTTGTCGGAGTCGGGAGTGAACTCCCACGAGTCCACCACGGAGTCGGCAGAGCCGTTGCTGATCTGACGCAATTCGAGCTTCGTGAGTCGAGAGCTGCCATCGCCCCCCTCGCTCCCCTCGCTCGGATCTCCGAACCTGCCTTCGCCATTCTCGCCACTCTCGCCACCCGCTACGGGCTCACCGTTCTCGTCGATCACTCCGCCCGGGCGCCGTCTTCCGCCCGGGTTCGCGAGCGCGTTCTGAGACCTACCGATCGCGGTAGGATCGAAGCAGACTTTTTTGAGCCACGGAATTAGCTTTGAAGGCCACATTGTTTCTTCCCTTTTTGTTTCAGTTAGCGAGCGGCTGTCAGACTACGGAGTGAAAACCCCAGCGTCGTCCACCTTGAAATCGGCTCGACCCACGTTCACCTGAGCGTCAGTCACGCCAGGCGCGACCGCGAGAAGTTTGCGAGTGGCCTTGTCCATATTCTTCTCGCCGTACACGAGAAGCGGGAGGGGTGAAGCGGGCACTCCCGGTGGAGGAGCTATGAACAAATGCGTCAAGAGCCAGCTCGAATCCACGGTGAACGTCTTACCCTTCGGCCCCGTGAACGTGATCGGCTCGCTAGGCTGCAAGTCGAAGCTCTTGTAAATCGTGCCGCTCCGTCCCGTCCACGACTGCCCTGGCCCAGAGAGGTTCCTGTTTGCCAGGTTCACCACATAGGTCGCGAGATTGAAGAGCGTCTTGCCGAGCGTAGAAGCGTGCGAGAGCAAGAAGTACGGGTTGGCGCTCCGGATCGCCGCCACGAGCGAGTCAGCAAACTGAGGATTTGCAGATCGAAGCGTGACCAATTCGCTCTCGGCCAGAGGCGGGAGAGGCGGGAAGCCCGGCGGTAGCTGCGTGACCGGGCCTGAGCTTCCCTTGCCGCCTGCGTTGGCAAGTAGAAGAGCGAGAGCCGCAAGTGCGAGAAGAGGAAACATGGGAAAATCTTTCTGGGTTCAATCTCAATGTTGGAGGTTCACGTCTTTTTGATCAGAAGGAAGCCGCCTATGAGCACGGCCGCTCCGAGCCCGACGTACATGAGCCCTTTCGCCGCCTCGGCCGCTCCCTTACCCAGATCAGAGGCCAGATCAGCGGCAGCCTTCGTGATGGCTTCCGTGCTGGGCACTCCGAGATAGGTACTTGGGTTGCCGAGGGCCGTCTCTTTCGGCACGTCCTTCGAGTCGGGCGATGGCTTGAAGGCGACACTGAGCGCCACCTGGCAATCGACTGGGCACCACTTCCTCGAAAACGTGGCGTCGTTGTAGACGGGCCACGGCATCGAAGTCTGCATACTCCGATAAACGAACTCCACGAGCGCGTAGACCTTGGGCTCGCGCACCCTGAGAGGCCCCGGGAGATCCTCGGCGCGCTTCTCGATGACGAGCCCGCTCTTCGCGGCGACGGTGAGCATGTCGCCCTTCGTGCCCATCGCGAGCACCTTGAGGTTGTCGATCTTGCCAGCTTCCGTCTCCGTCACGTCGCCCGGAAGAAACGCGACCGGATCGAACCACTTCTGAAAGACGCTCGCCGTAGCGATGCCTCCCTGGATATGAGCTTGCGCGTCATTGATCGTCGCCTTGTCGTCGATGCTTCGAGCGATGAGCCAGCGGATCCTCTCACCGGGGTAGAGCGGAACGCGGTTCGCAGCCTTCCAGGCGTCAAGATCGACGCCCGAGCAGAGCATGTCGCCGACCGCGAAGTAGCCGCTGATCGCGCTCACGCCCTGGGCGTGGGCCTGCGCGTGAGCGCGAGCGAGCGCTTCGTACCGACGATCGCCAGGACATACGGGCTCGCCGCTCGGCATGTAGAGCGTCGGGCCTTGCCCCGGATCGCACTCGTCCACGCTCGAATCGTCGAGATAGTACACCGGCCCGCCGTCGAGGACCGCCCCCCACGCGCCGGGGCCTCCCCAGCCGCGCCCGCGCCATCGTCCGTGCCCAGGCCGCCCATGATGACCGTGCCCGCCATGACCGCCGCCGCGCCCGCCGCCATGCCCGCCGCCATGCCCGCCACCATGCCCGCCGCCGCCGCCGCGAGGCCCGCCAACAATCGAGAAGCCGCTCTCCTCACCCGGCTCGTCCTTGAAGACGATCGCGGGAGCGCCCGGCGCCTCGCGCTCGCGGCTTCCCTTGTGACCGTGCAGGATCTCTTGCTCCACGTCAGAGGTGGAAAGCGCCTGGCGGCGAATGTCTGACTCGCGCGACTTGTCCACGGCTGAAAAATCAGCTCCGGCCATCGCGAGGAGCCCTCGAAGAGCTGCGGTCATGCGAACCTCTTATCTGCCGCCTTCATGACGATGGCGAGCCCTACCAGAATTCCGCCTGCGATCCAGGGAGTCGCGCCCGGCCCGCGATCTTCTGAGCCAACGATCGTGAGTCCGGTCGCGTTAGTGCGTCGAGGCTGACGCGAGACGGTCCACACGGCCCGCCTTGCCTCTTCGGGCGTGAGCTGAATCACGGTCGGGTGCTCGGGAGATCCGCCGATGACTTTGCAGAGCACTCCGCGACGCCCCGCCGGAGCGGGAGTCAGCCCGACGAACGGGACGTGATTGATCACGAGTCCGCCGACGACGCCCACCGGACGGTTGCCAGCTCGGACGTGAGCGCGCATCCACTCCGGAGAGCCGTATTTCGGCGGCCGGGAGAGAGGGCTCGGAAACATCCCGATCACCCTTTCCTCTTGCCGGTCGCGACCACGGCGACGCCCGCGACGGCGGCGAACACGAAGAACATCGGCCAGCGGCTAGGAGCCCTTTGAGCGATGGTGATGTTTTCGATGTTCACGACTTCAGCCGGTTTGATCGGACCCACATCGCCGAAGGGGTTAGGTCCGATCCCAAGGAGACCTCGCTCGAAAATGATATGGCGCTTCTCGTCACTCGTGAGCGTACCGGCCTGCTCTTTCGCGGCGAGCGCGTTGTACTCGCCGAGCTGACGAGACTTGCTCATCGAAATGAAGCCGTCCATCCAGGCGTTGAAGCGATCTTCAGCCGCCGGATCGGCCGCGCCCATCGCGAACATGGCCCCCGTGTCACTCACTCCCGCATGAGCGCCCGAGGCCATGAGCCCGATGGCAAGCGAGGCCCCGGTCGCAATCGCGCCGGGGTAGACGTGCGGGGTCGTACCGGCGGAGCGCGCGACGGGGCTCGTGGCGAGCTGCCAGTTACGTCGCCCGAATGACATGGCGTGAAGCGCGTTGAGATTGCTCATGGCGATACGATCTTTCTTCCGAAAACGAATAGCGCGCCGAACACGAT
>Ga0315277_10004989_pt1 | contig 17587 bp, 8 predicted proteins | sample YL17G05_15_MG_FD_203695 | JGI IMG/M metagenome (GOLD analysis project Ga0315277, IMG submission 203695) | Sediment microbial communities from Yellowstone Lake, YNP, Wyoming, USA - YL17G05_15 | ecosystem: Environmental > Aquatic > Freshwater > Lake > Sediment | place: USA: Wyoming | collected...
TCGGGACCCTTCAGCGTGTCGGCGTTGAGGTCCACCCAGACGTAGTAGCGGAGGGAATAGGTGTTGGGGTTGACCGCGTAGACCATCGCCTGCTGAAGATAGTCGCGATACCGGCTGAAGCTCGCCTTGGCCACGGTCCGGCGATTGCCGAAAATATCGAAGGTGAGGCCGAGCCGGGGCGATAAATTGTTGAAGGTGAGCAGGTTATCGACCTTGCTGTAATCATGGCGGCCGAAATAGGCAGGGTCGAGCCACAGCCAGGCGGGCACCTCTTCGGCGTACTGCGCGGGAAGGCTGGCGCTCGAAGCGTCGTACCTCAATCCGAGGTTGAGCGTCAACCGGTTCATGATCGTCCAGTTGTCCTGGACGTAAAAATTCAGGCTGCGGGTGTCGATCTTGAACTCGCCCTCCCCTTCGTTCGGGCCGCTGCCGACAGCCACGAAAAGCCCGATGTAGGGCTCTATGCTGTACGGCGAACCGCCCAGAGTGAACTCGTTGATCGGGTCCGGCGTCCAGACATCGTCCCTCATCTGGGTGTAGTCGATCTCGGCCCCGAACTTCAGTTCGTGGTCTCCCCCCAGAAAATCATCGACGAAGAAAGTGAGAGCCGCGCTCGAGAAATAGCGGACTTTCCGCAGGTATTCCTGCCAGTAGTAAGCTCCGGTGATCATCCCCGTCAGGTTGTCCTGCGACCAATGCGTCGCTCCCGGCTGGTAGCGGTAATCATAATAATGCTGCGCCCACATCCCCCGGATATCCAGGAAGGCGTTCGGCCCGAGGACCCAGCTGAGCTGCGTGTTGAGGTTCTTGGACTTCATGGTGAATTGGTAGGAGCTCTCCAGGGTGGCCGTCCTGGGGTCAAAATCGATCCCCACCGGAACGTCCCTAGTTCGGAGGTTATAGTACCCCATGAGCTTCACGTTCTTGGCCAGCTGCGCCGTCAACTTGGCCATGCCGTACCACTGCCCCTCTTTGATATCGTAGCCAAACCCGGTGAGAGTCTGATTCTGGGAATACCGGCGTCCGGCGGCGAAGAACCACAGCCTGTCCTTGATGACCGGCCCTCCCAGGCTCAGGGCGAAATCGGACTGGAGCTTGTCCTTGCCGCTCGTTGAGACGCCGAGGGCGTCAAGCTGCTCCTGCGAGACGTTCTTATCGACGAAATTTTCATTAAAATAAAACACTGTCGCATCGCCGTGGAACGTGTTGCCGCCCGACTTGGTGACTACGTTGATGTACGCCCCGGCTGCGCTTCCCACATCCGCCGGGTGGGCGCCGACCTGCATCTCGAGTTCTTCGATCATGCCCAGGTCGGGAGCCGTCGTCGGAATACCCACCAGGGGGTCGGTAACATTCAGGCCGTCGAGAGAATAGATGTTTTGCGCATATGTTCCCCCATGGACCGTGGCGAGGTAACCGATATCGACGGCACCCGGCGCCGTGGCGATAACCGCAAAGAGATCCCTGTTGGTAGGAACATTCTGGAGCAGTTCTTTCGTATAATTGACGGATAGTGTCGACGATTTGACATCGACGACCGGAGGCGCCGCCGTCACGGTGACTTCCTCAGACAAGGTCGTCTGCTCCATCCTTATAGTGATCGTGGTGGTCTTGCCGACGCTGACGATCAACCCCTCTCGCTTCACCGTCTTGAACCCCGTGAGCTCCGCGATGATTTCATATACCCCCGGAGGCAGCGCTGGGAAACGAAAAGTCCCTCGCTCAGAGCTTAAGTAGGATTTTTGTCCCATCAGGGCCGGCGAGGAAATTGTCACCGTAATGCCGGGGAGAGGGGCATTGCCGGAGTCAAGGATGGTTCCGTCCAGGTTGCCCGTCTGTTTTTGGGCGAAGGCGGGAACAAATAAGGCCAGGCTGCAGAGAAATAGCACCAACGCCTTCATTCTGTTCTTTCGCAATTTTTCCTCCTTTGTTGGGCATGGATGGCTCCGAATTCTTCGAGACATAGGGAGCCGAGGCAATAAAATCATTTGACAGATTATGTTATATGTTATAACTTTTACAAATTCTAGGGCAGTCGCTTGTACTTGTCAAGTAAAAATATTGATAATGGCCCCATCAGAATGACCGGCAAGAGAGCAGCCCATGAAGCTTGAAAAAATCGAAACCAAGACGCTGCGAGAGAGAGTTTACGATCAGCTGAAGTCCTTGATCGTGTCCGGGCACATCCTGCCTGGCCAGTCCATTACCCTGCGGGCACTGGCCAAGGATTTTGGAGTCAGCGTTATTCCTGTGCGGGAAGCGCTCTTTCAGCTCGAATCCGAGGGTATCGTCGTCATCGAGAACAACCGGAGTATTCGCGTCAACGTCCTGACTCCCCAAGAGATGGAGGAAGCCTATCGCATCCGGCTTCTGCTCGAGCCATGGGCGGCAGAACGGGCTTGTGAAAACAGGCCAGAGGACGCGGTCCTCAGAGTGAAGCGCATCCTGGACGAAATGCAGGCGGCGATAGGCAACCCGAAGAGGTATATTCTCAAGAATAGTGAGTATCATTTTGCCGTCTATTCCTATTCCAACTCCCCTCTTCTTTTAGGGCTCATAGAGAGATTGTGGTGCCGGATCGGGCCCTACCTGATCATCCATACCAAGGTGGAAGACCTCGTCAAGGTCCAGAAACCTCACCAGGATATCTTCCGGGCTTTTGCCAAGAGGGACACAGTCGCCATCCGCGATGCGGTTCGCACCGATCTGGAAGAGGGGGCCCGGTTCATCGTCTCCCATTTGTCGGCCCTCAGCGAGGGCGTTCCCTGATCGTGGCCCGATCCAACCATCTCTTAATGAGGAAAGGCCAGGGGAAAGGAATCGGTAAGGACCTAGGGGTGGGGATCCCCGGTCTTGAGGTCGCGGATCTTGCGGACAAGGCGGTCCCTCCAGCGACAGACCTCGGCCACTGTCGTCTTTCCCGACATGGCATCCACACCTCGGCCGATGAGCTCGATCGTCTCTGGATCAAAGGCCGGCGGGGCGGGATCAAGGTCCTCCAGGATCGACCTGTAGGTGTCTTTATACCGGGAATAGTACTCGCGGACTCCTCCGTCGGCATTTGTATTGTTGACTCCGAAATTTCCCAAGAGCGCCCAGCGCAACCCGAGCCCGTCGCTGACGACGGCATCGACATCCTCGACGCTGGCGGCTCCCCGCGTGACCAGGTGGATGGCCTCCCGGACAACCGCGGCCTGGAGGCGGTTGATCAAGTAGCCCGTCAGATAAAAATTCACCAGGACCGGCTTCTGGCCGGTGCTCCGGAGAAAGGCCAGCGTTCTCGTCGTGACCTCAGGGTTGGTCCTTTTTGTCGGCATAACCTCGACGACAGGGATGATATGTGGGGGATTGAAGGGGTGGGCCAAAAGACACCGCGAAATTCCAGGGAGGTCGGCAACGATCTCGTTCATGTCCAGCGAGGATGCGCTGCTGGCCAAGATCGCCGAAGGACGGGCCAGCGTGTCCAGCCTGGTGAAGATCTCTCGTTTAATCTCCAGGACCTCTGGCCCGCTCTCCTGGACATATTCCGCCTCGTCCAACGCGTCCTCGATTTGGGAATGGACGGAAATCCTGGCCCGGCAGCTGCCGGCTTCATCCGGGCTGATCAGCCCGTCGCTCACATCGGCTTTATAACTCGCCTCCAGCCACGTCTTCGCCTTGTCAAGTTGCGTTTGATCCCGGTCGTAGAGGCGGGTTCGACATCCCGCTCCGGCAAACACCCGGACCCAGCCCCGGCCGATGATCCCCGTCCCGATGACGGCTACGTTCCGAAACATGGGTTGAATCATTGTGGACACCTCCCACTCGTCGAACGCTGTTCATTTCTCATCGGCATTCTCTCCGGCCCCGGCCGGGATTATAATGAGGTTCGTCCGTCTGCGCAAACAAAAAGCGCCCAGCCTGTGGTCTGGATGCCGGGTCTCGGTTTTAGCCATAACGGCCCGAGCGATAAAACCCGAAGTCGAAAGTCTGTGGTCAGCCCAGGATTTATAAGCCGACTTCAGCAAGGAGTGAGCACAAAATGAAAAACGCCTGCCTGCTTTGCCTATCCATCCTCATCCTCTTCTCCGTCTCGTTCGCCGAGAAGGGAGCCCGTTTTCTTCACCAGCCGGACATCAGCAGTGAACTCATCGCTTTCATCTACGCCGGCGACCTCTGGACAGTCCCCGTGGAAGGCGGAACGGCCAGAAGGTTGACCGCCCACCCGGGTCGAGAAAGCAATCCCCGGTTTTCGCCCGATGGAAGATGGATCGCTTTTTCGGCCGAATACGACGGCAACACGGATGTCTACCTCATTCCCTCTGAGGGCGGCCAGCCCAATCGGCTGACCTATCACCCCTCGCCCGATATCGTTCAGGGTTGGGCTCCGGACGGGAAAAGCGTTTTCTTCAAATCGGGCCGGACGAGCCATAACAGGAAGTTCAACACACTATTCACGGTCGGCCTGGACGGCGGTTTCCCGCAGGAGCTCGCGATCCCCATGGCCGAATTCGCGGATTGGTCTCCGGACGGCCGGTTCATCGCCTACAATCCCATCTATCAGTTCTGGCAGCCCAACTGGCGCCGCTACCGCGGCGGCACCGCGCCTCCCGTCTGGATCGTCAGCCTCAAGGACTATTCCTATACGGAGATTCCGCGCCGGGATTCGAACGACATGTATCCAGTCTGGGTCGGAGAGACGGTCTATTTCCTGTCCGACAGGAACAGAGTGATGAACCTCTTCGCCTACAATACGCGGAACGGAAACCTGAAACAGCTCATCAATCATGGCGAGTCCGACATTAAGTATCTCGGGAGCGGCGGAGGCCAGGTTGTTTACGGCGTCGAAGGGTACCTCTACGTGTATGATCCCGGGACCGGCCAGAGTCGGCAGGTCATCGTTTCCGCGCCTAGCGACCTGGCCAGTCTCCGGCCGGACTTCAAAAACGTCGCTTCGGAGATCTCCAGTTTTGACCTCTCGCCCACGGGCCGGCGGGCGGCCTTCGAAGCCCATGGAGAAATCCTGACCGTCCCGGCGGAAAAAGGCGACAGCCGGAACGTCACCCAATCGCCGGGAGCGATGGACCGGTATCCGGCCTGGTCGCCAGACGGAAAAACCCTCGCCTACTTTTCGGATGCCGATGGAGAATACGCCCTCTACCTGAGCGACCAGATGGGTAAAGAGGCACCCCGGAAGATTAGCCTCCCCAACCCGTCCTTCTATTTCCAGCCGGTCTGGTCGGCCGACTCCCAAAAAATCGCCTTCACCGATAAAAGCCTGAACATATGGTACCTGGACAAGAACGAGGAGAAGCCCGTCAAGGTTGATGCGTTTTCCGCCTCCCCGGTCTGGTCGCCCGACAGCCGCTGGTTGGCCTACAAGCGCTATCAAGTAACAAGGTACGGAGTCATCTTCCTCTATTCCCTTGACCAGAAAAAAACTTTCCAGGTCACCGACGGAATGAGCGACGCCGATTCTCCCCTCTTCGACAGAGCCGGAAAGTATCTTTTCTTTCTCGCCAGTACTAACACGGGTCCCCTCAAGAGCCCCTTGGACATGTCCTCTAGAGAGCGGCTGTTTTCTTACAGCCTCTACCTCGTTGTCCTGCGCGACGACCTCCCTTCCCCTTTTGCTCCGGTCAGCGACGAGGAAAAACCGGAGCCAAAAGGGGATGAAACCAAACAGCAGGAAGAGTCGGCTAAAGTCCCCTTCCGCATCGACTTGGAAGGCATATCGCAGCGCATCCTCTCGCTTCCCGTAAGGGCCGGAGTCTACGTCCGGCTCGCCTCGGCCGAAGACGGGTCCTTGTTCATCCTGGAAAGCTCGGTCCGCTGGGAGGAAGACGAACACACTTTCCAAGGATCGAACCTCTGGAGGTTTGATTTTAAGTCCCGGAAAAGCGAGGCCTTCCTGTCCGCTGTCGAGGCCTTCTCCGTCTCGGCCGACGGCAAGAGACTCCTCTACAAATCCGGAGATTCCTGGTTGATCGTTGCGGCCTCGGTAAAGCCCAATGCCGGGGAAGGAAAACTCGACCTCTCCTCGATGACGATCCGGGTGGACCCGCGCGCCGAATGGGAACAGATGTTCCAGGAAGCCTGGCGTCTCAACCGGGACTTTCTGTATGACCCGAATATGCACGGCGTCGATTGGAAGGCCATCCGCGAGCGTTACGCCGGATATCTCCCCGATCTCGCCTGGCGCGGCGACCTCAACGATCTCATGAGCATGATGCTCGGCGAGCTGTGTGTCGGGCATTCCTATATCCGGGGAGGCGTTTTCCCAGAGGTCAAGAGGGTCCCCGGCGGGCTTCTGGGTGCCGATTTTGAGATCGCGGGCGGTCGCTACCGCCTCCGGAAAATCTACAGCGGCCTGAACTGGAACCCGTCTCTAAGGGCGCCGCTCACCGAGCCTGGGGTAAAGCTCAAAGCCGGGGACTATATCCTCCGGGTCAACGGGAAAGAGCTCACCTCTGCGGTCAACATCTATTCGCTCTTCGAGAACACGGCGGGACGCCAGGTCAAGCTGTTCGTCAACTCCGTTCCCCAAGAAACCGGCGGCCGCGAGGTTGTCGTCGTACCGGTCGAAACAGAAAGGCCGCTGCGCCTTCTCGATTGGGTTGAGGGCAACCGGAAGAAAGTCGAGGCCATGACCGGGGGCCGTGTTGGATATATCTATCTGCCGGACACCGGCTACCTCGGGTTCCTGTACTTCAACCGTTACTTCTACTCGCAGACAGACAAGGAAGGGCTCATCGTCGACGAGAGGTTCAACGATGGAGGCCAGGCAGCTAATTACATCATCGACACCCTGGCCCAGCCTCTTCTGAACTACTGGGCGCCGCGCGATGGCCCGGATTACGCCACACCGTTCGGCGCGGTGTTCGGTCCCAAAGCGATGATCATCAATGAATACGCGGGATCGGGCGGCGATGCCATGCCCTTCTACTTCCGCGAGCGCGCGGTCGGTCCGCTGGTCGGAAAGCGGACCTGGGGCGGCCTGGTGGGCATCGGCGGAGAGCCGCTGCTCATGGACGGCGGCTATGTGACGGCACCGAGTTTCGCCGCCTTCAGCAAAGAGGGAAAATGGCTGATCGAGAATGAAGGGGTTCCGCCGGACTACGAGATCGAGATGGCTCCCGCGCTGGTCGTCCAGGGACGCGACCCCCAATTGGAGAAGGCCGTGGAGCTCGTGCTCGAAGCCCTCAAGAAGAATCCCCCGAAAAAGACCAGCCGGCCAACCTATCCTGAACGAAACTAGAAGGTGTAGGTCCGGAATTCCGTCTTGCAGGGCGGTCCGGGAGCGACGTGAAACTCGGGCGACGGCGTGAGGACCATAATCATCCCGAACGTAGTGATATCGCCCTGGCCCGGCCGGCCGTGCCGGCAGACCGGATACTCCGGATCATCGTGAGAACTCAGGATCGACTTCGCTGTTTCCACTGTCATAGGCTTTGACGTATTGTTCAGCCTTTTCTTGAGAGACTCGAGCCGGGTTTCGCTGTTTAGCCGGTGCTTCTTGAACGCCTCTCTGAACTGGGGCGCAATCGTCTTGAAGTTTTTCCCTTCCAGCCAGAGATCATCGCTGACCAGAGGATGATTGGTATGATAGACTCGAGTCGCTCCAGGATAGGGGACGAACCGGCTGACCTTGTTGGCCGATGCCTCCAGGCAGACGACCTCGTCCGGGCCGCCGATGGTGTAGACCTCGCCGCTCGCGTGCTTAACGTCCTGAACAAACTTGACGGCCCCATCAAGCAGGGAATGGGAGAGGATTCCCCTGGCTACAAACAGAGTCCCCAGGCCCGTCGGCGACCGCTGCAGCTGGCTGGTCAAGGCGTTCAGACAGACTCCCACAGACTTGTTATTGAGACCCCAGATCCCGATACACCCTGGGCAGGTTAGGACGAGCTCTTCGAGTTCCGAATCTTCATGATGGATTCGCAAAAGTGTCTGGTAGCCATCGAAGGACGGCCCCATGTCGGCATTCTGGGCGAGAAGAGCGGGCTGGCCGACCTCTTTGAAAACTCCGAGCACGCTGCAACCCAAACTCTGTACAATAGAAGGATTCTGCCATCTTCGCTCGTTGACGAACCAATCGGATTCATCCAGGAGATTCCAGGAGAAGATCGTCTCAAAGTCGACCCCGGCTCCTTCCCCGATCCCGCGGACCTCTTCAACCAGCGACGGAGTCCACCGCTCGGCGGCGGCGAGAAAACCCGTTTTCCCGACGATCTGCCGCACATAGTCTTCCGGATTCAGGCCCGCCTCTCTGGCGGCGGCTCGCGAAAACTCGAGCATCTCCCGGATTTCCTTCTTCAGGCTCTCCCCATGAATCCGGCCTCTCTCCCGGGGCGTTCCCGTCAGCTCGAGGATCCGCATGTCCTTCATCCCGAGAGAGGCCCGTCGATCTTTCCGGTTCGAGACGCCCTCAGGCAGACGAGCCCAAGCCCACGGGCCCAGGCCGAATCCGAAACCCACCTGGACACAATCTCCCAAAAATGACCTTCTCTTCATCTTTGTCAAATTTCCCTTGGCTTTATCAGGGCTGTCATCTCCTCTTAATGAGCCGACAGCGCACTCTTCAAGTCGTCGATTAAATCCTCGGTATCTTCGATGCCGGCTGAGTACCGGATCAACCCTTCGGGGATTCCGGCGGCCCGGCGCTCTTCTTCAGTGCACTCCACGTGGCTGGTTGTCGAAGGAGGACCGACCACGGTATCGACCTGGCCGAGGTTGGCGGCCAGGTAGGCATACCTCAGGCGCGGCAGGATAGCGGCCACGGCTTCGAGCCCGCCCTCCACCTCAAAGCTGAGCACCCCGCCATAGCCGCCGGGCATCTGCTTCCTGGCCACGGCGTGACGGGTATGCGTCTCCAGCCCGGGATAATTCACCCTGAGGACGTTCGGCTGGCTTTGCAGGAACCGGGCCACCGCCAGAGCATTTGTGTTCTGACGTTCGACCCGGATGGCCAGGGTTTTCAGGCTGCGCAGCAGCAGGCTGGCCCGGTGAGGGTCGAGGGAGGGGCCGGTGAGCTCGCGGTAGCGGTAGATTCTTTTCACCAGGTCAGCCTTCCCGCAGACCACACCCGCAGTCAAGTCGTTGTGCCCCCCGATAAACTTTGTGGCGCTGTGAATGACCAGGTCAGACTCCAGGGCGAGCGGATGCTGGTTTATGGGAGTGGCAAAGGTATTGTCGGTGACCGTCACGGCCCCGACGCGGTGGGCGGCCGCAAACAGCTTTTCCAAGTCAACAACCCTGAGCAACGGGTTGGTGGGAGATTCGAGATACAGAAGATCGCAACCTCTCCCTATGGCTGCCAGGATAGATTCCTCGTCATCGGTCTCGCAGATCTCGCAGAGGACACCAAACCGGGGAAGGATTTCTTTAAAATGGAGGTAGCTGGCCCCGTAGGCGTCTTTTATTGTGACGGCCCGCTGGCCGGGGTTGAGCAGGGCGAAAAGAGTCGAGTTGATGGCCGCCATCCCGGTGCTGAAATCCGTAGCCGCCTCGGCGCCCTCCAGGGCCGCCATCTTTTCGTTGAAGGCCCGCACCGTGGGGTTGGAATTCCGGCTGTAAATATCTCCGGCCTTTCTCCCCAGCGCCACTTCCTTCCAGGTCCCGAGGTCTTCATAGGCGAAGGCGGCGTTCTCATAAATCGGTATGTTCATGGCGTGAGTTCTCGGGTCGACCGCCCGGCCGTAATGCACGCAGCGAGTCGAGGGTCCTTCCTTGGGGTGCATGATCTCCTCCTGAAATGTATTCGTCAGCGAATTTTCTCCCTCTTATAGCACACGGACCATACCGAATCAATCATTTGACAGGATCCGACTCGGTATTCTATAAGGATTTCCCATGGCTTCCCCGCCTGCTCTGGCCCTTGTCAAGCGTGCCATCGAACACCGAAAGCGCCGAGCCATAATCGCTCGGGACGGAGTTTATACTTATCAGGACCTGCTGGATGCTTCAGGTCAAATGGCCGCCGCCCTTCTGGGAGGGCAAAAGGATCTCCGGGAAAAAAGAATCGCCTACCTAGTCCCCCCGAGTTTTTCTCACGTGGCTGCACAATGGGGCATCTGGCGGGCCGGAGGCGTCGCCGTCCCGCTGGCGGAGTTTCTTCCACTGCCGCAGATCGAATACATGATAGAGGACTCCGACCCCGCGATCGTCGTCGCCGCCTCTTCGTATAAAGAGAAAATCAAACCCCTGGTCGAGAGGGTGGGAAGGCGTTTTTTGGCCGCCGAGAGAGCGCTCGGGACGCGCCCGACAACGCTGCCCAGAATCAGCCCGGAGAGACGGGCGCTGATCATCTATACAAGCGGGACAACGGGCAAGCCCAAAGGTGTAGTGACGACCCACGCGCATATCGAGGCTCAAGTCACGTCACTCGTCTCGGCCTGGGAATGGACGGAAAAGGACCACATTCTCGAGGTTCTGCCGCTCAACCATGTCCATGGAATCATCAATGTGCTGAGCTGCGCGCTGTATTCCGGTGCGACCTGCGAAATCCTTCCCGGTTTTGACGCGGCCGAAGTTTGGGGAAGGTTCCGGCGAGGGGGCCTGACCATTTTCATGGCCGTCCCGACCATCTATGCCAAGCTGATTGCGGCCTGGAAATCAGCTCCCCCAAAAATGCGATCAAAGATGTCCGCCGCGCTCGCCCAGATGCGCCTGATGGTTTCAGGCTCGGCCGCGCTGCCCAAGGACGCTTTCTATGCCTGGAAAGCAATCAGCGGACAAGCTCTCCTGGAACGCTACGGAATGACAGAGATCGGCATGGCCTTGTCCAATCCGCTCCGCGGAGAAAGGACAGCGGGATACGTCGGTACTGCGCTGCCCCGGGTAAAGGTCCGGCTTCTGGACGAGAATGGGAAGCCGGCGATGCCCGGCACACCGGGCGAGATTCACGTCCGGGGGCCTGGGGTTTTCTCGGAATACTGGAGAAAACCAAAGGCGACCCGGGGCGCCTTTCGCGATGGGTGGTTCCGAACGGGTGATCTGGCCGTTTTCGAGAACGGCCGTACCGGATCCTCGGACGCAGCTCTGTAGACATTATCAAATCCGGCGGCTTCAAGCTGTCGGCTTTGGAGATCGAGGACACACTGCGCTCCCACCCCGGCATTGATGAGTGTGCGGTGGTCGGCCTCCCGGATCGCGAGTGGGGAGAACGAGTGGCCGCCGCGGTCGTCCTCAAGTCGGGAAGGCGCCTGACTTTGGCCTCGCTCCGGGAATGGGCTAAAGAAAGGCTCACCCCCTATCAGGTCCCGTCGCGCCTTCTCTTTCTTGAACAATTGCCACGCAATCCGATGGGAAAGGTGTCCAAGGCCGAGATCGTCCGGCTCTTCCCGGACAAGACAGATAGGGCTTTCTAAAAAAGGCCGCCTATTTTTTCCTCAAGGTATAGGATTCTCCGCCCGGCTGGATGAGCTTCAACCCGGTGACCTTGCCGGATTCATCCACCAGGAATTCAACGCTGAAGCCCTGAGCATTTGTGATCGTATACTTCTGCCCTTGGTCGGGCGCGAGCTCATACTCCGGCTGGCCCGGGACTATCAGGGTCAGCGTCTTTCCGTCCTTCGACAAAACCGGAACCGTATACCCTTCGAAATCATAATACCCGATATACGGGGCGATACGGGCATCCACTGACTTTTTCTTCTCCAGCCCGGGGACCTCGTTGCTTCCCAGCAGATGCTCCTGAAAATAGCGGTGCCGGGCTCTGACCCAGTACTTATACCCATCTCCCTCCGGGACATGCGGTTGCTCGGGCAGGATCAAAACGTCCACCGGCTTGTTGGCGCGCATCAGGGCATCGATCATTTTAATCGTCTCGGAGAACGGAGCATTGAGGTCCTTGGTGCCGTGGACGAGAAGGAGCCTCCCCTCGAGGTTCTTAGCGAGGCTCAGGCAAGACCCTTCTTCATAGCCTTTTTTATTGTTTTGAGGAAGGCCCATATAATGCTCGGTATAGGACATGCCGTCGGCCAAGTCCACGAGCGGGGCAGTGGCCACCCCCACTTTGAAAACATCCGGCGCCAGGAACATGGCCCGGAGCGTCAGATAACCACCCCAAGAAATCCCATGCACACCCACCCGGTCCATGTCCAGGTAAGGTCTCTCGGCAGCTAACTGTTTGATGACAGCCACATGGTCCCGGATTTCATCCTGGCCAAGCCTGCCGTAGTTGGCATCCTGGAATTCCTTCCCCCGGCCGGTCGTCCCGCGGCCGTCTACGATGATGAGTATGCAGCCGAGATGCGCGATGGCCGGCTCGGGATCTGTCAGACAGGCGTACATGTTGCCCGGCACGTCCCGGGAATGAGGACCGTTATAGATGTAATCGATCACGGGATACTTCTTGGCGGGGTCGAAGTTATAGGGCTTGAAGAGGACTCCGTATAGATCCGTCCGGCCGTCCGCCGCCTTGACTCGGAAAGCCTCTGCAGGCCTCCATTGGAGCTTATCCTTGAGCAGGTCGATATTGGCCCGGACGACGACCTGGATTAACCGGCCATCCGCCCTCCGCAGCTCGGTCGCCGGAGGACGCGACAAAGACCCGTTGATATCCAGGAAGAATTCTTTCGAGGGCGAGATCTGGAGGAGATGATCTCCGTCGGCTTGGGTGAGTCGGGAAAAGGACTTACCCTGGAGGTTCACCCGGCAGAGGTGCTGGTCGTAAGGGCGTTCGGCATCCACCTGGGCCGTGAAATAAACCCAGCCCTTCCGTTCGTCCACGGCTTTCACCTCGCCGACCTCAAACCGGCCCTCAGTCAGACGAGAGAGAAGTTTTCCGTCCAGGCTGTAAAGATAAATGTGGTTCCAGCCGTCTCGCTCCGACAGCCAGAGAAATCTTTTCCCGCCCTCGAGGAAAATGAGCGGGAGCCTATCAAACGGGCTGACGTTAAGGAAAGTCTTTTGCGTTTCTGTAAGCACGCGGCGGGTCGCTCCAGTAAAAGGGTTGGCGGCCAGCAAGTCGAGTTCTTTGAACTCACGGTCCACGGTGTAAAACAGCAACTCCGCACCCCCAGAGACCCAGCCCAGGATGGAGACAAAATAATCTCCTTTCCGGTCGATATCGATCCGCAGCTGCGTCTTGGACTGGATATCGACTACATAGAGCTCGCTTCTCCATAGAGGATCCCCGGCCCGGCCATAGAGATGCCACTCCACCTCCTCCGGGGTCTTGAGCCAGCGGACGAGCGGCATCTTCGGCATCGTGCGAACATCGACCTTGGTGACCGCGAGCTTCGAACTGTCCGGAGACCATTGGGGCGAGGCGTTCCAGATGTCCCAGCCATAGTTTTCGATGCCGTCGGTAGTCAGGGACACGACCTGATCGTCGGCGGCCGACCTCAAACAGAGGTTGGAGTCCTTGACTCCGGCGAACCAGCGGGAGTCGGGAGAGAGGATTTCGGCTGCGTCGCCTCCCAATAGATGCTTGAAGGTCTTTGGCGTCATTCGCTCCCGCCTCATTTTCTCCTCTTCGGTGGGCGGAGGCACCGGCTTGACGGCATAGGACTTGAGGTCACAACTCCATTCCTTGCCATCGACCGAAAACTGAATGCTCTTTTCACCGTCGCTAAAGGCAAACCGATCAAAAGGAAGACCCTGATAAGGCCCCTCATGTCCGAGCGCCTGGGCCAAGGACCTCCTCAAACGGGCCGTATCGAGCAGCGGTTTCCTGGAGTTTGCTTTGGGATCGACCCGAAAAATGACGGTATTTTCAGGAGATCCCTCGGCGTACCAGAAGCTGTTACCGTCGGCCATCCAATTGGCCGGCATGATGACGCCGCCCTTGATCACCGTCGGGACGGAGTTATAAAGAGCCAGGTTCAGGTACCGTTCATACATCTCCTCCGGGCTGGCCGCTTGAGCCTGTTGAGCGAGGAGCGGTCGGCCGCAGAGGAGTGTCACGACGATGAGGAAGTTAACTCGCACCACTCTTATTGACATGTTCACCTCTTTCTTAAAGGGCCAGGACACACCCGGCGGATCATATTTCCATCGTTCGGCCCTGGCTTATACCAGAGAGAATCCACTTAGTCAATCCAGGGCGATAGCGATTCCAAACTCTCCGCCCGCCACCTTGCCAACCCGTCCTGACGTGGTATAATAATTTAATAGTTTTTTGTTTTTTTTGCCCCATCGAGGAGTGATCCATGAAAAGTCTGAAAGCGATCGCTGCCAAGTCTGTTTTAACCGAAAGCCAGCTCATGAAGCTGGAAAAAATCATCCTCTGCCAGGGCCCTTATACCCAGGAAGCCGTACGCCAGGAGCTGGACTGGTTCTGCGCCGGCCTGGGCATGAACGATTACTATTTCCGGACCACGCCGCTCCAAACGATCGCCAATCATGTCCGGGCCATCAAGGCCGCCGAGATCATCGCCACCATCAAGGAAGAAAAAGTGGTCCAGGTCGACCTGGCCACCGAACATGCTCACGAAGCTATCTACCTTGTCGATGACTACCACCCCAGGGGCCTGGAAATCGAACGGCATATCGAAGAGAAGTATCCGAACTGCCGCCTCCAATCCTACCGCACGGCGCGCAAGGCCATGGGCGTCGAGCACCTGAGAATGTACGTCGTCTGCCTGCCCGAGTTTCCGGAAGCTCAGCCGGCCCCCGGAGAAACGGACCTGAACAGGATCGCCGATAAAACCTTCTTGAAGACTGCGCCCGCGGAGACCGTGGCCCGGTACCAGGCTCTGATCACCAAGACCAGCACTTGGGAAAGCCCTTACATCGACGTCACCATGTGCAAACGGGGCGGCGAAATCCGCATCACCGTCGTGACCAAACGCGACTCCAGCCACCGCTTTTTCTCCAACGTCTCGGACGTTATCAACTCGCACGGCCTGGTCTCCAACCGCAAGTACATCGAGCAGTTCTCCAACGGCCGCACGGCCTACTCGTTCTATCTCCTGGGCATCAAGGATCAAACTCTCATCCGGAATCTGGTCGAGGACATGAGCCTGATCTACGTCATCCCCGAATCACCCCTCTCCGGCCTCTTCCGGGACGGCAAGCTGAGCGCCCAGGAGACCGTCTTCGGCGTCTCCGCCTGGAGCTTCTGCCACCAGTTCCTGACCGGCTACAATGATGAATACCTGCGCCTGGCCGAGGGCCTCAAGGACTCGCCCGAGCTCCTGGGCATCCTGCGCAACCTCAAGACCAAGCTGGTCAAGGACACCTACACCGAGCAGCGGGTTTGGGACGCCTTTATGGAAAACCCGGCCTACTTGAAGAAACTCTTCTGGCTGTTCGACCGGAAGTTCAGCCCCTCCTCCTCATCCCGAGATATCAAGAAGGAGCTGGAGGAGCTGCGCAAAGAGATCAACCGGTCAGCCCCCGTGGAGATCGACCGGGACATCTTGCTCGCCGCCGTTCTGTTCATCGATTCCATCCTCAAGACCAATTTTTACGTCAAGGAAAAGACCTCTCTCTCCTACATGTACAACCCCGTCTTCCTGAACAGGGTGGATTATCCGGAGACGCCCTTCGGGATTTCCCACGTTGTCGGCGCCGAGTTCCGGGGCTTCCACGTCCGCTTCCGCGACATCGCCCGCGGCGGCATCCGTATCGTCCGCTCTAACCAGCTCCAGACCTACCTCAATAACTCCGATTTCATCTTCGACGAGAACTACAACCTGGCCTCCACCCAGCAGCGCAAGAACAAGGACATCCCCGAGGGAGGCTCCAAGGGGACGATCCTGATCAACTGGGGCCACATGCACCGCGCCGAGGAGGCCTTCAAGAAATACATCGACGGGCTCCTCGACTTGATGCTTAACGAGGAGGGCGTCGCCGACCTCTACGGCCGTGAGGTCTTGCTCTTCCTCGGCCCCGACGAGGGGACGGCCGAGCTCATGGAGTGGGCTGCCCTGCGGGCCAGAGCCCGCGGTTACCGCTACTGGAGGTCCTTCTCCACCGGCAAGCCCGTCTCCATGGGCGGAATCCCGCACGACCTCTACGGAATGACCACCAACTCCATCCACGAGTATGTCCTGAAATCTTTGGAAAAACTGGGCCTCAAAGAAGAGAACATCACCAAGGTCATGACCGGCGGCCCGGACGGCGACCTGGGGAGCAACGAGATTCTCATCTCCAAGGACCGAATTCTGGCCATGATCGACGGCTCCGGCGTCCTCTACGACCCGGCCGGGATCGACCGGCGGGAGCTCGCCCGCATGGCCAAGGAACGGAAGATGGTCGAGCATTTCCGCCGGGAGCGCCTGTCCAAGGAGGGCTTCTTCGTCAGCATCAAGGAGCGGAACGTCACGCTGCCGGACGGAGAGAAGGTTGAGTCCGGACTCGATTTTCGGAATTCCTTCCACCTCCATCCCAAGTTCGCCGCCGACCTCTTCATCCCCTGCGGAGGCCGGCCGTCTTCGATCAACATCAACAACTGGCAGAGCTACCTGGACGACAAGGGCAACCCCCGCTTCAAGGTCATCGTCGAAGGCGCCAATCTGTTCATCACCCAGCAGGCCCGGCTGCGGCTGGAGGAGCGGGGAGTGATCATCTACAAGGACGCCTCGGCTAACAAGGGCGGCGTCACCTCGTCCTCGCTCGAGGTCCTGGCCAGCCTGGCCATGACCGACGAGGAATACGAAAACCTGATGTGCATCAAGGATGGCGCCGCGACACCCTTCCGCAAGAAATACGTCTCCCAGATCCTGGAGATCATCCGCGAGAACGCCCGGCTCGAGTTCGACATCATCTGGAAAGAGAACGAGGCCAAGAAAACCCCGCGGGCCGTCCTCACGGATCTCATCAGTGAGAAGATCAACCTGATCAAGGACGCGGTCGGGAAGTCAGGCCTGGTCGGCGACCGGGCCCTATTCAAGAAGGTGACTGAGTGCTGTATCCCCCGGGTGCTGGTCGAGGAGATCGGGCTCGCCAAGATCATCAAGCGGGTGCCGCTGACCTACCTCAAGGCGCTGTTCGCCTCGGAGCTGGCCAGCCGGTATGTCTACCAGTATGGGCTGGACGCCAACGAGATTAACTTCTTCGAGTTCCTGAAAAAGGCCCGTTGATAAGTATCAGCTGATCTCGCCGCTGAGATAGGCGCGCATCCGGGGGTCCCGGGGGTTCGCAAAAACTTCGGCTGCCGGGCCGTGCTCGACGAGCTCCCCCAGATAGAGGAAGGCGATATAGTCGGCGATCCGCTTGGCCTGCCTCAAGATATGGGTGACGACGATCACCGTGTACTCTTCCTTGAGCTCAATCAACCGCCGCTCCACGTTTTGGCTGGACTGCGGGTCCAGAGCCGAGGTTGGCTCGTCCCCCAGGATGATCTCGGGACCGACCGCCAGACCCCTCGCGAGGCAGAGGCGCTGCTGCTGGCCGACGGAGAGGCGGGAAGCCGGTTCCCCCAGCCTGTCCTTGACTTCCTCCCACAGGCCGGCCACACGCAGATAGTGTTCCACGACCTCCCCCAGCCGCTTTTTATCGATATGATTATGGATGCGCGGCCCGTAGGCGACGTTGTCGTAGATGGACATGGGGAGCACCTGCGGCCGCTGCGAGAGCAGCCCCATCTTCTTGCGCACCTCGGTGACCTCGGTCCGGGGGTCATAGATGTCGATGTTATCTACCAGGACCCGGCCTC
>Ga0315277_10004990_pt1 | contig 17587 bp, 19 predicted proteins | sample YL17G05_15_MG_FD_203695 | JGI IMG/M metagenome (GOLD analysis project Ga0315277, IMG submission 203695) | Sediment microbial communities from Yellowstone Lake, YNP, Wyoming, USA - YL17G05_15 | ecosystem: Environmental > Aquatic > Freshwater > Lake > Sediment | place: USA: Wyoming | collected...
TTTAAAGAACATATATAAATCAGAAGAAATTGTAATTGGGGATCGACAGTACGAACATATGGTCATCTATGTGGAAAAGAAAAAAAAATGTTATTGATTCGCACAAAAACCATGAGTCTATAAAACCGTGTTAATGCTTCTGTTTCTGAGGATATGTTTTTAAAGAAGTAATTTCAAGGTGTTAGTAATGCTGAAATGTTGAGATGAAATCAGTCTCGTGATCTTTTGTTACCGTTGTTTCTAATTTTTATTTTATCAAAACATTTAAATGAATCAAGGTCATATTAACTCTTAACCTGTTTTATCAGGGGAGGAAGAAAACATGGAAAACAAAATCGTAGGAATTGCTATTTGTTTGCTGTTGATTTCTAGCTCAACCACCCTTGCATTAACACCATTTAGAAAAAATGAACAACAAACGAAGAATCAGTTTTTTGATACAACTAGGGTTCCTTTGCTAGCACCTAAGGGTTGGATGAAGACCTTTGGTGGATTCGGTGAGGATTTTGGTTATTCTGTTCAGCAGACATTTGATGGCGGATACATTATAGCAGGATCTACTCATAACATTGGAATAGTAGGGGGAGATGTTTGGTTGATTAAGACAGATATCAATGGTGATGAGATGTGGAATAGGACCTTCGGAGGAACAGATTTTGACTATGGTTATTCTGTACAGCAGACTTCTGATAATGGGTATATCATAGCAGGACTAACCAATTACTATGGAGCAGGAGTTGGTGGTGATGTCTGGTTGATTAAAACTGATAGCTCGGGGAACAAAGTATGGGATAAGACCTTCGGAGGAACAGGTTGGGATGAAGGTGATTCTGTTCAGCAGACTTCTGATAATGGGTATATCATTGCAGGAATGACCTTTTCTTTTGGAGCAGGATGGGTTGATGCTTGGTTGATTAAAACAGATGAAAATGGTGTTGAACAGTGGAATAAAACTTATGGCGGAGAATATATTGATATTGCAAAGTCTGTTCGACAGACCACTGATGGCGGATACATCATCACAGGAGAAACAGAATCATTTGGTAGTGTGTGGTTGATTAAGACCGATAACAATGGAAAGGAGATTTGGAATAAGACCTTTGGAGGAACAGGGTATGATTATGGTTCCTGTGTTCAGCAGACCACTGATGGCGGGTACATCATCGCAGGAACAACCGATTCTTTTGGAGCAGGAAAAAAAGATTTCTGGTTGATTAAAACAGATGGTAATGGCAACAAAGTATGGGATAAGACTTATGGTGGAAAAGACATTGATGAGGCTTATTTTGTTCAACAGACCTCAGATAAGGGATATATCATAGCAGGAACAACCCGTTCTTTTGGAGCAGGAAACGGTGATGCCTGGCTGGTTAAAATAGATGCAGATGGCAACAAGATTTGGGATAGAACCTTTGGCAGGAAATATGGTGATTTTGTTTATTCTATTCAGCAGACCTCTGATACTGGGTTTATCATAGCAGGAGGAACTGGCTCTTTTGGAGATGTTAATGGAGATGTTTTGTTGATTAAGACCGATAGTCAAGGGAAGTCGAAAACTACTTCATTAGATAATTTGTGGTTTGAAAGGTTGTTCCAGCGATTCCCCAATGCATTTCCGATATTACGACATTTACTGGAATGGGAAAGTATAAAATTATCTGAAGGGAAATAGATGCAAATAAATCTTCATATTAGGAAATATTTGGCGATCGGAATCCTTCTCTTGTTTGTTGAGACCTGTATCATTCCAGCGACTGCACAAGATATAAAGAAATCATCTCTACCAACTTCTAGCGGTAAATGGTTGTATGTTGGTGGGAGTGGACCAGGGAACTATACGAGGATTCAGAATGCGATAGATAATGCCAGTGATGACGATACGGTTTTTGTCTATGACGACTCGTCGCCATATTATGAAAACATAGTCGTGGGAAAATCTATTAATCTCATTGGTGAAAATGAAGATACGACAGTTATTGATGCACAGAAAGACGGGACCCCTGTTAGAATTGTTGCTGATGGTTGCTTGGTTACAGGGTTTACTATACTTAATTGTGAAGACCAGATTAGTCAAGATTGGGAAGATGCGGTCATAAAAATCGATGGAGGAAACGATGTCATTGTTAAGGATAATATTCTCAATGCTGGTGATGTTCAAACAAACCCTTATGTTTGTTATGATGCAATAGATCTCAATGGTTGTACACATTGCAAAATTATTAATAATATTATTGTTCAAACCAAACCTGAAGATTATACTATTGGTATTGCATTACACGATAATTCATCTAATAATAGCATCTTAGGAAATGATGTATCAAACTTTAATTTTGGTTTTTGCGTTATAGCTGATGGTAATAATCATGATGATACTATTTCAGAAAACCATTTTCACCGTAATCGTTTTGGAATATCTGCGGCAAATGGATATAATGAAATACTTAACAACACAGTAGAATATAATACTGAAGTGGGTATCAATATTCAAAATGGTTACCACTATACAATCTCTGGAAACACCATCCAGTATAATGGAGGTGGTGAGAAGTTTCATTGTGGAATAGAACTAATGGGCGATTTATCCAATAATAACAATTATGTCTCAAATAATATTATTTTAAAGAACAATCCCTGTGGTTTACAAACTGAATACTCACATGGTAATGTTATAACTAAGAATAATTTCATTGACAATTATGGGGAGAATGGTACTCCTGAAAAATGGTGGGGAAACGCATATTTTCATATACAAGATGGTTTTTTCAATAAAGATCGTTTTAAAGAGAACTATTGGAGTGATTCTTTAGGAATTTTTCCAAAGATTATTCATGGATATCTTGAGGTAATACCACATTTTATTCCAATTAATTGGATAAATATCGAGTGGAATCCTGCACAAGAACCCTATGATATTCCATAGAACCTGAAAATCAAGAAGACCTGGAAAGTGAACGGTTTTCTTCCTGTTGGAAGCCTCTAAAATGAACAGATAAAAAGCCTACAGGAGGGGAATCCTGGATTTCGTATTAATATATATAATACCTTACTTACTTCATGCACGAATGTAAGTCATACATGCAAAAGGAGAATGCATCTCAAGGAGTTTGTGAATTTGCATCCTTATGCACTCCGATGAAAAAAGCATTGGTAAACGAGGAATTGGTTGTTGAACAACTTGGTAAAATTATATGCCCATATCATCATATAAATCTGGCACAAGTTAAAAATAATAATTTCCCAGGGAAATAACTGAACCTAATGCTTTTTTAATGCTTAAGTAAAATATACTATAGATTGGTTTTTTAAAGAAAGAGATGTTATTAAATTTGTAAATGGTGAAAGAAAATGTTTACAGACGAATTTCCAGGTATTAAAGATCCACCGAAAACTGTTCACTTCAAATTTCCAGAGGGTCATAGAATGAAAGCTACAGTTATTAAAGAAGTAAGGAAAAAGAGAAAAAGCCCTGTTTCGGGAGAATATTGCTTTGTAATCCAATTGATAGAACACCCAAATGGCGAAAATCGGATAAGGTTTGGTTATTATAGAAGAAAAGAAGGAGCGAAGAAATTCAGATGGGGAAGTCAAACAACATATCATGTGCCAGTTGGTTTTACTAGAGAACTCATAAAAATGGCTGAAAAAGAAGGAATTTTATAAAGAAATTAATTATATGACGAAAGGACACGAACGTCCAGAATTGTATGAATGGTACTGGATAAACGCAAAAGAAATAGAAGGTGAAACAGGGAAACCATTTGGGAAGATATTGAAAATTATTAATCCTGAAGTTATTGTAATTTGTTTATGTACTTTAAATCAATATCCAAAGATTATTAAAAATCCTTATATTATTGCAAGATATTTAATTGGAGAAAAAATGTCGGCAGAAGAAGAAACAAACGTAGCTTTTCCTTTGTTAATATAACGATGGCTTAATTGCCATTTTCAACATCTTTAAATATCAGTGATTTCGCTTTTTCAATCATGGTTAGAAGAAAACTCACTGAGAAAGACATCAAAGAGATACAAGAACTTCTTCAACGGGGGCATGACATCCCAGAGCTTACTGAGAAATATGGTGTGAGCAGATCGATAATCTATAGGAGGGCGAAGGATCCCTATATTGCACGAGGCATACCATTAGAAACCAGGAATAAGATCATCAAAGCCATCCAAGAAGGATATACAAAAGCAGAGGCAGCGCAGATGTACGGATTGAACATTGGAACGGTGTATAACCTCACCAGGGGCATCGTGGAAGGTCATCAGACCCAGGGGAACCATATCATTCGCAAGAACGGCATACGGCTTCTTAATAGACTTATGACCGATGGATACCTGGTCTCTGATTTCGTGGTCTCCACTGTTCGTAATCTCCAAAGGCAGTTCCCTGTCATTAAATCCGCTCGTTACAGGGATAAAACCTTCTTTTATCTCCCTGGACGAGAAGAGGAAACAATATAGGCGTTCTTCAGGGAAAAGCCAGACAGGATCATTAACTACAGGGCCATAGAAGAGATGGCGTATCTTCTCGGAGTCAAGATATCCAAGGATGGCCAGAGAAACCTTCTTGAGAGATATAAGAGGAAGCATATACAGTACTGGGAATCCAGACGGATAATCCAGAGGAGGCTTGAGGATTTCGTCCCTGATCTTGAGTACACCCCTGTGTCTGAATGGGCTGAGCCAGGCTTCAGGTTATTCAAGATTTGAAATCAAATTTTAACATAGATTTATGACACACATAATCTATCTTCACTTTATGTTTCAAGTAAAAGCAAAACTCTGGTTAGAAATTGATACTATGTGTAATATAGGTCAGGATCGAGCTGAAATGCTCCATAAAATCAAAGACTATGGCTTACTAGCAAAAGTAGCAAAGTCAATGGGGATGGCTTATAGCCATGCATGGTCTGAAATTCAAGAGATATCCAATGCAACTGGAGGTCTTGTTATTGAAACAGTAACTGGTGGAAAGCACGGTGGCAGTTCTCACCTGACGCAACTAGGCGAAGATATTTTGAAACGCTATGATGAAGAAATGAAGAGATTAGAAGAATATTTAGCTAAACGTAATAAATCCAAGATCAATTCCTGTGGAAGAAATGCTATCATTCATTAATTTGAGCCTTCTGAAGTCTATTGCTATAATCGATAAACACTGTTTTGATCTCTGTGAACTCATCAATTGCTGATGTACCCGCTTCCCGTCCACCGTTTCCCGTATTCTTTATCCCACCGAAAGGAAGATGCACTTCAGCACCGATCGTTGGAGCATTCACATAGGTTATACCAGTCTCAAAGTCATCAATCGCTCTGAAAGCAAGATTGACATCTTTGGTATAAATCGATGAGGAAAGACCATACTCGACATCATTGGCAATTCCCATCGCTTCTTCGTAATTCTTTACTTTCAGTACACAGAGGACTGGACCAAAGATCTCCTCTTTTGTAATCCGCATCCCATGCCTTGCTTCAAATATTGTCGGCTGAACAAAATACCCTCGGTCATATTCCTTCCCTGTGAGTTGTTTACCGCCACAGAGTAATTTTGCTCCCTCCTTCAGACCAATATCAATATAGTGCAACACTGTTTTCAACTGCTCCTCACAGGACACAGGACCCATTTGAACTGAGGTATCAACAGGATTTCCTATCTTCAACACAGTTGTTCGTTTTACTAACTGTTTAATGACCTCATCATATATTGGTTCATGGACAATGAGCCTACTGGTAGCAGTGCATCGTTGTCCTTGGCTGCCAAACGCACCAAAGAGAACACCTTCAATCGCTAAATCGATATTCGCATCATCCATGATGATCTGAGGGTTCTTTCCACCCAATTCAACCTCAACGGATTTCAAATACTTCGCAGCCCGTGTATAGACATCGATGCCAGCAGACACTCCACCAGTAAAAGAAATAGCTTTTACTCTTGGGTTTTCAACGATTTCATTACCCACCATATTCGCTGGGCCAGTAACAAAATTAAGTACACCAGGAGGAAGACCAGCTTCATCAAATATTTCCACAAGGGATGCTGCACATAATGGAGTTAACGACGCGGGTTTGAAAATCACGGTATTTCCTGAGATTAGCGCAGCCCCCAACTTCCAGCACGGTATTGCCATCGGAAAATTCCAAGGAGTGATACACCCAACGACTCCGATGGGTTGTCGAAGGGTCATGCAAAATTTATTCGGCAACTCGGAAGGAGTTGTCTCACCAAAGAGTCGTCTTCCTTCACCTGCGATGTACTCAAGAAAATCGATGGACTCTTGAACATCACCTTTAGCCTCAGTGATGATTTTTCCCATTTCCTGTGCTACAATTTTACCTAATTCGTCTTTTCTCTCTCGCATAATTACAGAAGCTCTCAGAAGTATTTCTCCTCGCCTTGGTGCAGGATATTTTTTCCATTGAGGAAACGCCTTTTCCGCAGCATCTATCGCTTTAATGACATCATCTTTAGTGCCTTGAGGAAAAACGGTCAATACCTTACCTGTTGCTGGATTTTTTGTTTCAAACGTTTTACCGTTTTTTGATGGTATCCATTTTCCATCAATATACAATTTGTATTCCTTTTTCATTTTAACACTTCAATATAATATTTAATATTTCGTAATTCTCATTCGAGAATAACGGTATTTATAAAAAACTTTCTATAGCTACAATTTCAAAAAAATGTAATAATCTCACGTTTTCCATATACATACAAAACGTTTAAACCGTTTAAAAAGATATGATTCGCGGAGATAACGAGTAGACATGAACTGCCCGAATTTCCAAGATTATACCAGAAATTGCTTAAAAGAATATCCAACTCTCATACGATACGAGAGTTTTATGAAATGCGAATCAGAAGATTATCAAAGATGTATCTTTTATCACATCCTCCGAAGTGACTTCCGATGCAAGCATCTCGACTCCTGTTTGAAGATGTTCCCTGACGAGATACCGACATTTCTCATGTTAATAAGTAAAGACAAATCCATCTACGACTTCATAACAAAACCAGTTCACGACTATTGTTTATCAAAAGAAAATTACATGCAATGCGCACGATATAAAATTAAAGAAGAAGGAAAACAACCGCCACAGGGATTAAATCCTGATGGAAAGAACGTCAATATTATAAACTCTATCAAGAAACAAAAGATCGTAATTGAAGGATTCAATCACACAAAACCGTAACCAAGTTCACCTCCAAGTAATGAAAGAATTACAAAAGCGATTCTGTGTAACGTGAGTGTGGGAAACTTAGTTTGGGAATTTTAGTTGGAAATAAGGAGTGATACAATAAGGGAGGAAAGGTGGGGAGTCTATGTTCGGGAGAAAAAGGTAGATGAGAAAAAGCTGATCTACTATTTGACTCCCCAAGAGATTTATATCTTTTATTCCTATAAAAACATTTTGTATGTGTTAAGGATATGTTTTTAAAGAAGGAGTAGCTACAAATATTCAAAGAGGTGGTGAAGTATATGAAAACAATTGGTTATTTGGAAGGAACCGACCCAGAGTTTTTAACAAAACTCGTATGCATGGGCTACAAAACGATGCCAATAGGAAATGAAATTGATAATCACGGCAAAAACATAGCATTTATATCGATAGCAGACAAAGTCGATCTTATTGTAGGATACTTACATAAAGTGTCTCCTCTCCCGACTATGACCAAATCTCTGAAAGAATATCTAACACCAGGGATAATTCATCACATTCCGATTCTACTATTAGTTCCAAAAGAGACATTACCACATGCAAAGAAAATAGTATCTGAAGCGACAACCAGTCAGTATGTTAAAATTATTGATTATAAAAATCTCATGGATGAATCAATGAAAATTCTAAAATAAGGGAAACTGTGTTAATAATTCTCTGTTATAGAACAATAGGATTTTCTAAAAAGAGAAAGAAAGAGTTAACTCCCCCATCCTTTTTTCATTCTAGATAAGAAAAGGGAAAGGCAATCTTTAAGGGATGTTATGAAAGATAATACCTTTCCTCTGTTTCTTAGTCCAGATAATTGGAGGGAAGGGAAAATAGTTAGGGGATACTATGAAGGATTATTCCTTTCCTCCTCTTCTCAAATAAAACTATACTGCCATCTATATTAATAATTTTCTATGTTTTGTGTTACATTTGTAACAAGAAATCAATACCTTGACGCAAACGTTTTTATACAATAAATAGATAATAATATCCTGGGGAGTTAGTAGTAGATTAGGTAGGAACTTTCCTCCAAGACGCTTCTACCTTTCTTTTTCATGTATCTTTCCTCCCGATTGAACTCCCCATTCATATTTTCGGAAATATATTTTTTGTAACCTTCATATGATAATAATTGTCTTAAAGAAGTATCGGATACATTACCTGAGGATGATAGATATATGACGTGCCCCTTGTATATCGATTATACACGAGAATGTATTAGAAAATATAAACATGTAATCCAAATTCCTACATTTGATATTTGTCAGAGTAATTTGTACGCGGAATGCCCAATATACAATATTATCTCTGGGTATGTTAAAATGTGTGAATATACGGATATATGCGATAAGGAAGTACCTTTTATTGGTGTTGATTTTGAACGATTAAAATATATCAGTAATAAATTTTGTTTGCGTGGAAACGAAGGAAATTGTGCGATATATAAACTGAGGAAAGCAGGTGTAGAAGTACCAAGAGATCTTTCTCCAGACGGTAGTATAAGGACATTAATAATGTAAACTTATTCTTTTCTACCTTTCCTCCCAGACTGGACTCCCCAAAACTTTTCCCAACACGTTTAATGAACCATCACTATAGAATTAAAAAGCACAGCGCAATCGACCTTGCGTTATTCAAAGCGTCTTTTGGGTTCATCCCATCATGAATGTTGTCAAAATAGGTCTGTACAAAGATTGTTTTTACCTCTTTTAATCTCGTCTTATTATCGTTTTGGTCCAGGAAATAAGAAAATTCTCTCAGCCATTCTGGATCAAGTTGTTGTTCATTTGAAGATTGATTCATCCGCGTCTATGTTATATTGTATCACTATAAATATTTTATTTTACTGAGATAGATTTTCTAAACGACAAAATTACATCGGCTCGTTACTTCTCACTTTTTTGAAGATAGAACATATAAAAAGCAATAGTTCTTTTGCATATTTCCCTCCTGTTGGCACGTCGTTCTTTCTCATTTTTTTACCTTCGGAACTACTGTAGTCCATTGGGGGAGCAGTTGGTAGTATTAGGTACTGCCAACAATCTCTCGCTAGGCATTGTATTTTTTTTATTGATTTGCACTAAAACATTATTTTCTAAGGATATGTTTTTAAAGAAATAACGAAACCTAAACAAACACATGATTATTTTTCAAGTTATAATAGCTTCAGTAAAGAAGTTGACAACCTAAAAATGTTCTACATCTTGGGCAAGAATAGATATCATATCCTTCTTTTGCTCCCACTCGAAGTTCATCCATACCATAACTTTCTAATACTTCTTTCTGTATGCGGACAACTACGATATCCTTATCCTCAAACATATCTTTGCAATATGGACATTTTACCATATGGAAACCCAAGTCTTGATATTTTTAATATCTTTATAAAGAAATCTGTTTTGGAGATGGTCAGTAATTGAAACCTGTTCACAAACTTGGTGATTCTAAGGATATGTTTTTAAAGAAGAAATTGTTTTCAAATTTTAGGGAGAGGAAACAAAAATGAATAAGCTATATCTTAGAATAACACTCTTAATAGGATTTATTGTAAGTTTAATTATGATTATATAAGTTGTACAATAACTAGACAAATGGTAAATTTAAGATATGATTATCATAAGCTGTTATGGGGACAGAATTTCAATCCTACATTCATTATGCTTTTTGAAGCTGATTATATAAATAATCAATATGTAAATACAATAACTATTGGCAATTTTATGATTGTTTTGGGTGTCATTCTTATTATTATATTTTTTATAATACTTTTAAAGGCAGAAAAAAAAGCGATAGATAGATTATAATAAATTAACACAATACGACATGGGGAACGAAAAGCTACGCGAAAACAATTAGTAAACATAGGGATTGTTGCTTTGCTTGTTTGCGTTGGATTAAGTGGATGTAATCAAATTAGTAATGTGTTTCTTACCGATGAAGATAAATTAGTTGGAACATGGAATAGTGAAGGGATATGGTTGGATGTACCCACAGTTATAGTGTTTTCCTCCAATGGTACATTTAAAATGAGAGGCATATTTGATATAGGAATTCTAAACAATTCAGCAATTGATTTCTCTCTAGGTAAAGGGAAATGGGATATGAATGATGGGATACTCACGATGGAAATTGTAGATGTATTTCCCCCAAATAACTATACATATCAGTTCTCAGAGGACAGTAGAACACTTACACTTACTCCTATTGATGGCAGTAATTCATATATATTAAGAAAACAATAGGGGAAGTATAGGTTTTTAAAAAAATAACTAGGGGGAGTTGTTTTTTTTAATGATATGTTCTTAAAGAAACAAAATCAATTGTTATGATGAAATGAAATAAGTCTCGTGATCTTTTGTTACATCTGTTGCGAATATTTTCCAATGCATACATTTATAAACTTCTATATCATTTTATATTTTACATATTTATATATATGGGGAGGACGGAAAAAATATGAAAAACAAGATATGGAAGACCGGTTTGGTTTTTGGCGTCATTGTGTTACTTCTTGGAACCGGTGTTATTCCAGGTTTGAATGGCAATATCGAGAAGTTATTTCTTACGAAAAATGAGAGTTCAACAGTATTGGTTAGAGAATCAGTTGGTAACACCGGGTATGAACCGTGGTACTACTACATTGATGGTATGATAAACTCTGGGAACGGGAATCTGTACCTCTCCATGAAGGATATCTCGGTGAAGGCACGAGGTTTCACTCTTGAAGTTGTTCGGTCGTATAATAGCCATAATAACAATTTTAGCACTGGTTTTGGCTATGGATGGACGTCTAGTTACAACGTGTATTTGATAGAAAAACCTGACAATTCGATAATACTCGTAGAGGGTGATGGTTCCTTCCATAATTTCACTGCTATTGGAGATGGTTACTACTTGTCTCCACCAGGGATTCATTCACGGTTACAGAAAAACTTAGATGATACATTTACACTCTGGTTTACAACAGGGATGAAATATGATTTCAATTCAGATGGGATATTACAATATATTACTGAGAAAAATGGGAACAGTTTAACATTTACTTATTCTGATAAGAAGCTTGTAAGAATTGATGATGATTCTGGGTTATATATCAACATCGATTATAATGGTGATAATAGAATAAGTACCATCACAGACCCATTAGGCAGAAAGATTCATTATGACTACGATAATCAGGGTAATCTAGCAGAGATAATAGACCCAATGGGAAATTCTTCCTTATACTTTTATGACTCTGATCATAAACTCCTGAGTTTCGTGAATAGGTTTGGAGGCTCTACTAATTTTAATTATACAGAAAACAAAGTCAGGGAGATATCGTTGTCCTTATATGATTTCTCTACCGGCACCTTCACCCCAAGCTATAGATTAAACTCGATTTCTTATGAAGATGACACTGTTGAGGTGATTGGCGCAAGAGGTGATAGAACAATTATTCAGTTAAATGATAATGGCAACCCAACTGAAATAATCAATGGGCTCAGTGGAACTAACACAATGGCTTGGGATGAAGACATGAACATGGTGAGTTCTACTGATGCAAATGGGAATACATATACCTTCGAGTATGACATATATGGAAACGTTATTAAAAAAACATGTCCACTGGGGTACTCAACCCTTTATAAGTGGAATACTATAGTCTCAGATACTCGGTATATTTCACTGTTGATAAAGGTTACAAATGCCCGTGGATACACCATAGGTTATGGTTACGATGAAAGAGGTAATCATAATAGGACAACAGATGCATCTGGTAATAGTTCTTATCTTTTCTATGATATTATGGGTAATGCTGTAAGGTTAATAGATTTCAGAGGTTACACCACTACTTTTTCATATGATTCCCAAGGAAATATGGTTAGCTCTACTGATACAACAGGGAATATAACAAAATATATTTACGATGTTGTAGGTAGATTACTATCGGTAACTGATGCAAATAGATATACAGCTACCAATGAATATAATGATAATGATAGGCTGATTAAAAGGATAGATACAACAGGTAAAGTAACACGATACTTCTACAACGAGGAAGGCAGTTTGATTAGTATGATAGATGCTAATGGGAATCAAATCGAATATCGCCATAATCTTGTGGGTAGGATGGATAAGGTCACTGATGCTTCAGGTAACGAAACCAATTATCTATACGATATCGATGGGGATTTAATAGAATCAACTGATGCTGAGGGGGGGATAACTAGTGTAACCAATGATGTACTAGGTAGAATTACTTCTGTGACAGATGCACTTGGAAACACTGAGAGTTATACATATGATGCGGTGGGTAATCGGTTAAGTCTCACAGATAAAAATAGAAACACAACATATTATGAATATGACAAATTAAATAGATTAACAAAAATAACAGATGCATTAGGCTATGAAACCCATTATACATATGATGCCTTAGGAAATTTAATTAACATGACAGATGCAAATGATCATTCTACGACTTATGAATATGATGAGTTGAATAGAGTAGTTCATATTAGTGGGCCTAGCGGATGTGGTTGTCTTGAACAATTATTCTCCTATGACGCAAATGGAAATCGAATAAGTTTTACTGATGCCAATGGAAACACGGTTACATATTCTTATGATGTATTGAATAGGTTAATAACAACTACTGATGCCTTGAATCATCAGACTAATTATATTTATGATGCAGTTGGAAATTTGCTACGTATGACAGATGCTAATGATCATACGACAACTTATCAGTACACTGCTTTGAATCAACTAAAAAAGGTGATAGATCCTCTGAATAATGAGATTTCATATACTTATGATGGGGTAGGAAATCTGCTCAGCATCACAGACGCAAATGGTCACAAAACAAGGTATGAATATGATCAGTTAAACAGACTTACAAAAACTATTTCACCACTTGGATTTGAGACACAATACCGCTATGATGGTGTTGGAAATCTTCTAAACAGAATTGATAAAAATGGTGATATCATCCGTTACGAATATGATGCCTTAAATCGTCTTATATTAACTTCATATCCAGATGGAAGTACTGTTGCAACTGCATATGATGCAGAAGGCAATATTATTCGATTGACAAATACTGGTGGATTGGGGGATATTACTTACAACACATACAATGAACTCGATCAACTAATTTCTACCACAACAGATTATGGTTCATTTACAAAAACCATTAGCTATACCTATGATGCAAATGGCAACCGTCAAACAATGACAGACCCAGATGGAGGCGCCACAACCTATGCGTATGACTCTCTCAATAGGCTTTTGAGTATTACTGACCCATCACATGATGTTACAGCATATGAATATGATAATGCTGGTAAAAGAACTAGGCTTACTAGCCCTAACAGTGTAAGCTCTCTGTATACCTATGATGCTGCTAATAGGTTGCTCAATCTTACAAATGTGAAATCAAATGGAAATGTAATTTCAAGGTATTCCTATCAATACGACAATATGAGAAATAGATTAACTATGACTGAGGCTGGGGGAAATATTACCTCTTATGAATATGACTCATTATATAGATTGACCAATGTAGCTTATCCTGGTGGAAACGCTACCCGATATACGTATGATAGAGCAGGCAATCGGTTGACTCAGACTGTTGATGGGAAGGTAACAGCCTACACTTACGATGCGGATAATAGATTATTATCTGCAGCCGGAGTAAATTATACCTATGATAACAATGGCAATCTGATTAGCAAAACTGATGCCAGTGGCGCTACAACATATGACTATGACTATGAGAATAGATTAACAACAGTCACACTTCCAGACGCAAATCAAGTCACCTACCAGTATTTTGGCTTTGGGAATCGCCTAAATAAGACGACGACAGCTGGAACCACCTATTATCTGTATGACAGTGAAGATGTCCTGATGGAATTGGATGCAGCCGGCGGCCAAAAAGCAAGGTTCACTCACGGGCCGGGAATAGATGAACCCATCAGTATGAAGAGAAGCGGGGTTGTTTCCTATTACCATTTTGACGGTCTGGGCAGCGTAACATCATTAACAAATACTGCAGGAAATGTGGTAGCCACTTACAAATATGATGTATTTGGAAGTCTTAAAGGAGAAACCGGCGTTATCGAGAACCCTTATAGGTTCACCAGCAGGGAATATGATAAAGAAAACGGCCTGTATTATTACAGGGCAAGGTCCTACGACAGCGTAACTGGCAGGTTTTTACAGCAAGACCCAACTTCCTCATTAAATTTATATGCTTATGTGGGGAATAATCCAGTCAATTGGGTGGATCCTTATGGGTTACAAGCTACAAGTGGTAGCAGTGGGAACCCATGGGATGTTTGGGAAGAATGTATGAAGCGGTGTGAGGAAGAAAGCAAGAACTGTCACGATGCACTTGATAAAGAGGTTGCGGATAGATTACAAGCGATAGAAAAGGGTACAAGTGAGGGAATAAGTGCTATAATAGAGAATATTAACCAAGGTGTCCAAAGTGGTCTCTACACTCCAGAGGAAGGAATGCAAGAAATGATAGGATGGATAATCACAGCAAACGTAGTAGAGGCTAACAGTAAAGCGGACCTTTTTGAATATGAAAGAGAAGAGAGAAATAGATGTTACAAGGAATATGATGACTGTAGTTCAAAGTGCCTAAGTGACCGTATAGAAATGGAATATAGAATGGGGGTATACGGAACCACAACCACAACAACAACCACAACCTCAACTCAACCACCACCAACGCAGCCAGAACTTCCAAAGCAACCAGAACCACCAAAGCCACCATGTCCTTCTACTCCACCACCAGTGCCACCACCAACGCAGCCTGTGAACAAGGTAGGAAATGGTGCAACATCTGGCAGTAGCGCACCTCCCACTAGCGGCAGTAGCGCTCCAAAATCAGTGCCATCAGTCGGAGGTAATTCCACTGGCAGCATTGATTCCCGACCATATGAACCAACAATTACTGGCACAATCAATGGAAATCCAGGAAAATCATATAATTATATTTTTAATGCAGCAGATCTAGAAAATGACCATGTTAGATATATTATAGATTGGGGTGATGCAACCTCTGATGCAACTACTTGTAATCCATCTGGAACAGATGTAACCGTATCGCACACCTGGTCTATAAAGGGAACTTATATAATTACAGCAAAAGCAGAGGATAACCATGGTTTAATTGGCCCTGAGTCAACTAAACCTGTAACTATGCCATGCTCGTATAACAATCCGATGCTCCAGTTCTTGGAGTTATTGTTTCAGCGATTCCCACATGCGTTCCCGATATTAAGACAGCTGCTAGGATATTAGAAAATCCCTCTTTTTCTTCTTTTTTTTATATTGATTCGCACAAAAAACATTCGTTTCTAAGAATATGTTTTTAAAGGAGAAGGTTGTTATGAAATTGTAGGTTTGAGCGGGAAAAAAATTATGGTAGAAGAAACAACAGGAGCGGGAACAGCTGAAAAAAGAAGAACTGATGAAAACGTAATATATGTTGGACATAAACCTCCGATGAGCTATGTGCTTGCAGTAATAACACAGTTTAACGCTAGTGGTTCGGATGAGGTTGTCATAAAAGCCAGAGGCAGGTCAATAAGTACGGCTGTCGATACAGCGGAAATTGTCAGAAACCGGTTTATGAAAGACGCAAAACTAGCAGACATAAAAATTGGAACTGAAAGTATTACCAATGAGGAAGGGAGAACCTCTAATGTATCTTCAATTGAAATAATTTTAACAACTAAAAAGAAGAGTAAATAAGGAGAACGGTAAACTTACTGGCCAATGCCTATTTCTAGTTTTTTTGTGATTTCCTTGTAGCGATTTCGAATAGTAACCTCGGTGACACCTGCGACATCTGCTACCTCGTGTTGTGTTCTCCGTTCACCACAAAGTACAGATGCAATATAAAGAGATGCTGCTGCCATACCAGTTGGGCCACGACCACTAGTAAGTTCTCGGTGTGCAGCTTCTCGTAATATCTCCACGGTCTTCGCTCGCACATCACCACTAAGTTTCAGTTCACTGCAAAACCTTGAAATATAATCCTCTGGTGAAGTCGGCAACAATTTTAATCTTAATTCACGAGAGACATATCTGTAAGTTCTTCCGATCTCTTTCCTCGATATATGTGCGACGCTACTTATTTCATCAAGTGTCCTTGGTACATGGCACTGCCGACAGGCAGCATATAACGATGCAGTAGCAACGCCTTCTATACTTCTGCCTCTTACAAGATTCCTTTTTGCTGCTTTACGATATACCATAGCTGCGGTTTCTCGGACAGTTCTCGGAAGGCCCATCTTGGAGGCCATGCGATCCAACTCAGAGAGAGCAAACGCAATGCTTCTCTCCGTTGCATCGCTGATTCTGATACGTCGCTGCCATTTTCGTAATCGATAGAGTTGTGCTTTGTTTCTGGTGGGAATGGATTTTCCGTAGGAGTCTCTGTTTTTCCAGCCTATCATGGTACTGAGACCTTTATCGTGAATCGTGTAGGTCATGGGAGCACCGACACGTGCTCGTTTCTCCCGCTGGTCGCTATCAAACGCTCTCCATTCAGGTCCGTGATCAATGATATCCTCATCAAGAACAAGTCCGCAATTTCTACAAACCAATTCTGCCCGAGAGTAATCTTTACTGAGATGGTTACTCCCACATTCAGGACATTGATCAATCTCCTCTATTTTCTGTTTTTCTTTTTTAACCAAAACAAATCCCTGGTATTCTCTAACTTATCAGTTGAGTTATATAAATACTCACACGTAGGAGTTTCACTTACGAAGAAGATCTAATGATGTAAGCTCTTTTGATAATTTATCAACTGCTGATGACACATCCTCTATCTTTCTTGCACCTGCACAAACTATTTTACCAGAACCGAACAGCAACATAGCTACCCTAGGTTCTTTTATCCTATAGACCAGCCCGGGGAACTGCTCAGGTTCATACTCCACATTTTCTAAACCAAGCGATAGAGCTACTTCGCTGAGATTAAGTTCTCCGTGCAGATCAGATGTGGCTACAATATTCTGAATGACGATCTCAGGGTCTTTATAGACCTCGACACCCAGCTTCTTCAGTTTTTCCGCAATGATATTAATAGTGGTTTTGACGTCTTCAATATTCTTTGTACCAGTACAGTTCGCCTTCCCACTTCTAAATAGAAGGGTAGCGGTTTTCGGACTACTCAACCGATATACGAGCCCAGGAAACTGCTCTGGTTCATACTCAGCTTCTTCTAACGATTGTGCTATCACATCAAGATCTAACTTATCTGCAAAAGATGTAGATGCTACAATATTTTGTAATTTTATTTCTATCATATAGTATCACTTTCCATTAAATAGTGCAGTGTCACAGTTTTTAGGTGGCAAAA
>Ga0315277_10004991_pt1 | contig 17586 bp, 12 predicted proteins | sample YL17G05_15_MG_FD_203695 | JGI IMG/M metagenome (GOLD analysis project Ga0315277, IMG submission 203695) | Sediment microbial communities from Yellowstone Lake, YNP, Wyoming, USA - YL17G05_15 | ecosystem: Environmental > Aquatic > Freshwater > Lake > Sediment | place: USA: Wyoming | collected...
TAGAACCGCCCGCGAAAGCCGCGGCATTTCATGGCGGCCACGATTCTCTCCGACCGGTCGAAGCTGCGGACCAATAGCATGCCCACCAGGTAGCCGCAAGTCCGATAGGTATGCCGGTCCATCCGCGGCCGGAATCCTCGCACCTTGATGGCGGCGGCCAGCCGTAGATACTCCCGGTGCAGCACGTCCAGGTAGCGGACGGTAAACAGCAGCAGATGCGCCAGCTTGTCGGGCACGCGGAGGTGGCTCAGGGCATGTCCCAACACGGTAACCTCAATTGTTCCCAGCAGCACCATCAGCACCAGAATGATCGCGTTGCCCTTCAGCGCGATCTTGGCAGCCAACAAGAATCCCTCCTGGCTGAAACCAATCGGGCCGAGGGCCAGCAGCGGCGGCCCTTCTGCGCTCAGAGGTAACACCACCAGCAGAAGCAGCACGAACAAGTTGAACACCGCCAGCCGGCGGAGCACCGCCGCCGGATTCAGGCGGGCGAGCACCACCCCCAACGCGGCTACAACCAGCGCCGCGGCCAGGGCCGGGAAATGGTTGACCAGCAGGGCCACCACCACCGAGAATCCGGCCGCCGTCACGATCCGCGCCCGGGGATCGACACGACCGATCAACGACGACGAACGCAGCACCTGGCAGGAAGGGCGAAAGACGGGGGACGAATGGCGGGGTTGGTCGTTCATTTGCCGCGGGGCCCCCGGTTGCGTCTCCCCAGAAAAAAGAACAACAGGCCCATGATCCCGAAAATGTAGCCGATCCCTCCCAGCACGTCGCGGACTCGCAGCGTGTTCTCGAAGCGGTCCAGTTGCCTCCGCAACGGGACGACCTGCTGGTTCACGGCCGCCTCGATCATCTGTTTCAATTGGGCGTCGCCGGGACGAGCGGCGGGTGGATCCGAGGCAGCCGGCGACGCGGCGGGCGAGGGGGGCTCCTGCCTCGGCGTGTCCGCCCCGCCGTCCGGCAGCGGCAAGTCATCGGGCAGCTCGGCGGCTTCGACCGTGTACTGGCCGGCGTGACCCTCACCCGCCTGGGCAAGCAATCGGTGATCGCAACGGAAACGCACCGGGAGGCTGAACTTGCCCTCCTCATCGGTCGTCGCCTCCGCCAGCTTTCGCTGCTGCGGATCGAACGCCTCGACCTTGGCGCCCTGGGCCGCCACGCCGCCGCGAAAGTAGACCTCGCCGCGGATCGTCTTTCCCTCGACGACGGCGAAGACGTTGACGACGTGCCCGAAGGCGTCTCTTCCGTGAAGGATGCCACCCAGCGCGAGCAGGAGGGGTAATCCAATCCGCAGCCGTTGGCCATCCCAAAAGGGGACAGTCCCATTTTCGCTCCGCGAAAATCGGGACAGTCCCCAACTTGCTTGTCGGCCGACCTTAGGCACCCGGCACCTCCACGCCGGCCGGCGGGAGCAAGGGGGCTTCGAGCAGCTCGGGCCGAACCCTGCGGAGAAACACTACCGCGCTGCCGGTCACCAGACCGTCAATGACCGCCACCGGAAGGTGTTCCAGGACGGTCAACCCGCTGAGCACCTTGTACCCCTCGCCCGCGGCCAGCAATGAGCCAGCGGCCAGCAGGATGCCCAACACGACCCCTGTTGCTCCGGCGGCCGCGCCGGCAACGAATACCCCCTTCTGGTTGGGCACGCGGACGGCGCGACCGAACACGTAGTAGCACAGAACCGCCGGCAGGGCCATCACGACGGTGTTGATTCCCACCGCCGTCAAGCCGCCGACCTGCCACAGCACTGCCTGGAGCGTGATCGCCACCAACACCGCGGGAAAGGCCGCCCAACCGAGGATCAGCCCCAGCAGACCGCTCAGCACCAGGTGGACGGCGATCGGCCCGGGCACTTGAACCAGCGAGACCACAAAAAAAGCCGAGCTGAGCACCGCCACCTGGGGCAGGCGCTGGTAGTCCATCTTCCGCAGTCCGACGGCCGTTCCCGCAGCGGCCAAGGCCGCACCGGCAACCAAAACCAGCTTTCCGTCAATCGAGCCCGACAATACGGCTTCGGAAAGGTGCATGGCATGTACCTGCTATCTGCTGTCCATGTCGACCGTCTTGACCCAGATCAGGCCGCCCAGCTCCACGTCGACCGGCTGGCCCTCCGGGCCCTTCATCTTCTGCTCGCCCTCCAGCAGCGCGGCGAACCCCCACCAGCCGGCCTTGGGCATGGTGTAGGAGAAGACCCCGGCGGCGTCGGCCTTGATCACCTGGGTGATGAAGGCGTCGTTGGGGATCTTCACTCTCTTGTCCCGGTTGTAGTACTCCACCTCGATCGTGGCGAAGGGCACCGGTTTGCCGTCCTTCTTGACGATGCCCCGGAAGGCGTTGCCGGTCCAGAGGCCGAAGGGCCGCACCAGCGGCTCGATCTCGACCGGGAAGCCGACCATCGCGTCCCAGCCCGTCTCGGCGCCCAGCACGTCGACCACCACCTTCGTGTAGTGGACGATCATCTTCCTTTCGGCCGCCTCCCAGTACGGCGCCGGCTCGATGAAGAAGACGTAGTCGCCCGGCACGCTGGTCCGGGCCTGGCAGGTGAAGGCCGTCTTGCCGTCGACCTTCCGGGCCTTCAGGCCGCTGAAGAGGTCGCGTTTCTTACCGTCGACCAGCACGCCGAACTGCCGCGGCGGGGCCATTTCCATGGCGGGGCCTTGCTCCATGGGATGGGTAAAGACGATCTCCAGCGTGACGGTCCGGTCCCCGCCGGCGGCGACGACGTCGGTCGAGGGGATCAGCACCTGGAAATGGGCCTGCGCCCCGTCGGCGACCAGGCAACCGAGCAGCGCGGCGATACAACCGGCAGTTGGAAGTCCTCGCATCGTGCCGCTCCAAGAGACCCCGGTAATACCAATAGCCGTATTGTAACACTGGGGTCAACGGCTGTCGAGCGACCCGGCATAGCTTCAGCCAAATGAGGGGACTGAATGTGTGATGAGGAGAAAGGGGAAAGGGGAAAAAGGGAAAAGGCATACGGATATGACCATGGCCCCGTGAAGCCGTGGCATTGCCTGCTTCCCCTTTTGCCCCTTTTCCATTTCCCCTTTTCTTACACCAAAGGACTGGTCACTACCGCTGCTCCGCACTGGCCATCACCAGCTCCCCCTTGTAGATGCCCTTCATTCCCCTCAATTGTGAGGTGATCTTTTGCAACCGGGCGGCGGGGCCCCGCAGGATGATCACCTCCAGGCACAGATCGTGGGTCAGATGGGCGTGCAGCGTGGAGACGATCAGTTCGGTGTGGTCGTGCTGCAACTGGGTCAGCCGGTCGGTCAACTGCGCCCGGTGATGGTCGTAGACCAGCGTCAGCGTGCCGACCGCGTCCTGGCACTTAAGCTCCCAGGCCCGCGTGGTGAGCGTCTCGCGGATCAACTGGCGGACGGCCTCGCTGCGGGTGGCATACTGCTCCTGCGTGCAGTAGCGGTCGAACTGCCGGAGCAGATCGTCCTCCAAGGAGACCGAAAAACGCACAATCTCGGACATGGTTTCTGGCAGCCGGTGGGCAGTGGGCAGTGGGCAGTCGAGGGGAGAGGAAAGTGCCTATTATCCCCTGCCCACAGTCCGCTGTCCACGGTCCGCCTGGCCCATACACGGTGTCCGGCAGGCGGTGCCAGACTGGGAACGAGTCGGGCCGAGAATTTGTTTGAAGACGGTCTACCGGGAAGATTATGATACGGGAACATGCCAGAGCCAGTACCGGCCGAACGAGTACCACCGTTTGTCGAGGAGAAGCAGCCATGCTGAAGCGAATTGCCGTCCCCGCCTTGGTCATCCTGTTGTCTTGGGTATCAGCCTATGGAGGCGAAGAGGGCACTCGGCTTGTCGTTGACGGCCAGCGAGCCAAGACATACATCGCCCACCTGAGTGCCGACGCCCTACAAGGTCGGGCGAGTTGCACGGAGGGATACCGCCAGGCAGCCGAGTGGGTCGCCGCCCAATTTCAGGCCTGGGGGCTGAAACCGGCAGGGGAAGAGGGAACGTACTTCCAGAAGGTCAGCATTCCCGGGTTCGACTGGAATGCCGGCACTCCGGCGCTCACGGTGGCAGGGCGTGCGTTTCCGCTGGACGACGGCGATTTCGTGGTCGACCCGCCGTCAACGCCAGCTACCACGCAGCAAGGGGAGATCGTGTTTGTCGGCTATGGAATCGCCGCACCGGGCAAAGGCCTGGACGAGTATCAGGGCGTGGACGTCAAAGGCAAGATCGTGCTGGCGCTGCGGGGCTCACCCCAAGATGCGCCGCCGCTGCGGCGGCCGTTCCAAGCGCCAGAGGAGCCCGCCAAGACCGACGCGCAAGAGGACCCGTGGAAGGAAGAGTCCACGGATCTGAGCAGGATCAGGACGGCCTACGAGAAGGGTGCGGCGGCCGTCCTGCTCTACGACATCGGCGGGCCGCCCGAAGGCAGCACGCCGCCACGCCGGCCGCCGCGGCGATCGGCGCCGCCCACCTTCAAGCCGGAAAGAAGCTTCCTCTGCTTCACGATTCAGGAGCGGGTGTTCCGGGCCATCATGAAGCAGGACCCGCAGCAGTCGCCGCAGGGCCTGAGGAGGAGCATCGACGCCATCCGCAGAGAAATCCAGCAGAAGCGGGTCCAGTCCCGCGCGACGGGCGTCCAGGCGGTTCTCAAGGGGTACGACGTCTCTACCCGATACGACGAAGCACACGGCAACAACGTGGCGCAGAACGTGCTGGCCAAGATCGAGGGCACGGACCCGGAACTGAAGAATCAGTACGTTTTGGTCGGCGCCCACCTCGATCATATCGGCGTCCGCGGCGGCTACGTCTACAACGGGGCGGACGACGACGCCTCGGGCTGCGGTATCGTCTTGGAAGTGGCGCGCGTGCTGTCCGAGGGCAAGCTCAAGCCCAAACGGACCCTCATCTTCTCCTGCTGGTGTGGGGAAGAACGCGGTCTGCTGGGCTCGCTCCACTACACGAACCGGCCCTGCGACGGGGTCACGATGGACAAGGTAGTCGCCTGCTTCAACCTCGACATGGTGGGGATGGGCGAGGGCCTCGATGCGATGGGAGCCCTGAATTTCCCCACCATCTGGCAGGTGATCCAACGCAACCAGGATGCGGAGATCCTCAAGCGGATCAAGCCCAGCCAGGGCGGTCCCAGCGGAAGCGACCACACCGGATTCATCAAGCGGGGAATCGAAGCGGTCTTCTTGATGAGCCGCGACGGCGTGGGCCACCAGGACTACCACCAGCCCGAGGACGACGCCGAGAAGATCGAGCCGGAAATGCTCCGCCGCACGGGGCAGTTTGTCTTGCAGGGCATGGTAAACCTGGCCGATGAAACCGCGGAGAAGCTGCTGATCGAACGCCGCGAGCAACTCTACCGAGCCATGCGGATGCAGATCAGCAATCTCAACCCGGACCTGCCCAACAGCACCTGGTCCTACGTGGACGTCAAGGAGAAAACCAAGGAGGCCCTCCACGATCAGATCTATGATCGCGCCCGAGAACTGTTCCGAGGGGCACCGCCCGCCGATGCAGGCGGGCCGGCCAAGGCGGCCGGTCAGAGCCCGCGCGCCCAAAAATCGCTTACCCGGGGATTGGCCAATCTCCAGCCGATTGGCAGCGACGTTCGCCTGCTGGAGCTGGCCGTGGATTTCTACGGCATCGGCAGGGTGGACATCAAGGGCGACGACGGCGTGTGGGTCGTCAACGGGCGGCTGACCGACGTGGGAAGAGAGGCAATTAAGAGCCTGGAGGCAAACGACGTGGTCGTCCGTCTCGTCTCGCCGGGCGAGAAACTGATCGACGATCTGCTCTCGGCGGCCTCGAAACCGCTGGTCATCACGGGCGACTACCAGCTCACCTACGCCCTGGCCGAGCAATTCAATGCCAGGGGCGTACACCTGGGGATCGACTTGGATCCCGAGAAGGTCGGCGACTTCCTCACGCGGGTGGAAAAGGCGACGAACCTGCTGGGGGAAAGAAGGAACCTCTTCGCCTTCCTCACCGCCACCAAAGGATTGGAGGAGGCCAAGCAGCCGCTCTACCTGGGGCTGATCGACCGCGGCTGGACCCATAACGAGATCTGTGGAGGCCGCGAACACCGCGGCCTGCTGGGCGGCGGCAATCTCGGCACTCCAGGCGGGCGGGCACAGCGTTCGCGCTGAGCAGAATCGCCTGGACAGGTGGGCGGAGAGGCCTTGGTTCGACGCCCGTTCACGGGCGTTCTCGGTAGGTCGGCTTCAGCCGAAGGAAGCCGCTGAAGCCCTTGTTGAAGGCCCGTGAACGGGCCTATAGGAAAAGAAAACAGCTTGGGTCGCCCAGGCAACCCGGCGTAAACGCCCGCCTTCGGCGGACAAGGGCCGTAAACGGCCCTCACGTTCAACGGCAGGCCACAAAAGATGTGTAGAACAACGAGCCGTAAACGGCGGGTCAAACACCGCTGACGCGGCAAAGCCCGGTGAACCGGGCTGATATCCGATAAGCCACGCCTAGCACCCCTGCCCACTCCCCCCTCTCCCCTCTCCACTCCCCACTATCCACTCCCCCCTCTCCCCTCTCCACTCCCCGCTCTCCACTATCCACTATCCACTATCCACTCTCCACTATCCACTACCCACTCACGCCGCCTGCCGCAGCGGCTCGGTCTTGAAGTGGACCACGACGGTGCGTAGCTGGCCGTCGCGTTCTACGAGGAGTTCCAGGGGTTCGGGCAGGGAGACGGCCAGCCGGGCGAAGTGGCCCTCGTCGTCGAAGTCGCGGCCGGCGATCTGGTAGATGCGGTCGCCGGCCTGGAGCCCGGCGCGTGCGGCGGGAGAGCCGGGGACCACGTGGGTGAGGATGATCGTGCCCGGCTCAGCGTCGTCCACCCGCCAGGTGATCCCCAAACGCAGCGGCGTGCCGTCGAGCTGGACGCTGAGTTCGAGCGGCTCCGGGCCACCCAGAGGGTACCCGGGCCGCCCCACGACCAGCGACGCCGGGTTCTCCGCAGCCATCACGGCCGCGCTGAGGTCCTCGCCGGAGTGGATCTCCCGGCCGGCAAACCGCACGATCCGATCGCCGGGCCGCAGGCCGGCCTTCTCGGCCGGCGAACCGGCGACGACCCGCGTCAGCCGCACGCCCTGCTCAGCCGTATCGTCCGCTGGCCAGCCTACGCCGAGGCGGCCAGCGGGCTGGGGTTTCTGGGCTGCCCGCCAGGCACGAGTTTTTTCCGTCTCGCTGCCGGCCTGCGGGCGGAAACGGGGCGTCTGGGGGCGATCGGCCAGATCATAGGCCACCTGGAACAGCAGCCGAGTCGCCTGGCTCATCCCGGCGGGATTGATCAGCTTCGCGTCGTCGTAGGGCGTGTGGTGGGCGTCGTGCATGCCGGTGTGCCACAGCAGGATCGGCACGTCCCGCTGGAAGAAGGGGTAGTGGTCAGAGTTGGGCTCCAGCGTCCAGGAGAAATCCAGCTTCAGGGCGGGCCCTTCGTTTTGGCGGCTGACCAGCTTCCGCAGCCCGTAACCGGAACGCGTGCCGAACACCGTGAGGCGGTCCTCGCGCAGCCGTCCGATCATGTCCAGGTTGATCACCATCACCACGTTTTCCAGCGGGACCGTGGGATGGGCGGTCCAGTACCTCGACCCCAAGAGCCCCTTCTCTTCGGCGTCCCAGAAGGCGAACAGGATCGACCGCTTGGGCGGCTCCGCCAGCATGGTGAAGGCCTCGGCCAGCTCCAGCAGTCCGGAGGTCCCGCTGGCGTTGTCGTCGGCTCCGTTGTGGACGTAGCCGATGGGACCGCGGCTGTTGCGCCGCGTGCCGTAACCGATGTGGTCGTAGTGGGCGCCGATGAGGATCACCTGGTTTTTCAGTTCGGGGTCGCTACCGGGGAGCAGCCCCAGGACATTGCGGAAGTTGGGAGCGAAGGGCTGGATGAAACCGCCGTCGGCGCCGGCGGCGCGGAGCTGCAGCTCGCCGAGTCGATCCAGGAGATAATCGCCGGCCGCCCGGCCGCCGCGCTTGCCCGCCTCGCGGCCTTCCAGCGCGTCGTCAGCCAGGTAATCCACGTGCCGCTTCAGCTCACCGGCCGTGATCGATTCCAGGGCGGCCCAGTAGGAGGAGCTGCGATCGGACGCCTCGATGACGACCGGGCAAAGGCAGCAACAGACGATCGCGACAGGCACGAGCCGGCTGGCGAGTCGAGGGGGCAAGTACATCGGAGGGCTTGTCCTGGACCGTGAGGAAGCGAGGTGTGCGGGGGCCTACGGCGGCGGTTTTCGAGCTGCGTGAGGGTGTCCGGGAATCGGCCATTGTAGGAGGCAACTCCAGTCGCCGATCCGTGTGCCCTGAACTGGGTCGGCGTCTGGAGACGCCTCCTACAGGCAGGTTTCCGCCGCGGGAATCCCCGGACAACTTCCGGCAAGTATAACTCACGCCGGTGCCGCGTGCCCGGCCATGCGGCTAGGGGTCGTAACAGAGTAATTTGTCCAGTTCTCATGCTGTAGGAGGCGTCTCCAGACGCCGATTGGCCTGCCATTGGCCGGTTTGTCGGCGTCTGGAGTCGCCTCCTACAGATGGCCGATTTGGGCAGGTTGTCTGGCTACAGCGCCTCAGGCCGCTGCAATCTGCGCAATCCTTATTTCCGGATCAAGTTTGACCGGCTGGCAGTGGTGGCTTAAGTTTGACAGGTGTAGTGTTGGAAACAGCGCATCGTGGCGGCGCCGCCCCGGTGTGCGGATCGCCCAGTTACTCAGTTCTCTCTGTGTTCCATGTTTGGTGAAATCTTGGAGCAGGCTGAGTGGGCCCCGATCGCCACGCGCCGGCGGCCGAAGATCCTGATTGTGGATGATGACGACGCCCTGGCAGACGTGCTTTCCGATTGCCTCGAGCGGCAGGGATTCGAGGCCATCACGGCGGAGACCGGCCAGGCGGGGCTGGACAAGGTCCGGTCCGAGAACCCCGCACTGATCGTGCTCGACTTGCGGTTGCCGGACATCGACGGGTTTACCATCTGCGAACAGTTGGCCGATTCGCCCCAGACCTGTGCAATTCCGGTGATCATTCTCAGTGGAACGGAGCGGCCGGACATCCTGCGACGATGCCGGGCGGCCGGGGGCCACTATTTCCTCCGCAAACCGTACGACCCCAACGTCCTGCTGATCCTCATTCGCCAGGCCATTTCGGAGACCGACGGCTGGGACCTGCTGGACGATTGAGTCCCGCCGTCTTCCGGCGGCGGGTGGCGTCCCCCACCCCTTGAGGCCAGGGTCGGCACGGGGGCCGTGTCTGGGCTGCGTCTGGCGTGATTCCGGGAAATCCGCAGTGTCTAACCCCGGCGGGCACGCCGGAGATTGCCACCGGATAGCCGCGGCGGCCAGACCCGGATTATTCATGCGGGTGCCACGGCCGTGTCGGCCGTGCGACCATGGGCAAATGTGGGAGTCTGGAGCACGGCTGATACAGCCGTGGCACCCGATAACCGACTCGACCACGGTCAGACGAATAATCCCCGCTAGACCGAGTCGGTTCCGGAGTCGTGCAACCCCATTTAGACGGCGGGAGGGGAAGGCAGCCGGCTGTAGCGGCACCTGTTGCCCTGCCCCGGACGGTTCTGCTATACTTGGGATCTGCCGTGAACCTGAGCCTCGGCGACAGGGAATCCGCCGCCGCGGGCCCGGTTGTTGGCCGGTTCTGCCGCATTGGGGTGAACCTTCAGAACGTCTGACGGAGTAGTGTGTGGGAAGCAAGAAGACCGGAAAAGGCCGTCGCAAGCTCGGCCGCAAGAAACGGCGGATGCGGGCCAAGATTCGGCACCGCAAGTAGTCGTCACCCCTTTCTGCCCGCCGGTGCCAACCCGGTGGAGTAGTACCTCGGCGGCCGGTGGGCATGCTCTTCGGCCTAGCGGCCCGCGGATCGTGGGTGCCGATGTCCTGGGCCGCGTCGGTTGTGGGGATTATTCGCTTCCGGGTCGATCCCGTCTCTCCGGGAGCATCGCGGCAACCATCTCTGAGCTAGATTTGCAATGTGCCCGAGTGGTCTGTCGCAGTCTGATTGACGCGCGCCGGGGGCGGCTTGCCTGCCCCTGAGCCGCAGTGGCAGACCAATGCTTCGCGTCGGTGCCCGCCGCCACCGGCACCCGACACGTCGGGTTTGGCGCGACAGACCGTTGCTGCACTGAGATCTCCTGCCCGCCTGGAATAGACCGCCCAACCCTTTCTCTCCCACGTCTGTTATGAACGACCCGGCGACCACGCTCGATCGGCTGATTGCCAAGGCCGGCCGGCTCTACAGCCTGCCGGCGGTGGCCATGAAGGTGCTGGAATTGACCAACAATCCCCAGGTCGACACCCGGGCGCTGAAAGAGTGCATCGAGAACGATCCGGCGCTGACCGGCAGGATACTTGGGGTGGTCAACAGCTCACTGTTCGGGCCCAGCCGCGAGGTCTCCGACCTGAACCAGGCATTGGCCATGCTGGGGATCAAGCCCCTGAAGCTCTTGGTCCTGGGGTTTAGTCTGCCGGCAGGACTGCTCTCGGGGATCAGGGACGAGATTCTCGGGCGATACTGGCGACACACCTTGACCAAGGCCGTCGCCGGGCGGGAGATCAGCGAGGCGCTCTGGAACACGCCGGGGGACGATGCCTTCATCTCCGGCCTGCTCCAGGACGTGGGGATGCTGCTGCTGATCCAGGAACTCGACGAGCCGTACGTGAAGCTCCTCGACCGGGCGCACGCCGCCGGCAAGGACCTGGCCGAGCTGGAGACCCGGTCGATGGGCTTCGACCACACCGAGCTCTCCGCCAGGTTGCTGTCCCACTGGGGCCTGCCCGAGATGTTGGTCGGGGCCGTCGCCTGGAACACCTCGCACCGCCAATCGAACGACTCGCACTCCCCGCAGCAGGCCTTGCCGCAGATCCTGCACCTGGCCGAGCTGGTAGCTCAGTTGTTGGCCGACGGGCGGCCGGAGGTGTTGGGCGAGCTGCTGGAGGTCGGGCGGCGGTATGGCGACTTCTCCGATGCCCGGCTCGAAGCGCTGGTGAAAACCCTGGAACAAAAGGTCGCACAATTGGCCGGCGTCCTCTCGCTGCAATTGCCCGAGGGCCTGGACTACCGCGACGTGTTGGTGCAGGCCCACGCACGGCTGGCCGAGGTGGCCGGCGAGGCGGCCCGCGAGATGCTCTGCCACCGGCAGGACGAGGTGGTGAAGTCGGAGGAAGACTCGTTGCTGGCGGAGCTTCGGGAACTGGCCACGGCCGTGGCCAGGGTCTCCGGCCGGCCGGCGGAACCGGCCCATGCCGAAGGAACCCAGTCGCCGCAGGCCGCGCCGGCCGCCGACACTCCGGGCCCGCCGCCTTGGGCGGCACCGGCCGCGAGGCGCCGCCGGGCAGTCGGCTCCGCTGCGGTGGAGGCCGACCCCGGCCTGCTCGGCCGGCTGGCGGTGGGTGTGGCCGCCTGCCGTCAATCTCGCTGCTCGTTGAGCCTGCTACTGGTCCAGCTCGATCCCCCCGAGGAATCGCTGGTAGAGCAGGGCGTCCAGTGGCTGGGCAAGCTGAGGCAGCTCCTGGAGAACCTCTGCCGAAGGATGGACCATCCTTGCGCCCTGTGCCTGGCATACGGCGAAGTGGGCTTCGCCTTGATCCTTCCCAATTGCGAACGCCGGCTGGCCGTCCAGTTGGGCAACCAGTTGATCGCGCAGTTCCGCCGCACGGGATCAGTTGGCCGGACAGACCGGGCAGTGACGCGCAGCGTTGGTCGGCGGACCGTCTGCATCAGCGTGGGGGCAGCCACGGTGGCCCTGCCACCGAAGAACTTCTCGCCCGAAGACCTCCTGGCCGCCGCCGATCGCTGCCTGTACGGTTCCGGGGCCTCCGGGGGAAACGTGGTCAAGAGCATCGAGATCTATTGACGTTGTGCTCTAAGGGAGATGCGGCTGCGAGCGTCGGCCGCGCCCGGGTACGAGCGTTGATCGCGATGATTGGCACCTTGAGAGACTGTAGGCTCTGCCCGGGCGCGACCAACGGTCGCGGCTTTGTGGGACGCTACCCGTGGGTCTTAAACGCAGCACCGTTCAGTTGGCTGTAATATCAAGGCGGATCAAGTGGCACCGGCGTCTCGCCGGCGTACAACAAGTGAACACCTTGCCATGAGTTCCCTCACACCGGCGAGACGCCGGTGCCACTGTGTTGACCCCAAGTTCGCCGTTATTTGAGCGGCATTGGTCTTACACCTCCAGCCGCGACTTCCCCTTGGGCAGATCGAAACAGACGATCACCCCGGCCGCATCGCGCGCCCACGTGCCGGGCTTCAGATCCAGCGGCCGGGCAACCTCTTTGAGCGTCTGCGGCTGGTCGGCCAGTGAGAGCCTGGGCAGGGCGTTGCCGCCAGCGGTCGCGTGCAGCGTGAACCGCGGGCTGGCAAACGGCGCCCGCAGCGTAACCATGCCGCCGGCCCTTTCGATCTCAGTCAGTTCCTTGGCCGCCCAATAGCGGGCGATTTCGCTGTTCTTCATCCAGATCAGGTTGTCGTACCGGGCGTGGAGCCGGCGGACCACCTCTTTGAAGACGTTGAAGCCCATCTCTTCTCCGTTGAAGTAGACGCCCGGCCAGTGGCAGGCGATGACGGCCGGCTCACCGCGATCGATCACCTCGATCATCCGCCCCTGCTTGAGGTCCTGGGTGATGAACCGATCGGCGGAGCCGGGATTCATCGCGTCCCAGCCGCCCAGCCAGTCGTCCGTACAGGCAATGATCGACACCACGCACTTGGGGTCCGGCCCGTCCAGCCCCGAGGCATACTCGACCCGCGGCGCGACGCTGTGCTCGTCCGTGTAGCTATGCCGGAAATAGTGGGGGATCTCTGCCTGGAACACGTCGCGGCAGGACTCGAGGGTGGCCTGGGCCAGCTCGGGCAGCACGCCGCTGCCGAAACCGCCCGGCGTGGTGATCCCCTCGCAGGGCAGGCCCACGTTCTTGAGAATCCTCAAGGCGTAGCCCAGGTAGTCGGCCAGCTCGTCGACCGATTTGCCGTCGGTCCACTGCCAGTTCTCCTGAAAGCGGATGCTCCGCTCCGGGTAGGGCCGCCCCGTCTTGGTGTCGATCACCCAGGTGTGCGTGACCATCTCGGGGTGGATGTCCCAGTCGGGCAGCATCAGCTTGCGGACCAGCTCCAGGCTGTCGCGGAGCTGCGCCGACGACCAGCCGGGCAGGTCCCGATCGAGCCAGCCCACGCAGGCCGGATAGGGCACGACACTGTACTTGCCCTTCACGCCGTGTTCGTGGCACCACTGGCCGAACTTGCGGACGAAGGCGTCGGGGATCTCGCGGGGCATCTTCTGCCACGGCTTCTGGTAGTCCGGCCGACCCGGCCAGACCTCGGCGAACTGCGGCATGGCGAAGTGCGCCAGGTTCACCAGGCAGGTGGAATCGTCGATGATCAAGGAGACGGGCACCCGGTTCATCGGACCCAACACCCGCACGGCCGGATCGCGGCGCGGCCTTTGGCCGGGGACCTGGGCCAGCACCTCTGCCAGGGCTCCCAACCCCGTCGCCGCCACCCCGGCGACGCCGGCCTTGAGAAAATCGCGACGTGTCGCAGACGGCATGATGCACCCCCTGTGGTTACGAGTGTCGACGGGTCGCCCACGCGGATTCGACGTTTTCCCGAGTGTAGCCGCTCGGCCGGCGACATGCAACATTGGGGACGCTCTGGCGGCCTCCGTAGTGCCGGGTGGCTGGTGGTCAGCCGGAGGCTGCCCCCAGCACGCTCTTCTGGGTGTGAAGCGGTTGGCCGGTGGTCAGGCGAAGGCTGCCCCCAGCACGCTCCCCCGGGGGCGAGCTTCGCTCGACCCCAGCCACCCCGAGGACCCACTTGCCACAGACGCGCGAGCCGGCGTTTGCACTGCCGAATGGCGATGCCTACAATGGGGCCGTTCCCCGTTTCGCCACACCACGTTCCCCACCGTTCCCCACCGCCTGGAGGTCCCGAAGATGAAACTCGCCACAATCCACACGGTCTTTGCCCTCAGCCTGCTGCTGGGCTCCTACTGCGGCGCGGCCGAGCAGGCCGGCAAGTTCGTGCCGCTCTTCGACGGCAAGACGCTGGAAGGCTGGAAACAGCTCGGCGGCAAGGCGAAGTATCGCGTCGAGGACGGCGCGATCGTCGGCAGCTCGGTCCCCAACACCTCCAACAGCTTCCTCTGCACCGAGAAGATCTACGGCGACTTCATCCTGGAGCTGGAGTTCAACGTCGATCCCGAGCTGAACTCCGGCGTGCAGATCCGCAGCAACAGCCTGCCCGACTATCGCCGCGGCGTCGTACACGGCTACCAGGTCGAAATCGACCCTTCGCCGCGGGGCTTCTCCGGTGGCATTTACGACGAGTCTCGCCGCGGCCGTTTTCTGCAAGACCTGACAGACAACGAGCCGGCACGCAAGGCGTTCAAGGCCGGGGATTGGAACAAGTTCCGCATCGAGGCCGTGGGCGACTCGATCAAGACCTGGCTGAACGGCGTCCCGGCCACCGACCTGGTCGATTCGATGACCCAGACCGGCTTCATCGGCTTGCAGGTCCACGGCGTGGGCAATCGGACCGAGCCGTTGCAGGTCCGCTGGCGGAATATCCGCATCCAGGACCTGGGCCGCTGCGAGTGGGCGCCGCTGTTCGACGGCAAGACCCTCAGCGGCTGGCATACCCTGCCCGGCGGCAAGTGGGAGGTCAAGGACGGCCTGATCGTAGGTACCAGCCCCAGCAGTGAAGGGCGCCACGGACTGCTGGTCTCCGACAAGACCTACAAGGACTTCACCGTGCGGCTGAAGTTCAAGGCCGTGAAGGGTAACAGCGGGCTGTACTTCCGCAGCGAGAAAGTCGACGGCCCGGTCGGCGTCCACGGCTTTCAGGCCGAGATCGCTGAGGCCAACGACATCGGCGGCCTGTACGAGACCGGGGGCCGGGCGTGGGTCGTCCAGCCCAAGCCCGAGGACGTCAAGAAGTACTTCAAGCCGGGCGAGTGGAACGAGATGAGCGTCTCGGCCCAGGGCCGCCGCATCGTGGTCGAAGTCAACGGGACGAAGACGGCCGAGCTGAAGGACGACCCCGGCCGGCTGGAAGGCCATTTCGCCCTACAGTTGCACGGCGGCATGGACATGCACGTGGAGTTCAAGGACGTCGAGATGCTCACCAAGGCGGAGCGGTGAGCGGAGGGGACTTGTGCGGATTGCGCGGTGACTAGCCCCGCCGGCCGCGGCGGGGAGTTGCGCCGCGTGGCCGCGGCGGCTATTGACTCTCAGAAAGCTAGTGGCACATCGTTTAGCCGTCGCCGGCACGGCGACGCAGGTGTTTCTCTCGGCCGACGTGCCGTCGGCCGCTAAACGGCATGTGGCACTCTTTCTCTGAGCACCAATAAACCGTTATGGCTTGGTCCCTTCGTTCAGCAGCACCCAGGTCCCTGTCTTGCCGGGCACGGCGATGTCCGGCCGGCCATCGGCATTAAGATCCGCCACGCGGATCTGCATCCCGGCGCCCGGGCCGCCGCCGGGCGGACTGATCGCGTGCCGGGTGAACTTCGCGGCCGACTTGTCCCAGGTGTAGTAGTAGAGACACTCCGGCTGGTCGTTGCCGGGGTCGCCGGTGGTGTGGCCGCGGACCCGCTTGCCGGCGATCAACTCCCCCTGGCCGTCGCCGTCCAGATCGGTCCAGACCAGGCAGTGGGCCTGCGACCACGAGTCGTCGATCAGGTGCTCGGTCCAGGTGGTCGTGCCGTCGGGCTTCGGCTGCCCCTGCTCCCACCAGTACAGGCCGAAGTCGTGGGCCTTGCCCCAGATGATGTCGTTGCGCCCGTCGCCGTTCAGATCGACCAGCACGCACGGGCAGCTCGGGTGAGGCAGGGCGGTCTCGGCGTGGAGCTTCCAGGGCTTGGCCAAGACGTTCCCGGTGGGCCGTTCGTACCAACCCACCTCACAGAGCACGTCCTCTCGCCCGTCCCCGTTGATGTCGCCAAAGGCATAGGCGTGACCGCCGCCGTTCTCCCCCAATACGACCCGCTCGATCGTCGGTTTGCCGTCGGCGTCTTTGGCCAGTTTCCAGACCACCAGGGGATCTTCCTTGACCCAGCAGGCCACGAAAAGCTCCGGGATGCGGTCGCCGTCGAAGTCGTGCAGCGTGAACGTCTCGTTCTCCCCCCGCGTGTCCTTCAGCAGGTGCCGCTGCCACTTCAGCCCCTTGGCCAACCCGACCTTGCCGGGGTTCCGGTACCAGCAGATTTCCGACTCCGCCCAACCACCGGAGATCACGTCGACCCAGCCGTCGCCGTCGACGTCGTAGGCGTGATCGCCGTTGTTGGCCAGGAAATCGTTGCCGAACTCGGGGATCTCGCGCAAGGGCCGCGGAACGAAGTCGGGCCCGGCGAACCAATGTGTGCCCGCGATGATGTCCGGTTTGCCGTCGCGGTCCACGTCGGCGATGGCACAGCCCTCGTTCGGGCTCAGCATCAGGCAGCGCTTGGAGAACTTCAACTCGGCGGCACCGGCGGACGCCAGGCAAAAACCGCTTGAAACAAGCGTCATTAACGGCACGATGAAGCGGCAGACTCGAATACTACGAGACATCTCAATTCTCCCGTAACGCCCGCGGGCTGCGTCCCGCGGGGTAAACATCAGCAGTTCAACTGGTCCTGGTCCGTTCTGGCTGCATCCCCCGCGGGACGCAGCCCGCGGGCGTTGCCTGCCACGATATCATACGGGGCGGCGCCCTGCAACAAGCTCCTGGCCCCGTGTGTGCCAAGTTCTCCTGGCGGACGCGTGGGTGGCTGGTGGTCAGCCGCAGGCTGCCCCCAGCAGGTTTATCTGGGGGCTTGCTGCGTTCGACCCCAGCCACCCCAAGCACCAAGTTGCCAGGAAAACTTGCCAGACACCTGGCCCCTCACCCCTCACCCCTCACCCCTATCCCCGAGCCCCTCACCCGAGCCGACCAGCTCGAACAACTTCGGCAGCAGCCTGGCGGCGGCCCGGGCGCGATGGCTCAGGTGGGCTTTCACCCGGGGTCCCAGCTCGGCAAAGGGGCGGTGGTACTCGACGATCTCGAAGAGCGGATCGTAGCCGAAGCCGTGGGTGCCCCGCGGCTCGAAGAGAATCCGGCCGCGGCAGTCGGCCTCGCTCTCGGCACGAATCGTGCCCGACGGGTCGGAGAGGGTCATATGGCAGACGTACCGGGCGGTCCGCTGCTCGACGGGGGTGTCGCCCAACTGCTGAAGCAGCAGCCGGTTGTTCGACTCGTCGGTGGCCGTGGGGCCCGAGTAACGGGCCGAGAGCACGCCCGGGGCCCCGCCCAGGGCATCGACCATCAGTCCGCTGTCCTCGGCCAAGACCCAGCGGCCTAGATGCCGTGCCTGCTGGACGGCCTTCAGTGCGGCGTTGGCGGCGAAGGTCTCCCCCTCTTCGCTGACGCTGATCGCCTGGGGAAAATCGGCCAGCGTTCGTAGGGGAATTCCCACTGGTGAGAGCAACTCGGCCAGTTCCAGGCCCTTCTTGCGATTTGCCGTTCCCAGGACGAGCATGGGGTTGAGGGTTGAGAGTTGAAGGTTGAGAGTTGAGCGTTGAGGGTTGCGAGTTGACGGTTGAGAGTTGAGAGATCTGGAAA
>Ga0315277_10004992_pt1 | contig 17581 bp, 12 predicted proteins | sample YL17G05_15_MG_FD_203695 | JGI IMG/M metagenome (GOLD analysis project Ga0315277, IMG submission 203695) | Sediment microbial communities from Yellowstone Lake, YNP, Wyoming, USA - YL17G05_15 | ecosystem: Environmental > Aquatic > Freshwater > Lake > Sediment | place: USA: Wyoming | collected...
CAGGCAAATGCCGAGGATTGCGCGTCCAGCGCGAGCGCGGGACGCTTTGGAGTGCGGTGTCCGCGACACCGCTTTTGCTGGGGATTTTCCCAGGAGAAGGCTTTGCGCGCGGCATCAAACGACGCTCGTGCTAAAGCCAAAGCGACGCCACGGGCGTCGCACTCCAAAGTGCGCTTGCGCGCACGGGAAAAATTTTGGGGGAAGTCCTGATCTTCTAATTCCTTGAACAAGCGCTTAAAGCGTGTTAGCCTAAAATAAGTGATGCGATGGAACCGGAGGAACAGAAACGGATTGAGGATTTTCATCAGGCGCTGATGCGGAGAGGGTTGAGCCCAACCAACTCCAGTCATCATCGGGACAATCTGCGCTTTTTCCTGGAATCCTACCTCGGGCCGAGCGAGGGGATGAGGCTTAAGGAAGTTGACGCGGAGACGGTTGAATATTTTTTTTTGAGCTGGTATCCGGACCGGGTGAACGGCTCAAAAACCGAGTTGGAAGGTTTTATTCCGAGTTTGAAGAGATTTTATCAATTCCTTTTTGAAAGCGGCGAGATCAGCGAAAAGACCCTGGAAGAAATTGTGGGAGCGCTCTCCCGCAAAGATTCTTTATTAAGGAGATTTCGGTCGGGAGCGCCGGCTGACCGGGAGGCGGGGAGGTCCGAGGAAGAGATTTGCGGGGAGTTGGATTCTCCGTTCTGGATTGACGGGAGCCTTTATTTCTTGGTGCGAAATCTGGAAAAACCCCGTTCCCGGATTATCCTGGACTTTCAGTTGTTTCTGGACTATCTGATTCATCATCCGCTCCGGCTCACTCCCAGCGCCGCGAGTTTTCCGCGCAAAGACCTGCGCCGGATCAATCAGATGTTCAGCGAGCCCGAGGCGCTGGCGCAAAATGCGGGTCAGGATCAGAGCCGACGGCTGAATTTGTTTTATCATCTGGCCCGGAACCTGGACCTGTTCCTGATCGGCCAATCTTCCCAGCTCTTGATTACGCCGCGCGCCGGGCGATTCCTGGACCTGGATTCCGACCGGCAACTGGTGATTCTGACCGATGCGCTCTGGAACCGGGTGAGATGGAGCGAGCTTCAGCGCTTTGGCGCCAATGGCTTTGCCGGCTGGGCCCAGGAACAGCGTGGGGGATTTGCCGAGCTTTTAAGCCGGCTGCCGGCCAATACCCTCTGGCCGATTTCGGGCGGAGGGATTCAGGATCGGCAGACCCGGATACTCCTCAGCTACTTGAGCATTTATGAGGTGGTGGAAAACCTGATTATGTTTGGACTCAAGGAGATGGGAATCCTTGATTACCAGCTTTCCCAGACCCGGGACCCGTATCTGGTGCGCAATCATCGCGGAATCAAGTGCATCCTCTTGACAGAATTCGGAAAAAAGGTTATGAGGTATCTGGCCCGAAAAGCCAGGGAAGAGATGGGGGTGGAATCCCTGATGGATTTATTGGAGGAAGGATTGATTTTTCTATGACCTCCTTTACAAATCCTCTGGTTTGTGCTAAAAATTATTAAATTTAAATTTCGGAGGGGGTTTGATGAACCGGAAAAAAATCGCGCTATTCATTAGTTCAGGGTTGCTGGTGCTGGTTTTGAATGCCGCCTGCGTGTCCACCAGAATTGATGAGCAACTGATGAAAGTCCGCCACTATCAGCCGTATCAGCCCCGGGAATATTTTGAGCCGACCCAGTATATCTCAGCCGGCGGGATTGATTACGCCTACCTGGAAAAAGGACAGGGGCCGACCATCATCCTGCTTCACGGCGGGATTGTCACCTTTGATATTGACAAATCATTCCTGGTTAATCCCTACTGGGATTTTGTCTCCATTATCACCGGCCTGGGTTATGTCTTTCCGATGCGCGCCCAGTCCCTGATTCATTTTGGAGCCATCTCCACCATCAACACCTGGGAATTCAATTTCAATGAGCTTTCGGAAAAATTTCATGTGATCGCCCTGGACCTTCCCGGGTTCGGAAATTCGTCCAAGCCCGACACCCGCTATACCATTCCGGAGATGACTCAATACCTGGACCAGTTCATTGAAGCCAAAGGCCTGAAAAATTTCTACCTGGTCGGCCAGGATTATTCCGGGCTTCTGGCCATTGATTATGCCCTGGCGTTTCCGGACAAGGTGGCGGGATTGGTTCTGATCAGTCCCTATGGCACCGCATCCCACCCGTTTTACTATCCGGTTCATCTCTGGTGGCATTATCCGCGCTGGATCGCCCGGAACGCCTATCGGGGCAAGGCCGCGCGGGTTGACATCTATCGGAATGTGCTGAAAAGAGCCGGCAAAAGCACCTATCAAAAACTTTTCTATCAGCCGGAATCAAAATGGACCGAGGATACTTCCAGCCAGTATGGAAGGCTGATTTATAATGATACCGAGGAATCCAAAAAATTCGTGGACGGGATCATCAAATATAAATTTGAAACCGACTGGATTAACACCCAGGAATTCGCCGACGAGCTTTACGCCACTCATCTCTCGCTCCAGGATGTGGGCCGGAAAGATTACTGGGGAATTATCGCCTTCCGGGATGAAGACCGCACCGACTGGATCACCCGGGTCAGATTGATCAAAGCCCCAACCCTGATCATCTGGGGAAAATACGATCCGCTCATCTCCCCGGAAGAAGCCGGCTATCTGGACCATGTGATCCCCAACTCGGTGGTGAGCGTATTTGAAAAAAGCGCGCATTATCCGATGGTGGAGGAATCCGAACTTTTTAACGCCGAAATCATCCGATTCGCGTGCGGAACTGAAGGGATCTGCTCTAAGCCGTAATCAAGCGCGCTGATTAGTTAAAATAATATTAACTTACCTGTTTAATAGGAGGTGGCGGGTAATGAAAAAGTTAAAACTATGGGCGATCAGTTTTGCCTTTTTAGCGGTATTTTCCATTATCGGGAACGGCCAAACCAAAGAAGTGAGTGTCCGGTTTCCGGTCCAGCAGGACGGTAAATACGGATACATTGATCAAACCGGGAAAATCGTGATCAGCCCCCAGTTTGATTTTGCCGCGGAATTTAAAGACGGCCGGGCCCTGATCAAAGCCTATAGCTTCGGATATATTGACCAGACCGGCGCCAAGGTGATCCCCGCTTCATTCAATCGGGCTGAGACCTTTTCCGAGGGAAGGGCCCGGATAAAATATGGTTTATGGGGTTATATTGACCAGACCGGAACCGAGGTGATCAAGCAGGAGTTCATAAATGCGCAGGATTTTTCCGAAGGGATGGCCGGCGTGAACACCGGGCACAAATGGGGATTCATTGATCGGAACGGAAATCTGGTGATCCCGGCCGAATATGATGAAGTTGACAGGTTCTCCCAAGGGCTGGCTCCGGTCAGCGTCAATTATCAATGGGGATATATTGATCAAAGCGGGAAAAGAGTGATTGAGATCAAGTTTGAAAGAGCCGGAATTTTTTCCCAGGGATTGGCCCCGGCAAAAATTTCCGGCAAATTTGGATATATTGATAAAAGCGGCAAGTTCATCATCAGCCCCCAGTTTGACAATGCCCAGCCGTTTTCCGAAAAACTCGCCCTGGTAACCATTAACGACAAATATGGCTTCATCAACCAAACCGGGAAAATGGTGATTAAGGCCGAATATGATTGGGCCATGGATTTTTCCGAAGGCCTGGCCGCGATCAACCTGGGCGGAATCGGCAGTGGAAAATGGGGATTTGTTGACCAAAAGGGAATGGTAATCGTTAAACCCCAGTTTGATTGGGCCTGGCCTTTCTCCAACGGATTGGCCAAAGTCAAAGTCGGAGTTAAGGAAGGATACATAGACAAAAAAGGCAAAATGGTCTGGGAGCCTTCCAAATAAACATTCCAGCCCCTCCCAAATTCAGAGCGCCCGGAACTCTTCCGGCTTGAGAATCTCCGGATGATTTAAACCGTATTCAATCGTTTCCAGCAAACCCGGTTGGTCTTGGGGCAAATCGCCTTTGAGCGGGAGGTAGTTGGAAGCGTGATTAGAGCGGAAGATGGAGTGCTTCACCTTCAGGCCGGCAATCATCCATTTCAGCTCCTTGAGAAAATCCATCTTGTCCAGAAACTCAAAATCAACCCCCATTGCCCTCTCATAATTTTTCGCAAACGGCCCCAGCATCAAAGTCAGCGCCGAGATATAGAGCGGGCTGATCTGGTTGAGAACTTCCGCGGTCTGTTTCGCGTGCCTCTCGCTTCCCGCTTTTCCGGCCAGGCCCAGGAGCACGGTAACCGAAATGTCCAGCCCGGCCCGGTGCGCCTTGGCGCATCCCTGAATCATCTCCCGGGTGGTGGCTTGCTTCTTGATTCTCTTGAGCAGATCCTCGTCCCCGGATTCCACTCCATAATAAATCATCGTCAAGCCGGCTTTCCGGATTTCCCGCAGCTCATCCTCGCTCTTTTCCAGCAAATTCCCGGGATTGGCATAGCTGGTCACGCGGTCCAGACGCGGGAACAGACCATAACCAGTCCGGAGGATCTTGAGCAAATCCTCGGTCGGAACCGCGAGCGCGTCTCCATCAGCCAGGAAAATCCTGTTCGCTCCCCGCTCGTGTTTCCCGCACCATTCCAGATCGCTCAGCACTTGCCTGGTCGGCCGGATCCGGAACTTCTTGGTCTTATACATATAGCAGAACTTGCAGGTGTTGGCCGAACAGCCCAGCGTGGCCTGAATGATCAAAGAATCCGCCTCGCTCGGAGGCCGAAACACCGGCCAATCGTATTCCATAGTCATCATCTTAACTCTGATCCCATAATTTTCAAGAACCGAATGAGCAACCAGATGAACAAGCTAAAGCAGAAACAGATCCTTTCCTCTTTCCTCTTTCCTCGCCTGCCCTGCGTAGCTCGCAAGAGCGGAGCAGGGTTCCTCTTTCCTCTTTCCTCTTTTCTCTTTCCTCGTTTCTCGTTCCCCGCCTTCCGGGAACCTTTTTGCCTTGCCCTTGTCTTTAGAGCTAAAATAACCGGACGGCACAAAGGCTCAAAAACAGGAGGGTTAAAATGAAACAGTCCAGATTCTTTTTAGGAACTTGCCTGACCGCGCTGATCCTCGCCATTCTGATCCAATGCCGGGTTCTGGCAGTGGAAAAAGAATTTAATTTGCCCGCAACCAACCAAAGCCCGGACCTCTTGGGCCAATTCGGAAAGTATTATCAGCCGGTGAAGTTTCAGGTCAAGCCGGCTGTGCCGGCATACCCGCTTCCGCTCAAGCCTGAAGACCTTTACAACTATCTCAAGATTTCCGGTTTGCTCGGAGACAAAGCTGCCAATGAACTTCTGATCAAGAACGGCCTGGTCACGATCCCCTGGGGCGCGCAGGATGATGTGGTCAAAGCTTATCAGGCGATCAAGAAAATGGATGTCCCGGTCTTTGTCACTTCTGATTCGCTTCTGCATCTCTACCACATCCAGTTTGACGAGACCCTCAAGCAGATAGAGCAAAAGGAATTTTATCCGGACCTGATCAAGATCAGCGAGGCGATGCAGACCGAGCTTCTGAAACTGTATCAGACCAGCCCGGATTCCACCAGGCCGGCTTATCTCAAGGGAGTGGCATATTTCACGGTGGGATTGAAATTGCTCAAGCCCGAGGCGCAGGTTCCAAAACCGGTCAAGGACAAAGTGAGCTGGGAGCTGGACAAGATTGAAAAGCACGCGGGATTCCCGGATGAGGAAGAGGCGAAAGAAAAATCCATTTTCACTTATGGCGAAGATTATTCGCAATATGTTCCGCGCGGTCATTACACCCAGAGCGAGGAGTTGAAAAGATATTTCAAGGCGATGATGTGGTATGGCCGGATGACAATGTTGATCAAGGGCGACCCGAAATTCGGCCCGATGGAAAAAGCCCTGGTGCCTTCGGCGGAAGCCAAAACCCAGACCATTCTGGCCGCGATTATTTCCGGACTGGCGGGCGAGTTGAAAGTTGACAACCAGCCATTGATTGAAAAATGGAACCGGATTTATGCGGTGAGCGCGTATTATGTGGGCTTTTCCGATGACCTCACCATTTATGAATACCAGGACGCTTTGCGCTCGGTGTTGGGAAACAAGTTCAAGCCCGGCCGGCTGATGGATGACAAAACTTTCCTGAACTTTCAGGCGAAAATCGCGGGCCTGAGAAAACCAGCGATTTATTCCGGCACCGGCGCTTCCGCCATAAATATGGACCAGGAAGGCTCGTTAAAGCCGGAGCAGTTGGTTGAGATTCTGGCCAAGACCCAGGGTTTCAGATTTATGGGCCAACGCTATGTTCCGGATTCGTTCATCCTCAGCCAGATGGTTGCGCCCACGATTGATAAACTCTTCGGCCGGGCCGGATTCACCACGGTGGAGATTCCTGACTTCGGGCCGGTGCGCGCTTTTCCGCGCGGCCTGGATGTGATGGCGGTGCTGGGAAGCAAACGCGCGCTCAAGATTATGGACAATTTGGGCGATTCGCAATACGGCCGCTACCAGGACACTTTTGATAAGCTGAAGAAACAATTTGATGAAGTTCCGGAGAAAGATTGGAATCAAAACCTTTATTGGTCCTGGCTCTATGCGCTCAAGGCCTTGATCTCAGAGCCGGCTCAAGCCGGCTGGCCCGGTTTTATGCTCACCGACGCCTGGAAGGACAAGGAACTGAACGCGGCGCTCGGGAGCTGGGCTGCGCTCCGGCACGACACCATTCTTTATGTCAAGCAGAGCTATACCCCGGGGATTTATGCAACCTCGGTCCAGCCCCATCCGCAGGAACTTCCCGTGGTGGGATATGTTGAGCCGGCGCCGGAATTTTACGCCAGGCTGATCGCACTCACAAGAATGACAGAGAAGGGCCTTTCCGAGCTCAAGGTTCTGGATGAAGGGAGCAAGAGCCGGCTCAGCGATCTGGATGCGGTCTTGAACCGGCTGTTGGACATTTCTGTGCGGGAGCTGGAAAATAAGAAGCTGGATCAATCGGATTATGATTTCATCAAGGATTTTGCCGCGAACATCAATTCCATTGTGACCGGCACGGGAAACGCGACCCAGAAGACCACCCTGGTCGCGGATGTTCACACCGAGCAGAACACGAGCAAGGTTTTGGAGGAAGCCACCGGGTATTTGAGACTGATGCTGGTGGCATACAAAATGCCGGAGGGGCATATCCTGGTTGGAGTCGGGCCGGTTTATTCGTATTATGAATTCAAGCATCCGATGTCGGACCGGCTGACTGATGAAAAATGGCGGACAATGCTTGAGACCGGAAAAGCTCCCGAGCTTCCGGACTGGACTAAAACCTTTGCCAGCTTTTCCGGTTCCGCGGGAACGGCGCCGGTGATTGGGCCTGAAGAATAATAAAATAAAAAAGGAGAGCGCGATGAAGAATTCCAAACTCGGCTATCTGGCCTTCGGATCCGCGGTATTACTCCTGGCCGTATTAATTCACTGCAAAAGTCTGGCCGGGGAAAAAGAGATCAATCTGCCCTTGCCTCCCTCGGGTCCGAGCCTGAAGGATAAATTCGGGAAATATTATCAGCCGGTGAAAATTGCGCTCACTCCCGGAGTGCCAGCGTACTCGCTTCCGCTCCAGCAAGATCAGATTCAAAACTATGCCAAGGTCTCTTACCTTTTAAGCCAGAAGCCGGCCAGCGATCTGCTCCTTAAAAACGGCCTGGTGACCGTTAACTGGGGGAGTAATGAGGATGTGGTTGAGGCTTATAAGCAGATCAAAAAAATGGATGTGCCGGTGTTTGTGACCAGCGATTCTCTGCTTCATCTTTATCACATTCAATTTGACGAGACCTTGAAGCGGATAGAGGAGAAGGAATTTTATCCGGATTTGATCAAGGTGAGCCAGACCATGCAAACCGAAATGATGAATCGGGCCAACTCCACTTCCGGGCCGACCCAGCAGGCCTATCTCAAGGGAGCGGCTTTTTTCACGGTCGGATTGAAATTGCTGGACCCCAAAGCCGCGGTTCCGGCCAAGGTCAAATCCTGGGTGGAATGGGAATTGAAAAAAATAGAAGCGCATCAAGGTTTTCCCGATGAGAAGGAATCCGAGGCAAAATCCATTTTCAAGTATATGGAGGACTATTCGCAATATGTTCCGCGCGGGCATTACACCCAGAGCGAGAATCTGAAAAGATATTTCAAGGCAATGATGTGGTATGGCCGGATGACAATGCTGATCAAGGGCGATAAAGATTATGGGCCGTTTGCGCCCAACGCCCTGGTCAGTCCGGAGGAAGCCAAAATCCAGAGCATTGTGGCGACCGCCATTGCCGGCCTGGCGAGCGAGCTCAAGGTTGACAACCAGCCGCTGATTGACAAGTGGAACCGGATTTACGCGGTGAGCGCGTATTATGTGGGCTTTGCCGATGACCTGACCATTTATGATTATCAGGATGCTTTGCGCTCCGTGTTCGGACAGAAATTCACTCCTTCCAAGCTCGCGGATGAACAAACTTTCCTCAAATTCCAGGCCAAGATCGCCACTATGCGCCAGCCCGCGATCTATTCCGGCACCGGCCAGTCCGGGGTGAACCTGGATTTTGAAAAAGATCGGGCAATGACGCCGGAGCAATTGGTCCGGACCCTGGCCAAGACCCAGGGCTTCAGATTTATGGGACAGCGCTATATTCCGGATTCCTTTATCCTCGGCCAGATGGTTGCGCCGACCATCAATAATTTGACCGGCAAGAATGGCTTCACCACCGCCTGTATTCCAGATGTCGGCTGTATCCGGGTTTTTCCGCGCGGCCTGGATGTGATGGCGGTGCTGGGAAGCAAACGCGCGCTCACGATTATGGACAATTTGGGCGATTCCCAATACGGCCGGTATCAGGACACTTTTGACCAGCTGAAGAAACAATTTGATGAAGTCCCGGAAAAGGATTGGAATCAGAACCTTTACTGGTCCTGGCTCTATGCGCTCAAGGCCTTGATCGCAGAGCCGGCTCAAGCCAGCTGGCCGAGTTTTATGCTCACTGACGCCTGGAAGGACAAGGAATTGAACGCGGCGCTCGGAAGCTGGGCCGCGCTCCGGCACGATACCATTCTTTATGCCAAGCAGAGCTATACCATGACCATCACCGCGGAAGCCGCGGAGCCGCGGGAGCCGCAATTCCCGGTGGTCGGATATGTTGAGCCGGCGCCGGAATTTTATGCCCGGCTGGTGGCATTGACCCGGATGACCATCAAGGGTCTGGATGATCTCAAGGTTCTGGACGCGGAAAGCAAGGGCCGGCTGAATTCTCTGGACAATGTTTTATCCCGTCTGCTGGAGATTTCCCGGAAGGAGCTTGAGAACCAGACGCTGACGCAGGCGGATTATGATTTCATCAAGGATTTTGCGGAAAATATCAATGCGATTGTCACGGGCGCGGGCGAATCCACCCAGAAAACCACCCTGATCGCGGATGTGCACACGGACCAGAATACCAGGCAGGTTCTGGAGGAAGGCACGGGATACTTGCGCCTGATGCTGGTGGCTTACAAACTTCCCCAGGGACATATCCTGATCGGCGCCGGGCCGGTTTATTCCTATTATGAGTTCAAGCAACCGATGTCCGACCGGTTGACCGACGAGAAATGGCGGGAGATGCTTCAGGGCGGAAAAGCCCCGGCCCTGCCGGATTGGACCAAAAGCTTTGCCAGTTTTTAAAACTTTGATCCGATCTTTAAGGATTTGACAAAGTCAGGATTGAATGTTAATTTTTCTGACTAGATGGAGAATGATAAGCTCGGACAGGAATGGTTTAAACAGGCTGAATATGATTTAATAGCCGCGGAAACCCTGTTTAAAGGCGGACAATATATCTATACCGTATTCATGTGTCATCTGGCGATTGAAAAAGCCCTGAAGGGTCTTTACCGCGAAAAATTGAATCAGGCGCCCCCCAGAACTCATATTCTGACCTTTTTCTTAAAAAAACTTGATCTGCCCACGCCCCAGGAATTACTTTCCTTTCTGGAAAGCATGGATGCGGTCAGCGCTCCGATCAGATACCCCCGAGATCTGGAAACCCTGCTCGGGGAATATGACCAAAACCGTGCTCAAAAAATTCTTGACCAATCCAGGGAGTTAATCAAATGGATCAAAGAAAAATAAAGAAGATTATCAATTTTTTGAAGGATGCCCTCCAGGAGAAAAGGGTGGAAGCGGAAAAGATCATTGTCTTTGGCTCACAAATTCAGGGCACGGCTGCTGAGGATAGCGACCTGGATGTAATTGTCATTTCTCAAATGTTTACCGGCAAAGATATTTTTCAAAGGGCGGAGATGATTAACGGCGTGCTCTCCAAGGTGATTCAAGAATTTATGGTCCCCCTGGACCTGATGATGATGTCTCCGGAGGAATGGAAAAAAGGGACTTCCCTGATCGCCCAGTTTGCCCGGGAAGGCGAAGTTTTCTATCCGAAATCCGGTTGAGCCGGCTTCGGTTTTTGCCTCTTAGATTTTTTCCGGCGCCGATTCCCCTCTGACCCTTTCTGCCGACTTTGATCTCAGGAAAAAAACAAAATACGAGCAACTTTTTTTAAACCCGGCGCATCCAACCTTGCGTAGGCAATGCGGCGGAAAAAAAACAATCCAATCAAAGGAGGTGCGCAATGGTATTTACCCCGGGACAAATGTTTAGTGGGTACTCTCAATGGGTAAAAGCGAGCCTGGAGGCATATTTGCACACGCTCAATGCGGTCCAGGAGCAGACCGAGCAAGGGATCGGGCTGGCTCTCAGCCAGAGTGACGCCCTGCATCAGGAGGGCAAGAATTTTGTCAACAAATGGCTGGAGATGAGCAAGGGCTATCAGGAGGATTTTAGAAAAATCCTGGAGAAAAGCCTTTCGGGACCGAAATAAAGCTGTCCCCGAAATTCAGCCGGGCAAGATCTCTATAATTGCATCTCAGGCCGGATCAATTCGGGGAGCGGTCCGCAAATAAATTCCGCAGATAAGACTGCTCCCTTAATCGTCCCGGTCTTGAGCTTAATCCAACCCGTCGGCCTTTTGACAATCGCGCGGGATTGTGGCCAGATATTTGCTTGCCCGATTTGTCGGCGTTGGGCCGGGCGATCTTGCTTCAGGAGTTGGGTTGGGAAAAAAACCGAGAATATTTTACGGATGGCTGGTGGTGATCGCCACTTTGGTGGCGAATTTTATGGCCACCGGCACTTTTTTTTACAGTTTTAACGCCTGGCTCCAGCCCATCTGCGAGCTGAGAGGATGGTCCCGGACTGAGATTAACATCGCTCCCAGCCTGGGAGTGATCATCGGATTGTTCACCCAGATTTTTTACGGCCGCCTGGTCCGGAAATACGGCGCCAAGCCCTTGATCCTGATCGGAGCCCTGATCTCCGGAGCGAGCTTCGCCCTGATGGGACAGGCGAAGACTCTCCCGCTCTTTTACCTTTTTGCCGCTCTGCTTTTCATCAGCACCGGCGCCTTTCACGGAATTGTCCCCAATACCGCGGTTTCCAATTGGTTTGAGCAAAAGCGGGGCAAGGCCTTGGGAATTTCCACTGCCGGAATTTCCCTCTCCGGAGTATTGATCCCGCCGCTCTCATTATTCCTCCTGAAAAAATATGACCTCCAAACAATGTTCCTCATACTCGGCCTGATGACCTGGACCCTGGTCATCTCTTCCACCGCATTATTTATGAAAAAGAAGCCGGAGGATTATGGAATGCGCGTGGATGGAATTGAGCCGGATCCGGTGAACGGTACCCGGTGCCAGGTGAACCGAACTCAAGAAACAGAAAACAAAAAACCAGAAACTGGAAACCAGAAACCAGAAACTGTCCTTCCGCCTTTGTCTTATTTCCTTCGCTCTCAGGGGTTCTGGATGATCGGGCTGGCGTTCGGGCTGGCGATGATGCCGGTGGTGGGAGTGATGATCCAGCTCAAGCCGCGCTTCTCGGACATCGGCTTCTCAGACCAGATGGCAATGGCAATGATGGCGCTCACCGCTCTTCTCGGCACCGCAGGAAAATACGGATGGGCAAGACTCTGCGACAGCTATGACGACCGCAAGGTGATCGCCGTAATGATCCTCTGCCAGATCATCGGCCTCCTAATCCTCCTGATCGGAAAATCCCCCATCCTGCTATTCCTCTTCATCATCCTCTTCGGATTCGGAATGGGAGGAGTAATGAGCACCTTGCCGGTGGTGGTCGCTTCCTTTTTCGGCAGAGAAAACTTCCCGAAAGTCTATGGCTACATCTCCCTGTTCCTACTACTCCAGATCGGAGGATACCTCTTAATGGGAAGAAGCTTTGACCTCTTCGGCTCCTACAACTACGCCTACCTCGCCTTCATCATCATCAACACCATCGCCCTGATCCTGATCCTGCTCGCCAAAAGACCGCGGCCATAGGCGCGTATGCATACGGCCAAAATTGGGTGCAGGGGCACGCCGATTCCTAAGGCCTGGCGGTCTCACAATCCAGGATTCGATTCTGGTCTTTCCGGTCAAGGTCTTTAAGAATAAAAACCGTGCTGATATTTCTGGCGCGGGCGCGCTGGCAGAGGACCTGATCGTCAAGATTATGGCTATGCGCCTCCCGCGGGTAATCAGGGTATCCGTAATACTCAAGCTTGCAGTTCAAGTCTTCAGGAGTAAGGCCCATCAGCATCATCCTGCCGGTAACCGCAGGCACAAACATCGGCTGAGCCACACAGTTCTTGACTATGGTCCAGAATTGCCGGTTTTCAGGAGGAACAAAAACGGCAAAGTTTTTGGCTCTCCCTTGCGCCGCTTCCAGGATCAACGAATAAGCCTTGTATCCGGGATAGTCCTGGAAAAGGCGCGCAAGCTCAGGGCCGTATAAATCAGCCGGGGGCGGTCCGGGAGATTTGGTATTTTTCGCGCTCAACTCATCCAGGAATTGCCGGGACTTTTCCAGATAGCCGAATCGGAACGCGCTCCGGGTATGGATGCTGGACTTGTAGATGAGGGGCGCGGCGAGGATCAGCGCCGCGATCAAGAGCGGGGTTTTGCGCTTGATGGCGCGGATTTTTTGCCAGGACAGATGATAAAACAGGACCGGATAAGCCATCCATTGGACCACATTGAAAAAAGCCCAGGCCCAGGCAATGGACAGCCAGAGCAAAATCGCGGGAATCGCTCCCAATCCCGCGACCAGGATGATGATTTCAAGATCCATAGCTGTTTTCGCGCGGAACGCCGCTTTCAAATCACTCCGGTTTTTGAGGCCGAGGTTCAATCCCGCCGCGGCCAGGGCCAGCAAGGGCGTGAGCCAGCTGGTCAGGAACAAGAGCCGAGGGTGGCTGGCAAAGAACTTGAGCGGAGCGACGATGGCCTCCTGCCCCGGGTCGTTATAAATTCTGAAAGCGAATAATTCCACTCCCGCGATCAAGATCCAGCAAGCCGCGGTTTTAAGGGACAGCCCATAAAGCCGTAGCAGCGCATAGGCCAGACTTGCCCCCAAGAGAATGGCCACGGAAATCTTTAACGCACTGAGCGGATAGATCAAGGCGATGGCGAGAGCGATCCGCAGGGTATCCTCAAGGCGCGAAGGTTTCGGCTTGCGCAAAAGGTCCATCATCAACGGAAAGATGAACAGGAGCGCGGTGAGGGAAGCCCCGAAGGACTCGCTGATATAATGGCTGGGCCGGCCGGTGGCGTCAGTGACATAGACCAGGGCCAAGCCGACGAGGAAATAATCCGTGATCTTGAGCCGGTTTTTGGCCGCGCAGATTCCGGCCAGGATCAGCGCGAAGAACTGAGCCGGGACCAGGATCAGGAAAAGACCGATCGGATAAGAAAAAAGCGGCGGGGTTCCTGCTATCCTTCCCAGCATCGCCAGCCAGGTATGAGACCCGGTGTGATAATGAAGCCGCATCAGCCCGTCTAGACCGGTGGAGGGGACGCCGTAATTTTGGATCATATAGGCGATGGAGCTCGCGTAATAAGTGTCTTTGCGGATTTTGCCGAGCAGGGCTTGCTCGGGCGCGAAAACATTCGCGTAATCCGTCTGGTTGATGAGAAGGAAAAGATATGCCGAGATCAGCGGAACCAGGATCAGCAATAGAAAAACCTGGGACCGCCTGATGGCTTTCAACTTCGGCAGAGCCCGCAAGAGCGCGACCAGGGCCAGGAGACCGTAACCGCAAACCGACCAGGAATGAAACCGCCAGGTCAAAAGCGGCGAGGCCAGCACGGCCAGGCTGAGCAAGGGATAAACGAATAATCGGGCCGAACATTTCTCCCGCCACCGGGCCGGCAGTAAAAACGGGGCAAAAGCCGCGCAACTAAAAATGGCCGCGCAAGCAGCAATGAGCAAGGGCGGGGTCCAAAGTCCCCTCCGGAAAAATAAGAACCAGCCGGCTTCCGCCAGGCTGACCAGGGTCCAGAACAGGCCGTTATAAGCCAGCAGAAAATCAATCCCTGGCTCTTCCCGATGTTTATTTGACATCATCCTTTTCCAGAAGCGGACCGCCCGCGGAAAAATCCTTTTGTCCCATACCAAATGCATATCATTTTCCAGCGATCCAGTCCAGCGCTCCGAAAATTTTCAGATCAAGATTCAGGCGATCCGGGCTTAAATCCATTGCCCAGGACGCGATTGGATACCGGCCTCATTTTCATCTATACTTTTTTCTATGAAAAAAATCAGCGTCGCGGTTTTGATCGCCGGTTTGATCTTCTCCGCGGCTTGCGCAAAAAAAATCTGCCTGACCCCGGAAGTTTCCGGACCGGAGCTGCTGAAGCGATATCAGGAACTTCCGCGTCCGCCGGTCTCCGCAAGTTTTTCCGCAGCCGGCCCCCAGGGATTTTTCCAGGGCGAACTTTATCTCGGCAAAAATGACAAACTCCAGGCCCTGGTTTTTGGATATTTGGCCATCGGCCAGCCCCTGTTCCAGCTTTCCCTTGAAAATAAGTCTTTCCTCTATCTGGATTTCACATCCCGAACCGCATATTCCAACCGAATGGACTGGCTTAAAGATTTTCGCGCCGGGGCCTCCTCGGACGAAATGCCGGGGCTGATTCATTTTCTCCTTGCCGCGTTCACGGCCCTGGCCGGAAACATTCCCGCCGGTCCGGAAAACGCGGCCCTGTCCGGAAGCCTGCTCAAGGTCCGGGAGATGCCCAAGCCGGGAAATGAAATTGAATATGTCTTTAATAAATCCCGGCTCCGGCTGGTGGAAATAAATCAGACGGGTGATTTTCCCTTGTCCGCTCACTTTTCTTACTCCGCCGGCTGCTGGTTTCCGGATCAGATCCGGGCAAAAAATCAGGAGTTCCAGCTTCAGATTAACCTGACCCGGATCAGCTGTCCGGAGACGAAACCGCCTGAGCTCAAATTCCAACCGCCTTCAGGATTCCGCCAGGTTCTGGTCAATCGCCCGGAGTGAGGACGGAAAGCGCTTTCTCCGCGGATTTTCGCTCAGGCGAATCTTTCGGCGCCAAATTTAAAAAAGTTTTATACTCCTGAATCGCCTCCTGCTTCCGCTCCGGGATTTGCGCCAGAGCCCGGGCAAGATAGAAATGCGCCCGGGGATTCCTGGGGGCCAGCCGGGCTGATTGGGAAAGCCTTTCAATTGCGGGCTGAATCTGTCCCAGTTCCAGCAAGGTTTTTCCGCTCCCGAGCCGGGCCGGCATCAATCCGGAATCAATGGCAAGGGCTTCTTCAAAATCCGCCAGGGCCTGCTGAAAATTTCCCAGCTGAAAATTTGCCTCGCCGGAATCAGAGAAAAGCTCGGCTTTTAAATCAACCGGATTCGCCTGAATGATGGTCTTGACAATTAATGAGCTGTCTTTCAATCTCTCAATGGTCGGCCAGTATTGCTTTGATCGCTCCAGCGATTTAATCGCCAGTTCGGGCCGGCCTTGCTTCAGCTCCAGCTTCCCCCGCATCATCCAGGCGATCGGGTCTTTTTGATTTTTTTCCAGCGCCCGCATCGCCCAGATTTGCGCGGAAGAAAAATCCCCCCGGGCCAGATAATAAAAACTTGCCAGGCTGGGAATTTCCGAGCCGCTGGGATTATATTCCCAGGCCTTGCTTAAATTATTCGCGGCTTCGGAGAACTTTTTGTGCCTCAGATAATATTCACCTCTGAAATAGTAGGCAAAATATAAATTATCCTTGACCCATTTATCATTCGGGTCAATTTGATTGGCCTCCAGCAATTTCTCAGTTACCAGGGGAAGGTTCTCCTGGTTCATCAGCGCAATATGCGCCTCCATAATCCAGACCCGGGCCTGATAAAAACGATCAATGGTTCCTTGATCTTGAGCATCAGCCGGATTGCTGAATCTGAAATATTTCTCCGGATTGACCCGGTATTGGATCAAACCCTTCAGAACCAGGGAAAGGTTTTCCTTGAAAGTCTGCATATACCTGAGTTCCGGCACCCCGAGTTCCAGCTGTCTCCGATCATCTCTATGCAGAGGACCGCCCTGGGCAAAATTTTTAAGTTCTTCCGGACCCATCAAAAATCGGGCCGCTAACTTCTCGGGGGATTCCAGATTAACCCGAGTCAGGTCATCTCTGACCTTGGCATCCTGCATCCGGGATTTTAACCGCGAATAATCCAGATCCATTTTACCGTTGAAACCGATCAGCAAATAATCTCCGCCGGGAATTGATTCCCAGACACTGGTTTCGGGAAACAAGTTCAGAAAAGTCCGGGCAATCATCCGAACCGATTCCAGATCCAGGTCATAAACTCCAACCCAGATCAGCATCATCCCTCCGGGATTGAGCCGGGCTTTGGCCTGAGAGAAAAACTCCTGAGTGAAGAGCAATCCCATTCCTCCGATCCAGGGATTGCTCGGCTCCGAGATGATCACATCAAAACTTTCCCGCGTGTGCTCCAGAAAATATCTCCCGTCATCAATCACCAATCTGGTTCTTCTATCTTCCAGCGGCCTCCGGTTCACTGAGCTGAAATATTGGCTCGCCTCCGCCACTTCCGGAGAAATCTCCAGGCAGACCGCCTCATCAATCGGATGAGTGAGCACCGAGCCCAAGGTCACTCCGCTCGCCAGGCCGATCACGGCTACTTTCTTGGGGTCGGGATGCAAAAGTAAAGGAAGATGACCGGTAAAAACTTGAGTGGTCATATCCACCCCGGTAGAGGCATCGGTTTTTCCGTTAATCCGAAGCGCCAGGGTATGATCCGTCAACTCAAATACCGAAACCGTCGCTTCCACTCCTTCTTTGTGAAAAAGGGTCTTATTCGCTGATTTCAGGTTCTCAATAATTCTTTCCCGGGCCTTGGCGCCCTGGGAAAAATAATCCTTATAATATAGATAAGGGCCGCTGCTAATGATCTCCGGATCCCAGCCCGGTTGAAAAAGGAAAAAAATCAAGCCCAGCAGAATCGCAGCCATTGCCGCTGAAATCCGGAGCAGGATCCGGAGCTTCTCCGCCAGGATAAAAATTATGCCGAGCAGAAGGCTTAAAGCGCAAGCCAGGCTCAAGCTATTCCGAACCCCGAGCCAGGAGATCAAAAAGAAGCCGCATATAAATGATCCCAGAATAGCGCCCATCGTATTCCAGGCATAAACCTCGCCCACCGCCTCCCCCACCCCGCCCCGAACCTGCGCATAGAGCCGAACCACCAGCGGCAGCAGCATCCCC
>Ga0315277_10004993_pt1 | contig 17581 bp, 17 predicted proteins | sample YL17G05_15_MG_FD_203695 | JGI IMG/M metagenome (GOLD analysis project Ga0315277, IMG submission 203695) | Sediment microbial communities from Yellowstone Lake, YNP, Wyoming, USA - YL17G05_15 | ecosystem: Environmental > Aquatic > Freshwater > Lake > Sediment | place: USA: Wyoming | collected...
TTACCTCGGCACGCTACGCGTCACGGTGTTCTGCACGGAAGACCTCCAACTCATCAAAGGCACGGCTCGCAGTCGGCGCCGCTTTCTCGACCTTTTGCTTTCCCAAACCGACGCCGCTTACCTCCCCGTGCTCCAGCGTTACATGCGCGCTCTCCGTTCGCGCAACGCGCTCCTCCGACAGCCGGACCTCGACGAGACTGCGCTGGACAGCTTCACGCGCGAACTCGTCGAGGCAGGTGACGAAATCACGCGCCGCCGCCGTGAACTCACCCCGCGCCTCTCGCCGCTCGCACGCCTTGCCTACCGCCGCATCTCGCACGACGCCGAGGAACTGCGCCTCGATTACCACCCCAGCGTAAAACAGGATTTCGCCGTCGAACTCGGCAAGGCCCGCCGCCGCGAACTCTCCCGATATGCGACGCTCGTAGGTCCACATCTCGATGACCTCCAGTTCCTGCTCAACGACAAGTCCGCCCCCCAGTTCGGCAGCGAAGGCCAGAAGCGTACGCTCGCCTTGGCGCTGAAGATGGCCCAGGCGGAATACGTCGCCGGCCTCCACGGCGCGCCACCGGTGCTGTTGATTGACGATGTGATGGGAGAGTTGGACGCGAAGCGCCGCAGTGGTTTCCTGCCGCTGCTGGAGCAGACGCATCACGCCAAGGGTCAGGTCTTCATGACCGCCACCGAGGAAAACTGGCCCTGCGAACTGGGCCGTGAGGTGCAGCGCTGGCTCGTGTGCGGCGGTACGCTGGAACACGTGAAGGAGAACTGAAAAGAGCGTGGCTCAGTGCCGATGCCGCCCGCCCGCGCCGCAACAACCGCATCCGCCGCCCTTGGCGCCAGACGGCATCGCGCAGGCATCCCCCGCGCCGGCGGAAGCACCGGCTGAAGCGAACACCGACAGTTTCTTTTCGAGCCTGGCCGAGCCGCAATGCGGGCACTTCGTCCCCTTCCACCGGCTGGAACGCACCAGGATCTCGCTGTCGCGGTCGCAACTCTCGCAATGAAATTCGTAAATCGGCATGGCGAGATCATATCCGACCCGCCCGACATCTCAAGTGTGCGATGCACCCTGCCCCGCGCGGCGCCAGTCGCCGAAATTCCCGTGGACAGTTTCATGTTGCATATGCAACACAAACTTGGGCCAGCCTCGGCTGGCTTTGCCGGGATCAGCCGGAAGCGTGGAAGCCCGCCAGCGCCAGCCCGCCACAATCTGCGCAGCGGCTTTCCACCGACGTGAACTGCGCGTGGCAACGCGGGCAATAGGCGCGGCACGCGGCTTCCGCCGGCTTCGGCGGGCGGCAAAGTTCGTCCGGCTGAATGCCACTGCGCTTCAACAAACCCTCAGCCGCCTCGCGCAACGCCCCGCGCCAGTACGCCTCCGCTCCGCACAGTATTGCATTGTCGCCCGGACCATAAGGCAAAGCCGGATGCCGCAGGTCCAGCAACACCCGGCGGGCATGGTTGTGGTAGTCAGTCGTTGGCAGGAAAACCTTCGCCACGGCCAGCGGATGGAAGGCTTCGAGCAGCGGTCGCGACAGGACGTCGAGCGCGCGCATGGCGTTGGCAGGCGAAAGCGCGATGGTCAAGGTGTGCGTGAAGCAGTCGTCCTCGGCGTCGGGATATAGCGCGCGATGGGCACGGCGGAACTCGGTGGCGGTGGCAACCATCAGCGCCAGCAGGCCGACGAGGAGACCGAGCCAGCTCAGCCGCAGACCCACGAACCAAACCACGGCCGGCGTGACGGCGAGCACGAAAACGACGAGCGCATTGCTCAACCACCGGAGGCGGCGGGAGTGCCGGCGGAATTCCTGCCAGCGTTTCTCGACAGTCTTGGTGTCGAGGCTCGCGGCCGCGAAATCGAGGATGGCTTTCCCACGCTCCGTCGCTTTCAGCTTGGCGAGTTGTGAAACCTGGCCCGCGACGAACCGGGCGTAGCTGGTGGACGGCGCGACGAGCCAGACTTCGCCGTTCACGACGACTTTCTTGCCGTCGGCCCTCACTTCACGAACTGCTTCGAGCGCGAGCCAGCGACCGCTTTGTGCGGGTCGCCAGCCGGGATTCACGTTCATCGCCACGAAGGCGAGCGCGGCTTCCGGCGAGAGCGAGAGCGGAAACTGATTGGCTGTGAGCAGCGTCCCGAGCGGAGGCAGCGGCGCGGCGAAAACGAATCCGCCGCGTTGGTTCCCGAGCAGCATGCCGGGATGCCTCGCACACCAGGCACGCCCGAGCCAGGTGGTGAACGCGACTGAGCCGCGTCGCAGCCACACGGCGCATTCCCAGCCGTAAAGCGCCGCGAGGACCAGGAACAGGAGTTGCAGGTCGCTCATGCCGCACGCGGCGAGTTTGCGCCACCGCTCAATCTTCGAGGCGGATTTCCTCGTCGCGGCCGGTGATGCGACGGAAGATCCGCTTGACCACGTTGGCAACCGCCACGACCGCGGCCACCACGAGGTACCAAGCCTTCTTCAAAAATGGCACCAGCCACGCAAACAAACCCAGCTTCGCCGCCCCGACCGCTGCGCCGCCGGTGATGAGCGCCGCCAGGCCGTACTTCGCCAGCTTGTCGCCCGGACGGTATTCCGCGTAGCTCTCACCTGTCTGGAACTTGTGGGTGGCCAGGAGGTTCGTGAACGCTGGAAGCGTCGCCGCAAATTCGTCCGGCGAGACGATGAGTTTGATCTGCATCACGCCTTTCCGGCCCAGCAACCGGGTGTCGTAGTTGAGGATGGGGCGGCCCTCGCACTCGCCGCGGATGGCCCACTCGAGATTGTGCGTGATCGGGTTGTATTTGGGTGGCTGCTCCCAGCCCACGACGTGAATCGGCGGGTTTCCGGCCTGGGCGCGCATCTTGTTGGCCGCCTCAGTCCCTTCCCGGTAATCCTGGAGCAGCTTGTCGGCGTCGAGCTTGTCCTTGTCGTCGTCCTTCACGTAGCCGATGTCGTGGAAGCGGAACATCACGGACCACTCGGCGTTGGTGGGTTCGAGCGAGCCGAGTTCGTCGCCGGAAACAGGGTTACCGCCTGCCTTGAGCAAGGCGCGCAGAGTCTTTCCGTCGAGAAACACGTATCCGGCTGGCACCTCGATCTGGGCCACGTTGCCGAGTCGGGCCGTGGCCGGGCCGCGGAGGATGTCGAACTTGGGTTTGCCGACGTTGGTGATTTGTGCGGAGAGCGGCGGCGCGGCGAGCGCGAGCACGCAGACGGCGAGGAGAACTGATGTGCGCATGGTTTCTGTTGGTCGGCCAATGTGCCCTGGCAAATTTACCGAAGAGCGACTGACCGTCGTTTACTCCGGTCGCCCCGCCGGGTCAAGGGGTTTGCCGCGAAAGTTCCGCTCGCATTTCGCGGTTGGCTTTCAAGGCGCGGGCATGGTATTAACTCCGCCCGCTTCCGAACCAAAGCGGGTTGCCCCAGCGGCAAGCACAACGAAGAAGATTTATGTCACAGCATCGCAGTCTGCGCGCGGCGTCCACCATGGGCGGCAAGCGCAATGTCCTCAAGCGCTTCGAGCGCGTCGAAGTCCTCAAGAAACGCGGCGAGTGGAAGGAAGGCAGCCGCATCACCGGTTTGCGCAAGACCAAGGCGACCGTCGCCTGATTCCCAAAGCATGACGGGTGACGAGTAGCGGGTGACGCGAATTCCCGTCACTTGTCACTCGTCACCCGCCACTTTTGTGGTTCGCCTCCAGAAATTCCTCGCCGAAGCCGGCGTGGCCTCCCGTCGCGCCAGCGAGGAAATTATCCAGGCGGGTCGAGTCAGGGTGAACGGCGAAATCGTCCGCCTGCTGGGCACGAAGGTGGATCCGGCGCACGACGCGGTGACGGTGGACGGCAAACCCGTCCGGGTCCGCCGGAAACTCTACGTGGCGCTGCACAAACCCGCCGGCTGCGTTTGCTCGCACAAGGACGAGGCCGGGCGCAAGACGATTTACGATCTGCTCCCGAAGGAGTGGCGCAACCTCTACTCGGTGGGCCGGTTGGATTACAACACCGAGGGATTGCTTTTCCTGACGAACGATGGAGAATTCGCGCTGCGTCTGACCCACCCGCGCTACGGCGTTCGCAAGCGTTACCAGGCCATGGCCGAAGGGCGGGTGGACGACGCGATGCTGGAGCGGTTTACGCACGGCATCTGGGACGGCGGCGAGCAGTTGAAGGCGGAGCGGGCGTGGCTCGTATCGTCCGGCGGCTCCCGCAGCGTTGTGGAATTGGAACTGGCCGAGGGCAAGAACCGCGAAGTGCGCCGCTTGTTCGAGTCACAAGGGCTGAGCGTGGAGCGGCTCGTGCGGACGCAGATCGGGAAGATCAAGCTGGGCGAACTGCCCGCGGGGAAATGGCGGACATTGACAGAACCCGAGATTAAAACTCTACTGGCAAAGTTATGAAAACGAGTTTCACATTGGCTTTCACAGGATTGATCGCGGGCGGCGTGCTGGCGCAAACGGCGTCGAACGTGCCGCCCTCCACACCGCCACCCGCACCGGTACTCAGCGCCCCCGCAGCCACGACGCTGGTGGCGCTCGCGCCCGCCAAGAAGAAAGCGCCCGCCAAGAAGAAAGCCGCCACCCCCGCCGCCGCAAGGCACGTTGCCGAAGCCGCCGTGCCGCTTACGCCCGGCCCGGCGTCGGTCAACGTCAGCAACGTCAACGTCCGCGGCCAGGCCCGGCTCGCCAGCGAAGTCATCTCCAAGTTGCAACCCGGCGACAGCGTGACGGTGATCGAGGAAATCATCCTCGACAAACCGGCGGCGGATGAGCCGGCGCGCTGGGCACGCATCGCCATTCCCGCTGGTGCGAAGGTCTGGGTCAATGCTGCGTTCATTGACGTCACGAACAAGACTGTCATTCCGAAGAAGCTCAACCTCCGCGGCGGTCCCGGAGAGAATTACAGCATCGTCGGCTTGGTCGAGAAAGGCGAAGCCGTCCACGAAGTCGGCAGCAAAGGCGAGTGGATTCAAATCGAAGCGCCGAAGAACGCCTACGCCTTCATCGCCTCGCGCTATTTGAAACAGGAAGTGCCCGCCGTCGCCGCTGTGCCCGCGCCGGCTCCGGCGCCTGCTCCGTCACCCGCGCCTGTTACCGAGCAACAACCCGTGACTGCGGCCCCCGCCGTGGCGACAACCACCACGACCGAGCCGCCTGCCGCCACGCCCACACCGGCGCCTGCTCCGGCACCCGCGCCAGCGCCAGCGCCCGTCGAACCCGCTGGCCCCCGCATCGTGTCGCATGAAGGTGTGGTGCGCGGCTCGTGGAGCATCCAGGCGCCGTCGCCGTTCTCACTCGTGAACCCGCAGACCGGCACGACGATCAACTATCTCTACACCACCTCCACGAACCTCGACCTCCGGCGCTACAAAAGCTTGCACGTCATCGTCACCGGCGAGGAGGGCCTCGACGAGCGCTGGAAGAACACGCCAGTGCTGACGATCCAGCGCATCCAGGTCATGGATTAATGGCCGCCGCCAATCTCATTGACGGTCGCACCATCGCCGCACAGCTCCTGGGCGAACTCACGCAACGCATCGCCGCGCTCAAGGCCCGCGGCGTGCAGCCCGGCCTTGCGTTCGTGCGCGTCGGCGAAGACCCGGCCTCCAAAGTTTATGTGGGCCGCAAGGAAAGAACTTCCGCCGAGCTTGGCATTCTTTCCGAAACGCACGTTTTGCCGGAAGCGACGAGCGAAGCGGACTTGCTCAAATTGCTTGCGAAGCTGAACGCTGACCCGCGCGTGCATGGGATACTCGTCCAAGCGCCGTTGCCGAAGCACATCCGGCAGGAAATCGTCTATGCCACCGTGCTTCCGCAAAAGGACGTGGACGGCTTCCATCCGGTGAATGTGGGCAAGCTGATGCTGGGCGATCCGACCGGCTTCAAGCCGTGCACGCCGGCGGGCATCCAGGAATTGCTCGCGCGCGCGAACGTGCGGACCGACGGCGCGGAAGTCGTGGTGCTGGGCCGCGGCAACATCGTCGGCAAACCAATGGCGGCGATGCTTTGCCAGAAAGTGCCGCACGCCAACGCCACCGTCACCATCTGCCACTCCGCCACGCGCGACATCAAAACGCATTGCCGCCGTGCGGACATCCTCATCGCCGCGATGGGCGTGCCGGAATTCGTGAAGACCGACATGGTGAAATCCGGCGCCGTGGTGATTGACGTGGGCGTGAACCGCGTGCCCGATCCAACGGCCAAGACCGGCTCCCGCCTCGTGGGCGACGTCGCGTTTGCCGAAGTCCAGCCCATCGCCGGCAAGATCACACCCAACCCCGGCGGCGTCGGCCCGATGACCATTGCGATGCTCATGCAAAACACGGTGAGGGCGGCGGAACTGGGTGATGCGTAATTCGTAATGCGTAATACGCAACAGCAAGGGGGCGACAAGTGAAATACTCGGAGTGGTTGAATAAAGTTCCCCAGACGTTGAAGGACGACGCGGTCTGGACTGTGTCCGCGTACCGCTATGCGCTGTTTCTTTCGGATCTTTGCTGGCACGATGTCACCAAGCTGATCCGGGACAAGCGGACAACCGGACTTTCGTCGCAGATGTATGACGCCGTCGGATCGGTGGGCGCGAACCTGACGGAGGGCTACTCGCGCGGCTCTGGGCGTGACCGGGCGCGGTTTTACGAATACTCGCTCGGCTCGGCGAGAGAGAGCCGGGACTGGTATTTCAAAGCCCGCCACCTCCTAAGCGAGAAAGTCGCGACCCATCGGATGGAGTTCCTTGCCGAGATCATCCGACTCACGCTCACGATGATTCCCGACCAGCGCGGCTCCCAACTTCGGGAAGAGCCGGTGACGTATCATGCCAGCCCCCTTTCCCCCGAACCCGATTTCCCCCAATCGCTCCTCGAAAACGTCCCCATGCCCGACTAGCCGTTCCGAATTCCGAATTCCGAGTTACGCATTACGAGTTACGAATTACACATTACACCCCCCATGAACCCCACCCGCATCCTTCCCGACCTCCAATGCTCGCTCATGTGCGAGGACATCCGCCAGGAAACCAGCGGCAACTTCATCCTGATCGGCGTGCTCAACTTCATCCGCGTGCCGCAACTGCCTGTCGTGGCGTTCCGGCTCAACGTCTTCAACCGCTGGACGGCGGGCGTGGGCCAGTTCGTCGAAAGCTCGCGCCTCATCGCGCCGGACCAGACCACCGTGCTGCGCAAGGCCGAGGTGAAGTTCGCGCTCCAGGACGCCGCGCACCACGCCACCAACGTCAGCGTCTTCGGCCAGGTCGAGTTCAAAACCGCCGGCACGTACTTCGTCGAGGTGCTCGTGGACGACGTGATGAAGCTGCGCTATCCGGTCCCGGTGATCCACGTCCCGCCGCCGCAACAACAGCAGCAACCGCCGCCAAGTCAGAAACCGCCGGAAGCCGCGCCGCCCACGGCGTAAACGGCTGGCAACCTGCGGCCCGGAGAATCCAACTTGCGCAGCCGAACCGCAGTCTGCGCACGCGCCCTACCTTCGCAATCACGCCGCCACACCCCCGCCTCCCGGTGCCGAGAACCGCCCGCCGAATCCGGCGAAAAAAGTGTTGCCAGCCTGCCGGGCCGGCGAATAATGCGGCAAGCCAACCGAAAGGACACCCATGCAACAGCCGGGAAATCGGACCCTTGACGCGATTGTGTGTTACTCCTCTCGCAACAATCGGTCACAGCGCTGCCTTGCCCATCAAACAGGGCAGAATGTGAAGCTTCTCCGGATCGCGCTGATTGGATTCTCTGGGTTGGTGGCTTCCGGTCAGACAAACCTTGGCACGATCACCTTCACCAACCTCAGCGGAAAAGTTGTTGAGGGCGCGGCAGTGGTAAAGGTGACCTCGACCCATGTATTCTACAAGTACGCGGACGGCAGTGGCGGAGGCGGCGCTCGGTTGGCGGATTTGCCTGCGGCCTTGCAGGAACGATTCGATTACGATGCTGTGACGGTCGCTGCCGAGGAAAAGAGAAAGGCGAAAGAAAAGGCAGCGGAACTGAAACGTGCCGAAGTGGCAGCCGAGGCCGAAAGTGCCCGAACCACTGACGTGGGCGGTACAGCCGAGGGCATCGCTGCCAATCCGGTGCGGATCGTGGCCGGGCAGAGAATGGATTTTTCGCAGGCCGTTAAGTGGTATCTGAGTGATCCAGGAAGCCAGTCACCTTCTTACGGAGTTGGTTCCTCATTGTACCAGGATTGGGAACGACGAAAGAACGCGTATGAAATCGAGGCCCAAAAATGGCGCCGGTACTTGGTTAGCGGGAGCATTCAAGAGCAGCGGGCCGAGGGCGTCCTCATCTCGGTGCCCGTCACTAAGACCATTCAGGATGGCTATATGCCTTTCGCCCCGAACTCAAACTACAAGCAGCCCCGCTACATAACGATTCAAACAACGAAGGAAGTGCTTTTGAGAAACCCTCCTGAAGCGTTGCAGTTGCCAGTCTTTGCTGTGCCCGTCGGCGTGAGAAGCGTCGGGACCGTGATGCTGGAAGCTTACGATTACGGCACACCTGTCGGCCTGGCAAACGCCGGCCCGAAGCAGCCAACCAGTGCCTTCGAGCCCCCTATCAAAACAAACATTGAGCAGTCACTCACCTCTGCTGCCCAGCCTGGCTTAGAAATCATCAGCCTGACCTCAAGGGTGATGGAATCAAACGAAAGTTGGAGGCGCTGGTCGTACCAACTCAAAGTCAGAAACAACACGGGCCGACCAATCCATGAGTTTCCACACCTGCTTTTTCTCGACGCCGACGGATTCATCATTGCCGACAAAACTTGCGAGGTGAAGCTGTCAGCCGGCGAGACTAGGACCGTCCTTGGGACTGCCTTGGTGGATTTCCCCGGCGCATCGCGAGTGAAGACGATCAAAATCGAATGACCCATCGGACGGGATGGGAGTCGTGTGAATCAATAACCGCCCGGCGCGTTCGCGCGTCTCACCCCCGCGCCCGCAGAAACTCGGTCAGCTTCTCGCCGTCGCCGATTTGCGTTTCGATCTTCAGCAGGTGGGTCATGAAATCTGCCACCCCGTTAGGGAGCAAAGGGCTTGCGTTCGAGAACCGATCGGCCACCCTTGCATCGCGTGAAGCCGAAGCTCTACCTCGAAACGACGGTGCCGAGTTACCTTACTGCTTGACCCAGTCGCGACTTGATCCGAGCCGGGCACCAACAAATCACCCGGGAGTGGTGGCAGCGGCGCCGCGCCGGCTTTGACGTTTTCATCTCGCAGTTCGTGCTTGATGAGGCCGCCGCCGGTGACGCCGAGGCCGCACGCGAACGCTTGGCGGCTCTCGCCGGTCTGCCGCTATTGGACCCGACAGAAAAAGTCGTCGAACTGGCCGAAGCATTGAGGTCCTCGCTCGCCCTGCCGGAAGGAGCGGTCACCGACGCCCTGCATATCGCGCTGGCAGCGGTCCATGGGATGCACTTTCTGCTGACCTGGAATTGCGCGCACATCGCCAACGCCGAGATGTTCGCGGCCATTGAAGCAGTCTGCCGAGAGCACGGATTCGCCTGTCCGGTGATTTGCACGCCGGAGGAATTGATGGGACAATGAGCCGACGATGAAAGACGAGATTGTCAACCAAGTACGCCTGGTGCGCGAGCAAAACGCGGCGAAGTTCAACCACGATTTGAAAGCCATCGCTGCGGACGCCCGCAAGCGACAGAAGACCTCAGGGCATCAGGTCGTGTCCTTCGTTGCCAAATCAAGGAAGGCTGCTTGAGCCGCGCCGGCTCAGGAGCTCTCACCCCCCGCGTCCGCAGGAACTCGTTCAGCTTCCCGCCGTCGGCGACTTGCGTTGCGTTCTTCAGCAGGTGAGTCACAAAAGGTCCACCGCGACGCGGCGCCGGGAATCCGCAATTCGGCGTCGCTTTTTCGGTGGAACACCCTGCTACAATGCGGGCATGAACGATCAACAAACCATTCCGTTGCTGCCGCCACGTGCGGAGCTGGAGCGCGCCTTCGGGGCCAAAGACGCCGGCTACGATGGCGTGTTTTACGTGGCGGTGAAAACCACGGGCATCTTCTGCCGTCCGTCCTGTCCCTCCCGGCCCAACCTGGAGAGCGTCGTGTTCCTCCCTTCGGTCAAGGAATGCCTGTTCGCCGGGTATCGTCCGTGTAAACGCTGCCGTCCGCTCGAAGTCAACGGCGCGCCGCCGCCGTGGGTGGCGGACCTCATGGCGCGCGTCGAGGCCGCGCCGGACGTCCGCCTGAAGTCGGCCGACCTGCGGGCGCTGGGCATCACGCCGGAGCGGGCGCGGCGCTGGTTTCAACAACATTTCGGCATGAGCTTCGCCGCGTGGTGCCGCGGCCATCGTTTGGCGGGCGCGTTCACGCAACTCCGCGAAGGCACCCGGCTCGACGACGCGGTGTTCGGGAGCGGCTTCGAGTCGCACAGCGGTTTCCGGGACGCGTTCCAGCGCACGTTCGGCAAGGCGCCGGGCCGTGCGCGGCAGGCCGGAGAACGCATCGTCACCGCCATGATCGAAAGCCCGCTCGGACCGCTGCTCGCGGGCGCGAGTGACACGGGCGTTTGCCTTCTGGAATTCACTGACCGGCGGATGCTGGAACACAATTTCGAGACCATGCGGAGGCGGTTCGGCTGCGCGGTCGTGCCCGGCGCGCACGCGTTGCTAGCCCAACTCCGTGGCGAACTGGCGGAGTATTTCGCGGGCCGGCGACGCGCCTTTGCCGTACCGATGACTCCGCGTGGGACGCCGTTTCAGGAAACGGTCTGGGCGGAGCTTCGACGCATTCCCCACGGCGAGACCATTTCCTACGACGAACTGGCCGGGCGCATCGGCCAGCCCACCGCCCAACGCGCCGTGGCGCGCGCCAACGGCATGAACCGCATCTGCATTCTCATCCCGTGCCACCGCGTCATCGGCAAGGACGGCAGCCTCACCGGCTACGGCGGCGGTTTGTGGCGGAAGCGATTGCTGCTGGAACTGGAGCGCAGCGGCGTTTCCGCGGCAGAGAAGCGGTGTTCGAAGACGGCTACGACTTGATCAACCTTTCGTCGGCGCATCGCAGGAATCTTCAAGCCCGCGCCCGCAGGAACTCGTTCAGCTTCTCGCCGTCGGCGACTTGCGTTTCGATCTTCAGCAGATGGGTCATAAAATAGACCACCGCGAAGGGGAGCGTGAGGCCAAGGAGGAAGAGCAGCAGCAGGACGGCCCAATTGCCCTGCCATTCGTATCGGGTGACGGTGTCCATGGTGTTGTGCGTTGAGTTGTTTGACGTGTGCGGCAGCCTTCCGAAACGAAAGGCGATTCTTCTTCTGCAGCATTTCGGTTGACGGTGGCGACGGTGCGCCGCCCCACCCGCGCTGTCGAGTGGAAAGTGGGCTGAGGGAACGAGCGCTCGACGCCAAGGCACAACTCCGCAGCGCTGCAACACCCGGAACGCAGACGACCTTGTCCACGCCTGGGTCTGCCGCCGCTTCGCTCCGGCGGACAAGGCTGTCCACGCTCCGGCAGAATGTTCGCAGCCAACGGCGACACTGTGAGGAACGAACCCAGAGAACACAGAGCCACGCAGGGCTCGATGTTTGAAATGGTTTCTCCGCGTTCCTCTGCGTCCTCTGTGTTTTTGCGTTATGCTTGCCGCCGGCCAGCATCCTGCCTGGTTTCGGCTTGCTGCGGTTGGCGTGAAGCGGTAATCGTTATGCGCGTCAGCGTTGCACAGGAGTTGCGCAACGTGAATACCGTTCGCGCACTTGCAGCATTGAAACGCATAGTCTTGGCTCGCTTCACGGGCAAAACGGAGAGATGGCCGAGTGGCTGAAGGCGACGGTTTGCTAAACCGTTATACGGGTAAAACCGTATCGGGGGTTCGAATCCCCCTCTCTCCGCCACCTTCAACGACCTGCAATGAGATCGGCGATTCGGTAAGTTTCAGGTGAAAGGAGAGGCCGGTCATAAAGCCCAGCCGTGACGCGGTCAAAGTCCTCGATCTTCGTTTAAGATTGTTCAAGTCGGCCAAGATTTCGCTGTGCGGGCAGGCTTGTTGGGGTGCATGAAGGCACCGGACTTGAGGCGAGGGTTCGATCCTGGGCAGGAAGACGGCTGACCGTTGTGCTTTGGTGCAGTGCCGATGCGTGGCCCGGAGGCGGCGCCGGAGGCATCTCCTCCGGGCGTGGCTCCAAAGGCGGAGCCACGCCTGCATAACGGTCCAACCTCGTTCCCTCACTTCAGTCCGAGATTCACCGTACGCTCAACGCCATCGCCGAGATTGATGAAAAGCCGATAGGTACCCCGGGTCAGGCCCTTGGTGCTCCAGTTGAAGATATACTGGTGGGCCGTGGGGTCGTACCGGAACAGGTTGCCGGTGGTCGCCGCCGCGCTGGAGACCGCCTCCAAGTCTGTGCCGGCGATCCCGTTGCTCACCTTGGCGAGGAGAGCGTGGCGGCCAGGGTGGTGATCCCGGCGCTGGCGCCCGAGAGCGCGAACTTCACCGGCACGGGGCTGCCCGCTTTAAAGACCGAAGTGCTCGCTCACGCCGCTGGCGTTGGACGGATCGATGGGCTGCAGGTTGTGCAACGGGCACCAGCGTTGCCGCCAGTGCCCGTTCCGAAAGGACCAACCGGCTGCCGAACTCTTCGCCTACTTGTGGATGACGATGCTCCCGCCGCCGAGCACGGTGCTGGGCGTGGCGCCGTCGTCGGCGCCCATCTGGTTGTCATAGACGATCGCGCCGCTGGCCGTCTCCCAGATCTTGATCCGGAACTTGTCCGCGCCGCCGCCGCCGTTGATCTGGCCGTCAATGGCCGTCAGCAGGAAGCTGTAGCCCGCCGCGCCGTTGATCGTGCCGGCGCCTTTGTATTGCGCCCGCGCGCCCGCTACCACCAGCCACTGGTAGCTCGTGCTCTTGAAGTTCAGACCGCCGGTCTTGAACTGGAATTCCGTCTCGCCCGTGGGCACCTGCGCCCCCTTCTGATATTTGGAGACGAATCCGAAACTGGCCTTGCCGGTCAGCTTTGCGTCCCACGCCGCTGCGCCCGCGGGCGACATGAGCCAGCCGCCGCCGGTCACGAAGCCCGCGCTCGGATCGTAGATCACCACCAGCGCCGGCAGTCCATCCACCGTGTCCGTGGTCGAGCTCTTCCCGCAGGCATTGGCGACGGTGAGTTGCACCGAATAGACGCCGGCGCCGGTGAAGGTGACGGTGGCCGCCACGATGTGCGCCACTTCATCCACGGTTCCCGCCACGACGTTGCCGTCAATGGTCCATTGCGCGGTGTGCGGGCCACTGTCGCCGCTGAAAGTGCCGGTGAAGGTGACCGGGGCGCCCACGGCGAACACGGCGCCGCTGGGTGGACCGGTGATCGTTGCCACCGGCGTATCGCAGACGGCCGGCACCAGCTCGAAGGCGCCGATGTCGTTGGCGCTGCCCTGAGGCCGGGCGACGCCGCGCTGGTCGGTGGTGACCGGGTTGCCGGCGCTGTCGGGGTTGCCGGTGCTGTCGGTGGCGCTGCCCGCGTCAATGGCCGGGCTGCCCGCCAGCAATGCGTGGGTGAAGGTCGGGCCGCCATTGTCGGCCAACGGCCCCAGCATCGGGTCGGTGTTGATCCGGTCGGTCGGGTCGGTCAAGAGGCCGGCGCCGTCATCGCTACAGAGGTTGTAGCCGTAGGACTGGAACAAGCCGCCGTCATTGAAGAGGTTCGCACCCGAAGGGCCGGCATTGAGGATGGTGTTCTTGATGCTCACCGGCCTCGTGCTGCCCCCCACGCTCATCTTGCTATAAATGCCGCCGGCTAAGCCGTCGTCCCAGTTGCCGTTCAAAGTGCTATTGTCCAGGGTCAGCCACCCAAGCCCGTAAGTGGCTATCGCGCCGCCGTAGCCAACGCCAGGAACGGTCGTGGTCGTAGCCGAGTTGCCGCTCAGGGTGCTGTTCTTGAGAGTCAAGAAGCCGTGGCCCGAAACGGCCTCGCAGGCGATGCCGCCGCCGTAGGCTTCTGTGCTACCCGAAACGGAGTTGCCGCTCAGGGTGCTGTTCTCCACGGTCACAAAGGCGAGGGCGGCGTTGTAAAAATTGCGCGAACTAGCCGCGCGGACATAGATGCCGCCGCCGCGGGCAAGAGGGCCACCGGAAACGGAGTTGCCGCTCAGGGTGCTGTTGGCAACCGTCAGAAACCCCCTGCTGATGTAGCCATCTAGGACATACATGAAGATGGCTCCGCCGTAATTCACAGCGGTGTTATCGGTCAGGGTGCTGCTCTCGATCGTGACTGTTGCGGGGGGGTCTTCGCGACGGGTGAAAATTGAGATGGCGCCTCCGCCTGTGAGTAGATTACCAGAATAGAGAACCTTGTTGCCGCTCAGGATGCAGCCGGTGATGGTCAGTGTTGCTCGGTCTCCGTTTTCGACGCCGCCGCCTCGGTAGGTGGCGGAGTTATCCCTCAGCGTGCAGTCGCGGATCGTCAACGTCCCCGCGTTGACGACACCGCCGCCACTAGACTCATACGCGAACCCGTTGGCGATGGTCAGGCCGGAGATCGTAACGGTCATGGACGGGTAAATGTGAAACACCGTGTCCGCATGCTGGCCGTCCACGGTCAACAGGTCCCGCCCGGGACCCGCGATGGTCACGCTCTTGTCCACGACCAATCGGCCGCTGGCCAGCGCGATGGTGGCCGGCGTGGTGAGCGTGAAGTTGATGGTGTCGCCGTCCGCCGCGCTGGCCAGGGCGGCCCGCAGGGTGCCGATGCCAGCATCATCGGTGCTGGTTACGGTCAACGTATCCGCGGCGCAAGGCCGCGCCGCAGCGAGTGCAAGGACCGCCGCGAGGGCGACGGTCAGTGTCATTGATTTGGTTTTCGGTTTCATTTGGTTCTCCCTTTCCTGTTTGGTTTGGTTTGTTCACTTCGGTTCGGCTAGCGGCGGCGCCGCGCCGCCCCTGAGTTCGCCGCAATCGTTTTGAGTGAGGCCCGCCATGAGAATGCCCGGCAATTCATGGAGATTCTCCTTGAGGACATAGGCACAAGCGCCGGCCCGCAGCGCTTCGGCGCGCAATTCGGCGTCGTCGTATTGGGTGACGATGATGACGCGCGTCTCCGGCCAGCGGGCTTTGATGGCGGCGGTGGCGCGGAGGCCGTCTATGGGTTTCATCCGCAAATCCATCAGCACCCAGTCGGGCCGCTCGGCGGCGCAGATGGCAATCGCCTCACCGCCGTCGCCGGCCTCGTGAACCGTGCTGGCGAGGCTGGCCACGATTTGCCGGAGCATCTGGCGCATCCGCGCATCGTCGTCGGCGATGAGAATCTTGTGCATTGCGGGTAGGGTTATCTCACAAGGAGGGCGGCGCGGGGAATCCGAGTGAACACACAAAACCGTGTACGTGTGAACACGTACAGCGCGCGGCGCGGCAGGAGCCGAAGGGGAGAATCAGTGCGAAGGAACGGCAGCAGCGAACCGAAGACCGGAACTAGAACTCCGCTTTGTGATCGAAGGCGAAGCGGAGCAGGCTGTGGCTGCCGCTCAACTCCAGTTTCTGAGAGATGCGTTGCCGGTGCGATTCAACTGTGCGGTGACTGCAGCCGAGGAGTTCGGCGATCTCCTTGCTCGTGCGGTCTTCGGCGATGAGTTTCAGGACCTCGCGCTCGGTGGGGCTGAGCTTGTCCAGGCCGGGCTTTTCCGCCCGCAACTCCTGGCGGGCGCTCTGCCGGCGGACCAAAGCGCCCGAGAGCGTCGGGCTGATATAGCATTCGCCGCCGGCCACAAGATGGATGGCTTGGAGCAGATCCGTGACGGCGCTCTCTTTGAGCAGATAGCCTTTGACGCCCAGGCTCAAGGCTTCGTTGAGCAGGGCCTCCTCGCCGTCCATCGTGAGGATAATCAACGCGACGCGCAGGTGCTGTTGCGACACGAGGCGGGCGAGTTCGATTCCGCTGCGCTTGGGCATGTGGATGTCCAGCACGGCGACTGCCGGCCGAAGTTCCTGGATCAACCGCCAGGCCTGCTCGCCGTCGCCCACTTCGCCGACCAGGCGCAACGTGGAATCGCCGGCGATGATGTCGCACAAGCCGCGGCGGAAGATGGGATGGTCATCGGCAATCAGGACGGTGACGAGAGGTGTTGAGCGCATGGTTGGGAGTCCTTCGGGATTAAGGATGAAATCTTGAGCCCTGCAACGGGACGTCCACAATCAACCGTGTCCCCTGGCCGGGCCGCGACTGGAGGTCCAGCCGTCCACCCATCATCTTCGCGCGCTCGGCAATCTGGCGCAGGCCGAAGCCCCGCTGGTCCGGCGGCACGGACTCCAGACGCCCGGGCTCGAAACCGCGGCCATTGTCCTCCACGACCAAGCGAAGTCGGGCAGGTTCTTTCGTCAGGGTGATCTTGACCTCCGATGCCTTGGCATGTTTGAGGACGTTGTTCAGGCTTTCCTGGATGATGCGAAACAAGTTGACCTCGAACTCCGGTGGCAGAAGGCCATCCACGTCCTCCAAAGCGACAGACATGGAAACCCCGGACGCCTGCGCGGCCTTGTCCGCATTGGCTCGGATGGCTTTCGTAAAGCCCAACTCCTCGAGCAGCCCGGGACGGAGGTTGTGCGCCATGCGCCGGGCCAGTTGAATGGCCTGCTTGGCGGTTTCGGCAATGTCTTTGAGCCGCGCCGCAGTGGCCGGCGGGTTCTCTGGTTGGCGCAAGCTCAACTGCGCCTGGCTGGCGATCACCAACAAGTCCTGGCCCAACCCGTCGTGCAATTCGCCCGCGAGGCGCTGACGTTCACTCTCTTGCGTAGCGATCAACTGGCGCGAGAAACTTTCCTGGGCCAGGTGTTCGCGCCGGAGGCGGTGGAGGCGCTGTTCATACCACCCGAACACCAGGCCGGCGACGCCGATGACCGTCAGAGTGCGGAACCACCAAGTCATCCACCAGGGCGGCAGCACGACGACAGCCAGCGCAGCACCGGTTTCGTTCCACACGCCGTCGTTGTTGCAGGCCGCGACCCGAAGCTGATAGCGGCCCGGCGGGATGCCGGTGTAGTAAGCAATACGCCGTGTCCCCGCCTCAATCCAGTCTCCGTCGAACGGGTCGAGCCGATATCGGAACCGCACCTTCTCCGACGCCGTCAAGCTCAGGCCGGCAAAGCGAAACTCGACACGATGGGTACGCGGCGGGACGGTGAGAAGCGACGAGTGACGAGTGGCGAGTGGCGAGTGGTCGGTTGCCTCTGCCGTTGGTTTCTGACTTCCGACTCCTGACCACTGACTACTAACGACTGACTTCTCATCCAACACGACCTCCTCGATCACGACCGGCGGGGGCAGCGGGTTGAACGGGATGCGATGCGGGTCCACCACCGCGACACCTTTGATCGTGGAAAGCCACAGCCTGCCGTCCTGGGCCATGCAGGACGCGGGTTGGCTGGCGCCGGCGCAACCCAGGGTGCTGAGTCCGTCCAACAGGCCAAAGACGTGCCAGGCCACGGCGCCGCGTTTCCCGTCAAGGTATTCGTTCAGCGCCCGTGGGAAAGGCTGGGTAGATCGTGACCCCCCTGTGGTGAAGATCAAAGTGTTGAGCACTCGACGCAAGGATGAGCTGCTCCTGCTCCTCCGGAGGAGCAGGAGCAGCGGCGCAAAGAATTTGCCAT
>Ga0315277_10004994_pt1 | contig 17580 bp, 16 predicted proteins | sample YL17G05_15_MG_FD_203695 | JGI IMG/M metagenome (GOLD analysis project Ga0315277, IMG submission 203695) | Sediment microbial communities from Yellowstone Lake, YNP, Wyoming, USA - YL17G05_15 | ecosystem: Environmental > Aquatic > Freshwater > Lake > Sediment | place: USA: Wyoming | collected...
CTACTTCACACAGGCACTAAACTTCGGCTGGAGCGCATAAGCGGGCGACCCATAGACAGATCGCAGAAACCCTGCGATATTCTGTCTCCCTCTTTTTGTCATTTCCAGCCCTGACGTTTTGCCCACGCTATGATGGCTCGCCAGGCTCGTTTCATCGGTTTCGTATCTGAGACTGGCGCGCGCTTTCAGCAATCAAAACAAGAGGGAAGAATCAGGTTTCCACGACGACCTTGCCTGAAGGCAACACTGCTGCAACGTGACCCCCTTCCGCCAGCAATGCGGGGAGTTCTTGTTCCGACACGATACGCTGGCAGTGTTCGCCGTCCTCACACTTCCGCTTGTCTCTCAATGCCAACTTGTATCTGCTCATATCCCCTCTATCCTTATCGTTTAACGGCTCACCTGCAATCATCTTGCTCGTTATGCGTTCGGATGCCTCCTGCCTCTTCTGCATGTAATCCAAATCCAGGTGTGAGGGGAAGCAGGTTTCGACCATCACTCTCGCATAATCTTCTCGCAGGCTGTCGGGGGAAACATACGCTGATTCGCTGATCTTCTTGCCGACGATCTGCTTCCACTTCTCGTTGCTCATGAACCTGCTGAGATTGTCAATCAGGAACTTTCGCAGACAATGGAATCGGATGACCTTGTTTCCGTGCTGTATTCCTGCCCTGTCAGCGACACGTTTCAGAATTCTGCTCAGCGTTATCTGGTCTTTGTAAGTCACCATGCGATCCGTCGGGTTTGTTCTGCCTTCTCTGTTCATCGTTTCAAGCATTAGCTTCACGATTGGTTGAGCGTCGCTGTCGATGAACGGATAAGCCCTTACCGATTCCTTCTGCGTATGGTATTCACCTAGACTGATTGGCACTTCACGGTTGATGTAAGGCTCCAAATCGCCCCTTGTCAGCGCAAAGAAATCACCAGCTCGCAACCCGAAACTCTTGCCTGCCACAATCACATACTTCTCTTCCAAATCGCTGACATCTACCATGCGCTTCAAGTCGTCTCTGCTGAACCTGTAATCCTGCGTCTTTCTGTTGGCTTCACCTAATCGTTTGGTTTCATCCTTGCGGAACTTTAGCGCTACACGATGAAACGCAAAGAAGGATCGGGCAGCACCCGTGGCTGTGGTTGCGGTGTAATCGCTCTGCTCCTTCTCATCCTTCATCCACTGTTTGAAATCCAACACTTTCTGCTCCCAGGCGTAGGCGTTGTCTGTTCTGCGGTCTGCAAGGATTTGGTCGCCTGTCATCCCAATGTATTCCACGAAATACTTCCAAGCTGTTTGGTAGGTACACTTGCTGCTCTTCTTTTTGCTGTTCAACCATTTCCACGTTGCTTCATCGTTTGGGAACCAATCTTTTGCAACTCTGCCTCGCATTTCAATTGCCTCTGTATGTATGTAATGGTTGGTGGATTATTTAAACCCTCGGCGTAAAACGACTCCAAATGTCATTAAAATATAGTTTGGTTTGAACATTGGACGATTCTAATGATGTATCCTGAGGCATATTGCTACGTAGCATTTTAGGCTGTCTTCATCCATCATAGCTGCAACACGTAATCCAGCGTCTCGAAGCAGATCTTCAAAATCATTCTTCGAAAAAATGCTCTTCAGACCTGTAACGACAATCACTCCGTCATCGACTGAGATTCGATTAATCTCATTCAATGTTTGAACTGGGTTGGGCGAGTTCTGTATGAGAGTCATAGCGAACACATGGTTGAATATGCCTGATTTCACTGGCATTGAATCCGCATCAGCACAGACTAGGTGGACGTTTGGTGAGGTTCTTGCTCGTTCTTTCGCCTTAAGCAGGGTCATTCGGGAGATGTCTATCCCCACGGTCGCTTCTGCCCTGCCTGCTGTGTGGCTAAATAGGAGTCCCGTTCCGCAGCCTACGTCGGAGATAAGCCCGAGTTCCTTTTTTTTCAAGATTCTGAGCGTTGCTTCGTATTTTGCGATTTGCTCCTTCTCATAACGCATGTCGTAGATGTGTGCAGTTGCGTCATATCGTCGTTTGATGGCGCGTTTCTTTTTCCAATCGTTCATGGTCGGTCTTCGAGGAGTCATGAGTGTGCAAGTCTTGATAAGCTATCGGTGAGAATGACGTTTGGAATTCCATGCTTTGTCAGCATGCGCTCTTTGGGATGCTGCCTGTCTATTCCCATTTGCTCAATGCGGCCATTCAGAAATCTTATGTGTAAATGGTGCGACATAGATTACCGGCGAGGATGAAGTGTCAGATTCGAAACCTTTGACGGTTCTGGTGAATCCTAATGTAGTGCAAGCGGAGAAGATTGCCAAGGAAGCTGTTTTTCGGCACAAGATGTTGCTCGTCGTTGGCAGGTGTTGGGTGCATTATTCTGGAAGGGCAAGATCGAAGTTGGAACCTGGCGAGCGTACACTAATCATTAAGGAAGATGGCTCTCTGCTTGTTCACCGGTCGGTCGGATATGAGCCCGTCAACTGGCAGCCGCCAGGATGCGTTTTCCACACTAGGACGAAAGGCGGTGTGCTGGAAATTCATGCCGTCAGACAGAAGCCGGCCGAATCTGTTAATGTGTCATTCGACAAGATTTACTTAGCATCCACTCTAAATCTTGTGGATTCCGGAGAGTTTTCACTTTACGCAAGTGAGGAGGACATGCATAAAGCCATTCTAGTTGAGCCCTCACTTTTAGAGGAGGGCTTTAAGCCGATAAGTTATGAGAAGAAGATTGAGCCTGGATTCTTGGACGTCTATGGAGAGGACAAGAATGGGCGGCTCGTCGTCGTCGAGGTTAAACGCAAGACTGCAGGCAAGCAAGCAGCGATTCAGCTTGCCAAATACGTTATGGCAATGAGAAGCAAATCAGACCGCCAAGTGCGCGGAATTCTTGCAGCGCCTGACATTGGAAAGGATGTTCACAAGCTGCTTGATAGCTTTGGCATGGAGTTCAAGCATCTGGACCCAAAGAAGTGTGCAGAAATCCTTCATCGTGCAGAGACAAGAAAGCTGCCTGAGTTTTTCAATGAAACTTAGTTGATTTCAGTGTCGCAGAAAACGTAATAAGAAAGCGAGAAGTCTTTGGATGTGGTGTTCTCTCGAATGGCTCATGAAGCTGTGTGTCTAGAAAGGAAACTTCTCATTCCAAACGCAAAGATTGAAGACGTAGCCTCGGCCTGCGAAAAAGCCTTCAAGGAAATGGGTTTGAAAGTCACGAAAGAGGAAAAAACCAAAGAGGGAAGTACCACTGTGCTGGCCAGTGAAGGCGCGCTAGTGCCCTTAACCTTAAGGACCCTACTATACCCGTTCAGTTTGCAACAGTATGTTAAAGCGGCACAGCGATCAGGCGTGCATGTGGTGATATCGCCGTCAGAAGAGGGCGTCATAGTATACTCGTGTGGACTGGCACTCGATGAGCTTACCGGAAAGCCCGCCAAGTATTCTGAAGAGGATGTAGAAGAGTTCACGGACACCATGGAAGCCCTTGACTTTGAAAACAAATTCGTAAGAAAGATGAAGTCGATCTTTCCAAAAACCAGAGAAATAGAATAACGACAATCTGCTACGTGGAAGTGTGTGTCGTGAAGGCAAGAGCTGAAGCGTGTGAACCTGTGCGCAGAGGGCGCCATGACATAATCATGGGTATTCTTACGGTTGCCAAGCATGGCGCAAGAAAGACTGAGATGATTGACAAGGTGAGACTTAGTTCTGCCCAATGCGCCCAGTATCTCGAGGATTTGAAGGGTGCAGGTTACATTTCTGAAGAGAGCGGAACTTGGAAAACGACCGAAAAAGGACTCCATGTCGTTGACGCATGCAAGATCTGTCATAACCTCATGAATATGACGCGCGCGTAGCAGGCACTGTGGATCCATCGTACAGGGTTCGACAGACTAGTTGAACAGCGGCAACTCAAAACCCGCAGAGCTGCCCTTCTGACAAAAACTAAATTAGCACAGTCCAACACTCCTCTTGAAATGCTGATGCCTATGAACATGTGGAAGAATATTCCAGCAGGCGACAAGCCCCCGCAAATACTAAACATGATCATCGAAGTGGCAACTGGCTCGAGAGATAAATACGAATACAATTCAAACTGGGAATCCTTCGTCTTAGATCGCATAATCCCGTCATCAGTGGTCTTTCCAGTTGACTATGGTTTCGTGCCTCAAACACTGTACGATGACAATGACCCGCTAGACATAATGGTACTAACCTTTGAACCACTCGAAGTAGGTGCCATAGTAAAAACAAGAGTTGTAGGAGCACTAGTGATTGAAGACGAAGAAGGAGAAGACGCAAAAATACTATCAGTACTTGTTAACGACGCAAGATTCGACGGATACAACGACATAGCAGATGTTCATCCACACCAAATCAGGGAAATTCAGGAATTCTTCGAAACCTACAAACGTCTAGAACCGCACAAATGGGTAAAAATAAAGGGATGGAAAAACTCGGCAGAGGCACAGAAAATAGTCGCCTATTCAATGGGAAAATACGAAAAAATGACAAAGACTCAGAAGTAAAACCCGCGATACCAGAAGCATACGTGCATGCATAAGTAAGTTTTCAGTTCCAAGAACCCTCGCAGAAAGCGCAACATCATCTCACCTATAGTTCTCACCTGCGAAAGGGGTCATGATGCTGGTTTCGAAAACAAGTAATCTGTCATTCTCTTCTGGAATAATGCATTCTTAATGAGTTCGCTCTTGTCTATCCATGTCTGCAAGCGGATTTGGAACCTCGCCCCAATCCAGCTCAAAGCCATTTCCAAGTTATTGAACTTGTAAGGCGCCTGTCTCATCGCGTTCCTCACGTTTTCCCTGACTTGCCAAACGCCCACTGGCATAATGTACCCGGGCCTGGCCTCGCGAAGCACGATCACCGTGGCCTGTCTTCGCTCCTTCGTAAGCTGTTCACATACAGCCAGCCGGGCAGAATAATAGCAGCCGCCGATCTCAGCGTAGGTCGTCCTCCCATCATGGCCTTCCCAGTCTCCAAACATCACCGTCCATTTGCCATTTGGATTCCAAGTCGTGCCCGGAAACCACGCCTCAATCGCCTCATAACTCCAAGACGAAGGAATCATCAGAACCTCGAAAACATTGTCCAAATAACGGGACTCATAAACTCGATATTCGTTTATCTCCGGATACTGCTTGACCTTCTTCATCAAATCCTTGGACAGAATATCATCTATGGCTGTTATACTCCAACGCGTTGGAACCATACGCCTATTTTCCTCAACGCCAAAAGCTCCAACACTAAAAGCCCTCTGAATCTTCGTAACTTGGACGCCCTTCCCATAGAGCTCCAAGACAGCGTCAACAGCCTTCAAATCAATGTCAACGTACGCCTTCTCCACATGATGATCCCAACGTGTATTGCCAACATTCAAATCCCGAATCTGCGCAGATGGCCCAAAAGGCTGAACCTCATCATCTAGGAAAATGTTGCCTCTCGGTTTATTTCTCAAGATTAGCTCAACGTCAACAGGGTTAACTGCCAAAGCAAGCTCGCGCGTCTTCTCCACGATCCTCCCTGCCTCCTGAAACTTTTGCACGTGAACCCGATGCTTGCCACGAACGAGCATCGAGCGGAAGCCAACGATCTCATCCATCGATTTTCCAAACCAGTACTCAGGCAGGTCATATATACTGGTGTCTTCCTCAACAGGCGGAACAAGAGGCCCAGCATAAACCATAGGGTAACCGATTCTGCCCACAAAAACGCTTGGCGGCGACGCACCAACAATGTCCTCAGTGTTCATTAATTGGACACTCTTCAGATAATGGTTAACCTTTACCATGATTGGGCAGCGTGTCTTGCCGCATAGGTTTCTCGACCCTTTGCAGAGCACGCATTGACTGCTTCTAGATGCCTTGGTCGTGACTGTGAGACTCTCATCAACGTTAGTATTCAGGCTCGCTAGCAAATCATTTAGCCAGGTGCGAGAATTCTTTTGACCGGAATCCGCCTGTGAAAACGTCAACTGTATCACTCAAAATCATGGTGGAACGTGCTTCTTATCTTTTCTGGAACCACATTTTAGTCATTTTTGCTTGAGATGCGGCTTGATTTTGATCAATGAACGTCACAGGAAGATGTATTTTATATCTGGTCTGTATCAGCATTAAACAGTAGGTGAATTTGCGTGAGTGAAGACATCAGATTCTACAAAGGAAGGCACAAGGTCAAAGTTCTGACAAAAAGCAAGGGTAACTGGATCGTCGAAGCCTTAGAACCATTCGGAGACATTGTCAACGGAGAAAAAATAGAGGTAAAAGCCAAGGAAAGAAGAATCGTCGCCCCAAACTTGCTCTTCAAAAAAGAAAGTCTACCTCCTCCGATCAAAGAGCATACTTATGAGTTGAAGATGGAAAAGAAACTGAAACATCTCATCGAAGAGAAAGAAAAAATGACGGGCCAAAACTGAAAGCACGCGTTATTCCTTTAGTATCTTGACTGATAGAAAAGCGAAGACAGGCATCGTTATGATAGCAACGATGAAGGGGTATTGCGTTGACGCTGCGTACAGAAGTCCTCCGACGTAGGGCGCAGCAAACGAGACGAACATGCACAATGTCTGAGGAATGGCGATCCACCTTGCTCTGCATGACTCCGGCGCGGTGGGACCGACGATCGCGCTGAGCATAGACCAAGTTATGTAAGATCCACCGTTGAAAACGAACGATAGCACAAGGATGCTAAAGTTGCCGGACCACAGCATCAGAACCATCGCTACGGCAATAAAGATCGAAGAAATGGCAAGAGGATACGATTTTCGTTTCATGTCTCCGAGCCTGCCGAGCAGGATTCCGAGTACCGCTGAGCTCGCGAAGAGAATGGAGCCCAAAATGCCTATCTCAAAATCTGTGATCTTGTAGACGTCAGAGAGGTATGTTGGAACAAAGTTTCTGAACATCATGATTACAAACATAAGCATGGCGAAGAAGACTGATAAGGACATTAGCTTTCGGTTTTTTACGAGCTTCAGGAATGAATATTCTCTTTCTGAAGCGTTCTGCTCATGACTAGCGTGCTGGCTTCTGATGAATGAAAGCATCAAACAGGCTGAACCGTAGAAGATGAAAGCCAAGTAGAAGACTGTTTTCATTCCAACCGTTCCTGCCAGAAACCCGCCTATTGCTGGGGAAAAGATGTAGCCTAATGACCATCCAGCCGACATTATCGTGAAGGTCGATGTCAGTCTGCTCTTTTCCGCCGAGGTCACTATGTACGCAGATCCTGCTGGCTGTCCGAGCCAGAATCCCCACATCACCATTCCGGGGATCATTTCGGTCCAATTTCTGGCAAACGCAAAAATCAAGGGTGCAGGCAACCATGCGAGCCATCCGGCTATCATGATTTTCTTGCGGTCATATCTGTCTGCGAGCGTTCCCGAGATCAGCAGCGTCGAAGCTGCTGCTAGAACCATACAAGCGTAGAGTATTCCGATCTGAATCGGATCAGCCCCCAGCACGTTGCCCATGTAGACAGGCAACAGAACGGCGAAGAGACCGTCGCCAAAGGAACCCACAATGTTGCTCGTGAAAACCAGCTTCAAGTCTCTGTTCAGCACTGACTAACCTCTAATGCAAAACCGTGCATGATCCCAGTTCATATCGTTTTTCCAAAAACAAGAGGATTTCGATGAAGCTACTTCATTCTGTTGACGAGGCCCATTGCGTCCGGTTCGGTGCTGATGTAGGTCACCTGCCGATAATGCTGAAGAGTCAAGCTCAAAGACATATCTAGCTAGTTTTGATTCTGACTCTAATTGAGTTCAGCCGAGGACCTGCTCCTATGGTCTGTGGATTACCAGATGCCAAACTGTTTAAGGGGACACCGTTTTTCCCAGTCAAAGGTCTCGGCGACCATAAGACTCCCTTGGAAACCTTTTCGGTTACGATCGCTTCAACAGTCAGCGTTCCTAGCTCGTTGAAGAGAGTAAGATCATCTCGATTCTTTATTCCCCGACTGTTCGCATCAACAGGATTGATCCACACAACCTCCGGAATCGGACCATAAACGTCTCTGAACTGGCTATGGGTCCAATTCGGAAGAGAGCTGTTCAGCAGAGTGAACCAACCTTCACTCTCGTCAAGTGGTAGCTGCACTGGTAAGGGACTCGCACCGATTTCTGAGGCTTTTGAAGAATATAACTCAATCTTCCCAGAAGGCGTCTGATACTCGTTGATTGACCTTTGCCGCAGTTTCAAGATCTCCCCTTTCAGTAAATCATCGAAGCGTCCATTTTCAAACGCCTCCGTCATGGCCTTTTCAAGCGCTTGCCAAGGATCCTCAAAAACCCAAGGATCACCACAACCTATTCTCTTGGCCAGCTGTTGCATTACCCAGATTTCATCTTTACACTCTTCAAGCGGCTCAATCGCTTTCATAGACAATCGAGTGTAGAGATGATGGTCAGAGAGATTCAAGTCAGATTTCTCCAAATAGGTGGCCGCGGGCAAAACAACATCAGCAAGTTTCGCGGTCTCGGTCCAGTGTGTTTCATGAACGACCACAAAAACGTCTTCCCTTGAAAGACCCGCTCTTACAAGGTTCTGGTTTGGAAGCGTTAAGGCAGGGTTGGAACCTTTTATGAACACGAACTTGAACTCACCGGAATTCAGCCTCGAGCCAACAGAAACCTGTTCAACGACTTTTGACCTTTTGCTGCTCATCTTGCTTCCGTCGATGTAAGCCCAATCAACAAATCGGCCCTTAGAGTCACTATAATGAAAGCCGCGATGCTGCCCAAGCAATGCAGGTAGTAGACTCACAGCCCTCGTGGCCTCTGCACCATAGCTCGACTTGTTTAACCCTAAGCCTATCATAAAGCCTACAGGAGGTTTTTCAACGAGTATCTCGCATAACTTCTCAACTTTTTTCCAAGCGAGGTCTGTCGCTTTTTCTACGCGTTTCGGTGTCCAGTTCTTTACCTCTTCCATGAATTTATCGCATCCAGTCGTCCATTCTTCGATGAATTTTCCAGCTACTTTGTTGTGCTCAATGAGGTATAGCGCTATTCCATAGAACAGTGCTACGTCGCTTCCTGGGCGGGGGTTAACCCAGAGATCGGAGCTCTCGGAGGTCTCGCTCTTTCTAGGGTCAATGGATACCAGCGTCGTCCCTTTTTCTTTTCTGGCCCTCAGCGAAAGTGCCCAGAGGTGAGGAGAACTGACTCTTGCATTGTTTCCCCAAAACAGAATGGTTCCGCATTTGAGAACTTCTTCGAATCCGAGACCATAAGTGAGCCCATAGTGAAGTCCGATTCCAGCATGTCCGGATGTGCTGCAAAGAGCGCCATCCGTAAACGTCCCGCCTAATGCACGCCATAGTCTTTGGGAGTACTGCCAGCTAAGACATCCTTGGTTACCCGGATAATCATACAGCAAAACTGATTCATTACCGTAATTTTCTAAGACGCTAGTCAACCTATTGGCAACCAGTTCTATGGCTTCTGACCAAGTAACTCTTCTAAACTTGTTTCCATTCTTAACGTGTGGAAAAAGGATGCGCTCTTCACTATAAACTCGCTTGGGGTCTCCCACTCCTCGTGGGCATAAAAATCCCCGAGTTATCGGATTCTCTTTGTTACCTCTTGTGGATATGATCCGACCATCTTCAACGATGACGTCAACAAAACATGTATCCGGACAATCCCGGTGACATACAGTCTTCACAACCATGCTCGCTTTTCTGAGCTTAGCCTGCAAGTTCGTCCCCTTCTTGGGTAATCACGCTTTCACAGGCAGATCATGGATATTTGTATTAAACCTTGCTGAAGAGAGCGCTGGTTTCGTGCTGTTGTCCTTTTTAGGTCATGCCCAGCACATGTGCGTTTATGTTTTCGCCGATGGTCTTGCAAAGTATGCGTGACAGGTATGGCGCCCTGGCCGGGATTTGGACCCGGCTCATGTCCCAGAGCGCTTTTCTCTTAGGATGTCCTGCGGGCGACAGCCGCATATACTAGACCGGACTATACTACCAGGGCTGTCAAATGGCCTGAGCGCCGACTTGGATAAAGAAGAAATGCCTAATTAAGTTTGTCTCGACAGATCGTTTGATTCTCTTTCTCTGATGCTTCTGACCGGACATATCCCGCTTCTTTCATTAACGTGAAGAGCTTCATGCACTCTAAAATCTAGAATGAAAGATGGGGGACCTGAATTTTAGACTTCGACTTCTGAATAGTCCCCGATGTGAAGTCTGACTGTTCGATTCTTGTTGTTCTTTGTCACTCTAGCATTTTTGCCAATGAGACTTTCTTCAAGTCTATCCACGTCTTTTATGAGCGCATTTTCCAGAACCACGCAGTATTCCACGTTTGAGTTTATGGTTTGGGCATTGTCGCCTATGCTTGTGTAGGGTCCGATGAATGAGTCTTCTATTGACGTGTTCTTGCCTATTGCGCATGGCCCTCTGACTGTGCTGTTAACTATTTTTGCGCCAACTTCCACTTTGACCCTTCCCTCGACGTTGCTGTTGATGACGTTTCCCTTGATGTCCCTCTGGATGTACTCGTCTAGGACCTTCGCGTTGGCTGACAGTATGTCATCTTTTTTGCCTGTGTCCAACCACCATGTCTTGAGCACTTCGGCCTTCACCTTGAATCCCATGTTAATCATCTCTTGCAGAGCGTCTGTTATCTCCAGCTCACCCCTCCCTGAAGGCTTAATCCTTTCTATGGCTTCGTGGATTTTGCCTGAAAAAATGTACGTGCCAACGATCGCGAGATTGCTCGGTGGCTCTTTGGGCTTTTCCACGAGCCTCGTTACACTGCCTTTTCCATCTAAGACTGCTATCCCAAATCTGGCAGGTTCTTCCACTTCTTTCAAGAGAATAAGCGCATCCAATTTCTCATGCTCAAACCTCTTCACCAGATTGACTATGCCCAAACCTTGGAGGTTGTCGCCCAAACACATGACAAAGGCATCATCTCCAAGAAAATCTCTAGCCGTCTTGACGGCATGAGCAAGCCCAAGCGGCTCTTGATAAATGTAATTGACCTTCAAACCCCACTCTGAGCCATCTTTAACATATTCTTTAACGTAGCTTCCAGTCTCTTGAGTTATTATTAAGCCAACGTCCACTATGCCTGTTTCAGCAACTTGATCAAGGACGTAGCCCAAGATCGGCTTGTTCGCAACAGGTATAAGCTGTTTAGCCAACGTAAACGTCAAGGGTCTCAGCCTCGTACCCTTACCACCACTGAGGACCAGAGCCTTCAATCCAGACGCCACTGCCAAGACTAGAAGGATTTCAACTTGCTTTTTAAAGGTTCTATCAGTTCTCTTCCAAGCTGAGAGAAAAGTCTGTTCGAAAAACTTGTTTTAAGCTTCTTCTTGACGAATGTAGGGTTCCAACACTGGGTCAGCAGCTTTGCTTTTGCTTTTTTTCTTCTGCTCATATGCGGTAGCTTTGTGAATCTCGCCCAAGTACCAGGATCGTCTCCTATCATGGTAGAAACTCAGTACGAAACCAGCGGAAGTAAGCGCGAAACCTACAATTGTCAAAATCGGTCCCAGCGCGATAGAAAAGCTGACGGGCTGTCCGCCTAGGAAAGGAAAAATGTTCGGTTCGCCGCTCGTAAGGATCGTCACTATCAATCCGCCTATTGAGATGTTTATGCCCAGAATCACCATTAGGAAAGACATGATTTCATTATGCGAGCTTTCGTCCGCTCTTCTATTAAGCCAATCTTCGTAGGACAATGCTTCCACTGTCAAGGTCGCCTCATCGGGCGCCCGTGAACAATCATGTCGAACAACTGACGTAAAGCTTATGATTCCTCAATAACGATTCAAAATACAGTTAACACAGGGCCTACGTTCAATTCATTTTCTCTTCTTTCCGGTCTTCTTGACCACGGCCACAGAAGACTCATGATTCAGATGCCTTATCCTCACATTAGGAAACACGCTCTCCAGCTCTCTCTGCACCGTTGCCATATCCACAGTCCCAAACGTCTTGACGTCCACTACAGGTTTACCATTCTCGTCGCAGCCGAAGGCCACAGTATATCCTGAGCCTATTTCAACGCTAACAGGCTCAAGCACAAACCTTGTCTCTTCCAAATCAAAACCAACAGAATCATCATCACGTTTAGACTTGCGCTGCGCCAAACTAACCACTGCAGCCTAACGGTGAAGAAACATCAATTAAAATATTCTGGACCCGAAATGCAGAGCATCCATTCAAACTCAAAATCTATCTACATCTCAGCAAAGCTAACCAACAACGCACGCTCACACAGACATTGCCGCATGATCGCAACTATTGCAGAGGAACAGCAGGAACGCGCGCTAAATCATTTGTAACGATTGATGTTCTTTTCAACATTGCTCTGAGAGGTCTCAAGTTTCAGTTTGTGACAAAAAGCATAATCAAGAAAAAGCGCGCTACAAAAACGGGCTTCTCCTGCCTGAGGCTTTTAAGCTAGCTCAAAACTTATAGCCAAATTGCCTTTCTTACAATACTGCTGGTGTGGTTCTGAATAAATTAGAGTGTGGCATTGGAATCGCACTTCTGATTTGCGGTGTGGTTTTCATGTACTTGGCCTACTTCATCTACTACAAGGAATATCTCACGTATTTTTCAGGAGGCCAAAGCACTCTGTCAGACGCCCAGAACCTTTTTGCCCTGGTGGTTCCTCTAGTCGTCATTTTGATTGGAATCTCAATCATATACGATTGTTTCAGACCCGTCAAACTAAAGCCGCTACCGCCGCCTCCACTGCCAACTCAAGTTACTGTCCGCTAACGAGGCAACGCTTTAGACCTAGCGCGTTGTGGATAAGCGCGCTAACTCTCCCTTTTTTTGGCACGCACAATAGTGTTTTGATCGACATTTGGCGTGGCTGGCAAAGCAGACATGCTTCACTGGAAATGAAGAAATAGCACGCACGTGCGCAGATGCCCCATTACTTTTATTTTGGACAAACGTCTATCTGAACCTGGGAGAAACAGCCGGCTTGCGAAGGAAAACGGTTCGTGGAATGATGTTGACGCTACTGTTGCTCGGCACTTCAGCGTCTATTTTCTTGTTTTCACCTTCGCTCGCTCAGCCTTCAGAAGGAGATTGGGACGTTGTTGGGGTGGAGGTTGTTGAGAATGAAACGATTGAGCTGAGCGGGAATTTGACCATCAAAGCAGGGGGTAGCTTAACTCTGAGAAATGTCACTTTAGGAATGAATGTGGAGCATGATGGTCAGTACGGAATATCGGTGGAGGAAGGAGGCGCGTTATCCATCTACGACAGCAACATCAGTTCCACCACTGGCTTTCGTTTCTTCTTCAGTGTGATGGTGGGAAGCTTCGTCATGAAGAACAGTGTGTTGCACGACGCAGGATGGGGGGGTGGAGCGGATTGGGGCGGAGAACCGCGGAAAAGAGGTCTCTACGTACAGGCTGATGATGCCGTGATTGATGGGAACTTTATTTCAGACAGTCTTGGAGTCTTTCTGTGCTTGTCACGCAATTCGAGCCTAACTAATAACAGATTGATAACCGATTATGGAATAACGATAACACATAATGTGCCGCCGTATCGACCGATGCCTCAGTACAACTCCATACTGAACAATACTATACAGGGATCGCTTGAAAATGGAATAACGATTTCGGGCAACAGTAACGTTGTTGCAAACAACGCCATATTAGACGCTATGGTGGGCATCATGCTAATGGGATCACGGGACAATATCGTGACGAATAATCGTGTTATCCCGGAACATCACCCCGATCCATGGGGTGGTATAGTTTTATGGAATTGGTGTGTCAACAATACTATCGCAAATAACACAGTCAAAACGGAAAACCCCAAGGGCATAATTGACGGCATCGAGGTGGTCCGCTCCGTAAACAACAGGATTGAGGGAAACGTCGTAGAAAATCTCATAGGCGGAATAACCTTGTCCTATGCTCATAACAACGTGATAGCCAATAACAATCTTTCAGACATTTGGCGGGGGATAGATCCTATGCATTCTTATTCGCCATCTTCCGATGCCATCCAACTATACCACTCATCCAACAACACGATCATAAACAATCAAATCTCTCGTGCACAGTCGAACGCTATCATCCTCTGGGATATGTCAAAGAACAATGTTCTGCAGGCAAATGTGATTGACTCAAGCTACAATGGCATTGGTTTGCATTATTCGTCGGACAACAACACGATCGCCAACAACGAGGTTGGTCGCATTGGCTCTTGGACGATTGTCCTTGAGGAGTCAAACGAGAACGTAGCATACCATAACAGTTTCCTTGACCCCATTATTGAGACTTATGATGATGGCATGAATTATTGGAACCTTGAAGGTCACGGGAACTATTGGGGTGACTATGAGGGGCAGGACATAGATGGAGACGGCATCGGCGACGCACCCTATCACATACTGCCAAGAGGGACTGACGATTTTCCACTGATGAATCCTGAACTAGCAACATTTGTGCCTATTCCCATACTGGAGGAAGCCAGCCCACCATTGAGGCCACCAGATCCCGCCAGGGCAACAATAACAACGGAGGAGACATGGAAAAACACGGTAGTGACGATGGACGGGATTACAGTGAAAAACGGGGGAAATCTGACTCTGCAAAATGTGACTGTGATGTTTTGTTCTGGCTTCACCGGTATCTCTGTGGAAGCTGGCGGTTCCTTGTACATTTATGACAGCAAAATCACCGCAGCGGATCCGAGCTATGGTGGATTTTCTTTTTTCGTCACGAAAGCCAAGGAGTTTGTAATGATGAACAGCGTGCTGAGCTACTCAGGCTTCTGCTTTCAAACAGACTTCCCAGGCGGTCTGTCTGTCCTGGCTACAAACGCGACAATTGAGAACAATACTTGCGTGCACAATTACCGTGGTATTTGGATTGGTACTATGCTTGGATGGGTTCAGTATCCACCATTTGTCGCCATAGCGAATAACACAGTTTCTTACTCCTACGACGGTATTGTCTACGACACTGGAGACGTTTTAGGCAATACAGTGTCAAAGATTATTCACACTGGGATTTTCGGGAGTCTCTCCAGTCAGATGTGGAGACAATACTATGTCTTGGCGAATAACAATATCAGTCAAGTCTGGACTGGAGCAATAATGCTGAGCGGGACCGAGGGAACTTGGGTGACGAACAACAGGATATCGGATATCCACATAGGAATTCTTCTGTTGTCAAGGGTCACTAACGCCAGAATAGCTGACAATACAGTCAGCGACGCTTGGCGATGGGCGATCGAAATATCACCGAGCGAATCCTCTTCTCATGGCAACATTTTGGCAAATAACACAATACTGGACTGCACCAAAGGGATCTATCTTTCTCCAGAATCAAATGACACTCTGCTATATCGCAATAACATAATTAACTCGCCGAACTCCAGCGACTTGGGATCCAACAGTTGGGATTACAACAGTGAAGGCAATTACTGGAGCGACTACATAGGAATTGACGCGAATGGAGACGGCGCCGGTGACGCAGCGTATGACATACCCCCAAACGGTGTTGACAAGTATCCTTTGATTGTCCCGGCGGTATGGAACTTTTCCGACCCTCTTCCAGTCAATTGGCAGGGGACAATCTATCCGGTAGCATTATCCAGCAATTCCACCATCTCGACGTTCAAATTCAACCAGTTACAAAAGCAAATAAGCTTCGACGCAACAGGCGCGTCTGATTCAATTGGCTACTGCAACGTTACCATCCCAAAGACTCTGCTGAAAGATAGCCCATGGACAATAATAATAAACAATCTGCCAATAGCTGACCACACCAAAACAGAAAACGACACACATACCTACTTATACTTCACCTACATGCATGCAAACACGAGCCACATCATAATCAGAGGCACGTCTGTAGTTCCAGAATTTCCGTCAATTCCAACTCTGCCAATATTCATCATTCTCATCATGCTGCTTGTTCTGTTCGCACGAAAGAAGAATCCGACAAACCAAACACGTTCTGGACGTCATGAGAATATCGATCGATTCTATTCCAGAACAAATAGACTTTTGTCTGCATCAGAAAACTACAGATTTTGACCAGAGCGCGCGCTTTTTTGACGAAGAGGACGTTTTTGTAACAAAGTGTAACTCGAAGCTCCTTATGGCAATGTTGGAAAGTCCATGAAATGTGACAAGTGACTTAGCGCGCGCCTAAAGACAAGACGTAACGAGCGCGTCTTCTCTTTTCCGCGCATTGCACGTCAGTGCCGTATCAGAACCGCGCGGCGCCATAGTGATTCCAAAAAAAAACAGCAAAGAAAATCCTGATCTACTACCTTCAGTCAACATGAAAAAGCGCGTTTCAACATTCAAAGCTTCAAACACAAGTCAAACATTGACAAGACACTCCCAAAGCCAGAGTGCACTGCGGCACACAAAACACAATGGACACAAAACAGCAACACACAAAGATCACAACAACACAAAAACCAATTTGTAAAGCCATCGTTCTTTGCAACGCACTTTGCTTCAAGCTGAAATCCAAAAAAACAGCGAAAAACAGCTTTTCACTCATAGTGATTCCAAGCAAAACACGAAAGAAAATCCTGAAGTACTACCTTCAGCCAACATTGGAAAGCGCGTTTCAACATTCAAAAATTGAAACGAGGGTTCAACACGCGCCGCCCAAAGAACACTTCAAAGAAATCCTCACTATGCACTCAAACGGGCAAAACACACGCGCCACGCCGAAGCAGCTAAGAACCCAAAAACCCAAACCAGGAACGCGCGCGTTTTTTGGGTCCGCACACGTGCCCCGCGCATTCTTGGACCGTGCATGTTTCAGCAGTAGACGCTATCTATAAAAGGCGAACGTTCTATTCTACATTAGCATAAAAGCTTGGAAAAACATGATTGAAAAAACTGAGGATAAAGAGGTGCCAGCTCCGCCGGAGAAGCTCTTAATCGATAATCCATCAAACTTCCAGTTTCATGCGGCCTATCTCACTTACTCTGACATTTTTGACAAGACGACAAGCTCCGAAACTAAAAAGCAGTTAAATCAGAACATTATGGCTCTTCAGGAGAATCAGATGGACTACTCATCTTACTATGAAAAAATAAATCAGTTCCGAGGACAAGATGCCAGTCAGCACGGTTATGGCAGAGCCTTCATAAAAACACAGAAAAAGAGAGAATGGCGCAGGAAAACGCAGAAACACGAAAGAATCCAAAGACACAGGAAATAGCCCCACATAGGTTCACTCAGACGATTTCGGCATGGATAAGAAGCCAATGGTAGACTTCAATAGGTCGAGCTTCTTTCAACGGCAATTCTTATAAGCGACGTGACGACGCATGATTGTACAGTGTAAGAAGCACGTTTTTGCACGTGAAACATGAAGGAGTTGAAACATAAATGTACGAAAAAGAGATGAGTAAGGCAGTTTGTGCTGATTGCGGAAAAGAATGTGAAGTTCCTTTCAAGCCAGACGGAAGCAGACCAGTATACTGCCGAGAATGTTACGCTAAACGAAGACCCCCGAGAAGATTTTAAATCAAGCTAACAACCTTAATTTAGAATCAAATCTACTTTTTTTCCTTGTTCTCATATATACGAAC
>Ga0315277_10004996_pt1 | contig 17579 bp, 15 predicted proteins | sample YL17G05_15_MG_FD_203695 | JGI IMG/M metagenome (GOLD analysis project Ga0315277, IMG submission 203695) | Sediment microbial communities from Yellowstone Lake, YNP, Wyoming, USA - YL17G05_15 | ecosystem: Environmental > Aquatic > Freshwater > Lake > Sediment | place: USA: Wyoming | collected...
CCGGGGCGCGAGGAGGCCGGGAACGCAGTGGGCAAGGCAGCTTCGGAACAGTCGTCACGTGGTATGATGAGGCCGACGGCCGCTGGCGCTGGCAAGGGAGAACGGGGATGAAGGCTGAGTTCACGGCGACGGTGTGGCAAGAGGACGATCTGTTCGTGGCGCAGTGCCTGGAGGTGGACGTAGTGAGCCAAGGCAAGACGGAGGAGGAAGCGCTCGCCAACCTCCGGGAGGCGTTGGAGCTCCACTTCGAGCCGCCTGTGGGAGAGTGGAAGCCGAAGGTCGTGAAGGTAGAGGTAGAGGTCGGCGCCGCCTAGACGGCTGGCCTTCCGGGAGGTGGCCCGCAGGCTGCGGGCGGCAGGCTTCGAACTGGTGGGGCAGAGGGGGAGCCACGTGAAGTTCGGCAAGCGCACCGAGGAAGGCTACATGACTGTGGTAGTCCCGCGGCATGATGAGCTGGCAGTAGGTACGCTGAGGGGGATACTCCGCCAGGCCCGCATGAGCTGGGCGGAGTTCGAGGGTCTGTAGGCCGGGGAGGACGGCGAGGGGTTCACCTGGCCTCTTGGAGTGCGTTGGTCACCTGCTGGGCCGCTTTCCTGGTTCCTTCGGCGACGGAGACCTTGCCCATCCAGATGAGGTCGAGCTGCTCCTGGAGGAAGTGGCTGACGCGGTCCCACTCGGGGATGTTGGGGGCCTGGTGGGCGCAGGCGAGGGCGTCCACGAAGGCCTTGCGGCTGTAGCTGACCTGCTGGGCGAGGTAGGGGCCGTTGGCCACGGACTGGCGGGAGGGCTGCTTCTCCATCTCGCGGCCCATGGTCTCCTGGGCGTCGGGGCCGAGGAGGAACTTGAAGAGCTCCCAGGCCTCTTTGGGCTGCTTGGTCCCGGCGGCGATGGCGTAGTTCTCGGTGCCGAGAAGGGTGGCGTGCTGCTTCTTCATCGGGAGTGGGGCAACATCCCAGCGGAGGCCCTTCGCCTCCTGCATGGTCTGGATGTCCCAGGCGCCGGTCTGGAACATGGCGACCTTGCCGTTGGTGAACATCTGGATGTTCTGGCGGCGCTCGGCCTGGGTGGTGGGCGGGCAGACCTTCCACTTGTGGCGCAGGTCCACGAGGAACTGGAGGGCCTCCTGGGCCTGGGGCTGGTCTAGCAGGCAGACCTGGCCGGCGGGGTCGAGGATCTCGCCGCCACTGGCCCATACCCACGGGTAGATGCGCGCGCCCCAGAAGTCTATGACGCAGCCCATTCGCCTGCGCTCGGGGTCGGGGCTGCTGACGGTCAGCTTGCGGGCGGCGGCGAGGTAGTCGTCCCAGGTCCAGCTGTCGTCCGGGTAGGCGAGCCCGGCGGCGTCGAAGAGGTCCTTGTTGTAGAAGAGCACGTAGACGGAGGTGTAGCGGGGGAGGGAGTAGAGCTTGCCCTGGTAGCGGCACGTCTCGACGAGGTCGGGGTAGAAGTCCTGGAGGTCGAAGCTGGGGTCGGCCTGGATGAGGGGGCCGAGGTCAAGGAGGGCGTTGTTGGCGGCCATGGGCATGAACGCGGCGCCGTGGATGGACATGACGTCAGGGGGGTTGCCGGCGGCGACCATGGCCTGGAGCTTGTCCATGGCGCGGTCGCCGGGCTCGTTGATAATCTCGACGCTGAGGCCCGGGTTCTCGGCTTCGAACTGCTGGCAGAGCCTCTGGTTGACGGCGAGCTCGGCGGGGCGAGTCCAGGTGAAGAGGGTGAGCTTGACCGGCTGGCCGGGGGTGGGGCGGCCGGTCCGGCTGCAGCCGGCGAGGGTGAGAGACGCGGCGATGATGGCGAGCAGGCTCCAGTTTCTCATATGACCTCTCCGTTCACCAGCCCGGGCCGGGGGGGCAGTCGGGGTCGGCCGGGATCACGTTCTCGCGGCGGGGGCGGAAGCCGCAGCTCCGGAACTCCTCGTCACAGTAGCCCAGGGCATAGGGGTGGCACTTGACGACCATGTACCTGGCGATGAGGGGGAACTCCGGCTCCACGGCCTGGCGGCACTGCTTCATCAGGTCCCGTATCTCCCACTGGGCGCGACTGCAGAGGCGGACGCGGGAGACATGGAGCAGATTGCGCAGGTTGGTGGTCCAGATCAGGTTGGTCTTGCCGGCGTTGGGGACGACGTAGCGGGCGTCCTCCTGGGCCTGCTCCGCCTTCTTACCCTCCCCCTTGAGTGCCTCGACGGTCTCGCGGTAGTAGCTGACCGCGCCGGCCACCACCTCCTCGAACCGGCCGCCATCACCGGCGAGCGAGGGGGGCTTGACGAAGTAGGCAGGGTCGCCGACGTCAACATAGCGCTGGGACTGCTGGTTGTAGGAGGAGATGCGGTGGCGGACGAGCTGATGGGAGCAGGCGCGGCTGATGCCCTCGATGCCGAAGGTGAAGGAGGGGTGCTCGAGGGTGGAGCCGTGCCCCTGGCGGATGAGCTCCTCGAAGAGCCGGGTGCGGAGGTCGTCGCGGCCGGCCCGGCGATAGGCCTCCTCGGGGTCGCCCTTCTGGTAGCAGAGGAGAGCGGCCGCGACGACGAGACGCTCGGGCTCGGGGGTGTGAGCGAGGAGTGTTACCTTCAACGGTCGTCTCCGATGACGGGAATGAGATTCGGTTTCGCTTCGAAGGGAGCCATCACCTACCTGGGGCGCGGCGGCGAGAGTCACACGGGCCTAGAGGACGAGGGAGACGGGTGGCAGCGGACGCGCGCGGGCGGACCTTCGGTTAGCTCGAAGCGCGCCCCCACGACGGCGTCGGCTACCTGGCAGGCGGAGCGGAGATGGTCGGTGAGGCGGGAGGTGGTGAACTCGGAGGGGCCGGCGGCGAGGGCGAGCCAGACGATGAGCTGGTCGGCGAGGTGGGAATCCACGGCGGCGGCGCCGCGCAGCTCGGAGAGGAGAGCGCGGGCGGCCTCCTCCCCTACCTCCTCGGCGCGCTTGCCGCGCCGCCCGAGGGCGCTCCCGCCGAAGCGGAGGCCGCCCTCACATTCGGCCCAGAGGGCGATGCCGCAGCCCTCGCCCGCGCCGGCGGCCGCCACCTCGGCCTCGACGGCGATGTCATCGGTCCCGCACTTCCTCAGCGCGGCGAGTGCGGCGTCTCGCATGCGCCGGACGATGTGATCCGGCAGGCCGAGGCTGGCGGCGCACCCGCGGACGCGCACGACGCGGCCGCGGTCGAGCCACTGGAGGGACGGGAGGATGGGCGAGGGGTTGACGGCCACGCTCACCTCTCCCCCACCCCTGGGGTAGAAGCCGCGCTGGGCGAGCCGGGCTTCGACCCGAGGACCCAGGACGGCGAGGGCAGGAGCGAAGACGTGCTGGAAGTAGCCGAAGGGAGGGGCGAAGGGGACGTCGGTGCCGCCGATCAGGGTGAGGGCGGAGCGGGTGGGGGCGTGGGCGAGGGCCGGCAACAGGCACTGGAGGACGAGGGTGACACTGCCAGCGGTGCCAATGTCGAGGCGGAGGTCGGGCTGGCTGGCGATGGGACCGGGCCGGAACTCGATCTCGCGGGAGCCGATCTCGGCGCCGGAGACCGCGCCAGAGCAGACGCGGGCGGCGGCCTGCACGGCGGTCAGGTGCTGGGGCCGAAGGCCTGGCTGGGGCCGGGCGCCGCGGATGTTTGTGATTCGCACGGGGCGGCCGCTGACGGCGGAGAGGGCAACGGCGCTGCGGAGCATCTGGCCGCCGCCGGCGGCACCGTCGATTTCGGCCAGGCGGTCCATGGCTTCACTGGAGGTCGGCGACGAGCTGCTCGGCCTGGGTCACTGACTCGGCGAGAGCAGCGATCCCACGGTAGAGGTCGTCCTCGGGGATGGTGAGGGCGGGTTCGATGCGGATGACCCTGGGGTTGTTGAGGGTGTAGGCGGCGATGACGCGGCGCTGGGCGAGGCCGGCGATCACGAGGCCGGCGATGTCGGGGTCGGTGAACTCGACGCCCATCAGCAGCCCGCGGCCGCGCACGTCGGCGATGATCTCCGGGTGGGCGGCCCGGAGGTCGCGCAGGCGAGAGAGGGCCTGCTCCCCCAGCCGGGCGGCGCGGGCGGGGAGATCCATCTGGTTGATGGCGCGGAGGCCGGCGAGGCCGGCGGCGCAGGCGAGGGGGTTGCCGCCGAGGGTGGAGGAGTGCAGCAGCGGGTTCCGCTCCAGCGCGACCCAGATGGCGGGGGTGCTGGCGAAGGCGCCCAGAGGCATGACTCCGCCGCCGAGGGCCTTGGCGAGGGCGATGATGTCGGGGACGATGCCGGCCTGCTCGCAGGCGAACATGGTTCCTGTGCGGCCGAAGCCGGTCTGCACTTCATCGAGGATGAGCAGGGCGCCGGCGCGGTCGCAGATGTCCCGAGCCGCGGGGAGGTAGCCGTCGGGCGGGATGATGACGCCGCCCTCGCCCTGGATGGGCTCGAGGATGACGGCGGCGGTTTCGTGACTGACGGCGGCGGCCAGCGCGCCGGCATCGGCGAAGGGCACGTGGGAGACATCCGGGAGGAGGGGGGCGAAGGGCTTGCGGTAGACCTCGCGGCCGGAGACGCTGAGGGCGCCGAGGGTCTTCCCGTGGAAGCCTCCCTCGGCGGCAACGAGGCCGGAGCGGCCGGTGTGAAGCCGGGCGAGCTTGAGCGCTCCCTCGACGGCCTCGGCGCCACTGTTGCAGAAGAAGGACTTGGATAGGTCGCCGGGGAGAACGGAGGCGAGCTCGGCCGCGAGATCGGCCACGGCCTGGTCGAGGAGCACGCGGGAGGACAGGGGCATGCGGCCGAGCTGCTCCTGGACCGCGGCGATCACGGCCGGGGGCCGATGGCCGAGGGCGAGGGTGCCGAAGCCGGCCAGGAGGTCGAGGTACTCGCGCCCCTGGGTGTCCCAGACGCGAGAGCCCTCGGCCCTCCACTCGACGGCCTCGAAGCCCATGAACTTGAAGACGGCGGCCAGGCCCGCGTTGACGTGGTCCTGGTAGCGGGCCACCACCTGGTCGAGGTTGGTCGGGGGCCCCTGGGGGCTACCCACTCCCTGACTCCACGGGCGGCGCGGCGGTCTCGAGCGCGGTTACGACCTCCCGGCCGGCGGCGAGCTCGAGCTGGGCGGCGGCGAGGTTGAGGCCGAAGATGGCCTGGTTCAGGCGGGTCTTGGCACCCTCGAGGTTGGCGTCTGCGTCGAGGATCTCGATGCTGGTGCCGACGCCCTCCTGGTAGCGGAGGCGGGCGATGCGCTGGGCTTCCTGGGCCTGGTCCACCTCTTTGCGGGCGGCGGGGACCTGAGCGCGAGCGGCCTCGAGGCTGAGGTAGGCGGTCTGGATGTCGAGGTTGATCTGGAGCTTGAGGCTGGCTACGGCTTGCTCGGCCTGGCGGAGCCTGGCCTCCGCGGTGCGGATGCTGCCGAAGACCTGGCCGCCGTTGTAGAGGCTCCAGGAGGCGGCGAGGACGATGTACCCGCCGCTCTGGGAGACGATCAGCTCGGTGCCAGGGGGGAGGCCGAAGCTCTCTCCGGGAATGGTGGTCTTGGGCCGGAGGCTGTAGGTGGCGGCGGCGCTGACGGTGGGCCAGCGAGCGGCGCGGGCGATGGCGAGTTGGGCTCTGGCGACGGCGACCTGGGCGGCGGAGGTTCTGAGGTCAGGCCGCTTCGCGAGGGCCTCAGTCTGGAGGTCGGTGAGGCGCTGAGGAGAGGTCTCGGCGGGCCGGGGCGTGGTGAGGCCGGTGTCGGGGGGGATGGCCACGCCGAGGACGGTGCCCAGGGCGGCCCAGCCGGTGTCGCGGGCGGACTCGGCGGCGATCAGCTCCTGCTCGACGCGCGCGAGGCGGGCCTCGGCGGCGAGGACGTCGTACTGGGGGGCGACGCCGGCCTCGTAGCGGACCCGCGCGACGCGAAGGCTCTCGCGGGCGGAGCTGAGGACCTCCTGGATGACCTTGACGCCCTCCTCCGCGGTGAGCACGCCGTAGTAGGTCTGGCGGACGAGGTAGGCGATCTGCTGGCGGGTACGCTGGTAGTTCCCCTCGGAGCCGTGGAGGTAGTCGCCGGCGGCGCGCACCCCCTTCTGGAGGCTGCCGGCGGTGAACAGCGGCTGGGAGATGGAGAATGTGGTCTCGAGGCTGCTGTTGCTGCTCTGGAAGGAGAAGGGCGGGAGGTTGACCGGGGTGACGCGCTGGGCGCTGACGTCAAGGCGGGGTGCGAGGGCGGACACGGCCTGGGTGACGAGGCCGCGGGCTGCCCAGACGCCCTGCTCGGCGATGGCGGCGGTGGGGTTGTGCTTGAGCGCGAGCTCGATGGCCTGCTCCAGGGAGAGGGTGGAGGGAGCAGGCTCCTCGGCGGCGGCCGACGGCGCGGCCGGCGCCTCCTGGGCAGAGGCGAGAGCGGCGGCGGCGACGAGCGCGAAGGCGACAAGCAGAAGACCAAGAGCGCCCATCAGAACGCAACTGCGGGCTGTGTCAGAGCCGACCGGGAGCGGTGTGCGGCGCGTTCGCCGGGTTCTCGCACAGCCTTCAAGCCATCCTCGTGGTGCTGTCATGACGACCCCTTGCTGAACAGAGACTGTTTGCGCGGCACGCCGGCCCCGGTTACGAGGGCGCGAGCGCGCAGGTTGCGTGGTGCCCCCTGAAGGCTAGGCTATTCTCCGACCGGGCAGAGCTTCCTGCCCGGCTTGGCAGGTAGGACCGGACGGAGCGGGCGCCGAAGGCAGGGCGCATGGGCGAGCTGCCCCGGGTGGGCCTGGGCGACGAGGTGCAGATGCGGAAGCCGCACGCGTGCGGGGCCAACCGCTGGACGGTGATCCGTACGGGGGCGGACATCCGGATTCGGTGCGGCCAGTGCGGGCGGGCTGTGCTCATGCCGCGGGACCAGTTTCTGCGCGCCCGGAGGAAGGTGCTGCGGGCCGGCGAGGAGGCCGGCGCGCCCGGCGCGCCCCCGATGGGCTAGGCAGGGTTCAACCTCCGCCGGGTGTATTCGACCAGGCCGCCGGCGGCGATGATCTCCGTCAGGAAGTCCGGGAAGGGCTCGGCGCGGTACGCCTCCCCCCTCGTCAGGTTGGCGATGCGGCCCTCGGCCAGGTCCACGGTCAGCTCGTCGCCGGGCTGCGCTCCGGCCGAGGCCTCGGCGGAGACGAGAACGGGGAGGCCGACGTTGATGGCGTTGCGGAAGAAGATGCGGGCGAAGCCGGCGGCGATCACGCAGCTGACGCCCGCGCCCTTGATGGCGAGGGGGGCGTGCTCGCGGGAGCTTCCGCAGCCGAAGTTGGCACCGGCGACGATGATGTCGCCGGGCTTCACCGCGGACACGAAGCCCGGGTCGAGGTCCTCGAGGCAGTGCGCGGCGAGCTCGTCCACGCTGGAGGTGTTGAGGTAGCGGGCGGGGATGATGACGTCGGTGTTGACGTTGTCGCCGTAGCGATGGACGCGGCCTTTGAGGGCGGTCATGGCAGCTCCTCCGGGCCGGCGATCCGGCCCAGCACGGCGGAGGCGGCGGCCACGGCGGGACCGGCGAGGTAGACCTCGCTCTCGGGGTGGCCCATGCGGCCGATGAAGTTGCGATTGGTGGTGGCGACGGCGCGCTCGCCTTTGGCGAGCACGCCCATGTGGCCGCCCAGGCAGGGGCCGCAAGTGGGGGTGCTGAGGGCGCCGCCGGCATTGAGGAAGATCTCGGCCAGCCCCTCCTTGATGGTTTGGAGATGGACCCGCGGGGTGGCCGGGATGACGAGCAGCCGCACCCGGGGGTGGACCTGCCGGCCCTCGAGGATCTCGGCGGCGACGCGCAGGTCCTCGATGCGCCCGTTGGTGCAGGAGCCGATGACGGCCTGGTCGATCTCGACGCCGCGCACCTCGCGGACCGGCCGCGCGTTCTCGGGCAGAGGAGGGAGGGCGACCTGCAGATCTATCTTCGCGCAGTCGATCTCGAGGGTGCGCACATAGGAGGCGCCCGGGTCGCTGACCACGGGCTGGTAGGGCCGCGCGGTCACGGACTTCATGTAGGCCTGGGTGACGGCGTCGGGGTTGACGATTCCGTTCTTGGCGCCGGCCTCGATGGCCATGTTGCACATGGTGAGGCGGTCGGACATGGGGAGGGCCTCGATGGCCTCGCCGCAGAACTCGAGGGCCTGGTAGGTGGCGCCGGAGACGCCGGTCCGGCCGATGGTGTAGAGGACCAGGTCCTTGCCGCCGACCCAGGGCTTACGCTCGCCGCGGTAGATGACCTTGATGGACTCGGGGACGCGCAGCCAGCAGTCGCCGGTCGCCATGGCCACGGCCAGGTCGGTGCTGCCGACGCCGGTGGCGAAAGCGCCGAGGGCGCCGTAGGTGCAGGTGTGGGAATCGGCGCCGATGATGCACTCGCCGGGGGCGACGAGCCCCTCCTCGGGGAGGAGGGCGTGCTCGATGCCTCCGCGGCCGACGTCCCAGAAGTGCTCGACGCCCTGCTGCCGTGCGAACTCGCGCATGAGGCGGCACTGCTCGGCGGACTTGATGTCCTTGTTGGGGGTGGAGTGGTCGGCGACGAGGACGACGCGCGCGCGATCCGCCAGGTGCGACGCGCCGAGGCGGCGGAACTCGTCGATGGCGATGGGCGCGGTGATGTCGTTGCCCAGCATGAGGTCGAGCCGGGCCATGACGAACTGGCCGGGCCTGAGGTCGGAGCGGCCCGAATGGGCGGCCAGGATCTTCTCGGTGATGGTCATGGGCACGCGGGTCAGCCTTTCCTCCTGGCGCGCCGCGGGGGCTTGGTATGGCCGGCCCGGAAGACGACCTTGTTGAGGGCCTGGAGGTAGGCTTTGGCGGAGGCCTCGATGATGTCCATGCTGGAGCCGCGGCCGGTGTAGATCTGGCCGGAGCGATCGCTGATGCGGACGGTGACCTCACCCAGGGCGTCGGTGCCGCCGGTCACGGAACTGACGTTGTAGTCCACGAGGCGGTGGGGGACCTTGATGAGCTTGCCGATGGCGCTGTAGACGGCGTCCACGCTGCCGACGCCGTTGGAGACGCCCTGGAAGACCTGGCCGTTCTGGCGGAGGCGGACGGTGGCGGTGGGGATGGTGGTGCCGCCGCTGACGACGTGGAGGTAGTCGAGGGCGTAGATTTCCTGGGCGAGGCGGAGCTCGTCGGCGACCAGGGATTCGAGCTCGTCGTCGGTCACCTGCTTGCGCTGGTCGGCCACCGCGAGGAAGCGCTGGTAGGTCTTCTCCAGCTCGCCAGGGGAGAGCTCGTAGCCGAGCTCGGCCAGCCGGTGCCTGACGGCCTTGCGGCCGGAGCGGCTGGTGAGGACGATCTCGCTCTTGTCGCGGCCGATCTTCTGGGGGCGGACGATCTCGAAGCTGGCGCGGCGCTCGAGCAGCTTGATGACGCCGTCCACGTGCACGCCGGAGGCATGGGCGAAGGCGTTCTCGCCGACGATCGCCTTGTTGGGCTGCACGGGCATGCCGGTGACCTCGCGCACGAGACGGCTGGTGCGGTAGATCTCCTTGAGGTTGAGGCCGGTCTCGAACTTCCGCTTGAGCTCGCGCCTGGTATCGAGGATGACGCCGATCTCCTCGAGCGCCGCGTTCCCCGCGCGCTCGCCCAGGCCGTTGATGGTGCACTCGACCTGGGTGGCGCCGTTGAGGACGCCGGCGAGGGAGTTGGCGGTCGCGAGGCCGAGATCGTCGTGGCAGTGCACGCTAATGACGGCCCGGTCGATGTTGGGGACCGTTTCCCGGAGCTTGCGGATGAGGTCGCCGAACTCGGGCGGCAGTGCGTAGCCGAGGGTGTCGGGGATGTTGATGATGGAGGCCCCGGCGTCGATGGCGGCCTCGACCACCTGGCAGAGGTAGTCGAACTCGGTCCGGGTGGCGTCCATGGGCGAGAACTCGACCTCTGCGATCTGGTCGCGGGCGCGCCGGACGGAGGCCACCGCCATCTCCAGCACCTCCTCCTTGGTCTTGCGCAAGATGCCGGCGCGATGCTGGGGCGAGGTGCTGAGGAAGACGTGGAGGCGGACCCGCTTTCCCGCCTTCAGGGCCTCGGCGGTGCGGTCGATCCCCTCCGGGCGGCAGAGGCTGAGGCCAGTGATGATGGGGCCCTTCACCTCCCGGGCGATGCGCTGGACGGCCTCGAAGTCGCCCGGCGAGGAGTAGGGGAATCCGGCCTCGATGACGTCGACGCCGAGGCGGACGAGCTGACGGGCCACCTTGAGCTTCTCCTCGGTGGTCATCGCGGCGCCGGGGCACTGCTCGGCATCGCGAAGGGTGGTGTCGAAGATGGCGATCCTGGTCTTGTTGCGTTTTGACTTCTTCGCGTCAGCCATGGTAGGCCTCCTACTCCTGCCGATGATCCCGGGCCGCGGCTCCCGCTACTCCTGCAGCCAGGGCATCATCTTGCGCAGCCCCTGGCCGACAATCTCGACCGGGTGCTGAGCCGAGATGGCGCGCAGCCTGGTGAAGACGGGCCGGTTGGCCTGATTCTCGAGGATCCATTCCCGGGCGAACTCGCCGCTCTGGATCTCCTCGAGGAGGTCCTCCATCGCCTCTCTGACCTCGGGGCCGATGACCACGGGTCCGCGGGTCATGTCTCCGTACTCAGCGGTGTCGCTGACGCGGCGGCGCATGCCGACGATGCCGTGGGCCTGGATCAGATCGACGATGAGCTTGAGCTCGTGCAGGACCTCGTAGTAGGCGCACTCGGGCTGGTAGCCGGCGTCGATGAGGGTCTCGAACCCGGCCTTGATGAGCTCGGTGACGCCGCCGCAGAGGACGGCCTGCTCGCCGAAGAGGTCGGTCTCGGTCTCCTCGGAGAAGGTGGTGTCGAGCACTCCGGCGCGGGTGGCGCCGAGGGCCTTGGCGTAGGCGAGGCCGATCTGCTTGGCCTTGCCGCTCGCGTCCTGATGGACGGCAAGCAGGGCCGGGACGCCGCGGCCTTTCTCATACTCGGCGCGCACGAGCGATCCGGGGCCCTTGGGGGCGACCATGAAGACATCCACATCGGCCGGGGGGACGATCTGGTTGTAGTGGATGTTGAAGCCGTGCGCGAACATGAGGGCGTTGCCCTGCTTGAGGTTGGGCGCGAGGGCGGAGCGGTAGACGGCGGGCTGGACGTGATCCTGGGTGAGCAGGGCGATCACGTCGGCCTGAGCGGCGGCCTTGTCGGCGGACATCACGGACATGCCGTCGGCCTCCGCGTTCTTCCAGGCCTGGGTGCCCTCGAGCTCGGCGACGACGACGTTGATGCCGCTGTCGCGGAGGCAGAGGGCATGGGCCCGGCCCTGGATGCCGTAGCCGATGACGGCCACGGTCTTGCCCTTCAGGGCGTCCAGGTTTGCGTCTTTGTCACGGTGGATCTTCGCCATTCGCTTGTCTCTCCTCACCTCAGCCGCGCCGCTCAGGGGCGGAGGCCCCAGGGGCGCGGAGGGAAGTATCCTCTCCGGAACGAGGGCCGCAACAGCGGCGCCAGATCAGCCCCACGGCGAGGCCGACCAGGAGGCCGATCGCGACGAACAGCCCCAGGTTGACGAGGAGGCCGCGGACGCTGTCGAGGCCGTAGCGGCCGGTGATCCCGTTGTAGGCCCGCCACAGGAGCCAGATCGCCGGCCCCGCGAGGCCGCAGAGGAGGCCAAGGGCGGCGCCGAGCCCGAGCCGGCGACGGGCCGCTCCGACGACCGCGCCCACGACCAGGCCGAGGAGGGGCAGGGCGACGGCGGCGATAGCTATCGCCCGTTCGGCCTGCTCGACAGTGACGAGTTCGCGCATCTCCTCCACGGCGGGCCTCCAGCACGAAGCGCTCAGGCGATGCGCGGCCCCCGGGAGAGGACGATGCGGCCGGTGCGCATCATCTCCCGGATGCCGTACTTGCGCAACAGCCCGACGAGTGCGTCGACCTTGTCCGCGCTGCCGGTGGTCTCGACGGTGAAGGTGCGATCCGAGACGTCCACGATGTTGCCGCGGAAGATGCTGACGGTCTGCATGATCTCGCCGCGGGTCGCGGGGTCGGCGTCCACCTTGATGAGGGCCAGCTCGCGGACGATGGTGGATTCGTCCCGGTGGTCGAGGACCTTGATGACGTCCATGAGCTTGTAGAGCTGCTTGGTGATCTGCTCGAGGATCGCGTCGGGGCCCTCGACGACGATGGTCATGCGGGACACCTCGGGGTCCTGGGTGGTGCTGACGGCGAGGCTGTCGATGTTGAAGCCGCGGCGGGAGAACAGGCCCGCGGTGCGCGCCAGCACGCCTGGACGGTTGTTCACCAGCACTGAGATGGTGTGTTTCATGGCTCGCCCCTTCCCGTCAGTCCACCAGCATGTCGTCGACGGTGCCGCCGGCGGGCACCATGGGCATCACGTTCTCGTCCCGGACCACCCGGAAGTCAATGAGACAGGGCCGATTCTTGGTGGCCATCGCCTTCCGGATAGCGGGGCGCACCTCGGAGTCCTCCTGGACGAGGAGGCCGACCGCGCCGTAGGCCTCGGCCAGCTTCACGAAGTCCGGGGTGCCGCAGGCCAGGTCCACGTAGGACAGGCGGTTCTTGAAGAAGAGCGTCTGCCACTGGCGGACCATGCCGAGGTAGCCGTTGTTGAGCACCGCGATCTTGACGGGGAGCTTGTTGGCGACGGCGGTGGCCATCTCCTGGATGTTCATCTGGATGCTGCCGTCGCCGGCGATGTCCCAGACGACCTGGTCGGGGCACGCGACTTGCGCGCCGATGGCCGCGGGGAGGCCGTAGCCCATGGTACCCAGGCCGCCGGAGCTGATGAACTGGCGGGTCCGCTTGCACTGGTACCACTGGGCGGCCCACATCTGGTTCTGGCCCACCTCGGTGACGATGATGGCATCTCCCTTGGTGGCGCGCTCGATCTCCTGGATGATGAACTGGGGCTTGAGGCCGTCGCCCTTCCAGGCCATCGGGTACTGCTTCTTCCACTCCCTGATCCGGGCGCGCCATTCGGGATGCTTGGCTCGCGCCACCTTCTTCACGAGGGCGGCGAGGACGGCCTTGACGTCGCCGACGATGGGGAGCGCGGGGACGACGTTCTTGCCGATCTCGGCGGGGTCAATGTCGATGTGGATGAACCTGGCGTTGCGCGCGAACATGTCGAGCTTGCCGGTGACGCGGTCGTCGAAGCGAGTGCCGATGGCGATGATGACGTCGGCCTCGTGGAGCGCGTAGTTGGCGTAGGCGGTGCCGTGCATGCCGGGCATGCCGAGGCAGAGGTCGTGGTCGTCGGGGAAGGCGCCCTTGCCGAGGAGGGTCATGGTGGCCGGGATGTCGGCGCGCTCGGCGAGGTCCAGCAGCTCCTTCTGGGCGTCGGCGGCGTTGGTGCCGCCGCCGCCGTAGATGAGGGGCCGCTGGGCCTGGTCGATGATCTCGGCGGCGCGCTCGATCATCTTGGCGTGGCCGGCCTGGGCGGGGCGGTAGCCGCGCAGCTCGACCTTGTCGGGGTACTGGAAGTCGAGCTCGGCCTGCTGGACGTCGCGCGGGAAGTCCACCAGCACGGGGCCGGGGCGGCCGGAGCGGGCGATGTAGAAGGCCTCCTTCATCACCTTGGGCACGTCCTCGGCTCGGGTGAGGAGGTAGTTGTGCTTGGTGATGGGCATGGTGATGCCGGTGATGTCGGCCTCCTGGAAGGCGTCCTTGCCGATGGCGAAGGTCGGGACCTGGCCGGTGATGGCCACGATGGGCACGGAGTCCATGTGGGCGGTGGCGATGCCGGTCACGAGGTTGGTGGCGCCGGGGCCGGAGGTGGCCAGGCAGACACCGACCTTGCCGCTGGCGCGGGCGTAGCCGTCGGCGGCGTGGGCCGCGCCCTGCTCGTGGCGCACGAGGATGTGGCGAACGTCGGTGGTGTCGTAGAGCACGTCGTAGATGGGGAGCACCTGGCCGCCAGGGTAGCCGAAGATGACCTCGACGCCCTCGCGCCTGAGGCACTCGATCAGTGCTTGCGCGCCGGTCATCTTCATGGCTTCACCTCTTCTCCCGCAGCAGTCGCCTGCGTGGCACCCGCGGTCACTACGGCGCCGCGCGCGGCGGAGCTGACCTGCTCTGCGTAGCGGGCCAGGTAGCCGGTCGTCACCTTGGGCGGAAGCGGCCGCCAGGCGCGGCGGCGCTCCCGGAGTTCCGCGGCCTTCACCCGCAGGTCGATCTTGCGCCGGTTGACATCTATCAGGATCTCGTCGCCCTCCTGGACGAGCGCGATGGGGCCGCCCACGGCCGCCTCGGGGGCGAGGTGGCCCACGGAGAGGCCGATGGTGGCGCCGGAGAAGCGGCCGTCGGTGACCAGGGCGACGGACTCGTTGAGGCCCGCGGCATAGATCTGGGAGGTCGGGTAGAGCATCTCCCGCATTCCCGGCCCTCCCCGCGGTCCTTCGTACTGTATTACCACCACATCGCCGGGCTCTATCCTGTCGCCCGTGATCGCCTGGGTGGCGTCTTCCTCGCAGGTGAAGACGCGGGCGCGGCCGACGAAGCGGCGCATCTTCCGGGCGACGGCCGACTGCTTGACCACCGCCCCGGCGGGGGCCAGGTTGCCGGTAAGGATGGCGATTCCTCCCTCCTTGTGGTAAGGCCGGTCGAGGGGCCGGATGACCTCGTCGTCGAGGACCCGGGCCTGGGCGGCGATCTCCTCGATGGGGACGCCAGCGACGGTCGGGGCAGGCTCGAGCTGCTCCGCGATGACGTGCATGACGGCAGGCACGCCGCCGGCGCGGTCGAGGTCCTGCATAGCGTGCACGGCCGTGGGGCCGGGGAGGATATCGGTGATGTGCGGCGTGGTCCGGGAGATATCGTCGAACCAGGAGATGGGCAGGTCGAACCCGGCCTCGTAGGCGATGGCGGGAAGATGCAGGACGGTGTTGCTGGACCCGCCGAGCGCGTTATCGACGCGGATGGCGTTGCGGAAGGCGGCCGGAGTCATGATGCTGCGCGGGCGGACATCGTCGCGGACCAGGGCGATGATGCGCTCGCCGCTGGCATAGGCGATGCGCTTACGCTCGGCCGAGACGGCCAGCGCGGCGCCGGCGCCGGGGAGGGACATGCCCAGGGCCTCGGTCAGACAGGCCATGGTGTTGGCGGTGTAGAGCCCCTGGCAGGAGCCGATGCCCGGGCAGGCGGCCATCTCGAGCGCGGTGAGCTGGTCGTCGGTGAGCAGGCCGGCCTGGCGCCAGCGGGCGCCGTAGTAGCCGTCGCCGTAGACGGTGCGGCCGGTGGCGAGGCGCTCGGCGGCCTTGGCGGTGGCGGGCTTGCCGGCGGCGCGGAAGCGCTGGGCGACGGCCATGAGGTCGTCGGCGATGCGAGCGCACTCGCCGGCGAGCATGGGGCCGCCGGTGACGACAATGGCGGGGATGTCGACGCGGGCGGCGGCCATCAGCATGCCGGGGGTGATCTTGTCGCAGTTGGTGAGCAGGACAACGCCGTCGAACTGGTGGGCGTGGAGCATGGACTCGACGGAGTCGGCGATGAGCTCGCGGGAGGGCAGGGAGTAGTGCATGCCCAGGTGGCCCATGGCGAGGCCGTCGCAGATGCCGGGGAGGCCGAAGAAGAAGGCGACGCCGCCGGCGGCGAAGATGCCGCGCTCGATGTGGCGCTCGAGCTCGCGCAGGCCGACGTGGCCGGGGATGATGTCGTTCCATGCCGTGGCGACGGCGATGAAGGGCTTGTCGAGGGCGCTGCGGCCCAGCCCCGAGCCGTAGAGCAGAGCGCGGTGGGGCGCTCTCTCCGGGCCGGCCTTGATCTCGTCACTCCGCATGCTCTCTCCTTCTCGCCGCGAGAAATGCGGCAGAGCCTCTCATCCCGGTTTTGGGACGAGAGGCGCTGGCTCTCGCGGTACCACCCAAATTGAACGACGGCGGTCGCTGACGCGACTGCCGCGTCCCACTCTTTGCGCGGTAACGGGCTGCTCCCGGCTCCGGTCTACTGGATGCGTTCAACCGAGCGGCTCCGGGGCGAGATTCGGCAGGGCCTGGGCGCCGGCTCTCAGCCTGGACCGGCTCTCTGGGGCCTCAGCCGCTGCCTACTGCTCCCCTTCATCGCCTTTGCTATGCAGATCAGGCGCGATTATAGCAGGCCGCAAGAGAGGGCGTCAAGGGGCGCAGGGGCCTGGTCTCGCGGTCAACGCACCCACCGGCGCAGGACGTCGCGGGCCCGGGCGAGCGGGATCTCGCCGTCGATGACGAGGTAGCAGGGGACGCCGCTCATGGCGACGCGCCTCTCGGTGACAGGGGCGCCGGCGAGGTCGAACAGCCGGGCGCCGGGGCCGACGGTGAGCGTGGGCGGATCGGGCCGCTCGTCCCAGACCACAACCACGGTGCTGCCGCGGGAGTGGAAGGCGAAGCTGCGGGGCCGGTCCCAAATCGAGCCGACATACCTGGTGTCAGGCCCCAGGAGGCCGGTCAGGGCGGACTGGGAGATGGCCATCTTGCGCGGGGCGCCGTCCCACTCGAAGAAGATGCCCTCGACGGAGGACTGGTTCAGCCAGCCGGTCACTCCCGCGTGATAGATGATCTTCTCGACGCCGTGGGAGAGGAGGATGGCGTCGAAGCGGACCTGGTAGGAGGCGCACTCGAGCTCGGAGTCGAGCGGCTGAAGGAGCGAGTCGCCGGCGCGGTAGGGCTGGTAGGGCAGGTCGTCGTCACCGTAGTAGGAGCCCTCGGTGAAATAGATCGGCTTCTGGACGCCGGCCTCGCGCAGCGCCGCGGCGAGCTGGTCGAGCTCGGGGAGGTAGACCTCGGGGGCGATGAGGACCGGGTAGGTGTGGAGGTTGAGCGCGTCGACCCACTGGAGGCCGCCGGCGGCGATGAACTCCTTGGTGTAGGCGCTCGGCTGGCCGGCGATGCCGCCGACGACGAACGCGGCCGGGTCCGCCTCCTTGATGGCCTGGTAGGCGGTCTTGAGTAGGGCAACGTAGTCCTCGACATGGTAGCCGGCGGAGGCGGGAAGGGCGTAGCCGGTGTAGATGGGCTCGTTGAGTATCTCCCAGACGCGAATCCGCCCGGTGTAGCGCCTGACCGTGGTGCGCACGTAGTCGGCGTATTCGCCGAGGTCGCGGGGAGCGTGGGCCTGCCGCGCGTACTCGCCCATGTCCCGGTTGGAGGCTTCTCCGGTGGGGGCGGTGGAGCTCCATTCGCTCGACGGGAAAGGCAGAAGACCGAGGACGTTGAGGCCCTCCTTGAGCACGCGATCCACCTGATAGTCGGTCTCGGCGAAGACGAACCGGCCCTTCTCGGGCTCGACCTCTTGCCACTTAAGCGACCAGTCGCGGAACCAGGTGAGGCCGAACTGCTTGCTGAGGCGGAGCAGGTGGGGCTCGGGATAGGCGTGGTTCATGCCGAAGAGGCCGTCCGAGTCGGAGCAGGGGTCTATGACGCCGAAGCGCTCGGCGCTGAGCGGGATGACGGCGCCGAGGTCGGAGGCGAGAGTGAAGCGGTAGAAGCCCTTGTGCGCCACGCCCAGGGGGAAGGGCCGACGGACGGCCTGGCCGGGGGGAAGGGCGAGGTGGGCCTCCAGGGCCGCGGCCGGGCGGTCGAAGAAGTCGGTGGGTTGGGCGGTCACGCGGGCCGTCTTCTGGGCGTCGGTGCTGTTGAAGGCGGTGAGGGTGGCCTGGGCCTCGCCGGGCGAGGAGAAGAGGTGGCCGGGCTGATCCCACTCGAGGCCGATCTCGACG
>Ga0315277_10004998_pt1 | contig 17574 bp, 14 predicted proteins | sample YL17G05_15_MG_FD_203695 | JGI IMG/M metagenome (GOLD analysis project Ga0315277, IMG submission 203695) | Sediment microbial communities from Yellowstone Lake, YNP, Wyoming, USA - YL17G05_15 | ecosystem: Environmental > Aquatic > Freshwater > Lake > Sediment | place: USA: Wyoming | collected...
GTTGCGCTGGCGATCGTCGCCACGCTGCGCTACCGTAAACTGTGGCTACTCCTGCTCGTGGCGCTGGCGCTTCTGCTGCTCTTGCCGCAGACGCAGGACCTGGTCTCGCACTTCGTCGAGGGGGTGCAGGGTGAGGACCTGGCGACGCAGATGCGCTTTGGCGAGTACAAGGACGCGCTGATCCTGATTGGGCGATACCCCTGGCTGGGGGTGGGCTTTGCCGGCTCGCCCGACATTGACACCTACGTCGGCGTCTCCATGGTCTATCTCCTCGTCGCCGAACAGATGGGGCTGGTGGGGCTGGCGAGTTTCCTGCTCGTGATGGGGGTCTTGTTCGCCCGCTTCTGGCGCACGCGGGCGCTGGCGGCGGCCGACCCGCACCTGGGGCCCTTGTGGTGGGGGCTGCACACCGGGTTGATGGGAGCGCTGGTGGGGGGCATCTTTGATCATTACTTTTTCAACCCGGATTTTCATCACTCGGTGACGCTGTTCTGGCTGGTGGTCGGGCTGGCGACGGCGGCGACGGAGATCATCCGGCGACAGGCGGTTAAAAAGTGACACGTGGACAAAAAATTCTACTGATTGGCATCGCGTACGCTGGGTTCATCGTCCTGGGGCTGCCGAACGGGCTGCTGGGTGTGGCGTGGCCCTCCATCCGGGGCTCGTTTGGCATATCGCTGGACGCGGTGGGGGTGCTTCTCATCGCCACGACCACCGGTTACCTCCTCTCGAGTTTCAGCAGCGGGCCGCTCATCTCCCGCATCGGCGTCGGGACCCTCTTGACGGTCAGCAGCCTGATCGCCGGCGTGGGCTTCCTGGGGTACAGCGTGGCTCCAACCTGGTGGTTCATGATTCTATGCGGACTGCTCGCGGGGGCAGGGGCCGGGGCCATAGACGCCGGGCTGAATTCCTATTTCGCTACCAATCACGGCGCGAACCTGATGAACTGGCTCCACGCCTTCTTTGGGTTTGGAGCGATGCTCGGCCCCATCGTGATGACGGCGGTGTTCAACCTGGGACGGTCCTGGCGCTGGGGTTACGTGGCCGTGGGAGTCCTGCAAATGTTGTTCACGCTCTGCCTGGCTCTCACGCGAGGCCGCTGGCGACTCGGCGGAACGCAGCCATCGTCTCAGGCCAACCCCGCTCAGGGCGCCGGCAAGGTGAGCGGGGTAGACACCCTGCGGCTGCCCGTGGTGTGGTTTGGCATCGCGCTGTTTTTTGTCTTTACGGGCGTCGAAGGCAGCGCCGGCCAGTGGCCCTATAGCCTGTTCACCGAGGCGCGTGGCGTGGCTCCCGGTGTGGCCGGGCTGTGGGTTAGCATCTACTGGGGCAGCCTGACGGTGGGGCGCATGCTCTTTGGTCTCGTCACGGATCGCCTGGGTGTCGTTCGGACGATCCGCCTATGCATGGTAGGAGTCGCCCTGGGGTCTGCGTGCATCTGGTGCAATGTGGCCATCGTCAGTTTTGTGGGGCTGGCGCTGGTCGGTTTCTGCGTGGCCCCTCTCTTCCCATCGCTGATCTCGGTGACGCCTGGACGGGCCGGTGCTGCTCACGCCGCCAACGCCATCGGCTTCCAGGTGGCGTCCGCCAGCCTTGGCATCCCCGTCATCTCGGGCCTGGCCGGCGTCCTGGCAGAGCGGATGGGCCTGGAGATCGTTGGCCCATTCTTGCTGGCGACTTCTGTCGTGATGCTTGTGCTGCACGAGGCGATCGTGCGCCGCCAGGCCTGACGCCTGTCTTTTCCGTTCGTCGAGCACGGTCCAGCGCTGCCGGCGACGCACCGATGCCTCTGGGGGCGTTGGTGTGTCAGGAAACAAGCCGTCGCAGTCGCCCTACCCACACTCCCCCCGCCAGGAGCGCTGTGCCGCCGACGAGCGCCAGGCACACGAAAGCGGAAATCTCCTCCTCCCGGCCGGCGTGCCCAACCGGCCCTGATAGACTGCGTCCAGGTTCTGCCTGGCGAGCCTCGGATGTACCTCCCCATCCCGTCATTCCGAGCGGAAATGGATGTACGCATCCACGGAATCTCACCCGCCCCGTCTGCGCTGGCTCGACGAAGACGGCCAGCAGCAACACCAGGACGACGATGATGCCCGCCACGACCAAGAGATCACGCATTACAAGTACCCTCCAGAGAAACACGAAGGCTGTACAATGAAAGGCCCGGACGGTTGGTTTCAGGGCGACGGCGCAATTGCTCCCCTTGGTGAACCTCCCCAGGCGCCTTACCACGGATGCCGGATGTACCCATCCGCCTCATCCGCGTCGCCCTGCGTCCGGGCTGGCGCTGGAGTCTGCCTGGAGGCCGGCCCCCACTATTGTGGAGTTCACATCGGCACGTGTAGGATACCACAGGACGGGGTGTGGCGCTGGACGGGGAGGTGCCGACTGTGTGATGGAAGCGGGATGAGAATCTGCCGCCCGGCTGACGGAAACCCTACGCACAGAAGCAAGAAACCGGGTTTTGTTGGAAAAACCCGGTTTCTTTCTCACAAAAACCTGGTTTCCTGGTTTCTGACGAGGAGTTGGAAGGCGCGGGCGGTCAGGACGGGGCGCAGGATGGAGCTGGGCGGGGGCAGGCCGTTCAGCGTGACCGTCAGACCTGGGTAGGCCTGCGCCTCCTCCAGCGGCCATTCGTCGCGGGCAAAGAACTCGGCCAGGGCGCAGTTCTCGATGCGCAGCAGGCCGAACAGGTCGCGGGGGGCGGGCTGGCCTTGCAGGCGGGTGCGGAAGGCCAGGATGGCCAGGTGGTCGGGAGTGCCGGGGCCACCCAGGCGGGGCGGGACCAGCACCACCATCAGGGGGGTGGGCCGCTTCTTGCTCGGGTTGAGGGACAGCGTATCGGCGATCTGCCAGTCAAGGACCAGCACGGTCTGGGCGGGTGTTTCGAGCCGGATGCGCACCCCCAATTCCTCTTCGACCTCCCGGTGCAGGCAGGCCAGAATGGTTTCGCCGCGCTCGATGTTCCCGCCGATGCCGCCGACGCCTACGACGGTGGTGCCCTCGTCGCCGCCGGGGTGGTACCAATACCTGGGTTTGCTGATCTCAAAGTAGTAGGCGGCCTCGTCACACACGATGGTGGAGACGCCGATGAGGGCTACCGCCTTGCCGGTCAACAGGGCGTGGCGGCGGAGAGTGGGTAGGGCCTGAAAGAGGTCCATCAGCCACTAGCCCTCCTCCTCGGCCAGGAGGTCGCGAAACGGGCGTGGCTCTCCCCCCTCAGCCAGGGCTTCGTCGGCCAGCATGTTGTCCACAGCGTCCTGCAGGCAAGATGGCAAGGCGTCCCAATCGGCGTGGGAAACCAGCGCGCAAAGGAGGAAGCGACGGCAACCTGAGGACGAGTGGCAAGTAGACGGGGCTATCCTAGTTCGCGTGCGACTGGATGAACTCATAGGTTTTCTCAGCTACAAATTCCCACTCGCTATCCACGGTCAGGCAGTGGCCGGAGTTGTGCAGCGTGACCAACTCCTTGTCGGTGGAGCCGGCCCGCTCGTAGGTGAGGCGGGCGCTGCTGGGGTGGATGGCCTGATCGAGGGTGGAGTGAATGATGAGCAGGGGGCACGTCACCTGGGGCAGCAACCGCCGGACCCGCACCTGGAGTTTCAGCAGTTCGTGGGCCGGGAAGGTGGGGTACTCGTCGTAACTCCACAACCGCTTTTCTGCCTCGGGGTCGGTCAGGTCGTGGTCGGCGGACTTGGGCCGCTGGCGCATCACGTATTTAAAGACCGGAGTCAGGTAGATGAGCCGGTCGGCCACCACGGTGGCAGGGGAATAGAGGATGGCGCCGGGCAGGTCGGGATGGTGGGCAGCCAGGTACAGCGTGAGCAGCGTGCCCATGGACAGGCCGCCGGCGAAGACCCGCTCACAGCGCGCCCGCAGATCGGTGAGGGCCTGCTCGACGTGATCGGTCCAGTCGGTCCATTTATGGCGGTTCATGTCCTCGACGGTGGTCCCATGGCCGGGGAGGAGCGGCCCGGAGACGGTGAGCCCACGCTGGTGAAGGGCGTCGCCCACCAGGCGCATCTCCGGCGGAGAGCCGGTGAAGCCGTGGATGAGGAGCACGCCGGTGGGGCCGCCCTCCAGGAAGAAGGCGGATGGGTCCAAATGTGGATATCGTGTCATCTTTGTCCCTCCACCAGTCCCCGCTCAGCGCAGACGACAGTCCGCGCAACTACTGTCAGGCTATTGTCCGATAGCAGCGGGGGAGATTCCCTATGATTATGGCCAACTGGCCCATTGTACCCCGTTCCACCCGGCATGCAAATCAACTGCTGCTTTACATTGTGAGCCGATTGACTATAATCACCGGACGGCGCGCACAACACTTGTTCTGTCACTGTTGTCGGTGGATGGGAATCTTTCGATATGAGCGAAATGGACCTGGCGTCACTGCACGAATCCATACGCCCTCACTACCCGGAGTTGGCCGGCCAGGTGGCGATCGTCACCGGCTCCAGCCGCGGCATCGGGAAGGGCATCGCGCTGCGGCTGGCGCGCGAGGAGATGAGGATCGTCGTCAACGGGCGCACACCCAAGACTGTAGAAGCGACGGCGGCAGAGTTGGCCCGACTGGGCGCCGAGGTCCTGGCCGTCGCTGCCGACTTGAGTCGTACCGAGGATCTGAACCGCCTTTTCGATGAGACGGTGCGCACCTTCGGTACGGTGGACCTGCTGGTCAACAACGCGGCCAACTTGCTCAGGTTTCATTTCTTCGAGGTGGACGAGGCGTTGTTGGACGACGAGTTGGCCAGCAACGTCAAGGCCCCCTATATGTGCTCCTACCGCGCTGCCCAGATCATGCGGGATGCTGGCGGCGGCAACATCGTCCACATCAGTTCGGTGGGCGGCCTGCGGGCGCACTGGCCGGGGCTGCCCTACGACGTCACCAAGGGGGCTATTGATGCCATGACGCGGGCGATGGCCCTGGAACTGGCTCCCTTCGGCATCCGCGTCAACGCCGTCGCGCCCGGAGCGACGCGCACCGAGCGGGTCTCAGTTCCAGACCCTCCCCACATGCAGCAGACCACCCGGCGCATACCTTTGGGTCGCCTCGGCCTGCCCCTGGAGATGGGGGGGGTAGTAGCCTTTCTGGCTTCACCAGAGGCAGGCTACATCACTGGCCAGGTCATCTACGTGGACGGCGGATTGACGGCCCAACTCACCCCACGGGGGCAGCCAGTTTGAGGTACTTGGGGTTCTGACATGACTCCAGCAGTGACGATCAAGGATGCACAGACGATTCTGACTCAGCCGGCCGGAGCGCGTCTCATCGTCGTGAAGGTCATCACCTCGGAACCGGGTCTGTACGGCCTGGGCTGTGCCACGTTCACCCAACGCTTCCACGCCGTCCAGGCCGCCATTGAGAAGCACCTCAAGCCGTTCCTGATTGGCCGCGACGTCTCGCGCATCGAAGAGATCTGGCAGATGGCGATGGTCCACGGCTACTGGCGCAACGGCCCGGTGCTCAACAATGCCATCTCCGGGGTGGATATGGCGCTATGGGACATCAAGGGCAAGCTGGCCGGGATGCCGGTCTACCAACTCCTGGGCGGCAAATGCCGCGAGGGGGCGGCGGTCTACGTCCACGCCGACGGCCGCGATCCGCGTGAGGTGGAGGATAGCGTCCGCAAGTTTCTGGAACTGGGATACCGGTACGTCCGGGTACAGATGGGAGGGTATGGCGGCAAAACCAGCCGGTTGGTGAAGCCGGAGGGTGCGCCCGAGGGCGCCTACTTCGATCCCCGCGACTATGCGCGCCAGACGCTGCGCATGATCGAGCACGTGCGCTCGGCTGTGGGAGAGGAGGTTGAGCTGCTGCACGATGTCCACGAGCGCCTGCCCCCGATCGACGCAGTGCAGTTCGCCAAGGATGTGGAGCGCTTCAAGTTGTTCTTCTTGGAGGACGCGCTGGCGCCGGAGGATATCAGGTGGTTCGAACGCATCCGCCAGCAGTGCGCTACGCCCCTGGCGATGGGCGAACTGTTCAACAACCCCCGGGAATGGCAGCCGTTGATCTCCGGCCGGTTGATTGACTTTATCCGCATGCACGTCAGCCAGATGGGCGGGCTCACGCCGGCCCGCAACGTGGCCCTCTTTGCCCACATGTACGGCATCCGCACGGCCTGGCACGGCCCGGGGGACGTGTCGCCCGTGGGGCACGCGGCCAACCTGCACCTGGACCTGTGGGCGCCCAACTTTGGCGTCCAGGAGTGGTGCTGTTTTCCAGAACTCGTGTACGAGATGTTCCCCGGCACGCCGGTGGTCCGCAATGGCACCATGGGCTCCAACGACAAGCCGGGGTTGGGCATTGACGTTGACGAGAAACTGGCAGCCAAGTACCCCTGCCAGGACGAAGTCGAGCAGTGGACGCAGACGCGACTGCCCGACGGCAGCCCCGCACGCCCGTAGGCGAGGGGAGCCGTGGATTCCATAGACAATGGGAGGATTTGCCATGACTGTACCAGCCTTGCGATATTCCGTTCGTGACTATGGGGCCAAAGGGGATGGGGCAACCATGGACACCCAGGCCATTCAAGTGGCCATTGACGCCTGCACGTCGCACGCGGGCGGCACCGTCTTCTTCCCGGCCGGAACCTACCTCACCGGCACCATCGTGCTCAAGGACAACGCCACCCTCTACTTTGCGCCGGAGGCTACCTTGCTGGGGAGTAAGAGCATCGAGGATTACGCGATTGGGAACAGACTCGCTTCCAGCGTGCAGGAGCAAACCCTCATCTTCGCCCGGCATGCCAGGAACATCGGCCTGGCAGGGCAAGGCATGGTGGACGGGCAGGGATGGGCCTTCCCCTGTGGCACGGAGGGCTTTAACGTCGAGGACGAGGAGAAAGCACCGCGCGGCAAGGCGTACCCGCGTCCCAGGCTGCTGGATTTCCTCGATTGCCAGGGCATCACGATCCGCGACCTGACGCTCAAGAACGCCGCCTCGTGGTGCACCCGCATTGAGGATGGCAAGGACATCAGGATTGACGGTGTCAAGGTGGACAGTCGCCAGAACCAGAACACCGACGGCTTTCACCTGGTCGGCTGCGAGAACGTCTTCATCTCCAACTGTGATATGAACTGCGGCGACGACGCCTTCCCGCTATCCAGGTCGGCCAAGAACATCGTCATCACCAACTGTGTCATCACCAGCCGCTGGGCGGCGTTCCGCATGGGGCCGTACTCGACGGGCGTGTTCAAAGACATTGCGGTCTCCAACTGCATTATCCGTGATACCTACGGCTGCGGCATCAAGCTGCAGATGGTAGAGGGCGGCGCGATGGAGGACATCGTCTTCGACAACCTGGTGATGGAGCACACCACCGGCCCGATCTCGATCCGCCTGGCCGGCTACCTGGGCTGGAAGCGGGAGCGCCAAGAGTCGTACCCCACCGGCAAGTTCCGCAACGTCCTGTTTAGCAACATCCGCGCCAGCGTGCCGGAGAACTCTTGTCCGCTGGAGCACGAGGTGGTGCGGATGCCGGGCGAGTTGCGTTCGTGTATGAACATCACCGGCCTGCCGGGCCATCCCGTCGAAGGGGTGACATTCAGCAATGTACACATCACCTACGCCGGGGGCGGGACGGCGGAGGAAGCCGCGCGCCGGGACGTCCCAGAGATGAAGGACCACTACCCCGAGTACCACATGTTCGGCACGTTGCCGGCCTATGGCCTCTACGTGCGCCACGCGAAGGGCCTGACACTGCACAACGTGCGGTTCGACCTGGAGAACCCTGACCTGCGGCCGGCGGTCGTGTGCGACGACGTGGAGGACCTGGAACTTGCGGGCTTGCGGGCGGAGGGCCACCCGCAGGCCGAGGCCCTGATCCGGCTGCAACAGACGCGGGGGGCCTTTATTCACGGCTGCCGCCCGCTCAACGAGGTCGGGACGTTCTTGCGCGTGGAGGGAGAGGAGAGTGGCGAAATCCTCTTGACCGCCAACGACCTGGCGCACGCAGCGTCTACTTGCGACGTCGCAGATGGGGCAAGAGAAGACGCAGTCAAGTGAGCGTATCAATGCGAACACGAAAACTGGGAACCACTGACCTCCTCATGACGACGATTGGCCTGGGCACGGCTGATATCGGCGGTGGGCGGATCTACGGTTGGGCACCCAGAGACGAAGCCGAGTCCATCGCCACGATCCACCGCGCCCTCGATCTGGGTATCAACTGGTTGGATACTGCACCAGTCTACGGTGTGGGGCACGCAGAGGAACTCGTCGGCCGAGCCCTGGACGGCCGAAAGGACGAGGTGATCATCGCAACCAAGTGCGACATAAGCGGATCCCGTAAGTCCCCCTCTTACTCCAGGACTCAAGATATCCGCGGCCAGTTGGAAGCCAGCCTCAAGCGTCTGAAAGTGGAAGCCATTGATCTCTATCAAATCCACTGGCCTGTTCAGGAGGACGAAGCGATTGAGGAAGCCTGGTCTGCCATCGCCGACCTGGTACGGGAGGGCAAGGTCCGCTACGCTGGCGTCTCCAACTTCAGCCTGGGGCAGCTACGGCGGGTGCAGGCCATTCACCCGGTGGCCTCGCTGCAGCCGCCCTACAGCATGCTCAACCGCGAGATCGAACAAGACCTGCTGTCCTATTGTGCGGCCCACGACATCGGTGTGATCGTTTACAGTCCAATGGAATCGGGGATCCTGACGGGCAGGTTCACCAGGGAGTACGTCACGAGCCTGCCGCCCGGCGATTGGCGGTTGAGGAACCCCCACTTCCTAGAGCCCTGTCTCGGCGCCACCCTGGCGTTTGTCGAGAGACTGCGCCCCATCGCCGGGGGCAGCGGCGGAACCGTGGGCCAGTTGGCCATCGCCTGGGTGCTGCGCCGCCCGGAGGTGACCTCCGCCATCGTCGGCGCGCGAAATCCTGCCCAGATTGAGGAGATGGCCTCAGCAGGAAACAGGGCACTTGCCGGTCCAGAGATCGCCGAAATCGCCGCACTTTTCGAATCGCTTGAGGAAACAGAAGCGAAGGAGGTATAGGTAGTGATGGCTGAGCATGGAACGCCCCTGGCGACGGCACGCCAATGCCGCATAGTCGAGGTCACAGGCCGCAGCACGCCCCCCGATTGGGCCATCAAGCAGCGCTACCTGATGGACCTGATGGATCGTGCTGCTGTGGAGTTTGCGAAGCGGTATACCCGTCTCGACGGGACTCTCATCTGGCGCGAGGAGTGGCCCGGCATGGATGGCTCTGACGACGCCTACGAGAGTTTCCTCTCCTTCCCGCTCTTCTACATCCTGGGCGGGGGCGAGCACGTCCACGAGTTGGCCCGCCAGGAGTGGAACGCCATCACCTGGCAGTTCACCGGGCACGGCCAGGTGTACCGGGAGTTCGACGGCTACTACGATTGGATGCACCACGGCGAGAGTACCACCTACATCTATTACCTGGGGCTGGCCAACCCCTACCATCACATGGACCGACGGCGGGCCCTGCGGTTCGCGGCGATGTACACCGGCGAAGACCCCGCAGCGCCCAACTGGGATGCGGATTTGAAGATGATCCGCTCGCCCATCAACGGCAGCCGTGGCCCGCGTTTCGAGATGACGGCCGAGGATTGGGTCACTCACCGTCCCGTACTGGCCGGCTACCTCGCGCCCTACGAGGATGTCCCCGGCTTTCGCTTCGACGACCCGTTCACCGTCTTGGACTGGAACGACGACGAGACGTTCGCCAGGATTCTCAAACTGATGAACGAGCGCATGGTGCCCGGCGACGTGCCGCTGAACTTGAACGCGACCAGCCTGATCGCCAACGCCTACATGGTCACCGGCGAGGAGAAATATCGTCAGTGGGTGTTGGACTACCTCCAGGCGTGGGCGGAGCGCACAGAGTGGAACGGCGGCATCATGCCCGACAACGTCGGCCCCACAGGCAGGATTGGGGAGCGGATGAACGGCAAGTGGTGGGGCGGCTACTACGGCTGGCGCTGGCCCCATGGGGCCTGGATCATTCTCGAATCCACCCTGATCGCCGGATGCAACGCGGCCCTCTTGACTGGCGACCCCGCGTGGCTGGGCCTTCACCGGTCGCAGGCGGATCTGCTGTGGGCGCTACGCAGGGAGGAAGGGGGTGTCCTCAAGGTTCCGGCCAGGCACGGCGACCAGGGTTGGTTCGACTACCGGCCGCCAGTGCCGGAGCATTACGTCCATCTCTGGTTTATGAGCCGGAGCGAGGGGGATCGAGCGCGGATCGAAGAGCGCTTCCCGGACTGGGAAGCCTGGCGAGGAGCGCCCCGCTTCTTCAAGGCCGGCTCCTACGCCCCCCTGGGCTGGTACGCCTATGTGGCGGGGAAGAACCCGCACTTCCCCGAGCAGGTGCTCCAAGACACCTACACCGGTATCTGCCAGCGCCTGGAGAAGATCGAGCATGACGACGGGGACCTGGAGAAGCGGGACATCCACCACTGGCAGGACATCAACCCGGTCATCCCGGAGGGGTTGGTCCAGATGGCGATGGGGACGCCCGGCGCGGTGTATCACGGGGGCTTGTTGCACGCCAGTGTGCGCTACTTTGACCCGCACCGTCGCCGTCCCGGGCTTCCCCGGGATGTGGCGGCGCTGGTGGAGCAGATCACGCCCGACGGCATCGTCCTCATGCTGGTGAACACTGACCCTCTGGAGGGCCGCGACGTGCTCGTCCAGGCTGGGGCGTTTGGGGAGCACGCCTTCACGGAGGCCAGGTTGGAGAACGGGGGTATCGAACAGCAGAGCGTGACGGTGAGCACGGATGTAGCGGATGGGTACATCCGGCTCATCCGCAACGATAGATACCTTCTGGTGCGCCTTGGACCATCCGCGCAGGCGCGCCTGCGCCTGGGAATGAGGCGCTTCGCGAACCGGCCATCGTACGAGTTCCCGCCGGCGATCAAGGCCTGCCCTTAGGCGGACCTGCGGTCCGAAGTCGAAGGGGCCTGATCTGAAATGGAAATTGATCTGACGGGCAGGGATGCCCTGGTCACCGGCGGTGCGGCAGGGATCGGCAGGGAATGCGCCCTGGTGCTGGCCGAGGCCGGCGCGCGCGTGGCGGTGGCAGACATAGATCTGGAAGGCGCGCAAGAGACCATCGAGACAATGCGGACCGGATGTACTCACGGATGTACTCATCCGCCTCATCCGCGCCGGATGCAAGGGATGTACTCATCCCCTACATCCCTTGCATCCGCTATATCCGGCCAGGGACTCGCCGTGCGGTGTGACCTGGGGGCACCCCGGGATGTGGCGGCGCTGCGCCAGAGGGTGACCCTGGAAATGGGCGGCGTGGACATCCTGGTCAACTGCGCCGGCGTCATCTCCTACAGGCAGGGCATCGGGGCCATCTCGGTGGACGAGTGGGACCGCGTCCTCGACGTCAACCTGCGGGGAACCTACCTGGTCTGCCGCGAGTTCATCGAGGGGATGAAGGAACGGGGCGGCGGCAAGATCGTCAACTTCTCGTCACTGGCGGCCCGGGTCGGCGGGATCGAGGTCGGCATCCACTACGCGGCTTCCAAGGCGGCGCTGATCGGCTTCACCAGGACCCTGGCCAAGGAGGGTGGCCCCTTCGGCATCAACGTAAACGCCGTCGCGCCGGGCATCATCCTCACAGAGCCGGTCCGGCGGCAGATCGAGGGCAGGGAGGATGCTTACGTCGCCCAGATTCCGTTGGGGCGGCTGGGCAAACCCAGAGACGTGGCCAACGTCGTGCTGTTCCTGGTCTCGCCGCTTTCAGACTATATCACGGGTGTTGTCCTGGACGTCAACGGTGGGATCTACATGGGGTAGGCCGATGGAAACACGCCTCATTCGTGCACAAGAGCTCTCCACGTTCGTGGAACGGGTGTTGGCTGCGGTGGGGGTGTCGCCAGAGCACGCGGCCATCGTGGCCGATTGTCTCGTCACGGCCAACCTCGCCGGCGTAGATTCCCACGGGGTCGTGCGCCTGGGCCACTACGTCGCCCGGCTGGAGAACGGCACCATCAAGGCGCGGCCCAGCCTCACCTTCGAAAGGCGGGCTCCTTCACTCGGCATCCTCGACGGTGATGATGGCCTGGGCCACGTCGTGATGGTTCGCGCCTGTACTGAGGCGATGGCACTGGCCGAGGAAAATGGGAGCGGAGCGGTGGCCGTCAAGAACTCGAGCCATTTCGGTATGGCCGGGTTCTACGTCAACCGCATCGTCTCAGAGGGGTTTGCGGGAATCGTGATGACGGCGACCGACGCTCTTCTTGTCCCATTTGGGGCGAGGCAGCCCTTCTTCGGCTCGAATCCCATCGCCATTGGCTTCCCTTCGACAGGCTCAGGGCAGGCCCCTACCGGCGGCATCCCGGTGATCCTTGACATGGCCACCACCTCGATCTCCTATGGCAAGATCGCCCTGGCCAAGGCAGAGGGTAGGCCAATCCCGCCCGATTGGGGCCTCGACCAGGACGGCCACCCTACCGCCGACCCGCACAGAATCGTCGGATTGCATCCTATCGCCGGCCCCAAGGGCAGTGGCCTGGCGATGATCATTGACATCTTCTGTAGCATCCTCACCGGGATGGCGTGGGGACCGCACATCAACAAGATGTACGGCCGTATGGACCAGCCGCGCAGGCTGGGGCATTTTGTGCTGGCGCTGGATATCAAGCGCTGGATGCCGCTGGACACGTTCAAGTATCGGCTGGGGGAGATGCTGGCAGAGTTCAACGCACTGGCCCCCACTGAGGGGGGCGACCGGGTGTACTATCCCGGCCAGATAGAAGGCGAGCGGTGCCAGCAGCGCCGTGCTGAGGTGGATGACGGACGTACCCTCGTCCACGGACGTACCCCCGTCCGCCACATCCATGAGGTGGATGAGTACATCCATGAGGGCATCCCGATTGATCCCGGCCTTTACCAGGAAATCGTGGGGTTGGGCAGGCGGTTCAACGTCCCCGTCCCCGGTTGAGTTCGGACTGGAGGTGGTAATGTTCGCACGAGTGGATCACGTAGCCGTCAGCGTCAAGGACATGGCGAACGCCATCGCCTTCTACCGTGACGTCATCGGCATGGAGCAAGTGTTCGACCGCGAGTTCGACGAGCCGATGGCGAGGCTGATTGGCGTGGAAGGCACCAGGGTGCGTATCGTGCACATGAGGTTGGGCGATTCGGTGGTCGAACTGTTCGATTACCGGCACCCCATAGGACGTGACCCGAGGCTCGACCACCGGCAGAGCGACTATGGCCTCACGCACATCGGGTTCAGGGTGCAGGATTTCTGGTCCACTTACCAGCATCTGCTCGACCATGGCGTCGAGTTCCTGGGTGAACCGGTCGAGATCCGTCCAGGCGTGTTGGTGGCCTATTTCCGCGGCGTGGAGTACGAGGTGTGTGAGATGCGGGAGATTGTCTCGTAGCCCTGACCGTGGCGGAACACGTACGCCGAGGAAGCCGCGCCACCTCATGGATGTACTCATCCACGCCCTGCGCGTCCTGTGGAGACATCCTATGAGCCGATTGACCGAGCAAAAGCCACCCGCTGTGTGCCACAGGCTTGAGACTTCCGACACGGATTGGGGGGCTATTGAGGGGGATGCTCTCGTCTGGATGCTCCTCCTCCTGCACCTGATCCGCGAATTCGAGACCAGGGTGTTGGAACTGAAGGACGAAGACCTGGTGCACGGGCCAGTCCATGCCAGCATTGGGCAGGAGGCTGTTGCCGCCGGAGCGGCCGCCGCGCTGCTCAAGTCCGACATGATCGCCTCCACCCATCGCGCCCACGGGCATCTCCTCGCCAAGGCGCTCATCTACTACGCCCCCGAGGGCTACCACCCGTTGCGGGAGCCCTTCACTCCCCCTATGCAGCAAGCGGTCCACAAGACGCTGGCGGAGATCATGGGACTCCGGGAGGGGTGGTGCGGCGGGCGCGGCGGCTCGATGCACCTGTGCGATGTCGAATCGGGCAACCTGGGGAGCAACGCCATCGTCGGCGGCGGGATTCCCATCGCCACGGGCACCGCCTGGGCACAGAAACTCCAGGGGAAGGACTCGGATGTACCCACCCGCATCGTTGTCTCCTTCTTCGGCGACGGTGCCTTCAACCAGGGGTGTTTTCACGAAGTGGCCAACATGGCGGTCCTGTGGAAGGTGCCTATCCTTTACCTGGTGGAGAACAACCTCTACGCCGTGGGGACTTGCACCCGTGATGCCTCGTGCGTAGAGGACCTGGCCCGCAGGAGCATCGGCTACGGATTCGATAGCGTGATCGTTGACGGCATGGACCCGGTGAGCGTGTACATCGCCGTACGGGAGGCGGCACGCAGGATGCGGCGCGAGCCGTTCCCTTTCTTGATCGAAGCCAAGACCTACCGGTTTTACCATCATGGCGGCGGGCTGGCCGGCAGCGCTTTCGGCTATCGCAGCGGGGAGGAAGAGGCGGAGTGGCTGGCCAGGGACCCCCTCGTCGTTTTCCCGGCCAGGTTGATGGGCCTCGGCCTCATCGGCGAAGGGGACGACGAGCGGTTGCGCGCGATGGCGAAAGATGCCGTCGAGCGAGCGACCGGCTTGTGCACCGAAGAGCGGGATGGGGCCGATGGGACCATCGGGCGCTGTATCCCCGCCGTGAAATGGCCGCCCGCCGAGTCTGTGGGCCAGGACGTCGCGGATGAGACCATGCGGGGCGATGAGGACGTGTTTGCCGGCGTTGAGTTCAAGGAGCAGGAGGATTTCGCCGGCGCCCATGCCGAACCTGGGTTCAGGGCCATGACCTACGTTCAGGCCATCGCGAGCGCCACCTTGCGCAATATGGAGCGTGACGAACGGGTCATTGTCCTGGGCGAGGAAGTAGCCAATCTCAGGGGGGGCGCATACTCGGCCACCAGAGGCATCAAGGAAGCGTTTCCTGACAGGCTGTTCAACACACCCATCTCGGAGACCGGCTTCGTGGGGATGGCCGGTGGGCTGGCCGTCGCCGGGTGGAGGCCCGTCGTTGAGATCATGTTCCCCGATTTCGCGCTGATGGCCTCCGACCAGTTGTTCAACCAGATCGGCAGGCTGCGCCACATGTACGGCGGTCAGGTGCGGTTTCCCATCGTGGTCCGCACCCGCGTCGCGATCGGCTTCGGGTATGGAGGGCAGCACTCGATGGACCCCAGCGGTTTCTTCGCCCTCTTTTCCGGCTGGCGGATTGTGGCCCCCTCGAACGCTTTCGACTACGTCGGCCTGTTTAACACGGCGATGCGCTTCGAGGACCCGGTGCTGATCGTCGAGCACGGGATGCTATATCAAGAGGAAGGGTTGGTGCCGGTCAACACGCTGGACTACCTGGTCGAGTACGGGAAGGCCAAAGTGGTCCGGCAGGGCACCGACGTCACCGTGCTCACCTACCTGACCGGGGTGCAAAAGTGCCTGCAGGCTGCCGACGAGTTGAGCAGGGAGGGGGTCAGCGCCGAGGTCATTGATCTGAGGACTCTGGACTACACCGGTATGGATTTCGCCACCATCGGCCAATCGGTGAAAAAGACCGGGAGCGTGCTCATCGTGGAGCAGGCCCCACGGAGCATGGCCCTGGCCCCGCGCATCAGCGACGAGATTCAGGAGCGCTTCTTCGACTACCTGGACTGCCCCGTGGGCAAGGTCGCGGCGCTCGACGTGCCGCTGCCTGTCTCCAGGATGCTGGAGGAGGCCGTGCTGCCTTCCCTGCAACAGATCAGAACTCACGTGGCGCGAGGGGGTAGACATCGCGGATGAGCCGGATGTACCCATCCGCTACATCCGTTGAAGAAACCGGGTTTTTTCGGTAAGCGAAGCGGCAGAACCCGGTTTCTATACAGCCTCATGGATGTACTCATCCACCTCATGGATGTACTCATCCACGGTCACTCTTTGAGGGTCCCGGAGAGGATGCCGGTGACGAGGAAGCGCTGGGCGAAGATGAAAACCAGCATGACCGGCAAGACCATAGCGACCCCTGCCGTCGCGACCTCCGCCCGGTGGATGGGAATGTCGGTGGCGCTGAGGGTGGGGCGCAGCGCATTTGTACCCGACATGAGAACCTGTATACCCACCGGCAAATTGTAAAACTTGCCCGTATTGAGCATCACGAAGGGCAAGAAGAAGTTGTTCCAGTTGCCGGTGAAACTGAGGAACGTCAACAGTCCCAGCAGCGAGCGTGCCAGGGGCAGGCCGATGTACCAGAAGAGTTGCAGTTCTGAACAGCCATCCACCCGGGCTGCCGCCATCAGGTCCTTGGGCAGGCTGACCGAGTAGAAGATGTAGGACAGGTACACCCCGAAGGGAAAGAAGGCCGCCGGGAGGATCACCGACCAGGGGGTGTTGACCAGGTGTACCACGTTCATCTCCAGGAACAGGGGTAACACCAAGGCCGAGCCGGGCAGGATCATGGTGATCAAGGTCAACCATAGCAGGGTGCTCCGCCCGGCGAACTTGGCGGTGCCCAGCGCATACCCGGCTGGCACGGTGAGCACGATGCTGAGGATGAGTGAAGTCAACGTGTAATAGATCGAGTTGACGCTCCACCTCACGATGGCTCCGTGGTCAAATATGAGCAGGTTTTGCCACGCCTGGGCGACGCGCGCAAACGAGCCGAAGGCCAGCGGGGTCAGTTCGAGGAGTTGGTTGTCGGTCTTGGTGGGCGCCAGCAGCAGCCATATTAGCGGCAGGCCGAAGTACACGCCAAAGAGAACCAGCAGCAGGAGACGCAGGGCCGACCCCAAGAGCCCCATGTCGTCGGTTCGCCGTGGCGCTATGCGCCTGCGCACCCAGGCATGCGCTGACTCATGGATGTACTCATCCACACTGGTCACTCTTTGAGGGTCCCGGAGAGGATGCCGGTGACGAGGAAGCGCTGGGCGAAGATGAAGACCAACATGACCGGCAGGACCAGCGCTACCCCCGCCGTGGCGACCTCTGCCCGCTTGATCGGAATATCCGTAGCGAAGGTGGGGCGCAGCGCCGTCGTGCCGATGATCAGGGCTTGCAGACCCACCGGTAAGTTGTAGAGCTGGCTCCGGTTGAGCATGACGAAGGGCAGGAAGTAGTTGTTCCAGTTGCCGGTGAAACTGAGGAACGTCAACAGTCCCAGCAGCGAGCGTGCCAGGGGCAGGCCGATGTACCAGAAGAGTTGCAGTTCTGAACAGCCATCCACTCGGGCTGCCGCCATCAGGTCCTTGGGCAGGCTGACCGAGTAGAAGATGTAGGACAGGTACACCCCGAAGGGGAAGAAGGCTGCTGGGAGGATCACCGACCAGGGGGTGTTGACCAGGTGCACCACGTTCATCTCCAGGAACAGGGGTAACACCAAGGCTGAGCCGGGCAGGATCATGGTGATCAAGGTCAGCCATAGCAGGGTGCTCCGCCCGGCGAACTTGCCGGTGCCCAGCGCATACCCGGCTGGCACGGTGAGCACGATACTGAGGATGAGCGAAGTCATCGTGTAGTAGATCGAGTTGGTAGCCCACTTGAGGACCACGCCATGTTCAAATATGAGCAGGTTTTGCCACGCCTGGGCGACGCGCGCAAACGAGCCGAAGGCCAGCGGGGTCAGTTCGAGGAGTTGGTTGTCGGTCTTGGTGGGCGCCAGCAGCAGCCATATTAGCGGCAGGC
>Ga0315277_10004999_pt1 | contig 17569 bp, 13 predicted proteins | sample YL17G05_15_MG_FD_203695 | JGI IMG/M metagenome (GOLD analysis project Ga0315277, IMG submission 203695) | Sediment microbial communities from Yellowstone Lake, YNP, Wyoming, USA - YL17G05_15 | ecosystem: Environmental > Aquatic > Freshwater > Lake > Sediment | place: USA: Wyoming | collected...
GAGACCCAAACGTCGAAGTCAACATATTACCTTTTATCAGCATCTGAGGGAGGGCACTCGTGAAGGCGCGACGGCGGCCGGATCAGATGCCTGACAAGCGAAGAGGCAGCTCATCCTTCCTATCCGTCGCGCTCGCTTGCGCAATCACCGTGTTCATGAAACCGAGGACGATCACAGGGAAAATGAGAATCGAAAGATAGCCGCTGAATGCGGTGAAATTGCCCAGCGTCATCGAACCCTGAATCACGAAATGCCCACCCAGCGTCAGAATCGTCAGCGTCGCGACATTGGCGCTGAACATGATCACTGGAATGAGGCTGGCAAACAGACGCAGGATGCCGAGGCTGATGTCCCTGGCCTCCGAATTTGCCGCAATGAATTTCTGATGCTCATACTGCTGCGAGTTCAAGAGTCGAATCAGGCCGGCGCCGAGAATGCTCTCGTTGATGACCTTGTTCAACCAATCAATCGCTTCCTGGGCCCTCTTGAAAAGCTTGCGCACTTTTCCGAGCACAACGGAAAACGTCACACCGATGATCGGAAGAATCGCGATGACTGGAATCCCCAGCTTCCAGTTGATCATCAGCAATAGTGCGCTGGCGCCAATGATCAGGAAGATCGAAGATACGATGGAAGCGACGGCCATCGAGACGAACATCTTTACGGCGTCGACGTCCGAGGTCAGATTGGTCAAGAGCTTTGCCGGAGTGGCCCGCTGAATGAACGCGTTGTCCTGCATGGAAATCTTCGCGATGAGCCTCGTACGCAAATCCCGGGCGACACGCTCAGAGGCAAAGGTCTGGGCCATGTTTTGGAAATAGGCAAAGACGAACACTCCGAAGGCGACGAAGAACAATTCCACGGCGACGGTTCGTTGAAAAAGCTGGGTCTGTGAATACTGATCGATGGCGCGGGCGATGAGTTTCGGCACTACCAGGTTCAAGCCATTACCCAGGATCGTCAGGACGATCAGGCCCAGAACCAGCGATTGATATGGCTTCAGCAAGCCCACCAGGCTTGGGCCTGACGGTCGGCGGGATCCCTTTGGTGTATCAGGCGGCTTGGACATGGCTACCATTATTGCGGCCACTGACTCTCGATCTCCAAGCCGGGATTCTCATTTCGGGCAAGAATGCGAAGCCAGTGGAAGATGTCACGAAGCGGTTTCCGCTGCTGCTTCTCAACCAACGTCTGTATGCGCTCTACCATATGGTTTAGTTTGCGAGCGTGTTGCCCAGCTCGTCGCGGCGGTGCGCGCCGGACATGGCTAACAACTTCTTCGTGTCAGGTTCCATTGGAATTATTGTACCAGAAGCCAACTGCCTGATTCGGATTTCATGCGCTCAACCTAAGGGCTCGCGCAAAAATAAACTCACATTTTGGCGCGAGCCCTTAGGCCTCAAGCTCAGCGAGCCGGACCCGGTGGGCCACCCCTGCAACCGGAGCGTGACGGCTGGGTTCGCCTGCAAGCATCAGATAGAATGACTAATGGAGAAGTTGGTATGCGAAGCGAAAAGGAAATGCGATGCGGGCTTTGCCGATTTGCCGGGCTGGAATTCGCGGCCCGGAGAGCGGATCATGTTGTCATCCGGTCAGGATCAGTTAGTTTTCTAAACATCCATCAGAAGGAGCACGACACCATGCCTCGACTAATTCGACTTGCGGCCGTATTGCCCGCTTCCCCCGACCGACTCTTTGACATGTATCTCGATCCCGTGCAGCACGCAGCGATTACCGGGGCACCGGTCACGATTTCCGCCCAACCGGGTGCGCCGTTCCGTGCGCATGAGGGCGCGATCAGTGGAACGATTCTACAGGTTGTCCCGAAGCGCCTCGTCGTTCAGTCCTGGCGTTCGATCCACTTTGCGGCGGGGGATATCGATTCAACACTTGTCCTGACCTTTTGGCCGCAGGGCGATGGCGCGCGCATTGAGCTCGTTCATGTTAATGTCGCTGACCAGGACTTTGCAGGCGCCAGCCAAGGCTGGGAAAAGTATTACTGGACCCCTTGGCGCGAATATCTCGCGCAGTCGTAATGCTTCAGAATTGGGCCAACGACTGACGAGGAAGTCACAGCCAATCAAATGACGTTGTTCTATTCAAGCCATCGTACGGCCAGGAACAGAGCGCAGGATTTGTTGGCATGAAGATTGAATCTTACGAACCGGCAAGGTACCGAGCAGCCGATCCAGATTACGGCACTTTATGATGTTCAGCAACGGTCCTCATGTTTTCGGATTCACCATGAAGCGTGACATGACGAGGCCGCCCTCACCGTTACCGTTTTCAGGGCATTCCGGCTGATCGACGCACTGCTGCTGCGCCCTTTGCCCGTATCTCATCCGGAACGCCTGGACAGCGTGGCTTTTGAGGGGGCCGGCGCGGATGGCCGGGTCTCGACGTACGACAGTTGCTCGTATCCGATGTTCCGCCAGATGCGAGCTGCAGTGAAGGATCAAGCCGAGTCGGTGGCGGTCTCGTATGCCGAACGCATCGATCTGACCTACGGACGGGACGAGGAGATGGAGAAGGCCTATCGGCAGTTCGTTTCGGGCTGGATGTTCGATTCGTTCGGACTGCGGCCCGCGCTCGGGAGACTGCTGACCGAATAGGACGACGTCACGCTGTGCGCACATCCCGTCGCGATCGTGTCGCACGACTATAGGACGCGCCGCTTCGCGCGCGCAGGCGGGTGACATCGCGCGGCGCGTGACAGCGGAGGCTTTTTCGATGGTGCTCCTGGGAGCGATCGCGTCGATTCAGCTAATTGCAGTTCGGTTGATTTTCATTACCCTACGGGGTCAGTGCCGGCGCCAGTTCTATTTTCTTTCCCGCTGCGTCCATCGCTTTGATCGTGAACGAACGTACCTGACCCTCGAGGTAAGGCTCGGGACCCGCGATTGACGAGGATTTCACTCCGCCCTTCCAGGCCGCCGCCAATTGTGCCGCCAGCGATCCGCCCGACGCCGGCGCGAACGCGGACTGTTCGACGATACACACGCCTTCGACGCCCTCTCCCAGCTGCACGGTCACCTCGTTTCCGCGCACCTGAAGAACGCGCCCGCTGACCCGGTCACCGACCGCAGACTCCTGCATGAACTGGTCGGCGGAGGTCACCTCAAGCTGCTTCAAGCTCAGCTTTAATCTCCTCGTCTGCAAATCGGCCGAGAGGACCACAGCGCGCACCGTTTGTCCGACCTTCACCCGTTCGCCTGGATGCTCAATGCGCTTTTCGTTTGTGAATTCGGAAACATGAACCATGCCCTCGATGCCTTCCTCCACCTCCACGAACGCCCCGAACTTGACAAGCCTCGTGACTTTGCCTTCGACGACTTTTCCCTTCGGGTATCGCTCCTGAATCGTGTCCCAGGGATTTCCGAGGACCTGCTTCAGTCCGAGACTCAGACGCTTGGCCGCGCCGTCCACCTTCAGGACCGCAACCTCGACACGCTCGCCCACCCGGAGCACCTCGCTTGGATGTTGAATGCGTTTTGTCCACGACATCTCAGACACGTGGATCAACCCTTCCACACCGGGCAGCACTTCCACAAAAGCGCCGAAGTCCGTCAACCTGGTGATTTCACCCGTTACGCGATTGCCAGGCATCAGCGTTGCACATGCTTCTTCCCACGGATCGGGAGACAACTGCTTCAGGCCGAGCGAAATTTTTCCAGTCTCTTTGTCTAGCTTGAGGACCTTCAGGTCGAGTACATCGCCGATGGCCAGTTCGGTCGAGGGATCGTCCACGCGCGACCAGGAAATGTCGCCGACATGCAGCAGACCGTCGACCCCGCCGATGTCGATGAACGCGCCGTACGCAGCGAAAGATCGCACCGTGCCGCGGACTATGGCGCCTGCTTCCAGGGTCGCGATCGTGTTGTGGCGCACCTGACTGGCTTCCTCTTCCATGACCGCGCGCCGATCGACGACGACATTATCGTCGTCGATGTCCAAATTGAGGATGCGGCAGCGAATTTCCTGCCCGACCAACTTTTCCATCTCCTCGGCGCTGCGGGCACCGCTGCGTAAAGCGGGCATGAATGCGCGCCTTCCCACGTCTACGGAGAATCCGCCCTTCACAGCACCAGTGACTCTTCCGGCGATGATTTCCTTGTTTTCGAACGCGGTTGTCAGTCCTTCCCAATCCTGTGGTCGCGGGCCGGTGACGCGCGAAAGCCCGGCCATTCCCCCGCTGTCGTAGCCGGTGACAGTCACGTCGAAGCCGTCGCCGAGCTTTACGCTGAGATCGCCGTTGCTGTCCAGGAGATCGGCGACTGGAATCACGCCTTCGGATTTCCCGCCGTGGTCGATCAGCACAAAGTCGCCGGAAATACCGACGACGACGCCCCAATGCGTAGGCGGACCGGAGGGCGTATTCCTGCCTTTACCTTTAGCGGCCGGCAGGGAGGCGTCTTTGCGACCCGCGTTGCTGGAGCTTTCAAACTCTTTAAGAATGTCGCCGAACGAGATGTCCGCCGTCTCTTCACCTTGGTTCCGTGAGTCGTTTTCCATGCCCTAATACTACATCAAGTGCCTGGCAGCTAAACTCTAAACTCCACCATTCGCCTTCTCGTATAGCACCTTCGCATGTTCCGGGACGGCCGGAGCAGCCTTTTCTGTTTGTAGGGGGTATACAATCATAGACAGATCAAGATACCCTGACAGCCTGGAAGAGTATTTATCCAACGGTGTCTGGTTGCTCGTGCATCTGACGCAAGCGATATCCCTGAGATGACTGCTAAGGCAATCGAGCAGATCGGGTCTGGCCGTTTTTTTTTAGCAACCTCCCGAACAATTGAGCGCGGTTATCCGTACTCAATAGTATGACATTTCAGGATATTCGCTACGCCTACCGGATGTTCACGAAGAACCCAGGGTTCACCGCGATTGCCGTTCTCTCGCTCGCCCTGGGCATAGGGGCAAACGGCGCCGTCTTCAGCCTGGCCGATGCTCTTCTGCTGCGGCCGCTGCCCATCAGCGACCCGGGCGCCGTCGTCACCATCACCACTACCCAACCCGGCAGCCCTTTCGGCGGCGTCTCGTACGCCAACTACCGCGATTTTCGGGACAGGCTGCGGTCGTTTGATGGCGTGGTCGCGTTCCAGTTCGCAACATGGGGCGTAGCCACATCGGCGAAAGACGCCGCCCAGATGGCCATGGGCGCGTTCGTGAGCGGCAATTTCTTCCCGGTGCTGGGCGTGGAACCGACGCTTGGCCGAGGCTTCCGGCCCGACGAGGGGCAGGTGCCCGGCCGGGACGCCGTGGTCGTGCTGGCCTATGAGTTCTGGAAGACGCACCTCGCCGCGTCCCCGTCGGCAATCGGCCAGACCATCCGCATCAACGGTATCGAGTTCACGGTGGTGGGTGTCGCACCCGAGAAATTCACTGGGATCGAGCGGTATGTCCGCCCGGCCATGTTTGTCCCATCCATGATGAAGCAGCGGCTCGACGGGTCCAAGGTCGACCCGCTCGAGAAGCGCGGCGAGCACGGGTTTACGGTGAAAGCGCGGCTCAGGCCCGGTACGCCGATGAGCACCGCTCAGGCCGAGCTCACTACGCTGTGGAAGGTTTTGCAGCAGCAGTACCCGGAAGAGAACCGCGGCCGCATCGCCGCGGTGAAGACTGAACTCCAGGCGCGGTATAGCGAGTACGTCTATGACGCAGTGAGCGTGACGTTCCTGACGGGCCTGGTCGCCTTGGTGCTGATCATCGCGTGCGCCAATGTCGCGAACCTGCTGCTGGCGCGCGCTCGTTCCCGGGCCCGCGAGATCGCGATCCGGCTGGCCATCGGCGCGGGTCGTCTGCGGCTGATTCGCCAACTGCTGGTCGAGAGCCTGATGCTCGCTCTCGGGGGCTGTGCAGTAGGCATCATGTTCGCGTACGCCGGCATTCGGTTCCTCCAGCGCATTGTCCAGATGCCGACCGATTTGCCGGTGGTGATCGGTGTCCAGCTCGATGGCCGGGTTCTCATGTTCAGCCTCGTGGCTGCGCTTGTGAGTGCCGTGCTCTTCGGCCTGGCGCCCGCGCTGCAATCCACCAGGACGGGGCTCGTTCCGGCTTTGAAGGCCGGTGATCAGGCCTGCGTGGGCAAGCGGCGAACGATCGGCCGCAATGCCCTTGTCATCGCGCAAGTGGCGCTGTCGATGGCCATCCTGGTGGCGGCAGGAATGTTGGTGGACGGAGTCCGAAAGTCCGTCGCGCTCGATCCCGGCTTCCGCACGGATCATCGGTTGATGATGGAATTCGACACCGCGCAGGTCCGTTACAGCGACGAGCAGACGCGCCTGTTCTGCCGCGACCTGCGCGACCGCGCGCGGGCTCTTCCTGGCGTGCGGTCGGTCGCGATGACCTCTTACATTCCGTTCTCGCCGAGCGGCACCGTAAGGACGGTAGTTCCGGAAGGGTACCAATTCCCCAAAGGACGTGAGTCGGCGATGATCGGAGCAGCCGTTGTCGATGAGAATTACTTCGATACGATGGAGACCGCGATCATCAGCGGGCGCGGATTCACCACCGACGACAAAGCCGGCGCGCGGCGCGTCGCAGTAGTGAACGCCGAGTTTGCGAATACGTACTGGCCGAGACAGGACCCGATCGGCAAACGGTTCCGGCTGAACGATAGCAACGGGCCGTGGGTCGAGGTGGCCGGAGTGACGAAGACCAACAAATGCTGGTTCATCGCCGAACCGCCGATCCAGTTTTTCTACCTTCCGTTCGCGCAGGAGCCGAGCACACGAATGAGCCTGGTCGTCGAGACCGATGGCGACCCGGCCGCCGTCGCCGCGCCGCTGCGCGAAGTTGTGCGCACGCTCGACCCCAATCAGCCCATCTACAACGTGAGAACGCTCTCGAGCTTCTACGAGCAGCGCGCCATTTCCGTTGTGGTGATGGTCACCGAGATGGTGGCGATCATGGGGTTGCTGGGATTGACTTTGGCGCTGGTGGGGCTGTACGGCCTCATCGCATACTCGGTGAGCCGCCGCAGGCAGGAGATCGGGATTCGCATCGCCATCGGGGCGAGCAGAGCGGAAGTGGTGAAAATGGTGTTGCGGCAGGGCCTGGCGTTGGTGTCGGGCGGGATGCTCGCTGGCGGCGCGATCAGCTTCGCAGTGGCGCGGATGCTCACGGCCGGCTTGGTGGGTTTGGGCACGCCGAACCCGCTCACCTATGTCGTGGTTCCGCTAGCCCTGGTGGTGGTCACGATGGCCGCTTGTTACATCCCCGCGCGCCGCGCATCCCTCATTGACCCGATCCGGGCGCTGCGATATGAGTGACCGCCGGGGCCACCTATCGCCCCGCCCGCCGCAGTTTCGCGTCTAGATATGTTTTGAACGCATCCGGTTTGCCGGGTGGCGCAATCTCGAATTTGAGATTCAGCTCGTCCGAACCCGCCCTCACGTAGGTCAGCCGGTACCTCGGTGCGTCCGCTGATGCCTCGCCCACGAACAAAACGGCCTGGACGGAATTATTGGTAGGGACAGGTATAATCGCGTCTCTGAGGTTGTCTTTATTACCTTCGAGGGCACTGGGTTTGGCTACTCGGTTTCAGAGTGAGAACAGAACCGCCTGGGGTCCTTGCGCATGTTGTGCTGCCAAACCTCGTAGTGCAGATGGGGTCCCGTGGTCCTTCCCGAGGTACCCACATATCCGATCACCGCCGATCGGGAAACCCGTCGGCCTACCTCTACGTTCATCTTCGAAAGATGAACGTAGAGGGTCACAATTCCAAACCTGTGGTCGATTACTACAATGTTTCCATAGCCCTCATGCTGGCCGGCGAAAATCACAACGCCATCGGCGGGAGCATGAACCGGACTGCCAAAGGGCGCCGAGATATCCATACCGGTATGGCGCTCGTTCAGAGATCCATTGGATGGATCTTTCCTGAGCCCCATTGCTCCTGACACGTAGCCTTTCACCGGCATGCGGTCAGGTACGGCCGATGCCAAAAGGTTCTTTCTGGAAAGGAAATCGCTCATTCCACGATATTGATCTTCGAGTGCTCTGACGGATTTGTTGTAGTGGTCGAAGGACGTCAGCGTACCTGAGGACACAGGTAAGGGATGGCTCAAGCTCTCGCTGGAGAACCCACCGACTCCACCCACACTCTTCTCCGCGTTCATGCCGGAAATGATCGACAGCTTATGCGCCATGGTTTCCAGGAAATCGATTTTTTCTCCGAGGTGCGCGGTTTGAATTCGAAAGTTGTGGTTCTCCGTACGAAAGGAATCATTCTAGGCTAAAAGATAGTTGTAGTGTTTCACCATTAGGATCATCCGACCCCAATTATATGAGGCGATTCCTGCGGTAATGATTCCAAGGACTGCAAAAATTGCGACTGCAAAAAGGATTGGGTATGGTAACGAGATTCGCCACAGTTTGGCGTCCGCGTGGCTTGCTATTACGAAAGTATAGAACCTCCTCCTGATGCGCATCAGCCACCCCCTTCTTTCATGAAGGAACAGAAGACGGCTTTAGGCCTCAAGGTGTTCCTTCAGATGCTTTCGGTTCTGTATTCTTGGCCCTCTCTCGTGCAAAAGATGAGGATCAACCTGCGGGGGGAATGCCTCTGAGGCGATAGATTCGAACCTCCGCCTAAATCCCAGCGCGAAGGAATAAGATCTCGAGGTGCGTCAGAATCAGATGTGTGAACAATCCACTATTCCAGCACATGATCAATTGATCGGCCAGATGCTGGAATCGATTAGGATATCTTCGAAAGAGAACTGGCGCGCGGTATTCGAGGGCCGATTCTTCCGCAAGTACCTCGAGCAGGAAGTGCGCAACGCTCTGCGCCAAGGGGCTGCCGGTACTATCAAGGCTATGAATCCTTTTTTTTCAGCGGGCGAACGGACACTTTGTCGATCAGCCCCGGGATCCTGGCGGCGATGACGTTCGTTGCCACATCTATCTTCGCCGCGAAGCCCTTTATCTGGTCCAGCACCTGTGACATATGCTCTATCCCTTCCATTGTGATTATTTGGTTGTCGAGAATCTTCTGCTGACGGCGCAGGATCTTCTGGAGAACGGCGCAAAGCACCCGCATCATCCCAACCTACCGTCATGCCAAGCGGTCTTCCTCGAATCGCAGCTAACGCGCAGCGCCTGCCAGTTGCCGTGGTCCCAGAACAGGGCAGGATCGGCTTTGTGGGGGACCATGTGGTCGGTGGATTTGGCGCAGTGACGCGGTTTTTCTTCAGGCATTCGATGCACAGGGGATTGCGCATGAGTAGGTTTTCGGGGCCGGGCTCTACTGGTAGTTACAGCCGCGCGCCAGTCCCGGGAATAACAGCTTGTCTTTCTTATTCATCCCAAAATGCTGCTTTCAAAATCCCTTTGCACCCAAGTACCATGGAAAAGTTCAGACAGAAACAACCGCAACCAGGAGAGGACGATGTACCGAGGGATGACGCTGCTTACAATAGTGCTGCTGTTTATGGTCGCATCACGCGGAGGGAATGGCCAGCCGGCCCCGGCGGTACAGGCTGCAAAACTGGCCGTCACCAGCCCGGTCACGGTCCCGGAGGGCAATGGTGCTCCGGTCATCACGGACGGCTTGTTCAGTCCGGGCGAGTGGGATGATGCGCTCCGGATCGCCCTGAGCGAGGCTGTTGAGTTGCGCCTCAAGCAGTATCGCGGCGTGGTTTTCATCGGTGTGCGTGGCCCGAATACTGTCAGTATCGGCCCTTCCGAATTGTCCCTGGCCGTTCCAGGCGGCCAGATCCATAAGCTCCATGTGTCGGCCCAGCTTTATGAGGTCGTGCTCCCTCCAACAGGCGCGGAGCCTGCGTCCCGTTTTGGACTCACGCCCGATTGGTACGCGAACGAGCTGCGCCGGGATATGGTGGAATCCGAACGCCTCGAGAAGGAGGGCAAGAGCCCTTTTGAAATTATACGTGCCACGTCATACCCGTCGGACGGCATTGAGTTCGCAATCCGTCGATCAAAGCTCCCGGGCCAACGATGGTTGATGCGCCTCTCGGTCTCCGCCTTTGTCGGGGACAAGCCGGGCATGCTCGTATATCCGAAGGCTGCCGCCGAGAGGACGACGGAAGCCTGGCTGGAATTGCGCTTCAAGTAGGTGAGGAAGGTGAGCACTGCCGGATTCGCACCAGGAAATGCGCCATTGGGGCATTTCATTTTCCCTATCCCCAGGAGTGTGCGTGGAGAAAGGAGTCGGGAAAATCTCAATTTGCCCAGAAGGACAAGTGATTTCGGAGTGTTATTTGATCCTCTTCGCGGTCTGATCTTTGCCGCTTTGGTGTAGAATGAGGGCCGTAACCCGACCATTTTCATCTTTCACGAAAGTTATCTGCCACTCGAACGCTTTCAGGAAGAACTTCATTTCGGATTCCGGGAAAACCTCGACTTTGGGATCGGTGTTTGCCTGCATCATCAGCTTGTTCTCTTCGCGGGTGAGCGTCAAGACAATGCCGGGAGTGAGTTCGTATTCTCCGACGTAGGAATCGTAGATCCTGGGATCTACTTTGGCCAGTTTGTGCTCAACGGGAATCTCATATTTCGCCTCGAAGAGAATTGCGGCCAAATCGGCGGCCACGCCTCCAACGGGAAATTCCTCATTGTTGCACAGCACGATGACAGTTGCCTTCTCGTCAGGGTAGCGGGCGATAAACGTCGCGAATCCGTTGATGCCGCCGCCGTGCACGATCTGCTTGCGGCCAAAAGTTGCCGGGGAAGCTGGACGTATCGCCCAGCCATAGGCATACCCGCTCTTAAATGGGGTAAACATTGCGTCCAGGGCCGCCCTGTGGAGCAATTTCTCGGTGTAAAGCGCCTGATCCCAGAGGAGAAGGTCTTCGACCGTCGAATAGAGCGAGCCGGCCGCGTACGGCTGCGCCATGTCCAGATAGGCAGCGTTGGCCAGCCCATCCCCTGAAGGCACATACCCTGCCGCACGTCTCTTGAGGATCGCCTCGCTGTGGTCATAACCTGTGGCATTCATCCCCAACGGCTCGAGAATCTGACCGCGCACGACATCCTCGTAGGGCTTACCAGTGATTTTTTCGATGATCAGCCCCAGCAGGAAATAGCCTGAATTGTCGTATTTGTATTGGTCTCCCGGAGTGAATTCAAGAGGAAGGTCCCGGAATCGTCCGACCATTTCTTCTTTTGAAGTAGGAATCATCATTTTGCGCGGGTAATCGGAAAGATTGGTGTAGCTCGGTATGCCCGATGTGTGCGTAAGCAGGTGGTGGATGGTCACGGGCTTCCAGCTCTCCGGGCAGGGTGAAAGATATCTGCAGATGGGATCCTGCACGCTCAGCCGGCCTTGTTCCTGCAGCTGCATCACCACCATCGACGTGAACTGCTTCGTGATGGAACCGAGGCGGAATCTTGTTGTCGGCGCGTTCGGGATGTCCCACTCGGCATTCGCGAAGCCGTAGCCTCTCGAGATTAAAACCTTACCTTCCCTGGCAACCAGGATCGAGCCGGTGAAACGCCTCAATTTTGTTTGCGCCTGCATGTATTCGTAGACCTTGGCGGCAAATCCCGCTGCAACGGCAGGGCCGCGCGCCTGTGAGCAAGAAACGTATGGTAAAGCGAAGACTAAAGCGCTGCTTATGATCAGGCCCAAGAAACTGGCTGTTTTTCGCATTGCACCCACCTCACGGCGATGACAGTACGCCGAGGATCACGGTTTGCACTGCATGGACAATAGCATGGATTGGGAGTGGGGTATTCTCCCGCCCACACCTCCTGCGCCGAGTTTTTCTGTAACGCGGTAGTGGAAGAGGATTGTGCCGCTCATGAAGAAATCCTCCAATCGAACAATTTCACTCTGCCATTACAACTCACTCGGCACAAGGTCGCAGAAAATCAACCGCTGAATTCCGGCCAACGAGCCTGCGGCAACGATCTGCAGGAGCGAAGGCGGCTATCAGCCGAAGGAGGGCGAAATCAGGCGGATTGGGCAGATGTATCGGTTCTTACGGGACAGGAGAGGAAGAACCATTTCGGGTTCGTCATACTGGATCCCGAAAGGCCCTCGCCGACAATCCTCAGCGGAGCGGTTTGACAATGCCCGCAATCCTGACATTCAACCTGTGCTCTGTCATATAGCATCGGGAAGTGCTGTTAAGAAATACCCGAACCTGTTGCGGCATAATTTCGTTTAGCGGGTTGGAGGTGGTCCCATGGCGAAGAAACGGACTCTCGAATTATTCCTGTCAGTCGTAGCACTTCTGTTATTTCTCGATAGCTTCAGAGTTTTCGGCATCCTGTTTGCGGTCGACAAGTCCATCCCACCTGAAAATCCCGCCATGGTTGAACGGGCGGCGATCGCGAAGCCGGTCGTCGTCTCCCCGCAAGACTCCCGGGCCTGGCCGGAGGACAGGTTGGTGGACACCATCACCCGTGAAGAACTCCGCGATCATGTGTACTTCCTGGCTTCGGATTTCGTCGGCGGTCGCCGGCCGGACGACGCCGGGTACAACATCGCCGCTGAATACGTGGCGAGCCAATTCCGGTCGGCAGGCGTGCGTCCGGCGTTCACCGGCGCGGACGGCACCCCGGCCTACTTCCAGAAAGTCCCGATGATGCGGATCATGACCGTTATTGACCGCCCCTTCACGTTGAGCACGGCCGCTGGGGATAAGGTCATCGAGGCACTGGACGACTTCCGGCTCTTCAGCCGCGGGCCGTCGATCAGCATGGTTCCGATAGTCTTCATCGGCTATGGCATTTCGGAGCCCGACCACGGTTGGGACGATGTGAAAGGTCTGGATCTCAAGGGAAAGGTGGCCGTCATGCTGCTCGGCGCGCCGCTCCGTGATGGTAAGCCGGTGCTTCCGGCCCCGGTCCACAAGAGCTACGAGGGCATCCCGGGCATCGGGCGCCGCGTGCAGTCTCCCGGTCTCCGGCAGAACCGGCCTGACGCGCTGGTGGTCGTCGTGGACAAAGAATACGCCGACGTCTGGGACATTCTTCCGAACGTCCTCGGCCAAGCTCAGCTCCAGTACCGGGCAGGCGGAGGACCCGGTCGCCTGGCGGTGCCCCCGGCCGCGATCGCTCTCGTCAAGGGCGCGCAAGCGGAGGCGATCTTCGCCGGCCAGGACTACAACCCCCTCGAAATACCCAGCCGCGGACTGGCCGGCTACAGGACGTTCGAGTTCAAGAATACACGCCTGAGCCTCGGCATTCGCGCCACGGCGGAGGACTTTGAAAGCGTGAACGTCGTCGGCCTGGTTCCGGGCAACGATCCGGCCCTTGCCCACCAGGTTGTCACCGTTGGCGCGCACCTCGATCATCTCGCCCCGGCAGGAGGGAAGATCCGCAACGGCGCCGACGACAACGCCAGCGGAAGCGCCGGCGTGATCGAAATCGCCGAGGCTGTGGCCGCCAGACCCCTGCGCAGGCCCGTCCTGTTCTGCTTGTGGACGGCCGAGGAGTCGGGCATGGCGGGCTCCCGCCAGTTCCTCAGCGCGCCCCCGGTTCCGGTGGACGACATCATCGTCAATCTCTGCCTGGATACGATTGGCCGCTCGGATCCGGACGCGAGCCAGACTCGAAAACATTACGTCATCGGTTCCGCTCAGATTGCGCCCGAGTTGAAGACGATCATCGACGCCGTCAACGCGAAGACGGTCAACTGGCCGCTGGATTTCGAGTCGATGGAGAGTTCGATGAGAGGGAGCGATCACTACAACTTCCACCTCAAAGGTATCCCGACCGCATTCCTGTTCTCGGGACGCCACGAGGATCTCCACGCTCCCACCGACGATGCCGAGAAGATCGATTTCGAGAAGGTCCAGCGGCTCTCGCAATTGATCTACGAGGTGACCGCCGAACTGGGCAACCGCGACAGGTCGATTAGGCCTGCGGCCGTACAGAAGTAACCTGCCACACCCCGCTTCCCGTGAAACAGCTGGGACAGCAGAGCGCGAGACGTGGCTCAACGCCGCGACAGGCAGAACCGCGAGACCCGACTGCTTGCTTTCCACTCCCAGACCGGAAGGGGCGATGGTGCCGCCGCCACCACCACCGCCGGGCGGAAGGCCCAAGATGCGCTGAGGACTCCTTCATGGTCGACAATCCGGCAGAGCGAACCTATAAGGTCAAATTCGTCAGGGCCTCTACCCGGACATCGTGTCGGTGATGTTTCTAGGTCTGATTCATTCATTTAGAGCGTCTTGACAACGCCGCGAGCACTTATGACAAACTACGCTCGGGGAAACTGCACGGTCGAGCCGTCGTCAGACTGTTCGGCTGGAGAACGTGCTGAAGTGCAAGTCATCGCAGAAGCAAAAGAGGCAGGCAGATGAATACCGCGACAGTTGACCGAAATCAGATGACTCCTTATCAGCAGCCGATTGGCAAGGTATTGGCCGCGCTCGGCACAGATGCGCGGCACGGCTTGAGCCAAGAGGAGGCGCGGGCGCGGCTCGAACGTTACGGCAGAAACGGATTGACGGTGGAAAAGCCTGTCCCTCGATGGAGGAAATTCCTGGCCCAGTTCCAGGATGTGCTCGTCATCCTGCTGCTCATCGCGACACTGATTTCGGCAGGACTATGGCTGTATGAGCGTGAATCGGCACTACCCTATGAGGCGATGGCGATCTTCGCCGTCGTCCTGCTCAACGCCGTCATGGGCTACATTCAGGAATCACGGGCGGAGCAAGCTGTGGCGGCGCTACGCCAGATGTCTGCGGCACACGCCAACGTCATTCGCGACGGCGCGCGGCGGAGCATCACCGCAACTGAGGTCGTGCCGGGCGACATCATCCTCATCGAAGAAGGGGACACGGTTCCCGCCGATGGGCGAGTGATTCATTCAATCGCACTCCAAACGGCTGAGGCGGCGCTGACGGGTGAGAGCCTGCCGGTGTCGAAGGATACGCTTCCGATCACAGAAGAGGTCGGACTTGGCGATCGCCACAATGTTATCTTCAGCGGCACGACGGCAACCTACGGGCGGGGGCGCGCGGTGGTCACGGCGACGGGGATGCAGACACAGATGGGGCGCATCGCCGGAATGCTGAAAGAAGCTCCGACAGAGACCACGCCGCTGCAAAAGGAGCTCGCCCGAGTCGGCAGGCTGCTCGGCATCATCGTTGTCGTCATCGCCATCGTGATGATCGCGACCATCATCCTGGTCGAAGATGTGAGCGGTTTCTCAGCTGTTTTTGATGTGCTCATTTTGGGGGTGGCGCTCGCAGTCGCAGCGGTGCCGGAAGGCTTGCCGGCGGTGGTGACCGCCGTCCTTTCCATCGGAGTTCAGCGTATGGCGAAGAGAAACGCCATCGTGCGTCATCTCGCGGCAGTTGAGACTCTCGGCTCGGCCACCGTCATCGCCTCAGATAAAACGGGAACGCTCACTAAGAATGAAATGACGGTGCGTCGGGTAGTTACCGCCAGCGGACGTGTAAGTATTAGTGGCACGGGTTACGCGCCCGAAGGCGAAGTGCAGCGGGACGGCGGAGGGGCGATTGATGGCGCGCTACGCTTCGAGTTCACACGCGCGCTCGCCGCCGCCGACCGCGCAAACAACGCCGTGTTACAGGAGCGCGATGGGCGCTGGACGGTGCAGGGCGACCCGACTGAAGGGGCATTGATCGTCGCGGCGCGAAAAGCCGGGCTGGAGGCAGAAGCGCTCGACGCACGGTTCGCGCGCATCGCGGAAGTTCCCTTCTCGTCCGAGCGGAAATTGATGAGTACGATTCACAGTGACGCCGAGATGCAGGAACGCCTGCTTGCCCTCACCAAAGGCGCGCCGGACGTGCTGCTCGCCCGCTGCTCGCAGGAGCTTGTCGGAGAAAAGACCAAGCCTCTGACGGCGGAACGCCGTGCAGAGATTGTGAAGATTAACGAAGAACTGGCCGGCGAAGCTCTGCGAACGCTCGGAGTCGCCTTCCGCTCACTCCCCAAGGATGCATTCAGGCGCGAGGAGGTTGATGAGAGCATCGAGCAAGACCTCGTCTTCCTGGGACTGATCGGCATGATCGATCCGCCGCGCGAGGAGGCGAAGGAAGCAGTTGCGCGCGCGAAGGCTGCGGGCATTCGCCCGCTGATGATTACAGGCGATCACCCCAGGACAGCCGCCGTCATTGCCGAAGAACTCGGCATAGTTAAAAACGGGCGAGCCGTCACGGGTGCGGAGCTTGAGAAAATGCCGGAGGAGATACTCGACAGGACGGTTCAAGAAGTGTCGGTCTATGCGCGGGTCAACCCCGAACACAAGCTTCGGATCGTGAGGGCGTTGCGGCGCGGAGAGGCGGTCGTTGCGATGACGGGGGACGGCGTCAACGACGCGCCCGCTTTGAAGACCGCCGACATCGGCGTGGCGATGGGCATTACCGGAACGGACGTTGCCAAAGAAGCCGCCGACATGGTGCTGGCCGACGACAACTTCGCCAGCATCGTCGTGGCGGTCGAAGAGGGGCGCGCGATCTTCTCGAACATCCGAAAATTTTTGCGCTACCTGCTCGCTTCAAACATCGGGGAAGTGATGACGATGTTCTTCGGCGTGCTGCTGGCGGACGCAATGGGGCTGAAGGCTGCAGGTAGCGCCTTCGCGCTGCCGCTTCTGGCGACGCAGCTCCTCTGGATCAACCTCGTGACGGACGGCGCGCCCGCGCTCGCGCTCGGCGTAGACCCGGCCGACATCGCAGGGATGGCGAGACCGCCGCGCCCGCGAGGCGAAGGAGTGATCACGCGCCGGATGTGGTTCGGTATCGTCTTCGTCGGTGTCGTGATCGCTGCCGGCACGCTGCTGGTGCTTGACGCGAGCCTGCCGGGCGGCTTCATTGAAGGCTCAGGCAGTATGCGCTACGCGCAGACGATGGCTTTTACCACTCTGGTCTTCTTTTCGCTGTTCACCGTCTTCAACGCTCGTTCGGACGAGCGGAGCGCGTTCGTCGGGATGTTCTCCAACAAGTGGTTATGGGGAGCGATCCTGTTGTCGCTCTTGATGCAGGTGGCGGTGATTTACGTCCCGCTTCTGCAACAGGCATTTTCGACCGTGAGCTTGAGCTTCATGGATTGGCTGCGCTGCACTGCGGTAGCGAGTTCGGTGTTGTGGTTGCGTGAAACGAGCAAGATCATCACCCGTGCGACAGCCGCAAGGGGTCGTGCTCCAACTCAAGAATGAGATAACGGCCAAGCAAGCCCTATCTGCCTCTCCAATCTTCCCTCGATGCCTGACTGATCATCATCGATCCATTGATCGTTGCGAAATGAATAATGGGTGGTACGCTGATAAGAAAAAAGAGGGGAAACGCCATGTGCTGCAATAAGGTAGGGGTGCGCCAGAAATCCTTATCCAGCGACGCGGCTCAGGTGTAAAATCCGGCTGCGGTCCAGACCCAAACGTCGAAGTCAACATATTACCTTTTATCAGCATCTGAGGGAGGGCACTCGTGAAGGCGCGACGGCGGCCGGATCAGATGTTTGACAAGCGAAGAGGCAGCTCATCCTTCCTATCCGTTTCCTGCGCAATCACCGGGAAGTCCTCGCAGCCATGGATTTCTTCACCGTCCCAACACTCACCTTTCGAGTTTTGTATTGTTTCTTCATCATCGAACATGGCCGACGCAAAATCCTCCATTTCAAT
>Ga0315277_10005000_pt1 | contig 17568 bp, 15 predicted proteins | sample YL17G05_15_MG_FD_203695 | JGI IMG/M metagenome (GOLD analysis project Ga0315277, IMG submission 203695) | Sediment microbial communities from Yellowstone Lake, YNP, Wyoming, USA - YL17G05_15 | ecosystem: Environmental > Aquatic > Freshwater > Lake > Sediment | place: USA: Wyoming | collected...
CCGCTGCCTGTCCCCGAAGCGGGGAATTCGCTATTCCTCCACGGACTAACGTCCGTGGAATCCCGCGAAGGGGATTGATTTTGCGCGGAGTCTTGGGCGAAGAGGGCCGCGTTGAGGAAGGTCAAGATGACGAGGACGGTGAGGAAAGTTGCGGCGGGGATAACGACAGCGGGGGCGACGGCGATAAACATCTTATACGATATGCGCTTCGTTTTCATATCCTCTCCCGGGGAGCTTGATCCTTTTTAAATGCCCAATTTCGCCCTTTCTTCATATCATAGAAAATGGGAGCGATCAATCGGAGGGGACAGAACTCAAACCTAACCGCCCAAATTGGAATGAACCTTCCCGCGTCAAATTCATCCAGGCTTGGAAGTAGGCCGTCAAATGATGCTGAGGGAGCTCAGGCCGTTGACACCGCATCCTGTCCTGATTTAATATCAACTGCAAACTTAGACCCAGTTCAGTCGCGAAATAAGGGAGGTCGGAATGCAAGTTAGAGTTCTTGGCGGCATCGTCCTCGTGTTTTTCTCGGCGGCCCTGGCCGCTTCCGATCCCGGACAGACGAACGACGCCGCCGAAGCGATGAAGAATCTGAAGCTGTGCCAAGAAAGCCTGGGGAAAGACGACGTCGATGCGGCGGTTGAATATGGAGAAAAGGCCGTCAAGCTGGACGGCGGCAACTGGGAATGTCAATTGTGGCTGGGCCACGCCTACGGCCGAAAAGCCCAAAAAGCGTCCGTGTTCAGCAAGCTCTCGAACGCCAAAAAGTGCAAAGCCGCCTATGAAAAAGCGGTCGAGCTCAAGGCCGACAGCGCGGAGGCGAGGCAGGCGTTGATGGAGTATTTGTTGCAGGCGCCAGGCATCGCCGGCGGCGACAAGAACAAAGCCAGGGAACAAGCTACGGAAATCCTGAAGCTCGACGCCGTAAGGGGCCATCTCGCGTTCGCCCAAGTCTACTTGAGCGAGAACGATGCGGCCAAGGCCGAGCAGGAATACATCGCAATCACCGAGCTGGACCCGAACAACCAGGCCCATCGGAACAATTTGGGTCTTTTCTATGTCAATCAAGGCAAGTATGACCAAGCCCGAAATATCTTCCTGACCCTCAATGAGGCGGCTCCTCAGGAAACGGCCTATATCTATCAGTTGGGAAAGATCGCCCTTCTGTCGGGGAAAGACCTGGACAAAGGATTGGAGTATTTCCAGGAGTATTTGAAGGTCGAGCCGAAGCCGGACTATCCGACCTGGGCTGACGCCCATTGGCGGATGGGGTTGATTCAGGAAAAGCTCGGCAGTAAGGACAAAGCCGTGGCCGAGTATCAAAAGGCGCTGGAACTCAACCCCCAGCACAAGTTCGCCAAAGAATCTTTATCCAAGATCCGGGGCGGGGACGTGCCGCTCTAATTCGTTGCCGGCTCAGGTCTTACCGAGAAACGCGATCAGGGCGCGAATAATACTGTACAGGAAGAACAAGAAACCCAGGCCGGGATGGCGAAGGCGATGAACATGAAGAAGGTGATCGAGATAACAGGGCGAAAGCCGAAGTCCAGTATAATGATCCCATGACCGAAGCCCCGAATCGACCCCGCCTTGCAGTACCCAAGGAGCCGAAACAACGGCTCCTTGGGTGCCGGCCGTCCCCGGCGGGGTCTGCCTTCGCCCGGCGCTTGGCCGTCGTCCTCTGCCGTCCCGAAAACGCCGAGAACGTCGGGCTGGCCGCCCGAGCCATGAAGAACACCGGGTTCGGGGAGCTGCGCCTCGTCCTGGACCGGCCTCTCGACTCAATCGCTCATAAAACGGCCGTCCACGCGGGGACAATCATCGACCGGGCCCGCGTCTTCCCGGACTTGGAGGAGGCCGTCGCCGACCTTCACCTCGTTTTCGCCGGGACGGCCAAGAGCCGCAAGAATTTCGAAGTCCTCGCCTTTGAAGATGCCCTCGACCGAATGCTGGCCGCGCCGCTTTCAGCCCGGGTCGGTCTGCTTTTCGGGAATGAGCGCACCGGACTGACCTCGGAGGAACTTCGCCGCTCCAACTTTAGGTTCACGATTCCCCAGGCGGCGCGGCAACCCTCCTACAACCTGGCCGCGGCCGTCCTGCTCACCCTGTTCGCCCTTTTCTCCCGAAGCGGAGCGGCGGTTCCGACCCGCGCCCGCCCCGGCCGAACGCCTTTTACCCGGCGCGAGATGGAAACCTTCCGGCGCGTCTTCATACGAAAAATGGAGGAGAGGGGATTCATCCACTCCACGAACAGGACGCACATGGAAGAGAGGATCTCGGACCTTTTAGGCCGGCTGGCGCTGACCGCGGAGGACGGCGCGCTCTTCCTTGCCTTGTTTTCGAAGGGATCGACGGCCGGATAAGAGGCTTTCCCCCGGTTCGTGTATAATGACGTGAGGAGAGACGAAATGAGCGAGAAGGAAATCATGGTCACCTTTCCGGGAGGCGTCAAGGTCGACGCCCGCTCCGGGGAATTCACGGTCCGGACCGACCAACCTGTCAAAGCGGGCGGGGAGAACTCGGCTCCCTCGCCGTTCGATCTGTTCTTGGTCTCCATCGCGACCTGCGCCGGATACTATGCCCTGGCCTTCTGCAGGGAGCGGAATATCGCGGTCGAGGGCATGTCGGTCCGGATGACCTGGACCCGGGACCCGGAGATCAAGATGATCGACCGGATCTCGATCGAGATCCGGCTTCCGGCGGGTTTCCCCGAGAAATACCGCGCGGCGGTCGTCAAGGCGGCCTCGACCTGCACCGTCAAGGCCCACCTCGCCAAGCCGCCCGCCTTCGTCATGGAGGCCCGGATCGCCGGCTAGTCCTCCGGCCCAGTTGACTTGGCACTCAGCGGAGTGATATATTTTTCTACAGATAGATGCCCACCCTGCGCCGCTTCGCCGCTTATGCCCGCCTCCATTTCGAGGTCTTCATCATCCTGCTCGTCATCGCCGGCGTCGCCCTGATCGGGATCCTTGTCACCAATAGGGTTTCCTTCCTGAATTTCTTTTTTCTCCCGGTCATCCTGGCCGGCTATTATCTGGGAAAGAAGAAGGCGGTCCTGATCGCGACCCTGTGTGTCCTCCTTGTCTTCTGCTTCTTCCTTTATACGAGACTCCTGGCGCGCGGCCAGGCCGGCCTGTCTCTGGACGACTTCATCAGCCTGCTGGCCTGGGGCGGATTCTTGATTCTAACCGGGGCTTTGCTGGGGACCGTTTCCGACGAGCGGGAGCGCAAGATCGAGAACATCCAGAAAGCCTATGTCGGAGTCCTGGGCATCCTGCTCAAGTATTTCGAGGTCGCCGACGAGGAAAAACCCCCTTCGTTGCGCGTCTCCCTCCTGGCCGGGATGCTGGCCAAGAAGGCCGGGATGGGCATGAGCGACGTCGAAAACGTCAAATCGGCCGCCCTTCTGATCGGAACGGGCGAGCTCAAGAACAACGTGCGTTTGTTCGAGGAGGTCGCAGAATTTATCCGGTCGGGAGGGATGGGCGCGCGGGCTAAGATCGGAAGCCGCGATCAGGTCCTGCTCAATACGACGGCCTCCCTGCTTAAAGAGGTCGAGCCGCTCCTCTCCGGTTATGTCCGGCACTATGTCGAGGATGCCGGCCGGATCGACAAGGACCTGGCCGACGTCCCCAAGGGGAGCAGCCTGATCGCCCTGGCCGATCTCTTCGACCGTCTCCGGACGACGGGCGAGGCCAACCTGGGACCGGAGACGATCCGGTCTTTCAAGGACTTCGAGCGGCTGGCCGGCCGGGCGTTCCCCGAGGCCGCGGTCCGGGTGTTGCGCGAAGTCGCCCTCATCCTGGAGTGAAACGCCGAGACGTCATCGGGATCGATCTGGCCGGGGCCGCCCGCCGGCCGACCGGCGCCTGCCTCCTGCGCGGCCTCGGGGCCGAGACGCGCCTCCTTTACTCCGACCAAGAGATCAAGGACTACATTCTGGCGGCCGCTCCCGCGCTCGTCGCCGTTGACGCGCCGCTCAACCTCCCGCCCGGCCGCCGCTCGATGGACGACCGGAACGGGGAGCACTATCGGCCATGCGACCTTGAGCTTAGGAGGAGAGGCATCCCCTTTTTCCCGATCACGCTGGGGCCGATGCGCGGCCTGACCGAGCGGGGGATCGGGCTGCGCCGCAGCCTGGAGCGGAAAGGGATCCGCGTCGTCGAGATGTACCCCGGTGGAGCGCAGGACATCTGGAAAATCCCCCGCGCCAAGCGCGACCACGACGGCCTGCTGCGAGGGTTGAGAAAACTCGGGCTCAAGGGTCTGCGCCGGACGGCCTCGGACCACGAGCTCGACGCCGCGACGGGCGCCCTGGTCGGGCGTCTCTTCCTCGAGGATAAGGCCGAGGTCTTCGGCGATTTTAAAACCGGCGCGATCATCATGCCCCGGTCGCGGAAAAAAGAAACGGAGAGGGAAGACGCCGGCGGCCTGAAATGAGGTTTGGATGGAGGACCTTCCGATGACGCAAACAGCGGCCCGGCTTTGTCTGGTTCTGGTCCTGGTTTCCGCGCTTGGAGCGGCGACCGCCGCGGTTCAGATGCGGAACCCGCCCGCTCCGCTCTTCCGAGACCCCGTTTTCGACGGGGCCGCCGATCCTTCGCTCATCTGGAACGACAGGGAGCGGGCCTGGTGGATTTTCTATACGAACCGCCGGGCCAACGATCCGGCGGCCCAGGACGGCGTCCGCTGGTGCCATGGGACCGACATCGGCATCGCTTCTTCGGCGGACGGCGGCCTGACCTGGACATACCGCGGGACCGCGCGGGGACTTGAATTCGAGCCCGGCCGAAACACGTTCTGGGCGCCGTGTCTTGTCGAGCACAGCGGGGTTTTTCACATGTACGTCGCCTATGTCCGAGGCGTCCCGGCCGACTGGAGCGGCGACAGGCATGTTCTCCACTACACGAGCGGCGACCTGCAGAGCTGGAAGTTCGAAGCCGTCGTCGCCCTGAGCTCGGACAGGGTCATCGACGCCTTCGTCTATCCCAAGCCGGACGGCGGCTGGCGGATGTGGTACAAGGATGAAACTCACGGCTCTCACATCTACGCCGCGGATAGCGAGGACCTTTTCCGCTGGAGCGTCCGGGGCCCGGTCGTCACGGGCAAGGCCCAGGAAGGGCCCGCGGTCTTCCGGTGGCGGGGCTCGTACTGGATGGTCGTCGACCGCTGGCAGGGGATGGCCGTTTTTCATTCGGCCGACCTCGCGAACTGGACCGAGCAGGCCGGGACGATCCTCGGAGTTCCGGGCACGAGACCCGATGACGCCGATATCGGGCGGCACGGCGAGGTCGTCGTTCAGGGACCGGAAGCGTTCCTTTTCTATTTCACCCACCCGTTCGGGGCGGAGGACCACATTCAACCGGGGAAACACCGTTCGTCTCTGCAGGCGGCGAGGCTCGAAATCGCGGACGGCCTTATCGTCTGCGACAGAAACAAGCCGTTCAGCCTGGCCTTGAGGCCGCCGGGCGGCTTTCGCCCGGACGTCCGGCCGGAAAGCCCCTTGCGCCTCGAGACCTCGGACCCGAAGCTGGCGGCGGCCTTCGCCTGGGCGAAGGGGCGGGCGCTGGATTATGTTTTTCCGGCCGAGGAGACCGGGGACGCGGTCGGCGACTGGTATGAGGCCGCCCTGCCCGGGCGCTTCGCCTTCTGCATGAGGGATGTCTCCCATCAGGCCTTGGGCGCCCATGTCCTCGGCCTAGCCCGTTTCAACCTGAACGTGCTCGAGAAGTTCGCCGCGGCTATTTCGGCCCCGCGCGATTTCTGCTCGTTTTGGGAGATCGATAAGTACAATCGGCCCGCGCCGGTGGATTACAAGAACGACGGCGACTTCTGGTACAACCTGCCGGCCAATTTCGACGTCCTGGATGCCTGCTGGCGGCAGTTCCTGTGGTCCGGGGACCGGACCTATCTCGATGGGCCGCAATTCAAGAATTTTTACGAATGGACCGTCGACGCCTATGTCCGGGCCTGGGATAAGGACGGCGACGGGATTCCCGAGCACAGGCCCGAGTACGGGAACCGGGGTTTGGGGAGTTACGACGAAGGGCCGGACTCCGGCCGGACCCTGATGGGCTCCGACCTCCTGGCGGCCATGGCCAGGGCCTATCTCTCCTACGCTGAAATGCTCAAACTCGGCGGGGATGAGAAAGCCGCCGGCCGGTTCATCAAGAAAGCGGACCGGCTGCGCGGGTTCTTTCTCAGGAATGGGTGGGACTCGGGCCTGGGCCGTTTCGCCCCGGTCTTCCTCCAGGACAAGACGCCGCGGTTCGATGACATGTTCTGGAGCGGCGTCTTGACCCTTTATTTCGGGTTCATCCCTCGCGGGCCGCAAAGGCAGAAGACCCTCGACGGCCTTCTGGGCGGGAATCCCGGCGGTATCGAGATCCAATCCTACCTGCCCGAGGTCTATTATCGCTGCGGCCTCGAAGACGCGGCCTACGGCGAGCTCCTTAAAATCTGCGACCCGGGAACCCAGCGGCGGGATTACCCCGAAGCCTCTTTCGCCGTCATCGGGGCCGTCGCGGCCGGACTGTTCGGCATTCAGCCGGACGCCCGGGAGAGGCTGGTGGTTACGCAGCCGGGCCTCGCGGCGCCGACGGAATGGGCCGAGCTCAGGAACGTTCCGGTCTTCGAAAACAGCGTCGGCGTCCGGCACCGGGCGACGGAAGAGACGGCGTTCGAAAATATCGCGGGACCGGAACTCGTCTGGAAGGCCGTTTTTCCCGGCCGCTGGGCGGAGCTTGTCGTGGACGGAGCGCGGCAAAAGGCCTCCCGGGGCAAGGACGACAACGGCCGGGACGTCTCCTGGATTCTCGTCCGGGTCGGCCCCGGAGAGCGGCATTCGGTGAGAACCGATTTCCCGGTGTCGGATTGAGCGCTCTGGTCGTGAAGTCCTCCAAAGTGACCCCGGCCATGTTCCTGGCGGCAAGCCGGGCCTTGAGCGATATGGTGTCGGCGGAACAGCGGGAAAGCGGGCTGCTCCTTCCCGAAATGAAGGAGATCCGGGCCGCGGCCTTTCGGGTCGCGTTGGCCGTGGCGCGGGAAGCTCGCGACGCCGGGCTGGGGCGGCTCCTGAGCGATGAGGAGCTCGCCGCCGTCATCCGCAAGGCCCAGTGGGAGCCGCGCTACTATCCCTACCGGCCGGGTCCGATCGGCGGGTAATCAATTGAGCGGGCAGCGAATGACCATGAAAACCGAGCGAATTTTTATTATTTTTCTTGGGGTCTGGATAATCGTCTTCTGCGGAATTAAGACCCTTCAGCACTTTTCGTTCGGCACCAATGCCTGCGACCTTTCCATCGTCGACTACGGCTTTCATTACACCCTTAAGGGAGAGGTCATGGCCGACCCGTTTCATCAATACGCCTTCGGCCGTTGGGAAAGGAACCAGGGCATGCTAACCTACCTGCCAGGCCGCGTCAAAGGCTGGGAAAGCCATTTTGCCCTCCACTTTACGCCGATTCTTTTCTTGATGATTCCTCTTTATGTCGTCTTTCCCGGACCTCTGATCCTGCTCTATATCGAAGTGATCGCCATCGGCCTTTCCGGGCTGTTTCTGTATCTCATCGCACGGAGTGTCTTAAAGGATCGGTTTCTTCCCGTCGTCGTGGCCGTCGTCTATCTCTTCTTTCGACAACTGCTGTTGGGTTTGATGCATGATTTTCATACCGAGCTGCTGTTTCCCGTCTTCTTTTTGGGCGCGTTCTATTTCCTGGCCATTCGAAAGAAGCCCCTCCTGTATTTTTTGTTCCTGAGCCTCGCCCTCCTTGTGAAGGAAGATGTCGGAATCTATCTCTTCTTTTTCGGGATATTCGCCGTTTATAAGCTTAAGGAAAAACGGCTGGGGTGGTTGACGTCCGCGCTGTCTCTCGGCTATGTGCTGCTGACCTTGGGAATTGTCATACCGTATTTTCGCCAACAAGCGGGAGGAACCGGATTCTATCTCTATGGGGCCATCTATGGTCAGGAAAGCGGGAGCCTAGTCCAGATGATCGGCAATATTCTCAGGCATCCCGGGATTCTCCTCCAGGGGGTTGATTTCGGGCTCTTCCTCCGGATCCTGGCCGCCAATATCCTTCTCCCGCTCCTGTTTCTCCCCCTGGCGTCTTCCTACGCGGTCTTACTTGTCCCGCCGCTTGCGGTGATGCTCTTGAGCAAAATACCGCAGATGTATACGTTCGGTCTCCACTACAGCATAACCTTTTTGCCTTTTCTTTTTCTGGCCTTGATCTATGGAATGAAGAATGCCCGTGATTTCTTGGCTTCCCCGGCTGCGCGGAAAATCCGGCTGAGCTTCTTCGGGGTGGGCTTACTGCTGTTGCTGGTCAATCTGGCCAACTCCAGTTTGTGGAGGATTATCCAGCCCTCTCGTTACAAAGCACTTTCTTCCCATGCGGGCGTTAGGAAGCTCATCGGCCGGATTCCCGCCCACGCTTCGGTGGCGGCTCAGTCGGCGTTGATCCCTCACATCCCCAAGAGAAAAGCGATTGCGATGCTGCCCGCTTTTCATGGAGAAGACTATATTCTGACCCATCGAGGCGTCAATCTGTGGCCCTATAGCGAGGAAGAGTTTGATAATTTTCTCCTTACGATCGAACGCGATCCCGCCTATGAGCGGATCGGCCAACGCGGGGACGCTTGCCTATTCAGACGAATCAACGGATCTGGGGACAAGCGCTCTCAATTCGGCTTCTTGGGGCCGAGGATCTTGATCGCCTTAGGCAGGACCTCGAGCTCAATCCGATTCCTCCGGCCCAGAAACTCCCCGTTGTATTGAATGGGGAGATCCTTTCCTTTGAGGACGATCCGCTTGGCCTTGAAATGTCTCTGGGTCCGCTGGAACAGGCCGAAGTAGATGAGGGGAAAAAAGAGGATATAGCGCGACGGCGAGAGCTCGAAAAAGGTGATGTCGAGAAAGCCGTCGTCGCTGCGAGCCTTGGGGGCGATTTTCCAGCTGTAGCCGAAGTAGTTCGTCTTGGCGACGACGCAATCGAAGAAACGGCTGCGGAGCGTTTTATGCTGGAAGGCCCGGCCCTTGTCGTCGACGCCGTCGAAGAGCTCGACCTCTTTCTCGGTCGCGGGAAGCAGGAACATCTTGCGCACGGCCAGGAGGTGCCCCAGCATCCCGTGGATCTCGTGCTCGATCTTTTTCGCGGTCACGGCCGCGGTCGCGCCGATGCTGACGAATCCGGCGACGCGATCTTCGACCCGGATGAGGTCCGCCTCGCGCGGCTCGCCCTCGGCCAGGATCCGGAGGGCCTTTTTGGGGTTTTTGGGGATGCCGAAGGACTTGCGGAAGGCGTTGCCGCACCCGAAGGGGATGATGCCGAAGACGACCTCCTTCGTCCTGCCCGAATTCACGACGCCCTGGAGGACGTCGGCCACGGTCCCGTCCCCGCCGACGGCGACCACGACGTCCGATTCGAGGCAGGCGTTCCGGGCGAGATCGATCGTCAGCTCCCGCTCGCCCAGGGTGTCATGAACGCGTCCGGGCAGGGCGCGCCGAAGGTCTTCGCGGACCTTCCCCCGTCTCAGCCACTTTTTATTGGCGGCCCTGGGATTGATGATGCAGGCCGCGGAGGGTCCGGGTGCTGTCTTGCGGCTCATGATGATGCCTCTCGGCCGTGTATTTATAGCACTTCGGCCCGGCCGATGTCAAAAATTCGGGGGACACATCACTTAATTCCTAAATTGCGCGGAATTAAGTGATGTGTCCCCCGAATTATTTATTCGGCGGGGGCCGGGGCCTTCTTCCTCTTCTTAAGAAGCTTGCCCAGGATGGGGGCGGCGCCGACCGAGAGGAGGACGACCGTGAGGAGGACGAGGAGGGTGTCGGACAGCTTGATGGCTCCGCCCGCGAGACCCAGGATGTAGAAACGGGGCGTCCGCGAGGTGACGACGGCCAGGAGGTACTTCCAGGGGGGATAGCGGGCCAGCACGACCAGGAACCGGAAGGGATAGAAGGGAATCGGCGTGAACCCGGCCACCCAGAGCGAGAGGAAGGGCGCTTTATTGAACCAGGCGACGAGCTTCCGGACGCCGCGGCTTTGGAGCATTTTCCGGAAGAGCTTGAGGTCGGCCACGTACTTGAACACGGAATAGTTGATGACTTCGGTCAAGGCCGTCCCGGCGATCGACACCAGGGCGATCGTCAGCGGCCCGTAGAATTTGGAGAAAAAGAGCAGGACGGGTTCGTGGGGGACGGTGGCGACCAGGAACTCGGCCGGGAAGCAATAGAAGAACAGGACCCAGAGGCTCTTGCCCCGGCGCAGGGCGGGCGCCGCGATCCACAGGGTCAGCAAGGTCGCGACGAATGCGATCTGGAGGATGAAGAGGAGCGTTTTGACCCGGTGCCGGACCCGTTCGGAGGGAAGCGGGATTCGCTCCGCGCTCTCCAGGGCGGAGGTCACGTCGATGATGTCCGTAGCTTGTTGGGGCGGGTGAGTCATGCCGCGGCCCTCTTTGGGCGGCGGAGCCTGTGGATGTTGTCCTTGATCAGGTACTTGACGGGGCGCTCGGATCCGCCCCGAATCGACGTGTAGCAGTAGGTGCAGTCGTTGGACTTGAGGAAGTCCCGCCGGATCTGGCGGGGCGATGTGTAATCCTTGATGATCAGCCCGCAGGGCGAGAGCGATCCGCTCGGGTTGACGACGAAGAAGCGGATCCCGGCCCGGCAGTTCGGGACCGAGCCTTTCTCGAAGAAGGCGATCATGTTCCGGAAGACGTAGTCCGAAGTGTAGATCGTCCCGTAGCGGCGCTTGTGCTCGAGGAGGCGGCCGACGACGGCCTTGAACTCGGCCATCTCTTCGGGCGGGATCATGAATTCCTTTTTCTGGGTCCGAAGCCATGTATAGGTGCTGTAGTTCATCCGGACGCCCCAGGCCCGGGCCTGATCGGCCATGGCCTCGAGGTCGCGGAAGTTGTCGCGCTGGACGACGCCGGAGAGCGTGACGGCCTTCTTGTCCTCGGGACCGAAGCTCTCCATCAGGGTCTTGATCTTCTTGAACAGCCCAGGTATGGCCCGGAACGCGTCGTGGCGTTCATCGGGGTAGTCGAAGGACAGGGAGAATTCGTCGACGCCGGCCTCGATGAGTTTGTCGTACTTGGCCCGGGTCAGAAGGGCGCCGTTCGTGGTCAGGACGATGTAGGGAGCCCGGTCCGGGACGCGGACGGTCCGGACAATGTCCTCGATATCGGGGCGGAGGAGGGGCTCGCCGCCCGAGATCTGGGCGACGACCGGCTTGAAGCGGCGGGCCAGCTCGCCGAACCGCGCGGCCGGGGAACGCACCTCCCGGGGATCGTTGGCGGCGCCACCCAGGTGGCAGTGCTTGCAGCGGGCGTTGCAGTTGTAGGTGACCTCGAAAGAGATGCAGAAAGGCCGCCGCCGGATAAAATTGGCGATGCCCCGCCTGGCCAGCGATCGGGTCCGGGCCTTGGATTCCATCGCGCTCCTTTCTCGGTCAGCTCCTTCGTTTCCCGCGCAGGATGTCAATTGAACATAATTTAATTGCGATCAAAATGCAAGCGAGAATCGCCGGCAGGGGCCACCAGCCGGCCGGCAGGAAGATCAGGGATAGAGTGACGATCGTCGAATTCGCGAACTTCCCGGCCGGGCTGAAATTCCAGTTGTAGACCCGGCGGTCGACCCGGTAGAAATAGTTGGGCGAGATGAGGCCGAAGGCGCGGAATTGGTTGCTGAGGTAGAAATCGACGAAGGCGAAGTCGACGAGGTAGAGGGTCACCGGGAGGAAAAGCCAGGGCCGGACGTGGAGGAAATTCAGGAAGAAGAAGAGCGTCTCGACCCGGTCGGCGATGATGTCGATCTCGGCGCCGAGGACGGTCTCCTGCCGGAACAGCCTGGCGTAGAAGCCGTCGCTGAAATCCCCCAGCCAATGGACGCCCAGGCCGATATAATTGTAGAGCGGATTCTGGCGCAGGACGGCCAGGATGAAGAAGACGAGCGATCCGGCCAGGCGCGCCAGCGTGATCAGGTTGGGGACGCTGGCGAACGCGCTCGGCCGGAGCGGTCCGAACAGCGAAAACCCCTCCGCGCCGGCCGCCTTATGTCCGTCAACCGAGTTGGATGGCATCGCTTTCCTTTCAGGCGTGATAAGGACTCAGGGTTTCCGTGCCCCGTCGCCGACCCGAATCTCACGCGGCAGCGGCGCGTCGTAGCGTCCGTTTCCGTCCACATCGATGAAAACCGGATTGGTGATGGCAAAGGGAAGGGCGGCGTCCTCGGCCGTCCGGGCGTTGACCTGGACGACCGGATAGAGCGGCCGGCGCCCTATGACCTGACAGACGATATGGGAATCGCGGGCCAAAGTCAGGTCGATCCGCTGCCGGAATTTCTCGATCGTGTTCCGGGAGGGGCCGACCGGAATGATGAGGCCGGGTTCGCCGTTGATGATCAGGCAAACCTCGTCGACATCGACCCAGGGCGCGCCGCGGACCTCGATCCGGACCGCGATTTTTCCGTCGCGGGCCGTCACCGTGTCCCCGGACCCGTAGCGATCATCCACCGTCAGCTCGATGATCGGTCCGTTCGAGACGAAGGAATGCCCCTTGCGCACGGCATCGATCAGGGCGGCCCGGTCGAGGCCGCGGCCTTTGCCGCCCGCGTACTTGACGTAGGTCCGGGAAAAGCCCGGCTCCTCCCCGTCGATGGAATGGGTGTCCGAGGAGCCGACGACCGGGAAGAAATAGCCGTGATTCAGGAGATGGAGCCAGTCGGCGACGGCCTGGTCGTTCCCGCCGCGGAAGATGGGGCCGTTCATGGCCTCCATGACGTCGAAGTCCGTGCTGAATCCGGTCGAGGCCGAGGCGGCCGTCTCCGGGTCGAGTTTGTAGTTATTGAAGAAACCGAGGCTCCCGGCCCGGGGATGGTTGAGCTGGCGGAGGACCGGGGCCGGTTTTTCGCGGGCGGCCGCGAGCAGAGCTTCCGGGCTCCCTCCCAAGGCCGAAACCGCCCCGTTGTTGTCCTGGTCGGGCGCCGGGGTCAGAGGGTAGACGTTGAAGTGAATGAAGTTGTCGGGTGCGGTAACCTCGGTCCCGGAGAGGACGGCCAGGCGGTCTTCGAGCCCGAGCTCGGCCAGGGCCGGCGCGTAGTCGTTGACGAAATTGTGATCCGTGGCCACGGCCACTTCGACTCCCTCAGCGACCAGGGACAGGACGCGGTCCGGGATCCGATTGCTCCCGTCCGAGAACTGGGTGTGCAGATGGGGGTCGAGGGAGATGAGGCCGGCCGTATCGAGGGCCCGGTCGATGGTCAAGACGATTTCGAGGCGGTCGTTTTCGAGAAGGCTCACGACCTTCTCCGCGATCGAATACTCGGGGCCGCGGGAGGCGGTCACAAGATAGGTCCCGGCCGGGAGCTGCACTTCGGTGCCCCGGGCTCCCGGAAAGACATGGTTCTTGAATCCTTCCCAGCCCCGCCCGGTCGCGATCGGATCGTCGGGCTGAAAAAAGGGCGTCGCTGTCGGCTGGAGGCCGATGAAGGTGACCTTGCCCGGGGCGGGCCTGCCCGATCCGTCCTGGAGAATGAGCTTGACGGCGGCCCGAGGCGGGTCTTTGAAGACGCACTCGGCTTCGACGCCCGGGGCGACGCTCAGGTGTTTTTTAACGACGGCCGGGAAGAGGTTGGCCGTAACCTCGTAGGTCCCCGCGGGAAGGACGATGTCCTGGCCGGGCCGGTTTTCAAGGAATGCCCGGAAGAAGGTCGAAGAAGATACGGGATCGCGGACGATAACCTCCAACCGGTCGCCCTGAAAATCCTCGAAAAACAACCGGGCCGTCAACGGCTGGATTTTAAGCTCACGGTAGATCGAGGCCAGAAGGGTCTCGGGCTTCTCATCCGCGAACAGGACGTAGCGGACCGAGAAAGAGGCCCCGGGCGCGAGGGTCCCGGGCAGGCGCTTATCGCCGACCGGGATGGGATTCGGATTGAGCCAGCCCAGGACATGGCCGGGCTTCTGGTAAACCCGGAAATTGAGGCCTGGAAAGCGCTTGAGATCGTAGGGGTTGAAGGAATAGGAGCTCTGGGCGTTGAAGTAGAGATGATAGCCGAGGTCCTCGAAGGGCTTGGCGCCGATGTTGGTCAAGGTCGAGAAGATCTCGATCCGGCCCGAGCCGGCCGCGAAACGGTAGGATGTCTTGACGCTCGCCTTGCGCTGATCCGCGTCTTCGTATGAGGCCTCGCATTCCAGGGACATCGCGCGGCCGGCTTGCTCCTGCCGAGGCCGAAGCGACCCGTAGGTCAGATAGCGATTCCGATTGTTGATGACGAGAGCCGGGGTGCCGATGATCAAGGTATTAGTCAATCCTTTGCCGGCCGGGACGAAGCCGATGATGCTTCCCTTGAGGTTTCCGGTCGGAAGGTTGAGAGTCGTCTTCAGAACGCGGTCCGTGCCGCCCACCAGGACCAGGAACCTCCCGTCCGAGACGAGGATGTCCCCGCTCCGCCAGGCGCCGCAGAAGGGCTCGGGCAGGTCCTCGGCCTTGGCCACGGTCCGGACTTCAGTCGAAGCGCTCAACAGCGGCGCGACGAAAACTAGGGCGGCCAGAAAAGCCCTGATGCTCTTTGTCATGACATATTTCATCGGCGCCTCCTCTTCTCGCGTCCTTCCTACATTCTTCAAAGGTATTTACGTTATAATAAAAACGCTATGTTTTCAAATCATTCCGGGACAAGGTTGGAGGAGGTCCGGACGGTGCGGGGGCGGGAGTTTTTGTTCCGGGTCGAGACCTCGGACCGCCCCGCCGATTACCTCAAGTACGAGCGGCTTCGGAACGCCATTTGGGACTTTTCCGAGGACGCCCTTCCCGGCAGCCGGAACATGATGAGCGAGAACTACCTCCATGACGGGAGCAGCCTGTTCATCGGCGTCTTCGCGCGGGACGACAGGGGCGGATTCCCTCTCGATGAAGCCCGCCTGGCCGGGTTCAGCTATGGGTTCGTCGGCCTCAGGGACAAAGCGGCCGGGTTCCGGGACGCCGCCAACCTCTGGTTTTATTCCCAGTACGCGGGCGTCCGTCCCGAGTTCGAGCATTGCGGCCTGGGCGTGCCGATCAAGGAGTTTCAGAAGAAAATTCTGCTCGAGGCCTTCGGCATCGGCGCCGTCGTTTGCACTTACGACCCATTGACCGGCGTCAACGCCCACCGGAACATCGGCCGCTTCGGGATGGAGATCCTCGAATACCGGGAGGACACTTACGGCGCGTTCGGAGGGCGGCTCAACCGGACCGACATCCCCTCGGACAGGTTTTTCGCTTACTGGGACCTCAAGCGGGAGCCGACGCGACCCGCCTTCGAACTCGAATCGCTCCTCGAGCCCGGACACGCCGTCGTCAGGTCGTCCGACACGGAAATCGTCGGCAAGACCCGGGCCTGCCGCCTTGAAATCTTCGAAGGGCTGGATCCAAATCTGGAAGCCGACCTCCTCCTTGTCCGGATTCCGTCCGATTACTATGAGATGCTGCGGGAGACCGACACCGCCGACGAACGAGTCCGGCGCATCCCTCTCGATTGGAGACTCGGGACGCGAACGGCGTTCCAAACCCTCTTCCGGCGGGGTTATAGGGTCTTTGATTTTGTTTTGTCCGGCGAAAATCCCAAGCCGAATTTTTACGTATTAAAGAGAGTTCAGGACGGACGATGAGAAACGCTGTCGCCGAACCGACACCGCATGGCCCCTCCGCCGCCGTTGAAGTCCGCGGCCTTGCCAAGATCTACCGGCTGGGCCGGGTCGATGTTCCCGCCCTTCGCGATGTGAGCTTTCGGGTCGAACCGGGGAGCTTCACGGCCGTGACCGGGGTCTCGGGGTCGGGCAAGTCCACGCTCCTCAACCTGGTCGGGGGCTTGGACACGGCCAGCGCCGGGTCGATCACGGTCATGGGGAAGGATCTGGCCCAAATGAGCCGGGACGGCCTCGCCCGTTATCGCCGGAGCGGAGTCGGGATGATCTTCCAATCCTTCAACCTTCTCTCCTCCCGGACCGCGCTCGAGAACGTCGAGTTCCCCCTCCTGTTCGCCGGCGTTCCCAAGGCCGAGCGGCGCGAGCGGGCCGCCGCCCTCCTCGATCAGGTCGGGCTGGCCGGCCGGAGCCGGCACCGGCCCATCGAGCTTTCGGGCGGCGAGCAGCAGAGGGTGGCCATCGCCCGGGCCCTCGTCAACCGGCCGTCGCTCGTCCTGGCCGACGAGCCCACCGGCAACCTCGACAGCCGGACGGCCCGGGAGATCGTGGGCCTTCTGGCCGAGCTCAACCGGAGCCGGGAGCTGACGATTCTGATGGTGACGCACGAGACCGCGCTGGCGCGGGAGTTCGCCCATGCCGTCATCCGGCTCCACGATGGCCGGGTCGAGTCGGAGGAGAAGCTCCGATGAGGTTCCGCGACCACCTCGAGCTCTCCCTGTCCAACCTCTGGAAGGTGAAGCTGCGGACCCTGCTGACCACGGCCGGCGTCGTCGTCGGAATCGGCGCGCTCGTCTCGATGATGTCTTTCGGGACGGGCATGCAGAAGAACGTGACCGAAACCTTCAAAAGCCTCGAGCTTTTCAATTCGATCACGGTCTTCCCGGAGGGATCGGGGCCGGGCGGTTCGGATCCGGACACGCTCGACCCGCACCAGCCCAGGAGAGTCCCGGCCTCATCGGCCAAGGCCGTCCTGGACGATCGGGCCCTCGACGCGATCTCCAAGCTCCGGGGCGTCGAGACCGTCTATCCCGATGTCAACTTCCCGGCCCTCGTCCGGTTCAACGGACGTGAGGAGTTCCGCCTAGTCCAGGTCCTGCCGGCCAAGATCGCGGGTTCGAGGATGATCAAGCTCAGGGCTGGAAAACCCTATCTCTCGGATGACGCCGACGAGATCATCGTCAACGACTATCTCCTCCGCCGCCTCGACGTCAAGGATCCCGCCTCCGCCATCGGGAAGCGGATCGAGATCGCGTCCGTATCGTTCGACCTGGGCCGTCTCAACCCCATGGATTTTTCCTCGATTTTCCAGGGAGGAAAGTTGCCTGTCTCCAAGGAGACCTACGAATTCAGGATCGTCGGCGTCAGCGAGAACATGGGCTTCGGCCCGGGATCGGTCTGGAACGAGCTGATGATCCCGCCGGGAGCGGCCCGCAAGATCAAGAAGCTTCCCTTCACCAGCATCTGGGACATCTTCCGGCTCCAGGAGGGGGCGATCGGCTACTCGGCCCTCAACGTCCGGCTGTCCTCCCCCGGAGAAGTGGACGCCGTCAAGGCCCGGATCAAGGAGATGGGATTCTCGACCTTCGCCCTGGCCGACCAGTTCTCCCAAGTCCGCCAGGCTTTTTTCTTCCTCGACATGATCCTGGCCGCGGTCGGAATGATCGCCATCTTCGTCGCCGCCTTGGGAATCGTCAACACCATGGTCATGTCCATCCTGGAGCGGACCCGCGAGATCGGGATCATGAAGGCCGTCGGCGCCGGCGACGGGGACGTCCGCTCCGTCTTCGTCTTCGAATCGAGCATCATCGGCTTCACGGGCGGGCTCCTCGGATACGGACTGGGATGGATCGTCAGCCGTGTCATCAACCGG
>Ga0315277_10005001_pt1 | contig 17562 bp, 14 predicted proteins | sample YL17G05_15_MG_FD_203695 | JGI IMG/M metagenome (GOLD analysis project Ga0315277, IMG submission 203695) | Sediment microbial communities from Yellowstone Lake, YNP, Wyoming, USA - YL17G05_15 | ecosystem: Environmental > Aquatic > Freshwater > Lake > Sediment | place: USA: Wyoming | collected...
GATCCTCGGATCAATGTCCCTTGGGGACCTCGTCGCCTTCTGGCAGTACGTCTCGATGCTCGTCTGGCCGATGCTCGCCATCGGTTGGGCGGTGAACCTGATCCAGCGCGGGAGGGCCTCGCTCGAGCGCGTGAACCGCCTCCTCGCCGTCGTCCCGGAGATCGCCGACCGGCCCGACGCGGTCCCCCTCTCTGGGACGCGGCTTGAGTTCCGGGGCCTCTCCTTCGCCTACCCGAGCCGGAACGGGGAGACGGCGGTGCGGGCCCTCTCAGGGATCGACCTCGTGGTCGAGGAAGGGACGACCCTGGGGGTCGTTGGGTTGACGGGGTCGGGGAAGACGAGTCTGGTGCAGCTTGTCCCGCGCGTCTTCGATCCGCCGCCCGGGGCGCTCTTTGTCGGAGGGACCGACGTACGCGATGTCGCGCTCAAGGACCTTCGCCGCGCGGTCGGCTTCGTCCCCCAAGAGGCGCTCCTCTTCTCGGCGACGATCCGCGAGAACATCGCTTTCGGCGTGCCCGACGCGACGGAGGAGGCGGTGCGCGAGGCGGCGCGCCTGGCCGGGATCGACGAGGAAATCGAGGGATTCCCCAACGGCTACGAGACGATGGTCGGGGAGCGGGGGATTGCCCTCTCCGGCGGGCAGAAGCAGCGCGTCGCGATCGCCCGGGCCCTCCTCCTCTCACCGCGGGTCCTCATCCTTGACGACCCGCTCTCCGCCGTCGATGCGGAGAAGGAGGAGGTCGTCCTCGGGAACCTGCGGGCCTTCTTCCGCGGGAGGACCTGCCTCCTCGTCGCGCACCGGCTCTCGGCCGTGATGCACGCGGATCGGATCGTCGTCCTCGACCACGGGCGGATCGTTGAGTCTGGGACGCACGAGGAGCTCGTTGACGAGGAGGGGATCTACCGGAGGATCTGGGACCTCCAACAGGCGGAGAGGCGGGTGACGCTCGGATGAGCGAGTCATTCCACGACGACGAGGTCGTCGGCAAGGCGTTCGACGTGCGCCTAGCGAGGCGGCTCCTGCGCTTCCTCGTCCCCTACCGCGCCCTGCTCGCCGTCTGTCTCGCCCTGATCCTCGTCCTGACGGGGATCCAGGTTGGCCTCCCCTACCTCTCGCGCCTCGCGATCGACCGCTACCTGATGCTCCCACGGAGGATCGTGACCCTCGGCGAGGTGCCGGCTTCGGGGAACCCCATCTCGCTCGGGGACGGGCGCTACCTCGTCGAGGTGCGGGCCGTCGAGCCGGCGACCGTGCAGCGCTGGGAGGCCGAGGGGGCCCTCGCCGCGGAGCGCTACCTCTTCGTCCCGGCCGGCGCGGAAGAAGGCGCGATCGTCGCTCGCTACCCGGAGGCCTTCACTCCCGTTCCCGGAGGCCACGTTGCCTCTCAGGCCACGCTGGCCGCACTCCCGCGCGAGGACCTCTCCTCCCTGCGCTCCGCGTCGATGGACGGGGTCCTCCGCCTCGTGGCCCTTTTCCTGTTCGCGCTCCTCGCCCGGTTCCTCTTCCGCGTCGCTCAGGTCTACCTCCTCCAGTACACCGGCCAGAAGGTGATGTACGACATGCGACGGGAGATCTTCCGCCACGTCCTGCGGCTTCCCTTCGCCTTCTTCGACCGCGCCCCGATCGGACGCCTCGTCACCCGCGCCACGAACGATGTGGAGGCGATCAACGAGATGGTCGTCTCCATGCTCGTGAGCCTCTTCCGCGGAGCCTTCCTGATCGTGGGGATCCTCGTGGTCATGCTTCAGGTCGAGTGGCGCTTGACGCTTATCGTTCTCGCCCTGCTGCCGGTCGTCGCCTTGGCGGCGATCGAGTTTCGGCGCCGCGTCCGCGTCGCCTACCGCGAGGTCCGCCGGCAGATCGCGCGGCTGAACGCCTACCTCCAGGAGTCGATCTCCGGGATGAGGATCATCCAGGTCTTCGCGCAGGAGCGGAGGGCGAACGAGCGCTTCGCCGGCATCAACCAGGCAAAGTTCCGGGCCGACCTGCGTCAGATGTTCACCTTCGCCGTCTTCCGCCCCCTGATGAGCCTCCTGTCCTCGTTCGCGGTTGCCCTGGTCATCTGGTACGGTGGGCTCTCCGTCCTGCGGGGCCGACTCACCCTGGGGGAGCTGACGGCGTTCCTCCAGTACGTGGGAATGCTCTTCGAGCCGGTCCTGGAGCTCTCGGAGGGGTACAACGTCCTCCAGGCGGCGATGGCCTCCTCGGAGCGGATCTTCCTCCTTCTCGACGAGCCGGAGGAGGATCGGGGGAAGGGGCGGGTCGTCGAGGACTTCCGGGGAGAGATCGAGTTCCGGGACGTCTGGTTCGCCTATCAGGGGGAGGACTGGATCCTGCGCGGGGTCTCGTTCGTGGCGCGACCGGGGGAACGCATTGCGATCGTCGGCCCGACGGGATCGGGGAAGACGACGATCATCCGCGTCCTCCTGCGCATGTACCCTGTTCAGAAGGGGCAGATCCTGGTGGACGGGGTCCCGATCGAGGAGCTGGACCTGGGTTTCCTCCGTTCGCGGATGGCGGTCGTCCTGCAGGACGTCTTCCTCTTCTCGGGGGACATCCTCGGGAACATCCGCCTGCAGAGTGACATCTCGGAGGAGAGGGCGATCGAGGCGGCGCGCTTCGCGAGCGCCGACTTCGTGGAGGCCCTGCCGGACGGCTACCGGACGGAGGTGAAAGAGCGCGGGGTCACCCTTTCCCTCGGCGAGCGGCAGCTCCTCTCCTTCGCCCGCGCCGTCGCCTTCGACCCGCGGGTCCTCGTCCTCGACGAGGCGACGGCGAGCATCGACTCCCACACCGAGGACCTCATCCAGCGGTCCTTGAGAAGGATGATGCAGGGCCGCACCTCGATCGTCATCGCGCACCGCCTATCCACGATCCGCGAGGCGGACGCGATCCTCGTCGTTCACAAGGGGAGGGTGATCGAGCGCGGGACGCACGAGGAACTCCTCGCTCAGGGCGGCCTGTACGCCGCCCTGCACACCCTCCAGTTTGCCGAGGTCGGAGGGCGGGAGTCCGGGCCGGAGGCCAGCGAGCGGCTCTGATGGGGCCGCGGCCTTGCCGGAGGCCCCGTCGGTCCGTAAGCTACCCGGCGAGGCGGGTGGACGTATGGATGAGAACGGGCTACTGCTTAGGGTGACCGACCTGCGGAAGTCCTACGGGGACGTCCGCGCCGTCGACGGGGTCTCCTTCGCCGTGCCGCGCGGGACGGTCTTCACCCTCCTCGGGCCGAACGGCGCCGGGAAGACGACGACGCTGGAGATCCTCGAGGGGCTGCGCGAGCCGGACTCGGGAACGATCGAGGTCTTCGGGCGGTCCCTCCGCCGCGTCGACCGCGCGACGAAGGAGCGGATGGGCGTCCTCCTGCAGGAAGGGAGCTTCGAGCCCTACCTCAAGGTGAAGGAAGTCGTCGCGCTCTTTGCCTCGTTCTTCGCGCGCCCGCTGCCGGTCAAGGAAGTCCTCGAGCGGATGGAGCTCACCGAGAAGCAGAACGCCCTCGTGCGCACCCTGTCCGGAGGACAGAAGCAGCGCCTCGGGGTGGCCGTCGCCCTTGTCGGGGACCCGGAGCTCGTCTTCCTGGACGAGCCGACGACGGGCCTCGACCCTCAGGCGCGGCGCAACATCTGGGCGATCGTCCACGACCTCGAGGAAGAGAAGAAGACGATCCTCCTCACCACACACTACATGGAGGAGGCCGAGACCCTCTCCGACGACGTTGCGATCCTCGACCACGGCGCGATCATCGCTCAGGGCTCGCCACGGGCCCTCGCTCTAGGATTGGGGCAAGAGACGGTGATCGAGTTCGCCCTTGTCGGGGCGCGGCCCGAGGACCTCCGGGAGCTCGAGGCGCTGGGGACGGGGCTCTCCACCCACGGGGAGGCCGTCTTCCTGAAGACGGCGGCCTTCACGGCCACGATGGAGCGACTCCTCGCCTGGTCGAAGGCGAGGGGCGTGCCGCTCTCGGGCCTCGTCGTGCGCCAGCCCAACCTCGAGGACGTCTTCCTCTCCCTCACCGGGAGGAGGCTACGCGAGTGAGACCCGCCCTCTCCTTCGCCCTCGCTCAGCTTCGCGTGACGCTCCGCGAGCGGGAGACCCTCTTCTGGTTCGTCCTCTTCCCCGTCCTCCTGTTCGTGCTCCTGGTCGCGATCTTCGGGTCCCTCGGCCAGGAGGGGACGATCCACTTTGAGGTCGGGTTCGTGAACAGAGACCAAGCCGCGGGCGAGGCCGGCCTCGGGCGGAGGATCGAGGGGATCCTAGAGGCCCTCTCGCGACCGGCGCAGGAGGGGAAGGAGCCCCTCTTGCACCTTCACCGCCCCGCGGGCACGGAGAACCTGGACGTGTTTCGAGCCCGCGAGGAGGAGGCGGTCCGCTATGGAAGGCACGCGCTCCTCGTCGTCGTCCCGGAGGGGTTCTCGGCCGGGGTGCTCGACGCGCTCTCCTCTCGCCCTGGGGTCGACCCGGTGAAGGTCCAGGTTTTCCGCCGCGCCGGGAGCTCGAGCTCGGGGTTTGCCCTCTTGATCCTGAAACAGGTGATCGCCGGGGTCGATCAGGCGGTCCTTGCCTCGGCCGGCCGGTTCCGTCCCGAGGAGGCCGTCCTCGCGGAGACGACCTTCCTCGGCTCGCCGGCCGGGACGGAGGTCCGCTACGTCGACTTCCTCCTCCCTGGGCTCGTCCTGATGGCGTTCTTCACCGCCGGGCTGTTCGGCGTTCCCGGCGCGATCCTCTTCGCGCGCGAGCAGCGGATCCTGCGGCGCTATTGGGTGACGCCGTTCTCCGTGCCCCAGTTTCTGGCCGGGTTCTCCGTGACCCACGCGATCGTCTGCGCGCTCCAGTTCACCCTCCTCATCCTCGTCGGGAGGTTCGCCCTGGGGGCCGAGGTCTCGTTCGCCTCGCCGGGAGCGGCCCTCTTCCTCGTCCTCGCCAGCCTGACCTTCCTCGCGTTCGGCTTCTTCGTTGCCTCGCTCGTGCAGACTGGCGCGGCGGGGATGGCGCTAGCCAACGCGATCAACCTCCCGATGACCTTCCTCTCGGGCCTCTACTACCAGGTGGGCACGCTCCCCGGACCGCTGCGGGTCCTCCTCGCCGTGAACCCGCTCTCGTACCTTGCGGACGGCCTGCGGCGCGTCATCGGGCTCCAGGGAGCAGCGGCGCCACTGTGGCTCTCCGTCCTGGTCCCGATCCTGTGGATCGGGTTCTCTCTCTTCGTGGCTGGCCGGCGCCTGTCGTGGGACGTGGGACGGTGAGCACCCCGTTCGGAAGGGCGTTCCTGGGGCTCGTGCGGGCGGAGGCGCGCGCCTTCCGGCGTGACCGCGTCTCGCTCTTCTTCACGGTTGTCCTCCCCTTCCTGTTTATCGTGGTCTTCGGCCTCGTCATGGGAGGGGGAGGCGAGGCGGTGCCGGTCGGCTACGCGGGGGGCTCGGGATCGGACGGAGCGACGCTGGAGCGAGTCCTTCGTGAGACCGAGGGGATCGTTCCGACCCGGTTTCCCGACGCCGCGTCGCTTGAGGCGGCGATCGGTGAGAAGAAGGTCGGGTTCGGGATCCTGTGGGATGGGGGGCGCTTGCGTCTCCTCTACGAGGCGAGCCGCTTTCAGGAGAACTCCGCCTTCGAGGAGCTCGCTCGCGGCGTCGTGACGCGCTTCGACCTCGCCCGGCAGGGCGCCTCGCCGGCCGTCGCCCTGGACGAGATCCCTCTGGGTAACCCGGCCGCCGCTCGATCGTTCAACGAGATGGTTCCAGGGATCCTCGCCTTCTCCCTCCTCACGGCAGGCCTGTTCGCCGTCTCGGGGCACCTGACGTCGATGAAGGCGCGCAGGACGCTCGATCGGCTCCTGACGACGCCGATGCCTCCTCTGGGCCTCCTCCTGGCGGTCGCCGTGGTGCGGCTCGCGGTCGCGCTCTTGGCGAGCCTCGTCATTCTGATCCTCTCCCAGGTTCTGTTCCGGTTCGAGCCGACGCTGGACCTCGGAAAGTTCCTTGCGCTTGCCCTTGCCGCAACGGTCGGGATGATGGGCCTCGGGACCGGGATCGCCCTCCTCGTTCGGCGCCCCCAGAGTGCGGCGAACGTCGCCAACATCGTCTCCATCCTGATGATGTTCCTCTCCGGGGTGACGATCCCGGTCGAGCTCCTGCCTCCCTTCCTGCGCGCCGTCAGCCGAGGGCTTCCGCTGACGTACGTCGCGCAGGGGATGCGCCACGCGACGGGGATGGAGGAGATGTCCGCGGGCAGATTCTGGGCGATCGTCCTTGGGTGTCTCGGCATGGCCCTTGCCGCCTTCCCGCTCCTCGCCCGCTACGTCGTCCGCCCAGAGCGGCGGTAGCCCGCCCGGCGGGGCGAGGCCCTGGACGGCCCTGGACGGAGAGGAAGAGAGCGCTCCACCAGGGGTCCCGCGTGGCCACTTCAAGGGAGCGACCTGTATAATCCGATGATCCCTCAAGGAGGTGGGGCAGGATGAGGCTCTACAACACCCTCACGCGAAGGGCCGAGCCGTTCGCGCCGCAGGATGGCAAGACCGTGAGGATGTACGTTTGTGGCCCCACCGTCTACGACTACCTCCACATCGGAAACGTCCGGCCGGTCCTCGTCTTCGACGCCTTGCGCAAGTACATGGAGCGCTTCAAGGGCTGGGAAGTCGTCTACGTCCAGAACATCACCGACGTCGACGACAAGCTGATCAACCGGGCGCGGGAGACCGGGGAGACGGTGGAGGCCCTCGCCGGACGGTTCAGTTGCGCCTACTTCGGGCTGCTCAGGGATCTAGGGGTGGAGGAGCCGACGGAGAGCCCGCGCGCCACGGACCACATCCCGGCGATGGTCGCCCTCATCGGTCGGCTCGTTGAGAAGGGGTATGCCTACTCGCGGGGCGGGGACGTCTACTACCGGGTCGCCGCCTTCAGCGAGTACGGGAAGCTCTCCGGGCGACGGAGCGAGGACCAAGAGGCGGGGTCGCGCGTTGCCGTCTCCGAACAGAAGGAGGCCCCCCTCGACTTCACCCTGTGGAAGGCGGCGAAGCCTGGCGAGCCGACGTGGGACTCCCCCTGGGGGCCGGGACGGCCGGGGTGGCACACGGAGTGCGTCGTCCTGTCGCGACGGAGCCTCGATGAGACGCTCGACATCCACGCTGGAGGGAACGACCTCATCTTCCCTCACCACGAAAACGAGATCGCCCAGGCCGAGGCCGCAAGCGGGAAGCTCTTCGCCCGGTTCTGGCTCCACAACGGGATGCTGAACTTCGGGGGCGAGAAGATGTCGAAGTCGCTCGGCAACTTCGCCTACGCCCACGAAGTCCTGGCGAAGTTCCCTGCGGAGACGATTCGCTATTTCTACCTCTCTCGCCACTACCGGAAGCCCCTCGACTACTCAGAGGAGGGGCTGGAGGAGGCGGGGAGAGCCCTTGCCCGCGTGTGGACCGTGATCGAGGAGGTGGAGGCGGAGTCGGGGGAGGCCGGGGCGCCGGGCCGGGCCGGCGAGACGTTCCTTGGGCGGCTCGCCGCCTTCCGTGCGCGCTATGTGGAGCGGATGGACGACGACCTCGACACCTCGGGGGGGGTTGCCGTCCTGCAGGATCTCGCCTCGGAAACCAACCGGTTCCGAGCGACCGCGGTCGGTGCGGACCGGCGCGCCCTGCGGGGTGCGGTTTCCCTGCTCCGAGAGCTGGGGAGCCCCCTCGGCCTGCTGCAGGGCGCCGCGCAGGCCGCGAAGGGACGCGAGGAAGACCTCCTTCGCCTCCTCGTTGCCCTGCGGGACGAGCTGCGCGCGAAGCGGGAATACGCCCTCGCTGACTCCGTCCGCGACCGCTTGGCCGCTCTGGGGATTATCCTGAAGGACACAGCCCAGGGGACGATCTTCACCCGAGGGTGAGCGTGGAGCTGGGGAGGGCGCGCTGGACATGCGATCCGATAAGGGGTATCGTGCATGCGGCGAGGGCCGGGCTTGCTCTTGCAAAACGGTCCTCTCGGTTTATGATTAGTCGCCCAAACGTGGCAAAGGAAGGTGTTACGATGCTGAGTGTGACGAATCGGAAGAGTGTGAAGTTGGTGGGGGTCGCGGTCCTGATGCTCGCGCTCGTCGCGGGCGGGCTTCTTGTGGGGTGCGGGACCGGCCAGAAGGTGAAGGACCTGGAGAAGAAGGTCACCGATCTGAACGGTCAGGTCACCAAGCTGACGCAGGACAAGCAGAAGTCCGACGCGGATCTGAAGACCGCTCAGACCAGCCTCACGACGGCTCAGGCCGACCTGAAGAAAGCGACGGACTCGGCCGCCGCTCTCGCCAAGGCTGACCCGGCGAAGTTCGTCGGGACCTGGGTCCTCACCAAGGCCGACGGGACGAAGCAGAACATGGCCATCGCCAAGAACGCGGACAACTCGCTTGGCGTGACGTTCGAGAACGTCGCCGCGGATGGGACGAAGTCGGCCGCCGGAACGGTCATGGGGGTTGCCCTGCCGTCGGACCGCGTCGTGTTGGCGAAGGGCGCAGATCTGACGTTCTACTCGCTCGTCGGGAACGTGCTGACGGTTACGGACACCGTGACGGGCGGGAAGTACGCTCCTGTTGCGAAGGGGGATCAGTACAAGAAGTAGCCCTCTGAAGTGGCACTCTGAGCTCGAGCCCGCGGGGGCCGAGAGGTCTCCGCGGGCACTGGAAGCGCCCTTCCGGGACGACCTAGGCGTCGCGGGAGGGCGTTCCCTTTCGTGTCCTACGCGCCGGCGCCGTCCCTGCTTCTCTCGGAGGGTTGACAACGTTCTCCGTCAGGACTAGGATTTCCGCCACAAGGAGTCCGACGACGGGGAAGCCTGCCCCAGGGTGGGCTTCATGCTTTCTCCCCGTCGCCGGAGCACCGCGCGGGGCCTGAGACGCCGCGAACGCGGTCCGCATGTCCGAGGATCCGGAACTACCTATCTATGCCCTTGCCCGGAGCGAGGTCTACGCCGTTGGGAGCACGCCCCCCCGCGGTCTGACCGCCGGGGAAGCGGCGGCACGCCTGGCGCAGGTCGGCCCAAACGCGATCCAGACGATCCGGGGGAAGCCCCTGTGGAGGAAGTTCCTCGCGAACTTCACGCACTTGATGGCGCTCCTCCTCTGGGCGGGCGGCGCGATGGCCTTCGTCGGCAAGATGCCGCAGCTCGGCTGGGCCGTTTGGTCGGTCATCGTCATCAACGCCATCTTCTCTTTCTGGCAGGAGTTCAAGGCAGAACGGGCCACGGAAGCTTTGAAGCGACTCCTTCCCTCCTACGCCCGCGTTGTCCGCGACGGCGAGGAATGGCGGATCCTGGCGGAGGAACTGGTCCCAGGAGACGTGATCCTCCTCTCCGAGGGGGATCACATCAGCGCCGACGCGCGCCTGGTCGAGGAGAGCGAGCTGCGCGTCAACCTCTCAACCCTCAACGGGGAGTCTGTCCCCGCGCGGCGTACGGCGGAGGCTTCCTTGCGAGAGGGGCTCACGGTCACCGAGCGGCCGAACCTCGTCTTCGCTGGGACCTCCGTGAGCGCCGGGACCGGCAGGGCGATCGTCTTTGCCACGGGGATGGCGACCGAGTTCGGCAAGATCGCACGCCTTACCCAGGGCGTCGAAGAGGGGCTCTCACCGCTGCAAAAGGAGGTCAACCGGCTGACGAAGGTCGTCACGGTCCTTGCGGTCGGGATCGGCCTGCTTCTCTTCCTCCTCTCCGTCCTCGTTGTCCACCGACCCGTCCACGTCGGGTTCGTCTTCGCCGTGGGGATGGTGGTGGCCTTCGTCCCGGAGGGCCTTCTCCCGACGGTGACCCTGGCTCTGGCCATGGGCGTGCAGCGGATGGCGAAGCGCAATGCGCTCATCAAGAGACTCTCCTCGGCAGAGACGCTCGGCTCGTGCACCGTGATCTGCACCGACAAGACCGGGACCCTGACCCAGAACGAGATGACCGTGCGCGAGGCGTGGGTGGCCGGGCACTCCCTCACGGTGACCGGGGTCGGCTATGAGCCGAGAGGGGAGTTCCGTCCGCTCTTGCCCGGGGGGCTGCTGCCGTCGGGCGACCTGCACGAGCTTCTTCTCGGGGCGGCGCTGTGCAACAACGCCAAGCTCGTCCCCCCTCAAGGCGAAAAGGGATGGACGATCCTGGGGGATCCCACCGAGGCGGCCCTCCTCGTCGCCGCGGCGAAGGGCGGTGTCTCGTCTGCGGAGGCGGCAGAGAGCCACCCGCGCCTGCGGGAGCTTCCCTTCGATTCGTCGCGCAAGCGGATGAGTACGGTTCACCCTTGCGGGAGCGACGAGACGGCGTTCGTGAAGGGAGCGCCCCGAGAGGTCCTTGATCTCTGCTCCTCGATCCAGGTCGACGGCGCGGTCCTGCCGCTGACCGACGCCTGGCGGGAGAAGATCCTCGTTGCGAATGACGGCTACGCCCGCGGCGCGCTACGTGTCCTGGCCGTAGCCCGGCGGACCCTCCCGGAGCGGCAGAACGGCTACACCATCGACTGGGTCGAGCGGGACCTGACTTTCCTCGGGCTCCTGGCGATGCAGGACCCGCCGCGCCCAGAGGTTGCCGAGGCCGTCGAGAAGTGCCACCGCGCCGGGATCCGAATCATCATGATCACCGGCGACTACGGACTAACCGCGGAATCGATCGCGCGGCGGGTAGGGATCGTCCGCGAGGGGGCGCGCCTGGTCACGGGGGCGGAGCTGGACGCGATGTCGGACGGGGACCTTGCCGAGGCGCTGCAGGGAGAGGTGATCTTCGCCCGCGTTGCGCCGGAGCACAAACTGCGCGTGGTGTCGGCGCTCAAGAACCGAGGCGACATCGTCGCCGTGACCGGTGACGGGGTGAACGACGCCCCGGCGCTGAAGAAGGCGGACATCGGCGTGGCGATGGGGATCACCGGGACGGACGTGGCCAAAGAGGCCGCGTCCATGATCCTCCTGGACGACAACTTCGCCTCGATCGTCAACGCGATCGAGGAGGGGCGCGCCGTGTACTCGAACATCCGCAAGTTCACGACCTACATCTTCACGAGCAACACGCCGGAAGCCTGGCCGTTCATCTTCCAGATCGTGTTCAACATCCCTCTCGCCCTGACCGTGATGCAGGTCCTGGCGATCGATCTCGGGACCGACCTCGTCCCCGCCCTCGCCCTTGGAACAGAGAAGCCCGAGCCGGGCCTGATGGACCGTCCCCCGCGGAGCCCCAAGGACCGGATCGTGGACGGCCGCCTCATCGTCCGGTCGCTTCTGTGGCTGGGGACCCTCCAGACGGCGCTCTGCTTCCTCGGCTTCTTCTTTCTCTGGCGGCAGATGGGGTACACGGGCCTTCTCCACCTGCCCCGTCCGGACCTCCTGCCCTACGCCGAGCGGCTCCTGTCGCGGGACGGGCTCGTCTACGTCTTGGCCACGACGATGTTCCATGCGGGCGTCATCACGACCCAGATCGGCAACGCCTACGCGTGCCGAACGGAGCGGACCTCGGTCTTCAGGATAGGGTTTCTGAGCAACCGCTTCCTGCTCTTCGGTTTCCTCGTCGAGCTCTCGATCATCGGCATTCTGATCTACCTTCCTCCCTTCCAGACGATCTTCGAGCACGGCCCGCTCCCGCTCCGCTTCTGGCCGTTCCTCCTCCTGTATGCGCCTGTGATGTTCCTTGCCGAAGAGGGACGAAAGGCCCTGGTTCGGCGGTTCGAGGCGAAGCGCCTGACCCGCCGCGCGAAGATCTCAGCTCCACCGACAAGAGAAGGCGACCGGGGCTCGGGGAACGTCCTCCGGAGGGAGGAGTCGGTACAATCGAGGCCGGAAGCCGGAGGGCACAGGGTCCGGTTCCTCAGGGACGCGCGCCCGTCTCTGAGAGCGAAGAGGGAGTAGACTGCGTTCTGCGGAGGAAACGACAAGATGAGCGTGATCATCGTTGGCTGCGGGCGAATGGGATCTGAGCTTGCCCTCCAACTGGCCGAGGACGGGCAGGCCGTCACGGTGGTCGACGTCGACCCGCGCGCGTTCGAACGGCTCGGTCCGGGGTTCAAGGGGAGGACCGTGGCCGGCTCGGGCTTTGACCGGGACGTGTTGGGCCGCGCAGGAGCCGAGCAGGCGGACGGGCTTGCGGCGGTGACGGCGGGCGACAACCTGAACATCGTCATCGCGCGCGTGGCGCGGAGCGTGTTCAAGGTCCCGAAGGTCGTCGCGCGCCTCTACGACCCGCGTCGCGCCGAGATCTACCAGCGGCTCGGGCTGCAGACCGTTTCCTCGACGGCGCTTGGCGCGGCCCGGATCATCCAGCTCCTCGGCCACCGGGACTTGAACGTGATCGGGACTCTGGGGAATGGGGAGATCGAGCTCGTGGAGTTGGAGGTCCCCCCGCACTGGGTCCACCGGACAGTGAACAACGTGAATGTCCCTGGGGAGGTTAGCGTGGCTGGGGTCTCGCGGACGGGAACTACGTTCATTCCGGCTTTGGGGACTGAGTTTCAGAGCGGCGACCGGCTGGTGGTCGCCGTCCTCTCCACATCGCGCGGCCGGCTGGAGCGGATGCTGGCGCTCGCCTAGGCGAGAGGAGGGTGACCATGTTCGTTATCGTCGTCGGAGGGGGGAAGACGGGTTCTCACCTTGCCGGGATGCTCCTCGCCGCGGGGCACAAGGCTGTCGTGATCGACCGCCGACCGGACGTGATCGAGCGGTTGAAGACCTTCCTCCCGCCTGAGGTCGTCCTCTGGGGCGATGGGGCGGACCCCAAGGTCCTCTTGGCCGCGGGGATCAAGGAGGCCGACGTGCTGGCAGCCGTTGCGGCGGACGACGAGGACAACCTTGTGGTCTCCACGATGGCCCGGTTCGAGTTCAGGGTCCCTCGCGTGATCGCGCGGGTCCGCGACCCGCGCAACGCCTGGCTCTACACGCGGGAGATGGGGGTGGACGTCGCGATCAACCAGGCCGACCTGATGGCCAAGCTGATCGCCGAGGAGATGTCGATTGGCGACATCCTCACCCTCGCCAAGCTCCGTCGAGGACAGTACGCTCTCGTAGAGGAGAAGGTCGATCCGCAGTCCACCGGCGTCGGGAAGGCGGTCCGCGACCTTGGCCTTCCCTGCGCGTGCGCCGTGGTCGCGATCCTCCGCCGGGGGGAACTGATCATCCCGCGAGAGGACACGGTCCTCGAGCCGATCGACGAGGTCCTCGCCGTCGTGCGCGACGACCAGGTGGCGGACTTCGCTCGGCTGCTCGCCCGCGCTTGACCCGTCGGGACTGCCCTACCAGGGGAGCCCGGTCCTCAAGGCCTCGAGGTCATCGGACGAACGGGCTGGCGCCCGGCGCGAGCCCAGAGAGCGTAGCGTCGCCGCGAGGTCGTTGCATCGATTAGCGAGGAAGACGAGGACGCGCTTCGAAGTGGCCATCGTGACGAGAAGGTAGCGTGGCTCGCCTTCGGTGCCGATCCCACGAGGTCATCGCTTGGCGGAAGCCGGTCACCCGCTCTTCTGCAAGGCTGGAAAGACTCTGTGGAGGAGTCCCCCGCTCCTATGAGGATCGGGTCTTGTTTTCCCGAGGGGGGTATGCTAAGCTCCGCTCACGTAAGGAGGTGAGGCGACATGTGTCTTCCGGCTTGGCTTCTGCTCTCGTTCTTTTGGGCGTTCTGGGTCTTCGCCTGCGCCGGCTGGTGGTGCGGCGGGGCCTGCTAGGCACCTGACACAGGTCCTGTAGCGTGAAGCGCATCCTGAGGCAGAGCCTTCTGCCTCTTTTTCTTGTCCTCGCGGTTGGCGTGGCGGTTGCGGCGAGTGACCAGGCTGAGGTCGCCTCGCGAACGGGCCTTGCCCCCGACCTCTTCGTGACGCTCACCGTGGACGCCGGCGGGCGTGAGCTCGCCCTGTTCATCGTCTATGTCGACGAGCGGGCCTTCCAGAGCAAGATCTCGCCGGACCTCCGCCAGAGCCTCCAGCCGTACGTCGGCCGGAACGCCCTGTTCATCAATCCAACGGTCGAGGAGGTCTCGCCGACCCTTTCTTTCTCCCCGGCGCTCTTCTCGGTGGAACAGGAGGGAAGGGCGACGTTCGTCCCGTCCTCCTCGGACTGGGTCGAGCTCTCCCCCGGGTTCCTGGCAGGGACGGCGGTCGTCAACCCAGGAGGGGCGACGTACGGCTCAGGGAGCAGCGGCATCCTCCTCCTCGGCGAAGGGATCGACCCGGCAAGGCCATTCACTGTGGTCTACGCCGGGGCAAAGGGGACCTTCCGCCTCGCCCAGCCCACGGGACTGAGCGCCCCTGCCGGGGTCCCGACGTCGACCGTCCCTCCGGTGCCCGTTCCAGCCCCGCTCCCGGAGGGAACGGACGCCCTCTCGGCCGAGCTTCTGCAGGGGGACTTCTCCCCGGCGAGCGTCGCCGCGCTCCTGCACCTGGACCCCTCCCTCGTCGGGACGATCGTCCAGACCTCGAAGGGGGAGGAGCTGCGACTCCTCCTCGTCCGCCTCGAGGAGGGGGTGCGGGCCGGGGCGTTTGCCCCTGACCTCCTCTTGCGGATCGAGTCGTACTTCGGCACCGGCGCAGTCATGGTTTGGGCCCTCTCTGCGAGCGGCGCGTCGTTCACCCCGTTCAAGCTCTACGTCCAGCAAAAGGGGACGAGCTACGTCTTCTTCCTTGACTCCTCGTTTGCGGAGTTGACGGAGGGCTTCCGCCGCGCGGGCCGGGTCGCTCCAGGGGAGGTCGCAGCAGGGGTCCTTCTTCTCCCCGGAGGGGTCGTGCGGACGGCGCCGTTCAGTGTCTTCTACAGCGGAGGGACAGGCGCCCTCTTCCCGTGAGCCGTTCCTCGTGATGAGGATCGTCCTCGCTTCCTCGTCACCACGGCGAATCGAGCTTCTCTCGCGGATCCGGCCGGACGCGGTGAACGTCCCGAGTCGGACCGACGAGGCGGGGTTCGACGCGCTGCCCCCCACGAGCCGGGTCCTCGCCCTGGCGAGAGCCAAGGCCGAGGACGTGGCGCGGGGTGAGGCGGGACTCGTCATCGGAGCGGACACCCTGGTCGTCCTGGATGGAGAGGCGCTCGGGAAGCCCTCGACCGACGGGGAGGCACGGCGGATGCTCGTCCACCTGAGCGGCCGGGAGCACCTCGTCCTGACCGGACTGTGCGTCATTCGGACGGATCGAGGGGAGCGCCGCGAGGCCGTCGAGACGACGGCCGTCCGCTTTCGCGCCCTCTCGCGCCACGAGATCGACGCCTACGTCGCGACCGGGGAGCCGCGGGACAAGGCCGGCGCCTACGCGATCCAGGGGCGGGCGGCCCTGTTTGTCGACGGGATCACGGGCGATTTCTACAACGTGATGGGCCTCCCCCTCGCGCGCCTGGCGGCCCTCGCCCGCGAGCTCGGCGTCGCGCTGTGAGTGAAGGGGAGCGTCCACTACAATCCGCCTCACACGAGGAGGGAAGATGACGACGGAAGGAAAGCGCGGGAAGCTGAGCGTCCTGGATCTCCGGGCGATGAAGGAGAAGGGCGAGAAGATCGCCTGGCTCACGGCGTATGACTACCCGACGGCGACCTTTGCCGAGGCGGCCGGCCTGGACATGATCCTCGTCGGCGACTCGCTCGGGATGTGCGTCTACGGCTACGAGTCGACCGTTCCGGTGACGATGGAGCAGTGCATCGTGCACTGCCAGGCCGTCCGGCGCGGGGCGCCGAACACCTTCGTGATGGGGGACATGCCGTTCATGAGCTACCAGCGCTCCGATGAGGACGCGGTCGCGAACGCCGGCCGCTTCCTGAAGGAGACCGGCGTGGACGCCGTGAAGCTCGAGGGCGGGAAGCGAGTCGTCTCGCGGATCAAGGCGATCCTCGACGCCGGGATCGTCGTCTGCGGCCACGTCGGCCTCACCCCACAGAGTTCGGGGCAGCTCGGGGGGCATAAGGCGCAGGGGCGGACGGTCGAGTCGGCAAGGCTCGTCGTCGAGGATGCCCTCGCCGTCGAGGCGGCGGGTGCCCACCTCATCCTCCTCGAGGCCGTCCCGCCCGAGGTGGCGGGGCACATTCGGAGGCGCCTGAAGATCCCCGTCCTTTCGATCGGGGCCGGACCGGACTGCGATGGACAGCTCCTGATCGTCTCGGACTTGATCGGCCAGTTCCAGGCCTTCACCCCAAAATTCGTGAAGAAGTACGCCGACGTGGCGACCGTCGTCACCGACGCGATGCGCGCCTACGTAAAGGACGTGAAGGCCGGGGCCTTCCCGGCCGAGGAGCACTGCTACCGGATGGTGAAGGGCGAAGAGGAGAAGTTTCGCGCTCTGTGGGAGGAGAAACGATGAAGAAGCCCGAACGGCCCGCGCGTGACCCAATGGCCGAGCTGCGCTCTCGGCTCGAGATCGGAGAGGCGAAACTGGAGGCGCTGAACGCGTTCCTGCAGAACCCGAGGAACGATCTCGTGAACGACCTGCTTGAGGTTGTGGCGAAGTACGGGACGCCGGAGGAGATCAACCGGAAGGCCGCCGAGGCGCGGCGGCTCCCAAACCTCCTCGCGCGCCTGGAAGCGATCCACTCCCCGTACCTCGAGCAGGTGCGGTGGCTCGAGAAGGAGCGCGACCGGGGCGCCTTCGTCACGATCGACGCCTTCCGCCAGAAGGTCCTCGGCGCCAAGGCTGCCGGGATGACCTTCCGCGAGGACCGTGCCGTGACCCTGGAGATCAGCGCCCTCCAGTTCTTCCCCTGGCTCGTCGCCGAGGCGAAGCAGGCGATCGAGAAGCGCGAGGTCATGCCCGGCCGGTACATCCGCGTGCGCTCGATGAAGGAGCAGGTGGCCGACCAAGGGGACACCCTCGCCGTCGCCGCAGCGATGCAGATCGTCGGGGCGAGCTACGTCGAGACCCTGGACACGAAGGGGACCGACGGGTCGAACATCCACCTCTGCGGCCCGTCGACGATCACCGGCTACTTCGGAGGCGTCGGCCAGCCGAACGGGCACGCCCTGAAGTGGGCGGACGAGTTCCTCGGCTACTACACCGAGTACGGGATTCGCCAGGTCCTGAACATCAACCCCGGAACCGTCCTCCTCGGCTACCTTCTGTACAAGCTCGGGGTGGACATCGAGTTCAAGATCTCGGTGTTCATGGGGAACGACAACCCGTACGCGGCGCTGTGGACCCTCGCCGCGGCCGTCCTCTTCTCCCGGCCCGACGGGACGAGCCCTCTCGCCGGCTTCAACTGGGCGAACTCCGTGACGAACGAGACGATCGAGACCGGCGCCAGGGCTCGCAAGGCCCTGGGTCTCGAGAACGTCGTCCGCTTCGAGCACCACGTCACCGAGACCTGGAAGTCGATCGTCCTCCAGCCCTACGACCGGACGGACGAGCTCGTGGCCCTCGCCGAGCGCGTGCCGAACCTCGCGGCCAAGCACGAGGGCGGGATGCCCTGCGTGGAGGAGCAGTGCGGGCACCCCTCGGACATCCTCGACTACTTCGTGCCCAAGGCCGAGATCGAGGCCCAGGCCCTCATGCCAGCGATGGAGCGGAACTACCTCGACAAACACGACGCCCTGAACCGGACGGCGGTCGAGCTGACCAAGGCCGGCCTGGCCTTTCTCGCCGCGAGGAACCTCCACCGCTAGTCCCTTGCCCCGGCTCGGTCTCTGTGCTATCTTCC
>Ga0315277_10005002_pt1 | contig 17561 bp, 15 predicted proteins | sample YL17G05_15_MG_FD_203695 | JGI IMG/M metagenome (GOLD analysis project Ga0315277, IMG submission 203695) | Sediment microbial communities from Yellowstone Lake, YNP, Wyoming, USA - YL17G05_15 | ecosystem: Environmental > Aquatic > Freshwater > Lake > Sediment | place: USA: Wyoming | collected...
ACATACAGATTTTGAAAAAGCAAGCAGAAAATTCTGAAGCCGCAGAATTTTTGTTTTAATGGCTCCGTCGGGATAGCAAGCCAAAGTGGGGTCGCGACTGTGCTACTCTACTGTCTGAACTGCAGGGCAAAGGGGTGCAATCGGAGGCGGTGGTTTACCTCAACAGGAATTATTGAATAGATCCGTGAAATCTGTGGAATCCGTGGCGTTTTTGTTCTGATTCCTCCACGAGTGAATCCCCCTTCCGAATCACCAGGGCAAAAGGGCCGGCCGCCGCCCGGCACTGCTCACCGCACGAACAGGCTGCGGGTGGAGAAATCCGTGTCGGTCGTCAGGTTGACGCCGAGCTTGCGCAATCCGGCGTCATCGCCAGGGGTCGGGATGTGGGTCATGTGGACCTCGCAGCCGCGCAATTTCTTGAGCTGCTCGACGGCTGCCTGCGCCGCCGGATTCGAGAGCGCACTGATGCACAGGGCAATGAGCGTCTCTTCGAGGTCCAGGTTCATCACCCGGCCCTGCAGCACATCCCTTTTGAAGCGGGTCAGAGTCTGGGTGATCGTGGCCGGGAGCAGGGGCAAGGCCTTGGGGATCTCCGCCAGCTGCTTGACGGCGTTGAGCACCAGGGCCGAGGCCGCGTGCAGGAGCGGTGAATTCGAGCCGGTGACGATCGTTCCGTCGGCGAGCTCGATCGCGGCGCCGCAATAGATGCCCTCGTTTCCCTTGCCCAGGCTGCGCGCCTGCTCCGACGCCTGGCGCGCGGGAACCACCACGGGCCGGTCTGCCTCCCCGGCGCCCAGCTCTTCCATGATCAGGCAGGAGCGCTCCACCGTTTCCTTGTCGCACAGGCCCATGGCGTATTCACAGGAATACCGGAAATTGCGCCGGATGACCTCCTGCCTTGCGGCGTGCCGCACCGCTTCATCGTCCACGATGCCGAAACCCGCGCGGTTGACTCCCATGTCGGTCGGCGACTTGTAGAAGGATGATTTCCCCGTGATCTTTTCGATGATCCTGCGCAACAGTGGGAACGCGTCGACGTCACGGTTGTAATTGATCGCAGCCTCCCCGTAGGCTTCGAGATGGAACGGGTCGATAGTGTTGAAGTCGCGAAGATCCGCGGTCGCGGCCTCGTAGGCGACATTCACCGGATGCTTGAGCGGCAGGTTCCAGATCGGAAAGGTCTCAAACTTGGCGAATCCGGCGGCCGCACCGCGGCGCCAGTCGTGGTACAGGAGCGTCAGGCACGTGGCCAGCTTGCCGCTTCCGGGTCCCGGCCCGGTAACCACCACGATCGACTTGTCGGTCGGAATGTATTCGTTGGCGCCGTAGCCCTCCTCGCTCACGACCTGATCGATATGGGTCGGGTAACCCTTGGTAAACTGATGCGTGTAGACGCGGATGCCGCGCCGTTCGAGCTTGTTCTTGAACATGGCGGCCGCCGGCTGGTCCTGATAACGGGTGATCACCACCGCGCGGACGGTGACTCCCCATTCGCCCAGGTCATCGATGAGCTTCAGTGCGTCGGAGTCGTAGGTTATTCCGAAATCGGCGCGGATCTTCTTGCGCTCGATGTCCCCGGCGTAAATGCAGAGAATCACATCCACCTGGTCGTGCAGCTGCTGCAGCAGGCGCATCTTGACGTTCGGGTCGAAGCCGGGCAGAACGCGCGCGGCGTGATAATCCCACAAGAGCTTGCCGCCGAATTCCAGGTACAGTTTGTGGTCAAATCGTTCCACGCGATTCAGGATCGCCTCGGTCTGCTCCTTGAGATACCTGTCATTGTCAAACCCGGTCTTCCACGGCATGTTTCACTCCTCGCCGGCAGCCGCACGCGCAATGACGGTAGCCGCATCCATTGATTCCCGACAACCGATGACACGGCAGATTCTACACACAAAGCCGCGTGAGGCAAGGCATATCGGGGATCAGGTCAACGGCGTCCCGCGTGAGTGCCATTCCCACATTGTCCGTACCACGGCCCATGCCGACTTTTTCTTGATTATTTCGCTATTTCTAGTATAATGGAATTATGGATCTAAAACATATGGAAATTTCACGGATGAAAAACGGTCCCGTTGACGAGCAGATCACCCGTTATGCCGACATGTTCGCCGCCATGGGTACGGACGCCCGGTTGCGCATCATGCGGCTGCTTTTGTCGGCTCACCCGGATGGAATGGTGGTCGGCGACATTCAGGCCGAGTTGGCAATTCCCAGCTCGACGCTATCTCATCACCTGGAGAAGCTCAGGAACGAGAATCTGGTTCAGGTGCGGCGCAAGGGCACGTTCCTCCTGTATACGGCCAACACGGAAGCGCTGCAGGAAATCCTGACTTTCCTGTATGCGGAATGCTGCATGAGAAACAAGGCGGTCAAGCCGGAATCCGTTGTCCGGCCCGGCAAGCTGCGATAGGTGTCGCGCGCGGGAGAGAGAAAAGCGGGGAAGCCTGTTCGAGGATATATCTACAGGATAAGGATCAAGCAAAAAGGGGGCATAGCATGGACGTAAAGAAAGTTGTCAAAGAGAAATACGGCGAAGCGGCTCTGCGGGTCATCTCGGGAGCGGGTAAAGCCGGTTGCGGCAGCAGCCCTTCTTCCTGCTGCCAGTCCAGCGATCCGGTCACGGCCGGCCTGTACGACGAGCTGCAGAAGGAAACTCTGCCGGAAGCGGCGGTGCTCGCCTCGCTGGGCTGCGGGAACCCGACCGCCCTGGCCGAGCTCAAGCCGGGGGAGACGGTTCTCGACCTGGGCAGCGGCGGCGGCATCGATGTCTTCCTGTCGGCGCGGCGCGTCGCGCCGGGCGGCAAGGCCTATGGTCTCGACATGACCGATGAGATGCTCGCTCTCGCCCGGGAAAACCAGAAAAAGGCCGGCGTCGGTAACGTCGAGTTCCTGAAGGGCGAAATCGAAAACATTCCGCTGCCGGACAACTCGGTCGATGTCATCATCTCCAACTGCGTCATCAATCTTTCGGCCGACAAGGACCGGGTGCTGCGCGAAGCCTTCCGCGTCCTGAAGCCGGGCGGGCGGTTTGCGGTCTCCGATGTGGTGACCCGGGGTGACATACCCCCGGACATCAGGAAGAACGTCCTGCTGTGGGTCGGTTGCGTCGCCGGTGCTCTGGAAGAGAGTGAGTACCGGCAGAAACTGGCCGCAGCTGGCTTCGAAGGCATCGATGTCGAGCCCACCAGGATCTTCAAGGCCGAGGACGCAATGTCCTTTCTCACGGATCAGGGAATCGATTTCGAAGCCCTCGCCCCGCAAGTCGACGGCAAATTCATGAGCGCCTTCGTCCGTGCGCGCAAGCCGCTTGCCTGAAGGCTGGGCCGATGGTGTCGGGTATTGAAATCCGGGTTTTGAGATCAGGCTTACCTGCTATTTCCCAATAGCCGAATTGCCTAAGAACTGGATTTTCAATACCTGACACCGTTTTCATGTTTTGGCTGCCGGGGCAGGGTTCGAACCTGCGACCTCGTGATTAACAGTCACGCGCTCTACCAGCTGAACTACCCGGCAATTCTGCAAGTCTTTGCCCGAGCACAATAAGAATGATAGGGAATGTCTTCCCAGCTGTCAATGAGGGCGGTTTCCCTGTTTCCCCATGAAATTCCGGTTTCTTGATCCCAATCAAGGAAACCGGCGGTGTAATCCGTATCCTTTATGCAGCTTTGGAACGGGAGGGAGCGGATGAAGAGGAAGATTATCAAGATTGATGAAGAGAAGTGCAATGGGTGCGGGCTGTGCATGCCGGGCTGTCCGGAAGGCGCCTTGCAGATGATCGACGGCAAGGCGCGGCTGGTCAGCGATCTGTTTTGCGACGGCCTGGGAGCCTGCATCGGGCAGTGCCCCGAAGGAGCCATCACCATCGAGGAGCGCGAGGCCGCGCCCTATGACGAGCGCCAGGTGATCGCCGGCATCGCAAAACAGGGCAAGGCGGTCATTGAGGCCCATCTCAAGCACCTGCGCGACCATAACGAGACGGAGTACCTGCAGCAAGCACTCGCTTATCTACGCGAAAGCGGCCTGATTGCATCGCAGGACACCGCCACCAGGCCGGTGACCTCCCATGCTCCGGGAGGATGCCCGGGATCGCGCGCCATGAGCTTTGCGCCTCAGGCCGAGGATCAGACGCCCCGCCCTGCCGGCAGCCTGCCTTCGCGCCTGACCCATTGGCCGATCCAGCTGCACCTGATTTCGCCGCAGGCGCCGCATTTCCACGGCGCGGATCTGCTGCTGGCAGCGGATTGCGTGGCATTTTCGCTGGGCGGCTTCCACGAGGATTACCTGAAAGGCAAGACGCTTGCGATCGCCTGCCCCAAACTCGACAGCGGGCAGGAGGTTTATGTCGAGAAGCTCATCAGCCTGATCGATGATGCCCGGGTGAAGAGCCTGACTGTGATGATCATGCAGGTTCCCTGCTGCGGCGGACTCCTGCAGATGGCGCGCCGCGCCGGCGCGCAGGCGGAGCGGCAGATGCCGATTGACTACGTCGTCGTCGGGCTGAGAGGGGAGATATTGCAACAGGGCCGGGTATAAAAACCAAGGCTGATTTTGGAGCGCCACGGCCCGCGTCCGTAAACGAATCTCAAAAGCAAACCACAAAGAACACAGAGCTCTTGCGGCGGGGCGTCGTTCATTGACATCAGAAACTCAGTTGCATTGATGAGGCCGCAAAAACAAAGCAGCCACGGATTTCACGGATTTCACGGATCAAAGCACGAATGAAACCGGCGCACACCCGAAGTCCGCACAGCCCTACCCCCCCCCACACCGGCGGCCTTCGGCCAACATCCTGGCTCCCGTCGCGCAGGCAAACGCATCCGAATGCCAATTTCTTCAGGAAGCTTCCCGTCGCGCTTGCCTGCGCGACGGGAGCCAGGATGTTGCTGCGCATAGCGCTGCGCCGGCGTGGGGGGTATGGCTGCGCCGGGTTCTCTCCCCTCCGTGAAATCCGTGCAATCCGTGGCAGCTTTTTCATTTGCGCCTGTTTGCCAATACCCGCATTAGTAAGTTTCCGGAGAGAAACACGGCTTTGCGCGCCATTCCTGCCGGCTGAATCGCAGGGCGGCGCTTCAAATTCTTGCCTATGACACTGCGGTTCTGGTAGCATCTCCCCGTATCTATGCGGGTTTTGGAGAATCTCAGGGTAGCAGGTCGTTGCGATGCACAAGGTCCCGTTTTCTGAATCAGTCAGGATTATTGCGCGCGGGTCGTTGAACTGGTTCGCCGGCCGCCCGATCGTGGTGTCCTTCGAAGTCACCGACTCATGCACCTGCCGGTGCAAGCACTGCGACCACGGCGGCCCCAAGGACAACACGCGCAATCTGAAACCGGCCGATTACCGCCGTTACATGGGTGTGCTGCGCCCGAGCGTGGTGCAGGTGTCCGGCGGCGAGCCGCTGATGCGTCCGGATCTGGTCGACATTGTGCGCAACATCAAACGCCCATCAGGCATTCCATACACGATCCTGGTATCCAACTGGTCGATGATGACCAGGGAGCGCTACCTTGCGCTGCGCCAAGCCGGTATCAACCAGTTCTCCGTCAGCCTGGACTTCCCCGACGATCGCCACGACGAATTCCGGCAGTTCAAGGGCCTCTACCGGCACCTGAGCGGGATCATCCCCGAACTGGCGGCGCTCGGCCACGACGACATCGTGCTCAACAACTGCATCACGAGCGAAAACGTGTCCGAAATCAATGCGGTCGCCGACAAGGCCCGCGAGTGGGGCGTGAACGTCAGTTACAGCGCCTATTCGCCGCGCCGCACCGGGTGCCGCGACTATTTCCTCAATTCCCCCGAACAGCTGGCCATCCTGAATCGCGAATTGGCGCGCATCAGGCAGCGCATGGATGCCACCCGCTGGATTGCGAATTCCGGAACCACCATCGACGCCACTCAGCGCTATTTCGAGCAGGGCGGCGCTCCCGCATGCAAGGCCGGGCTTCGTTTTCTCGTGGTGACCAGCGACGGATTCCTGCAGCCTTGTTCGATGCAGTTCAAGCGTTATCCGCTCCACGAACAGGCAAGGATGGTGAGCGAGTTCACGCAGCATAACAAGTGTGATGAATGCTACGTGTCGATCCGCTCCTACCTGGACAAGTCCTTCCCTCAGGTGCTGCGCGAAAACGTCGCCGGGTTTTTCTCCCTGAAACCGCGCGCCAACTCCTGCTAAGTAAATATGATGACGTGTTTTCCAGGACGCGGAAAAACACCGCCTTCGGTTGTTGCGATGGGAATTCCGTGCAAGCGGCGTGCAAACGCGCCCAAGCGCGTTTGCCGGCTTTCTTCTGCGTCCTAAGAAATACGTCACCGTATTTATGGAATCGTGTACTAACGCGGAATTGTGGCGGCAGTTCGGGAGCTGAGTAGCCTGTCCCCGAATCAGAAGCCGAATTGGAGCTCGCCGAAGATTCTCCTTTTCAATATGTCGCCGAAGATATGCTGCTGGATGCTGTCGTTCAGCAGGTTGATGGCCTTGACGGATGTCGTCACCTTGCCTTCCGCCCAGCGCACGCCGAAACTGGTGTTCACCATGGTATAGGAACCGGTGTAGCCGTAATAGGTCGGATCGAGCGCATCGGCCCAATACGCTTTTCCTGCGTGGTTGATGGAGAAATCTCCCAGGTAACGCTTCCCGTGCAGGTTGATGCCGGCGTTCACCCGGTTCCGCGGCGGCACTGGCAGCAGGCCGCCGGGATAACGGTACGGATCGCTCATGGGCGAGCGGGACTCGGGGACGGACTGATAGGAATAATTGGCGAAAGCGCCGAGCATCCTGTTAATCGGCTGGGTCACCGAAAATTCCAATCCCTTGTTTCTCAGCTTGCCGAAATTGAGCATCTGGACGTTTGCCGGCAAATAGATTCCCTGCTGGGCCAGCAGGACCAGCACCGACGGCGGCAGCGGCCATCCGGGAGGCGGATTCTGCGAGGTGTAAAACGGCTGCAAGCCCGCGGCAATGAGCGCAGACGGGCTCATGAGATTGTTGATCACGTGATTGGAATCGTTCAGGTACACGGCCAGACCGACGTTGGTATGGCTCGCGAAGGTTCCGGCGTAGCCGATTTCCCATGCGGTCAGGCTTTCCGCCTTCAATTGGGTGTTGCCGAAGCTGTGCGTCACGATCGGAAACATCTGGTTGCCGAACAGAGGATTGATAGCTCCCAAGGGGAAATATCCACCGACCAGCCGGATGTCGACGTAATTGTCGATTGCCGAGGGGGACCGGTTGGCACGGTTGAAAGAAAACCGCACGGAGTGATCCCCGATCGGCTTGAAAACGAGAGCCATCCGCGGGGAAAAGATCACGCTTGAGATGTTCGAAAACTTGTCAAGCCGGAGGCCGAGAGGCACGCGGAACTTGCCGAGCAGGATTTCATCCTCGAAATAGCCGCCCACTTCCGTCCTCCCTTTCGCATTGGGCGCCAGGGAGATATCGAAAGTGCTGTGGCGGACGTTGAGCCCATAATTGAGCAGATGCCGGCTGGCGACCAGCTGGGTATAACCGCCCGTGAGGTCGTAAGAGCCGGTCCTAAAATCGATGCGCAGGGGATTGCCTTCGGGGTTACGGGTCAACAGGGCCGGCGCTTCACCATTCAGATAGTTGGCGAAAGCGGATAGGCGAAGACTGCCCTTGTCCAGGCTGAACCGGCCATAGCCTGCATAGCTTCCCGGCTCCAGCCTGAAAGGTCCGGTAATCGTGTGAATGATTCCCTGGGAGGCGGCGAATCCGCCTTCGTAGGTTATCTTGGCCCCTCCTCTTAGGTCCTGGTCGACCCGCAGGTCGAACTTCGGCTGGCGCGTGCCGGGATTGCGATACGACACGGCGTCGTAGGATCCGCCGCCCACCACCATCGTGGAATCGATGGGACTGCGCGCGACCGCAACGGTGCCGGTAGGACGCGGAAATGCGTCCGAAAAGGAATATCCGGTCGAAATGCGGTATGCCCAGCGGTCGTTTACGGCTTGAGAGAATGCGACGCTCGCCCCGCCAAAGCCCCCCACGCCGGAACCGGCGGTCGAGCCGGCGTCGCGGCTGAAACCGCCGCCGGAGAGCGTAAACGACAGACCAGCAGCCTCGCGGGGCGTTTTGGTAATAATGTTGACTGCACCGGTAGCGGCGTTGGCGCCCCAAACCGCGGACACGGGTCCGCGCACGACTTCGATCTGCTTGATGTCACTCGTGTTCACCGGAATGAGGTCCCAGAACACGACATTGTAGAAATCGGAATAGATGGAGCGCCCGTCCACGAGTGCGATCTGGGAATTGGTCAGCGTGGGACTGGCCTGGCGGCTGGCCAGATTGAACTCGCGCGCCGTGGTCTGCACCACGTTCAGGCCCGGAACCGCCCGCAGCAGGTCGCCGATGTTGGAGCTGGCGGCGGCGGCAATCTGATCCGCGCGCACCACACTGACCGCGGCGGGCGCGCTCGCCAGATCCGCCTCAATTCGCGATGCGGTGACAATCACGGTTTCATTGGGGGCCGCGACCAGAACCACCGGAATTTCGATGGATCCCCCGCTCTTGACTTCGACGCTCTTCAGCCTGTTGGGCACGTAACCCGGGCGCGCCACCTCGATCGAGTAGGCGCCGGGCGCCAACCCGGAGATTAGGTATCGGCCCTGTGCGTCGGACATTTCCGACCGATTCGTCGGCCCGATCACGCTGATAATCGCCTGCGCGATGGCGCCGCCCTTGGCATTGGTGACCGTGCCTTCGATCTGCCCGGGACCGGCAGTCTGGGCCGAAGCGGCGCGCGTGCAGAGTCCGCAGATCAGGATTAGGAGCAATGCGCCTATGCCCGCAATCCGGCAGAGTAGCCGTGATACTCCTCGTGTGCAGATTGTCCGATGTCGAGCGGGAGAATGGGAAGCTATCCGTTCCATCCGAAACTCCTTTCACGTTCAATCAAGGCCCCGGCCAGAGTCAAACAGCCATGCGCCGGGCGAAAAAGCTCGCTTCGATGGATCCACTGCAACGAAATATACGCAACTTATAATGTAGTTGTTGCCCATCCTGCAACCGGAATCTGCGGGGAGGGATAGATGGGGAAGGAATCAGGAGTCAGAAGAAAAATCGGGGACCCCCCCAATTTATGGCGTTAGCCGCAGCGACGGCCTCGTGCGTGGTACAGCGGCGCAAGCAGTTTCCCCCGATTCACCTGTGAACCATTCTCCGTGAGGATTTGGCGGGCGGGAGTGCTGTCCAGGCGGGATCAAACCCACCCACGGCCGACAGGTGCATGGTCCGGGGCATGCCGGTGGCGGCCGCGGTCCGCTCGGCATGGGCCGGCGCATCGGGATTTGCATCCGGCATTCTCGAGTTCGGCGATTGTGCGTTGCAGCGAGGCCTGGATGCGCTCGGCGCTGACTTCGAGCAATTCGCGGGTGCGATGCTGGTCGCGAACAAGATCCTGCCGAATCTTCAGCCAGGCTATCCAGGCAACAGCGATCGCCAGCAACACAAGCACGAACGGAAAGCCAGCAAGCAAACCGGACTTTTTCATGGGCGCACCAGGACTGCGATTGTATACCGCACGACTGTCAGGATTGCGTCAGGAATCTGGAGTGCGGCGGCAAACCCGAGACCTTCGGCTTGCTGCCCTACTGCCGCGGGCCGTTGATCGAGCGCCGGCAGGATCCCTGCAGCACAAGGAACTCGGCAAACCGGGCGGCAAGCCGCCTCGTGCGGCCGAACTTCGGTTTGCGGAGCGGCGCCGGGGCGCCACACCAAATTTAGCGGCTAAATTCTCGGCTCGTTTGGAGTGCGGCGACTGGTCGCCGCTTTCACGAATCTGCGGCGAACCCGAGACCGGCAGCCTGCTGCCCTTCTACCGTGGGCTCTGGATCGAGCGAGGGCCGGACGCCGGCAGCACGGGAGTCCCGGCAGTCCGGGCGGCAAGCCGCCTTGAGAGGCAGCACTTCAGATCGCAAAGCGGCGACCAGTCGCCGCACTCCAGACGATTTCGCGGCAAGATCCGCGGTCTGTTTGGGGTGCGGCGGCCTGCCGGAATGAGTTATGCCTGGACAGGTCGGGCTTAGGGTCATACAATCCGCTCTTGACTCAGGGAGATTTATCGAGCCCTGCGAGAAGCCTTGGAAGTGAAAGCAAACCGAACCGACCCATGAAACCCGCCAAAGCAAAACCGATCGCCAAACCACCGGCACAACCAAAGGATCGCAAGCCGCTGGCCATTCTCTTCGGCATTGTGGCGTTGGGCTATCTGCTCAGCTTCAGCGGCGCCCGTTACGGGCGGATCAGCGACGGCAAAGAGATGTTCGCCACCGCGCTCTCGATCTACGAGTTCAACGCCCTGGCAATCCCCAGCGGCAGTCTCGCGCAGGATCCGCAATCAAAGCCGGAGATCTACTCGAAGTACGGTATCGGACTCCCTCTCGTCCTTCAAATCCCCTTGTTTGTTGCCGACCATTGCCAGTCCTGGTTCGGCTGGAAGAATGGCGATTACCTCTTCCCGCTCACCAACCTGATCCTGAACCTGCTGACAGCCCTTTTGATCGCCGTGTGCGCACGGCGGCTTCAGCTCGGCTGGTGGGCCGCTTATGGCGCCGCCCTGGCTTTCGCCTTCGGGAGCTTTGCCTGGCCTTATATTTCTTACGATTTCAGCGAACCCCTTCAGGCCTTCTGCCTGATATCCGCCTTCTGGGCGCTGCTGCGCGCATTTCAATCGAATCAAAGGCTCTGGGCCTGGCTTCTCCTGGCGGGCTTCCTGCTTGGTTATGCGGTCCTGGCGAAGACGCTTCTTGTGGTTACCATACTCCCTTTTACCGTGTATCTCTGGTTGAACTCCCGTGGAAGCCTTGGCCGGAAGTTTATGGCGCAGGCGGTATTTGGGATTCCCCTGGCTTGTTGCGGAGCAGTCATCGGCCTATTGAATTACATGCGGTTCGGATCTTTCCTCGACACCGGATACCACGCAGGATCCTATTTTATCACACCGCTCTGGCAGGGGCTCTATGGCCTGTTGGCCGGCCCCAGCAAAGGGCTGCCTTGGTATGCCCCGCTCGTTCTCATGCTGCCCTTGTCCTGCTACTGGCTCTACAAATGCCGCCGGAGCGAATTGGCTTTCCTGTGCCTGCTGTGCGGCACATTGATCCTGCCGGTCGCCAAGTGGTGGTCCTGGGAAGGGGGAGCGAGCTGGGGGCCGCGCCTGCTGTACCCGCTGCTGCCGTTTCTCATGCTGTTCTCTGTTTATGGGACGGACCGCTGGAAGAGAGCCAGAATTCCGGCGGCTCTTCTGCTGGCGTTGGGAATTACAGTCAACGTGCTGGGCGTACTGTTCTATTTCAGCGCCTGGGGCAATGTCTGCGGCCTGAACGGCGATCTCATCGCGCTGAATGCCCGGGGACGCCTCAAAGGGGAATATCAAGTCAAAGACGGGAAGATGCTTTTCGCTCCCTATATTGCCATGAATTATGTCCCGGCGCTCAGCCCGGTGCGGGGACATGCATGGGTATTGCGCTGGCGCTATTTCGATGTCCCATTTCCCATGTCGTCCATGCTGGGACAGGTGCCGATTTCCAAAATACCCTTCGGGCCGGTGGCCATCAATTTTGAGAAGCTGAGTCAGCTGGCGAAAGATTATCCCTCATTCTTCCGTGAAATGACAACCGCCGAACTGCTGATCTCAAATGTTTCGAGGCCTTCGAGCAGCCACTTGGGGCCGTTCCCGATCCGCAACAAAGTCTATGCGGAAAACGGCGACCGCTTCGCCGCCAAAAAGGATTTTCCCAGGGCATACTACGCATACGGCAAAGCCTACGACCTGGAATATGACAAGCAGAAGCTCCTCCCTAAATTGGGTTCCACATGTTTCAGCCTCGGGCGTTTCGAGGAGGCAGGCCGGTACTTCGATCAATATCTGGCCGGTTTCCCATCGGACCAGAACGTGAGGCTGTTTTACGCCCGGGCGCTGGAAGCCACTCAACAGTACGCCAGGAGCCTGGAACAATACCGGCAACTCCCGAGAACCGATCTGATCGACGAGCGCATCGCCGCGCTCACCGGCATGTTGAATCCGGGCAGCAGGTCCACAATCCAGCGGGAAATCAAAAAATAGGCGGGAGAGTAGCGCAGGCTTCCAGCCTGCGAAAAACCGCATAATCCGTGAGGGAGTGCGTATCATGAGCGAAACGAACGGCAGTTTGCCGGAGGGGACACGCGAGCGCATCGGGCAGCTTGCCGAGCAGGTCAAGAACCTCCCTGAAACCGGTGAACCGGTCAAGGACGCCAGCCTCAGCATCCTCAAAGCCCAGGCCCCGGTCTACGTGCGCATGATGGAGATGAGCATGAGTCGGGAGGAGTTGGCCCAGATCTGGGCGAATATGTCTTAAGTCCTGGATTCGGTGACGGCGACGCTGGGTGGGGACCATGCCGGCGTGCGCCTGATGCGGAAGATGCACCGGCTTGCGGCAGGTGTGCTGGGGATGCAGACCGGAACTCCTGCGGCGCCGGAAACAGCCGTCGCAGGGCTTAACGAATTCGGCCTCACGCCGACTCAGCTCGCCCTGCTCACAGCGATCAGCGATCTGGAGCGCGCCTGTTCGAATGAATCGCTAATCCTTGGGCTAGGGTGTGCTGTGCTGGCCTTGGCATGCGGCCTCGGTTGGTACCTTGTGGCATACCTTGGGACGGGGTGGCTTCTGGGCATCGGCGTCCCGCTGGCGGTTGCAGCAGCGGGCGGCACGGTTATCAACCTGCTCGCATCCTACCGTAACCGAAATGCCAAAGCAAGGGTGGCGGCGATCCGCGGACTGAGCAGCACAGCCTTGGAGCCGCTCTTCAGGGCCTACCGCGAAGAGAGTGAATGCGCACTTGAATTTGAGAGCGAATTCACAGCCTTGAGGACGCTGGAACTGCCCAGCGACATAGGGCCGCGGATCAAAGCGGAGGCGATTATCGCTTTGGTGCGGATAATCCAGCTCGATGGGCTGAAGCCGGCCTCAGACCTTCAGGCCCAGGAGGCCGAGGTGAAGAAAGCCACGCAGAGCATCCGAGAGATTGCGGCAGGACTCGGTATCATGAACGCCGATATCAAGAAAAAGGCACAGCTCTTGTGCGGCTATGCCGAGCGCACCATCAAGGCCCGGATTCAGTTGCAGGATGGTCTCCGCCGCCTGGCCCCGTCCGCCGGCCCTGCAGCCGCCGGCGATGCGCGCGTGCCCCCGGGCCGCGCTGAGCAGGCAGGAGCAAATCATCTCCGCCAGGGCGAACCTGCCCGTCAGCATCACAGAGAAGGTTCCCTGTTCTCAATGCGGGCTAGCCGTCGATCAAGGCTGCCATCAGGGCACCTTTGGCGGTGGAATGCAGCGGGTTCTCCGCCATGCGGACCTCGGTGAGCTGGATCGGAAATTCACTTTCCTTCAGGATGCTCTCGAACCGTTCACGGAAGCCGCCGGGCAGCACGCTGCCGCCGCTGAGAACGAGTGGAACCGGACGTCGCAGCCTTGGCAACACCCTGGACTTCGCGACCAGTTGCTGCTTCAGCTCGTCGATCAGGGCGCGGATCATGTCGTCGTAGTACACGGCCAGCACCTGATGCGTCTTTTCCGCAAAATGCCCGTTGAACCGGAACGACTCCTCCTTCGCAATCCGGATGCTGTTGGCGCGCTCACCGGTCACTGCCGCCGAGCTGGCATCGATAAAATCGCCCGCCTTGGGAATGCTGAAGCTGAACACCGGGACCGACAGGTACGCCAGGCAGACGTTGCACAAACCGCCGCCGCAGCTAATGCCGATGCCCGTGTAGTTGGTGTCCTCCAACTCGGCGTAAATGACCGCCAGTCCCTCCGTGATCGCCTTGGCCTTGTAGCCCAGGTCGTTGAGCACCTGTTTCAGGGTGGTCTCATGGTAGGTGAGGCAGTCCTCTTCGCCCAGGGGTGCGGCCGGCACGCTGAAATAAACCCGCTGCTTGTCATCGGTCGCCTTGCCGCAAAGCGTTTGGATGATTTGCGCCAACCGGCTCAGACTGTCCGGTTCCTGCGGATTGAGGAAGCCCTTGTCCATCGGCCGCCGCGGCTCAATGCGCAGCAAGTCGGCGAACTTATCCGACTCGTTGCCGTGCACGACGATCTGCGCCCCTTCGACCACATGGGGCACGGATTCCTTCTTAAGGACGGTTTCCGTGATCTTCGCATAGGGGATATTGACAAAGGCATTGAGCTCTTCCAGATACTGGAATTCCTGCTCCGCCAGCCGGGCGGCCACAATCCGGCTGGTGCCGACATCAAGACCGATAGCCGAAGATCCATTTTTGTCGTTCGATTTCATCTTAATTCTCCTTGATTATGCCCAGATGTTTAAGCGTTGCGATATCGATGCGATACTTTTCCCGCAGTTGCTTGCGGTACTCGACGGCCGAAAGGTGATGCGCTTTCGCCTCCCGGCGGAACCGCTCCTCGGCCAGAATCAGGCCTTTCAGCATGCGGGTCCCGGCGAACATCATAAAGCGCGGATCGTATTCAAATCCGAATGCGTAAATGCTTGGAATAGCCAAAAGGTAGTTGTCGGGTAGCCCCAGCTCCTGAAAAGGGAAATCCCCGGCACCATCTATGTGGTCGCCGATGACCATGGTCCTGGGATCGACCGAGACCTGTGCGTGGGTCACGCAGTTGGCCGGCGGGATTTTGTATTTGTTCACCAGCATGTTCACAAGGAGGCGGCCCGAGTTGATCTGCGCGGCACTCAGATAAACGCCTTCCTCGATCTTGCGCGTCGCCGCCTCGAACGAAACTCCCAGGAAGCTGTGGTTCAGATTGAGGTAGATGCCTTTCGGGTCCGCCCACACCGAGTAGCCCGCATGGTTGGCAATATCGGTTTCAGGAACGATGCGAAACACGCGCCCAAACCGGTCGATCACGAAATGGTAGGCCCGGTTGCGGTTCACAAGCTCCAGCAGTTCGCGGCCGATGCTGGTCAGGACCGGATTCTGATCGGCGCTGAGCGGCGCCTGATGGCTTTCGCTGGTGTGGAAAACGATGCCGGCAGGTTCGGAGCGCCGTTCCGCGGGCCGATCGAGATCGGCCCCGTCACGGAAGATCACGTAGGAGCGGGGCTTGTTCGGCGTGCGGAAGCGGTTTTCGATCTGCAGGCCATTGCTGAAGATCTCATGATTCCCGGCTGTTTCCACGATCCAGACGTTGTTCCCGCTGATGAAATTGACCGGAAGGCCGCCCTTTTTTGCCACGGGACGCGCCATCGGGAAATCGGCGTTGGTTTCGGTTATGGTCTGGGTTTTGACTGCAAAAATAACCAGGAAAGCGGCCGCCAGCTTCCAGGTCCACGAGATACGGATCGGCCTCCAGAGAAATCCCGAACGAGCCTTTGCAGCCCGCTGGAGATAGGCCAGTTTTTGAATCGGATCCCGGCACCTGCGGGCTTTCCATTCAATGATCAAACTATTGAAATGCCCAAACCTCCTGTAGTCCATAGCCAATACATCGGCGCAGGCCTGGAAAACATGAGTTTTTTCGAGTCAGCTGCCGCCCGCAGGGCGGGTGGCTTGAGGAGGCCTCCCTCGGGGAGGCGTCGCGCTCGGCGAACCTCTTCGAGGTACTTTGAGCTCTTGGAGCCTTGGAGGTGAGTTCAAAGGCTTGGAGATTTCGAGGCCAGCCGGAGGATTTCCGCGGCTGCGGCGGCGGGATCGGAAGCAGCCATCACGGCAGAGATCACGGCCACGCCGCTGGCGCCGGCGGCAATCAATTCGGGAACACGGCAGGCCCGGACGCCGCCGATCGCCAGAATCGGCGCCGCGCTGAGCTTTCGAGCTTCCGGGATGATCGCCGGCGTGAGCGGCGCACCGAAGCGTTCCTTGGATGGCGTACGGAAAATCGGTCCCAGAAAAAGATAGTCACACCCGCTGTCTGCTGCCTGCCGGACCTGCTCGAGGGAATGGCAGGAGATCCCAAGCCGTTTATCCGGGCCGAGCATTTTCCGCACCACGGCGGGCGGCAGGCTCTTTCCCGTCAAGTGCACGCCGTCGGCGTCGAGTGCAAGTGCCACATCCGCGCGGTCGTTGATGATCAGGGAAGCGCCGGCCGCACGGCACACCGCAATCAGACGTCCCCCCAACCGGTAAAGGTCGATGGTTTCCAGGTCCTTTTCGCGCAGCTGGACGGCACGCACGCCGCCGCGCAGAGCTGCTTCCACAACCTCTACAAGATCGCGGCCGCAGGTCTGGCTCCGGTCGGTGACCAGGCACATGCCCCAATCTTCGGGATCGGACTTCTTGAAAGGATTCACTTCACTCGATCATTCCTTCCATCGCCGTGGAGGCTGACGCATATGCCTTGCGCGGGATGCGTCCCGCCTCGAAGGCGAGCCGCCCTGCCTGGACCGCCTGGCGCATCGCTTCCGCCATCTTGACCGGATCCTTTGCGCACGCGATCGCCGTGTTCATCAGGACGCCGTCCACGCCCAGTTCCATCGCGATCGCGGCATCGGACGCGGTGCCCACACCGGCATCGACAATGATCGGAATCTTCGCATTCTGCAAGATGAGCATGATGTTGTGTGGATTGCGGATCCCGAGTCCGGATCCGATGGGCGCACCCAGGGGCATTACGGCGGCAGCGCCTGCATCCTCGAGTTTTCTGGCAAACACCGGATCGTCATTCGTATAGGGCAAAACCACAAAGCCTTCGCTTACGAGGATTTTCGTTGCCTTGAGAAGCTCCTCGTTATCCGGGAAGAGCGTGCGCGGATCGCCGATGACCTCCAGCTTCACCCAGTTGGATATCCCCACTTCACGCGCCAGACGCGCGTACATCACGGCTTCGTCCGCACTGTAGCATCCGGCGGTGTTCGGCAGCAGGGCGTACTTCTCCGGATCGAGGTAGTCGAGCAGAGATTCCTGCGTGCGGTCCAGATTCACGCGGCGCACCGCCACCGTGACCATGGCGGTTCCCGATGCAGCCAGCGCTTTCGCCATGGTGGCAAAATCAGGATATTTCCCCGTGCCCACTATCAGCCGGGAGTGGAATTCCTTTCCGGCGATCGTGAGGATTTCACTGCTCATATCTCACCTCCCCCGCGGACGGATTGCACCCCAGGTCAACCGCCGGCTGCAAATGTCAGGACTTCGACCGTATCGCCCTGCCGGAGCACAAGATCCGGATAGCGGTCCCGCTTGACAATATCTGTGTTTACCTGAACGGCTACCTGGTATGGCTTGAGGGCAAGCTCGTCAAGGAGGCGGCTGATAGTGCTGCCCTCCGCCACCTCCCGCATTTTTCCGTTGAGCCTGATTTGCATGAATGGCTGCTCAAAAATTTCGCGGCACCCGTGAGAGTCCGGCGTTCGTCCATCAGCCGCGTTACGGCCTCGGGCGTTTCTTGCGGGCTTCGTAGGTGCGGGCAAGCTCCATGAAAATGCCGACATCCCGGTCGAGGTCGGTCTGCGCGCCGTCAAAGAAGAAATTGCGGATCGGGATGTCGTCATGGTCGGCGCTGACTCGCGGGTAAACCGCTTCGGTCACGATTCCGTTCATGCAGGTAAACGGCGAAATGTCGATGACGCCGTCGCACCCCTGATGGTAGTGGA